>ENA-OZEP01000040-OZEP01000040.1-human-gut-metagenome-genome-assembly--contig:-NODE-40-length-76163-cov-15.425606_pt1 | contig 76163 bp, 57 predicted proteins | sample MGYA00245074_ERZ653621 | MGnify/ENA primary metagenome ERZ653621 (study PRJEB26926, sample SAMN06165020) | human gut metagenome | biome: ENVO:00009003; feature: ENVO:2100002; material: ENVO:00002003...
CAGCCCCGGTGGGGCACGGGGAAAGGATTCCCCGAATCCCCTTCGGTCGCTACGCTCCAAATACCTATATTCTTAAGTAATCATATTTTTAGGAATAGAATAGGGACCAACTGCAATAATCCCCTTCGGGTGATCCTCCCCGCGAAAGCGGGTTCCCTCCCTCTTCGGGAGCCAAAGTCACCCAAAGGGGATTATTACCAGTTAAACTTACATATTCATTAATTATCCGCAGCCAATATATTGACGGCCACCATCTCACAATTTCACATATTCAGAAATAATTGCTAAATTCGCACTCGGATTGTCTGAAAGACTTTATGTTGAGGAAATTGTCCATAGTGCCGATCTTTCTGGCGATGATGATGATGACGCTGGCGACTGTGCTGCCGCATCATCACCATCAGACAATGATCTGCATTGTGGAGGAAGTCTGCGGGATGGACGGGTGCTGCGATGACGAGCACACGCACCATTCGGACACCAACCACAACCAGGACGAAAGCCACTGCGTGGCGCACAAGCAGTACTGCCCGTCGGAAAGGCTGCACATTGACAATCAAGATTTTGGCATTGACGCCGGCGACATATTCCCGATCCTTGCCATTCTCTCCAACCTACTGACCATCACCTCCGAAAGCACCGCTAATGAATATGCTTCCGGGGATCTCATACCATCTATCGCACCGCCATTGGTCTCTTCAATGGCTCCCAACGCCCCGCCCGTCGCTGCGTAACATTCAGTCCACCATCTTAGTTCCGCATCAAGTGCGATAAGCGCAAATTACTGAATGTTAGCCGGTTGCAAATCCCTGCCCGGCTAAATCGGAGGGCAGGACTTACGAATATTCTGATTATCAACACAGTACGGGAAACAGCCATTTTTACGGAATGACCATCCGTGCGATGTGATAAGCGTCAAACGGAGGCAATAATGCTAATTAACAGGTCGGGACGCGTACAATGAATAGAGAGAGACGGAATCAGCCTATTCAATAATTTTAGGATATTTATAACTCAAATATTCACTTAAAAACATATATTCACTTAAAATGAAGAAAACGATAATAACGTTGATGGCATTCTGCGCTATTTTGGCAGGGTGCGGTAACCATTCAAATCACGGGGATCACAATCACGATCACGAGGCTGAGGCTCACGAGGAGCACGTGCACGGGCATAACCATAGTGGCGAGGCCTGCAAGGGGCATAACCACGAACACGAACACAGCCATGGTGAGGCTGACGGGCACGAGGACGGTCACGGGCACGATGGCGAGATCGAGGTGAGCCTTGAGCGCCAGAAAACATTCGGAATCACGACCGACACTGTAGCCGTGGGTGATTTCAATGAGGTAATCCACACAAGCGGACAGATTCTATCCGCTATGGGAGACGAGATGACCGTAGTGGCGAAAAGTTCCGGAGTCGTCAGCTTCGGGAAACTGGCAGAGGGCTCGGCCGTAGGTAAAGGCTCGCTGATCGCGACAATCTCATCCAAGGAACTCGGTGGCGGAGACCAGCTTGCTAAGGTAAAAGCCACATACGAGGCAGCGAAGAAAGAATATGAACGAGACATTCAACTGAGCAAGGACAACATTGTCAGCGAAAGCCATTTGGATCAAAGCAAACTGGCATACGAACAGGCTAAGGCAGAGTACGATGCGCTGGCTTCCGGCACATCCAAGGATGGTAACGTCAGCGTCACTTCCCCGCTTGGCGGATTCATCAAGAAACTCAACGTCAACCAGGGTGACTATGTCGAGACCGGAACCCCGATCGCGGTTGTCAGCCAGAACAGAAGGTTGAGGCTCCGCGCCGATGTCTCCGAGAAATACTACGGACTCATCAGCGGAATCAAGGACGCCAACTTCTCAACATCCTACAGCGACGAGACCTACAATATGAAGGCTTTGAACGGCCGGTTGGTCGGCTACGGAAAGGCCTCTGACGGAGACTATTATATTCCTGTGACATTCGAGTTCGACAACAAGGGAGACCTTATTGCGGGATCCTATGTGAATGTCTATCTGAAATCATCCTCGTCCTCAAGGGCCATAAGCGTTCCGGTCGGAGCGGTGGTCGAGGATCAGGGAGTTTACTACGTTTTCGTGCAGAATGACGAGACCGGCTTCCTCAAACGCGAGGTCAAACTCGGACAGTCTGACGGGCAGAGAGTCCTGATAAAGAGCGGATTGAACGAAGGCGATGTTGTTGTGGCCACAGGTGCCATCCAGGTGAAACTCGCTTCCGTAACAGCCGTTCCGGCAGGTCACACACACAGTCATTAGGCCTATGGAACAGCTCAAACACGAAAACGGACTGTTGAACGGAATCATCCGGTTCTCACTCAACAACCGAATGGTGATCCTTGTGATCGCCGCACTCTGCCTCGTAGCGGGGATATATTCAACAATGCACACTGAAGTCGATGTGTTCCCGGATCTGAACGCGCCGACTGTGGTCGTGATGACGGAAGCAGAAGGGATGGCTCCGGAAGAGGTCGAAAGACTCGTCACTTTCCCTATCGAGACCGCCGTCAACGGTGCGACAAACGTGCGCCGCGTACGCTCGTCATCCGCAACCGGATTCTCTATCGTCAACATCGAATTCGACTGGGGAACAGACATTTACAAAGCCCGCCAGATCGTCTCCGAGAAAATAGCGATGGTCGGTGCTGACCTTCCAGAGAATGTCGGCAACCCGACTCTCGGACCTCAGGCCTCAATCCTCGGCGAGCTGATGATCATCGGCCTGACCGCCGACACAACCTCTATGCAGGACCTTCGCACGATCGCCGACTGGACGATCAGGCCAAGACTCCTCTCGACCGGCGGCGTTGCCCAAGTCGCGGTGATGGGCGGAGACATCAAGGAATATCAGATCCTGATGGACCCAGGCAAGATGCGCCGTCACGGAGTCTCGATGGACGAGGTCATCTACGCCGTCAAAGGAATGAACCAGAACGCCTCCGGCGGCACTCTCTATGAATATGGCAATGAATATATCGTCCGTGGCCTCCTGTCCACCAACGACATAGACGAACTGAAAAAGGCTGTGGTGAAGACCTCGGAAAACGGTTTGCCGATCACATTGGACGCAATCGCTGACGTGCGTATCGGCCCCAAGACTCCGGTTCTCGGCGTGGCCTCCAACGACGGCAAGCCTGCCGTGCTGCTGACCGTGACCAAACAGCCGAACACCAACACTTTGGCTCTCACCGGAAGGCTTGACAACGCACTTGACGAGCTCAAGGCGAACCTCCCGGCTGACGTTAAGATCAACTCACAGATTTTCCGCCAGTCCAGGTTCATCGACAGTTCGATCGACAACGTGAAGAAGTCCTTGATCGAGGGTGCGATATTCGTGATAATCGTGCTGTTCATATTCCTGATGAACTGGCGCACCACCATCATCTCCCTCATCTCAATCCCGCTTTCCATCGTCTTCTCTTTGCTGGCGATCCGTTGGATGGGACTGACGATCAACACGATGAGCCTCGGCGGAATCGCCATCGCCATAGGTTCGCTTGTGGACGACTCGATTGTGGACGTGGAGAATGTGTTCAAGCGATTGCGGCAGAACCGAGAAAAACCTGAAAATGAGCGGGAGAGCGTAATCAAAGTTGTTTACGAGGCCTCGAAAGAGGTCCGTATGCCGATGCTTAACTCAACGCTCATCATCATCGCGAGCTTCCTGCCTCTCTTCTTCCTCTCCGGAATGGAAGGAAGGATGCTCAAGCCGCTGGGAATCACGTTCATCATCTCCCTGATGGCATCCACGCTTGTGGCACTGACTGTCACACCTGTCCTTAGCTCATTCCTTCTCGGCTCACAGAACAGCGACAAGACCGGCAAGGAACCGACTCTGGTACGCTGGCTCAAGAAGTACTATGAAAAGGCCCTCAACTGGTCTGTAGGACACAAAAAGAGTTTACTCTTCGGCGTCGGAGCGCTGCTTGCGGCTGCTGTGGTGATGTTCTTCACCCTCGGCGGAAGCTTCCTCCCGGCCTTCAACGAAGGCTCGTTCACAATCTCCATCAGCACTGTTCCTGGAATATCCTTGGAGGAGTCTGACCGTATGGGCCGCACGGCGGAGGAGCTCCTGCTCAGCATCCCGGAGATCAAGACCGTGGGTCGTAAGACAGGCCGGGCGGAACTCGATGAACACGCATTCGGAGTGAACAGCTCTGAGTTTGAATGCCCGTTCGAGCTTGGTAAGAAAACCAGAAAGCAGTTGACCGAAGAGGTACGTCAGAAATTAGCCGTGCTTCCTGGAGTGAACATTGAGATCGGAGGTCCTATCTCTCACAGAATCGATGCGATGCTCTCCGGAACAAAGGCCAACATCGCCATAAAGTTGTTCGGCTCGGATCTCAACAAGATGTACGAGATCGGACAGAAGATCAAGACATCAATCTCTGGTGTGGAGGGCATCGCCGACATCAATGTGGAGCAGCAGGTCGAAAGGCCGGAGCTGAACATCACCCCGAAGCGCGAGATGCTTGCCCGTTACGGAATATCCCTGCCGGAGTTCGCCGAAGTAGTGAGGGTGATGATGGAAGGCGAAGTCGTTTCGACAGTCTATGAGGGCAACCGCTCGTTCGACCTCACGTTGAAAGTCAATGATGACGCACGCTCAAGCATCGAGAGGATTTCCGATCTGACCATAGACACCGGTGACGGCAAGAAGGTTCCACTATCCTATGTGGCCGACATCAAGTCATCAGCCGGACCGAACACTATCAACCGCGAGAACGTCAGCCGTAAGCTGGTCGTTTCCTGCAACGCCACCGGTGGAGAACTCGCCAAGGCCGTCGGAGCCATCCGAGAGAAGATAGCCGAGAACATCGAACTCCCTGAAGGTTACCATATTGAATACGGTGGACAGTTCGAGAGCGAGGAAAGGGCATCCAAGACCATAGCCCTCGTGAGCATATTCAGTATATTCATCATCTTTATGCTTCTGTACGGCGAGTTCAAGAACATCTCGCAGTCGCTCGTCGTGCTGCTGAATCTGCCGCTGGCGCTCATCGGAGGCGTGTTCGCCATATTCTTCACCGACGGAATCCTGAGCATTCCGGCCATCATCGGATTCATCTCGCTGTTCGGCATCGCGACCCGCAACGGTATGCTCCTGATCGACCGCTACAATGTGCTCGCATCGGAGGGGCATTCGCGCGAGGAGGCTGTGATGATCGGCTCGCTGGACAGGCTGAACCCGATTCTTATGACCGCCATCACTTCCGCGCTGGCACTGCTTCCGCTCGCGCTTGGCGGCGACCTGCCCGGCAACGAGATCCAGTCCCCTATGGCTAAGGTGATCCTCGGCGGACTATTCTCCTCCACCCTGCTGAACGGGTTCGTCGTGCCGGTGATCTATCTCATCAACTCCAAGTCCAAGAAACATGGCTGATGAAAAATCATCGTCACACACTCAATTGGTCGCTGAACCCGTCGAGGCGAGCCAACCAAAACAACAAGAATTATAGTAATATTTTAATATGAAACACCGTAATATTAACAAGTTATTATTAACTATTTATATCTGTGCAGGAAGCACCTTTGCGGTCTACGCACAGACCTCCACAGAAGCCGTCCTCCGGCAAATAGAGACAAACAATCCGCAGTTGAAAGCCGCAGCCGCTGAAGTGGAAGCCGAGAAACTGGCCAACCGTGCAGACGCATTGCTGGAGAACCCGGAGTTCGAGTTCAACTACCTGTGGGGAGCCGACGGCATCGGCAACAGACGTGACTTCCGCGTTACCCAAGCGTTCGATGCAGCCACTCTGACCGGTATGAAATCCAGACAAGTAGCCGGACAGAACGAACTTGCCACACTGCAATACAAAGCCGAGAGGCTTAACGTGCTACTCGAAGCCAAGCAAGCCTGCATCGATCTCATCTACTACAACGCCCTTAAAGCCGAACTGGACACTCATCTGGCACAGGCACAGACTCTCGTGTCGTCTTTTGAGAAAAGGCTGAAAGCCGGTGGAGCCAATGTCCTCGACCTCAACAAGGCCAAGGTGCATCTGACAAGCGTACGTGGCCAGATCTCACAAGTAGAAGTTGAGCGTCAGACCCTGCTGGCGAAACTGAAGAGCCTCAACGGTGGGAACGACATCGCTCTTGAAGATTCCGCCTACGGCCTTTCAGACAACTTGCCATCCGATTTCGATTCGTGGTACGAGTCGGCGTCGCAGAAAAATCCAGTCCTGCAATATGTCCGTCAGGAGGTTACTGTAGGCAAAAAACAGTTGTCCATCGACAAGGCTGCCTGGGTACCTGAACTGACCGTCGGCTATATGAGCGAGCTCACGACATCAGACAAGTTTCGAGGCGTGACAGTGGGTGTGAATATTCCTCTGTGGAGCAACGCCAACAAAGTGAAGCAGTCCCGCGCGAAGATCGCCGCCGCAGAATCCCGCAAGGCTGCCGCAGAGCAGCAGTTCTATTTCGACCTTCTGGTCCAGTACAACCGCGCCGCCAGCCTCAAGGAGAACTCCGAACTGATGCGCGCCTCCCTAAGCGAGACCGACAGCCGTGACTACCTGCTGACAGCCCAGTCCCGAGGCGAGATCTCGATGATTGAATATCTCGTCGAGACCGACCAGTACTATGAAGCCCTGGAGCAGACCCTTTCAGCCGAGCGAGACTACCATCAGGCACTCGCACAGCTGAACGCTGTGGAGCTTTAGCCTGTTTTAGCCGATGCACAGCCACGAACTTGGCACATCGACATCTGACGTTGCGCGGCTGCTCGAATTCTTCTCGTGGCACCTAACCAACTAATAATGAGCATCAAAAGGTATCTCGTGGTCCAATTTTATGAACCACGAGACAGCTCTCTTACTTGATAATCAACAGATTATCCGCCAAGACATAAATTACATTTTGAAGTCTGAGTTGAATTGTCTAAATTGCAAGCGATTAAATTGACCAGTGACTGAATATGAGTCGCCGTGAACCAGCCTCAGATGATCGCTTATGATGAGGCTCTTTTAAACTTACTAAACTAATGACTATGATAGGGTCGAGATGCGGGAGCCATCAGGGAAACACGATGGCACACATATTTCAAAGGGCGCGGAATGGGTTCGTTGTGTTCTACAACGTCAAAGATTCATTGTTTTTCATCACATCATTTTGTATTATCGCCCGACGGCATGGTGTCAAGGTGTTGGCACTATGCCTGATGTACAATCATGTTCACATTCTGCTGGACACAGATGACAAAGAATCTATAAGACTGTTCATCAAGGAACTGATGTCGTACTTCTGCAAATCATACAACCGCAGGTATGGGCTTTCCGGAGTGCTGTTCGATAGCTACGGTGTGTCGCTGAAGAAAGGAGACAAAGCCATTAGGACAGCTTTGGCTTACGTCAACAACAACCCGGTCGAAGATCACATCTGCGGGAAAGCCGAGGAGTGGCGATGGAACTTTCTGGCATATTCGGACTCTGACCACCCATATTCAGAGAAGATCAATTTAGGCATTGCATCAAGAAGGCTGAGGAGAGCGGTGGCCAAAGTGAAGTACCTGCATGCGACCGAAAGACCTTTGACATACGAAGTGCTTGACAACCTCTTCGACTCGCTTGCCATAAAAGAAAAACAACAACTGGTGGACCTGATAATCAATGAATATGCAATCGTTGATTTCCGCCAGGCCATCAGTTTTTATGGCGATTACGACAAGATGCTTATAGCATTCGCCAGCAACACTGGAAGTGAATACGAGATCAGCGAGCCTTTTGACCCGCATTCCGGTCAGGCATACCGGAAAATGGCGGACTATCTGGCCAGGGACAACAGGTTCAAATCAATCGGCGAGGTGATCAATCTCCCATTAGGAAAGTTAGTGGAATATTTAGACGAACTTGTCAGCCAATGTGGCGTCAGGCAATGCCACGCGATGAAGTTCCTGCACATTATCCAGAATCGCCTTGGCTCCTAAATACTTGATAATGTGCAAAATAAACTTTCTCGTGGTTATCATTTAGAAACCACGAGAAAGCCTTTTTAATTAATAATCAATACATTATCTGCCAAGCCCTCCGAAAAAGCTCGTTTGGACTGTGATGTCTCAGCTTGAAATAATAATCCAAATCTGCGATCTTGGCTCGATGAAAGGCTGTGCGCTCCAGCGAAGCTACTCTACGGCGGCGATGCACTCGAGTCCCTTGTTTAGAGAGACGGTAATCCTATTCATTGGAACCAGCGAAGCTACTCTGCGGCGGCGATGCACTCGATCTCGACGAGGGCTCCTTTCGGGAGGGTCTTGACGGCGAAGGCGCAGCGGGCCGGGAACGGGGCTTTGAAGAACTCGGAATAGATTCCGTTCATCGCGGCGAAATCATTCATGTCAGCGAGGAATACGGTGGTCTTCAGGACTTTGTTGAGGTCGGAGCCAGCCTGCTCGAGGATTGACTTGAGATTGGTCAGGGACTGACGGGTCTGGGCCTCCACTCCCCCTTCCGGGAACGCACCGGTGGCAGGATCGATAGGAAGCTGGCCGGATACGAAGATGAAACCGTTATGCTCGATGGCCTGGCTGTACGGGCCGATGGCGGCAGGAGCCTTTTCTGTGCTTATCTGTCTCATAAAATCAAATTTTTGCCAAATTTAGGAAATTGAAAAGTAATTTGCCAAAAAACTACAGACAGAGTCAAAAGGGCTTCCAGGAAACTTCGCAAACATAGTAGTAAGCGTTAATAAATAAGATGCAGCTTTGAATAGTTTGAAATGTTCTTTGAGGTGAAATAATCTTGGTAAAGATTTGGCGGTATTTTAGAGGATGATGCCTTTGGGAGGTAGGAGTGTGCCGGTGGCACATGGCTGATGGGAAAAGACATATAGACCGAAAAGACATTCAAAGATAGCCAAGTTATTCTTTAAGGATTACATAATTGGTGGTAAAATGTGTAAATTTGTAGAACGAACATTAAAAACACATTTTACTATGGCACTCGAACAACAGATCCAGAAGGACATAATGGAGGCGATGAAGGCTCACGATGAGTCTCGCCTTAACGCGACAAGAGGCATCAAGTCAGAGATTCTCCTCGCGAAGACATCAGGAACGGAACACGAACTCTCAGACGCTGACGTGCTGAAAATCATCCAGAAGCTCGTGAAGCAGCGCAAGGAGTCCGCTGAGCTCTACATCCAAGGCAACCGTCCGGAACTCGCCGAGAAAGAACTCGCCGAGATGAAGGTGATGGAAGCCTACCTGCCGAAGGCACTTTCCGAGGACGAGGTCAGGAATATTCTTAAAAAGGTTGTCGCCGAGGTCGGAGCGACCGGTCCTAAAGATATGGGCAAGGTTATGGGAGCGGCGACCAAGAAGTTGGCAGGACAGGCTGACGGCCGTTTGATCTCGACTATCGTAAAGGAACTGCTCGCACAGTAGTATTTTATAAATATTTGCACAGTAGTATTTTATAAATATTTGAAGAACAACAGCATCTATGATTAAGGAATCACGGAATATTGCTGCTGCGATCGCCGCGCTGACATTGTCGGTCGCGGCTTTCGCGCATAGTAAAGAGAATGTGGCCGCCGGAGCTTCGACAGGCTCAGCGACCGGGCAGGATCTCTACAAGGAGTTCCAGAATCCGCCGAAGTCCGCCCGCCCGAGGGTGTGGTGGCACTGGATGAACGGAAACATCACCAAGGACGGAATCAAGAAAGACCTTCTGTGGATGCAGAAGACCGGAATCGTGGGATTCCACAACTTCGACGCCGGCCTTGAGACCCCGCAGATTGTGGACAAGAGGCTCATCTATATGACCCCGGAATGGAAGGACGCTTTCAAGTACGCCATCAACCTCGCGGACAGCCTTGACATGGAGATGACCATCGCAAGTTCCCCAGGCTGGAGCGAGACCGGCGGCCCGTGGGTCAAGGACGAGGACGCTATGAAGAAACTCGTCTGGAGACAGGTCGAGATCAAGGGCGGACAGCCTGTCAGCCTGAAACTCCCGGAGGGCTTCGACATCACCGGACCGTTTATGGATTTCACCGGCTCGTTCGACGGAGTATCTCAGGTTTTCCTCAGGAAAAAGTTCTACAGGGACATTGCCGTTGTCGGAGTGAAGCTCAGTGACAAGGACATCAACCTCAAAGAGTTGCATCCTGTAATCACTTCAAGCGGTTGCGATGCCACAGGCGAGGAAATGCTCGAAAGGATCACCGGCGACAGCGTAGGAGACTACCTCGACGTGAAAGCCGACAAGAACGGCAAGTGCTGGATCCAGTACGAATTCGCTGAGCCTCAGACCATCAAGGCCGTTGTGGTCTCCGAGCTCAGGAAGGACACAAATCCTTACGTCCACACGAAGGAACTCCAGTACAGCGATGACGGAGTCAACTTCAAGAGCATCAACCTTTCCTATCAGGCCACGGCACAAAGGACCTACGCTATCCCGGCCACCACAGCCAAATATTTCAGGCTCAGCCTTAAAGACAATAAAGGGAAGAAAGACTGCGAGTTTGGAGTCGCCCAGTTCGCCCTCTCCACCGTCACCAGGATCCAGCTTGCGGGCGACAAGGCCGGCAACAGTTTCTACCGCTTGCTCTGGATGGAGGACACTCCGTACAGCAGTGAGGCGGCCAGACTTGAGGATGTGGTCGATCTCACACCATACGTCAAGGACGGCACTCTCACATGGAACGCTCCGGAAGGCAACTGGAGAATATTCCGCTTCGGCTACAGCCTGACCGGCAAGACCAACCACCCTGCCTCACCGGAAGCCACCGGCCTTGAAGTGGACAAACTCGACCCGAAGGCCATCACTGAATATTTCCACAACTACCTCCAGACCTATGCCGATGCCTCCGGCGGAAAGCTCGGCAAGGGTGGCATTGAATATCTCCTCACAGACAGCTACGAGGCGGGAGCGCAGACGTGGACCGGGAATATGTTCGAAGAGTTCAAGGCACGCAAAGGCTACGATCTTCTCCGCTGGATGCCAGCACTGACAGGAATGGTTCTGAACAACACCGAGGAGACCGAGCGTTTCCTGTTCGACTGGAGAAGGACAATCGGGGATATGATCTCCGAATATCACTACGACCTCCAGAACGAGATCCTCAAGCCTTACGGAATGAAGCGATACACGGAAAGCCACGAGAACTACCGCGCCAACCTCTCCGACGGAATGGACTGCAAGAGGTACGCCGAGATTCCTATGTCTGCCTTCTGGATGGACTACAAGAACGGAAACATATTCAATCCTCGTTTCGAGGCCGACGTGCGCGAATCCGCCTCCGTGGCCCACATCTACGGCCAGAACATCGCCGCCGCGGAGTCGTTCACATCCGACGGCTACAGGGACGGGGCCTGGGTCTTCTCCCCTGCCGTGCTCAAACCAACAGCCGATGCAGCGATGGCCGCCGGACTGAACCGATTCGTGATCCACACATCACCTCACCAGCCGGTTGACGACAAGGTCCCGGGACTCGGTCTCGGAAAATACGGCCAATGGTTCGACCGTCACCAGACCTGGGCCGACCAGGCGAAGGCATGGACGGATTATCTGTCCCGCAGCTGTTATATGCTTCAGCAAGGTCGTTTCGTGGCCGATGTCGCCTACTACTACGGTGAGGACAACAACGCAACGGGAATAATGCTCAAGAAAGTCCCGGCCCTTCCTTACGGCTACAACTACGACTATTTCAGCCCGTCCGTGATCCGTGATCTGGCCAAGGCCGAGAACGGGCTTATCACTGTGCCAAGCGGAATGAAGTACAAGGTTCTGATGCTTGACGCCAACGTGAAACACATGTCAATCGACATCCTGCGGAAGATCAAGGTGTTCGCGGACGCCGGAGTCGTGATCTGCGGAGCCAAGCCTCAGAAACTCGCCGGCAACACCGGCACGGAGGAAGAGTTCAAGGCTCTTGTGAAAGACATCTGGAACTCCGGGCGCAAGAATGTAACGGCAGGAGTGCCGGCGGAAAAAGTCCTTTCCGCCATGAGTCTCAAACCCGATTTCAGCATAGCAAGCGGAAACAACAAGGACATCAAGTTCGTCCACAGAAACCTTTCCGATGGTGAAATCTACTGGGTGACAAACCTTTCCAAGGACACGAGAGACATCACGGCTTCATTCAGGACAACGGGCAAAAAGCCTGTAATCTGGCATGCGGACGATGCTTCAACCGAACCGGTCAGCTATGAGATCGCTGACGGCAGGACCAACGTAAAGATGAACCTGACACAGCACCAGTCTGCCTTCGTCATATTCACAGAAAACACCGATGTGGCGAAAGTTGAGCTGCCTGAGACAAGCGAAGAGACAATCGTGGAGCTTAACACTCCTTGGTCAGTCAAGTTCCAGCAGGGACGCGGAGCGCCAGAAACCGCCACTTTCAATCAACTCGCATCCTTGACCGAGAGTTCCGAGCCGGGAATCAAGTACTTCTCCGGAGCGGTGACATATTCGAACATATTCAAGTTAAAAAAGAAGGAAATTCGAGGCAAGGATTCCGTCATTCTGGATTTAGGTGATGTGAAAGATCTGGCGGAAGTGACCGTGAACGGAAAGAATCTGGGAGTGTTCTGGAATGCCCCGTTCAAGGTTGACATCACCAAGGCAGTGAGGAACGGCGACAACACCATCGAGGTCAAGGTCATCAATATGTGGCACAACCGCCTCATCGGGGATGTCCAGCCGGGTGTGACGAAGAAGATCACCTACACCCAGATGGAGTTCTTCAAGCCTGAGGAGCCGCTGCTCCCTGCCGGACTTATAGGGCCAGTCAGAATTATAGGAGAAACAACGACCAAATAATTGATCATGAATATTAAAAGACTAATTTCCGCATTGATGGCAATCACCGCCTGTGTTTCGGTTTCCGCTAAGAAACCGTTGAAACCGACACTCAGATTCGGTTCGGATGGAGAATTCAAGATTCTTCAATTCACTGACACTCATCTAATTCCTTCCAATGAGACAACTCCGCTTGTCTGGGAGAACATCAGGAACGCCATCACAGCGGAAAAGCCAGACCTGATCATGCTGACTGGCGACCAAGTCTATGCCAAGCCTGCTCTTGAGAACTACAGGATCCTTCTTGACACACTCGACAAATTCGGTGTGCCTTACGGAATTGTCTTCGGCAACCACGACAAGGAGTTTGACCAGACCAACGCCGCACTTTTGAAAGATGCGATGACCAGACCGCTTTGCGTCGCCGGAGACACCCCGGGTCTGCACGGAGAAGGCAATTATTTCCTTGAGGTAAAGTCTCACTCAGCGGACACGACCGCCTCTGTCGTATGGTGCTTCGATACCGGAAGCGAATCGCCGCTTTCCAAGAAAGCCATCAAGAGCTATGACTACGACTACGCCCACTCCGACCAGATTGAATGGTACGGCAAGACAAGCGGCACCATCACCTCAGCACACGGCGGAAAGCCGCTTCCTTCCGTGGCGTTCATGCATATTCCTCTCCCTGAATATGCCTACGCGTACAGAGAAGACCTGAACTTCAAGGCGTACGGCACCCACCGTGAGACAATCTGCTCCTCGCATTTCAACTCGGGCCTTTTCTGCAAGATGCTGGAATGCGGGGACGTGATGGCTGTCTTCTGCGGGCACGACCACGACAATGACTGCTCTGTCGGCTACTACGGCATTATGCTGGCCTACGGGCGGTACAGCGGCGCGGCGACAGTTTACAACAACATCGGAATGAACGGCAGCAGAGTCATCGTGCTCCATGAGGGCGAACGGAAACTCGATTCGTACATCCGCCTGCGTGACGGCTCGACCAAAGACCTGACGCATTATCCTGAATATTACCAATGACAGCCTGTGGTCACCGAGCCTGTCGAAGCGACATGATCGTTTCAACTTGTAACGTCGCTTCGACAGGCTCAGCGACCGAGGATTTGCTCAGCGACTAGAAATACAGCCCAGTGACCGAAACCAAAGATAATCATTTTAAACCAACGATATTATGAAAACTGTTTTGAAAGCGCTCTGCGCGGCTGGAGTGATGCTCTTGGGCATGACATTGCCGGCAGGCGCGCAGACATCTTCAGGAGATGTCAAAGGGTTCAAGTACGAAGCCAACCTGATGGTAGGTGTGATGCAGATGGCCTACGACAGCGACGAGTTTCCGTCTCGCCATTATTACAGGAAAGAGCTCAGTGATTTCTATGAGACATACACCGGAGATCCTGGCTTTTCAGCCTTCTACACAGCGGATTTCAATGTCTATCTCACCAAGTGGCTGAAAGTCGGAGCCAGCGCGGGCTACGCCAAAGCGTGGGCGAATGTGTTCGACCCTCGGGGCTACAAGAAGATCGGAGAAAAGACCTTGAACGACTACTCTCTGCTTGGACAGGCTAAATTCACATTCATCAACAGGCAGTTGTTCAGGATGTACGCCGGAATCGGTGCCGGAGCCTCCGTCTGGGCCGGGAAAGACCGCGGAGAAACATATTCAAAAATACTCCCTGCCGTAGAGTTCATTCCGCTGGGTTTCCAATGGATGGATCATAAGATATACACGACGCTTGAGATTGTGGCCGGCACCAGAATGGGCGGAGTCAGAGGTGGATTAGGTTACAGATTCTAAACTTGAATATCATGAAAAGAATTTTATCAATCGCGACAGTGATCGCTGCGACAATTATCGCTGCATCATCATGCAGCAAGGCTGAGAAAGAGTTTTCAGGCAGCGATGGTGAGGTGACATATTCAATGGGACCTTATATGATGTGCATCGCCAACAACCTGATAGTTGACAACCTCAAGATTCTGGAGTACAAAATCAACGGCAAGGCCAACATCCAAAGCAAGACTTCTGTCATGAGACCGGATGACCCGTCATACAGAATCCCGGGAGTAAAGGTTGAGAAAGCGGCGGAAGACAGCACGTGGATCGTCTCCAACAAGAATCTGGAATACTGGTTCCTCGGCGATGATTCATACCCTACCGACTATACAATAACAGCCAGAATGCTGCCAGGTGACTACAATCACTTCCACAGCTGGAAAGTCACCATCGAAGGTGAAAGACGGGAACAGAAAGGCTACTCCTGCAAATTCACCACACCGGAAGCACCTCTTACCTACACGATCGGGGACACGGGATATTCATGGGGCAGCTGCAAGGGGCAACTGAATATGCTTGTGTACAAAGACGGCAAGGCCATTGATTCGATCGTCATGATCCTCCGTGGCGGGCTTGATGACTACAGACTTGTCAGAACGTATTAATCGCTCCGGACAGACATCGTCACACCTTTAGTCTGATCAATCATGAGGATAAACGTAACAGGAGCGGCCTTAGCGACGCTCCTTGTTTTTTGTACAGGATTTAAGGCAAGCGCACAGGGCACGCTTCTGAAAGAGGCCAGATACGAAGTGAACCTGACAGTCGGCATTGTACCTGGCGCACTGGTTTCATCCAAGGAGTTTCCGAATTCGACGGTACGACATAATCATGACTTATACTATTTCTACGAACCGTACTATTCAACCGGGATGTTTCCTGAAGTGTCTATGGATGCCAACATTATACTTAAGAAATGGTTGAAAGTCGGAGGAAAGTTAGGGTACTACACCTTGTGGGGAGACTTGATCGACCCGAAAACTCATAGAACGATCGGAAAAAAAGAGTTTTCCGACTTTTCTCTTGCGGGTCAAGTCAGATTCACCTTTTACGAAAAGCCCCCGTTCAGTGTCTATGCTGGTATAGCGGCCGGAGCTACCTACAGACATGGCAATAATCAAGGCCACAGCATGTCAAAATTGCTTCCAGCCTACGAGGTACTTCCTCTTGGCTATCAAATCTCCTACAAATCCGTCTATGGCATAGTAGAATGCGCCTTCGGCTCCATGGTTCTCGCAGGCCGCTTCGGTATCGGCTACAGATTTTAACGAAACGCGATTTTTCGAGAAGATGTTTTGATTTGTTTGTATAGCACCTTTCAAGATTAGTCTAGCATAATATAGCGAGAAGGCTTTTCTAATATATTGTGACACATCATTGGTACAGGAAATGCGCTTCTGGTGTACCAAACGGACTATGACATGCCGTTGGTACAGGAAACGGGCTTCTGGTGTACCAACCAGACGAAGTATTCAGGAGAACTCAGCGAATCTGTCGGTTACAATAGTTGAGAAAAAGGCTGGTTCCCGAAGGAGCCAGCCTTAATAATGCTTAATTATGAATATAATAGGGTTTAAATCACCTATTCAGCCTTGGTAACCTCCCAAGCCTGTTTGCCGTTGTATGTAATCTCTTTGGACACATAACCATCAGCGAGGAAATTGGTGTTTGCACCTTCGGCTGTGTTATCAGCTGGATTGAAGCCTACGAATATACCGCCCATAATCTTAACTGTGCACTTTGAACGATAATTATCCTTACAGTTGATCAGATAAGAAGCATCGCCATCAGTTTCAAACACACCGCCATAAATATTCAAAGCACATTTGTTGCTAGCTGCCCATCCTGACTCCAAATAGATAACCTCAGACGTTCCCTCTTTGGTTGTTGAGTTATTGGAAGAATGAAAATATCCGCCATGAATGTTAACCGTACCTTTAACGATTCTGACTGCATAATTTCCTCCGTATTTTTTCGGCAGCCGGGTTAGCCGTGGCTGCCGAAAAAAAATACATCCACAAAGATATATATATGCAAGACTTTTTTCAACTATTTACACCCCTGAGCTGCAATTTTTTATATGGACTTATTTGACTGGGATTCTTGGAGAGTGGCTGTCACTTCGACAAGCCCAGTGACCAGAGGGAGAATGGGTTGAAAGGTCACTTCTACGAGCTCAGTGACCAGAGGGAGAATGGGCTGGGAGGTCACTTCGACAAGCTCAGTGACCGATGGGGAAAGTTCTGTGACAGGACAAAAGAAACAGGCCCGGAGACCGGATGGTTGGTCACTGAGCCTGTCGGAGTGATTATGCTCTTTACGAGATGTTTACAATAAAGGGATGTTAACGGATGGTCGGAAGCCAGGTCTGGATGTGCTTTCCTTTCCAGCAGTCAACCGATGAGTAGTCAACCATCTTGATGTCTCCTTCGGTGGTAGGAACGAGGAACTGCATTCTGGTGCCAGGACGCTCAGCGTCAACAATCTTGACCTTCACCTCACCGTTGGCGTCTGCGATGATCTGAACAGGCTTGTTGTAGTCAGGATCAATGTTCTCATCACGGGCGAGGACAAGCGGTCCCCACTGCACGGCCTGGAAGAACTTGCCCTCAGGGTTGCGTCCGTTCTCGGAAGCCTTGATGAGCTTGGCCTTCATGTCGAAGATGATGTAGATGCTGTCACCAGCCTGCCACTTGCGCTCCAGATTGAGATACTTTCCGGCCTCCACCTTGCCGACATACTTGCCGTTGACAGCAACGTAAGTCTGCTCGCTCCAGGACGGAATATGCAGTTTCACAGTGAATTTTTCCTTCGCGGCCGGGTCAACGGAGATACGCACCTCATTCGCGCGAGGATATTCAGTGACGATTCCAAGCTTGACCTCATTGCCTTTCGCTGTCTTGGCGGTCACGGTTCCGGCGTTGTAGAGGTTGATGACCGGGCCTTCCTTTGACTGCATCGCGGCGATGTACGGAAGGTATGACAGTCCGCAAGGGCCGCTGAGGTTGCAGCAGGTCACAGGCTGGCCGTCGATATTGGTCCCCCAACCGCTGTTTGTGACCTTCGCGCCGTTCAGAAGGTTCACGTAGCTGAAGCTTTTTCCGTCAGGCTTCATCGCGCCCAGAAGGCCGTTGTAGGCGTATTTCTCAATGTAGTCAACCGCTGTAGGATCACCCGTAAGACGAAGATACTGAGAGCAATATTTCATCCAGGTCACACCTACGCAGGTCTCCATCATTCTCTTGATGTTCGGATTGGTCTGCTCCACGGCAGTGTTACTCCATCCCTCTCCGTTGAGTCTTGGCCAGTAAACATCAGAACCAGCGTTGCCGATGATGGTGATCTCGTTCTCTATCACATCGTTGAAGAAGTTGTCAAGGCATACCTTCCACCTCGGGTCACCGGTCGCGCGGTAATATTCAGCGAGTCCCTCCCAGACGGAAGTCATCTCGTAGGCCTTAGGGTAAGGCTTGCCGACCTCGTAGAGGTGAGTGCCCTCATAGACCTGCTGGAATATATTGCTGCCCTTGGACGCGCCGGTTGTGACGATATATTCAGCGAAGTCGAGATATTCCTTTTTGCCGGTGATGAAGTAAAGCTTAACCATCGGTTCGAGGATAGAGGATGATTCAATTTTTGTGGAACTCCAACCGAGTTCGGTGATGCTCTTCTTAGGTGCCGGACCGACCTGGTCGATCACGCTCCTGGCCTCTTTCTCAAGGGCGGAGAGGACTCTCGGATCCTGCTCGACGTCAGTGTAGTACTGAAGCAGGCCAAGCATTACGTACTTTCTCTCCCAGATGTCACCGTCGCGGTTGCCCGGTTGCTCATCGACAGCGGTGCAGCTGATGCTGCCGTTGCTCTTCTCGGTGGCCATGAGCTTGTAAACGAGGCTCTTGGTCAGTTCCTTGAGCTTAGGATCTCCGTTGTAGCGGTAAAGCAGAGAGTTTGTACGGATGCACTTTCCCGGCATCTCGCCGAGAGCGAACTGCGGACGTCCCTTGATGAAATAGTCGATGACCTTGTCGTAAGGCATCACTCCGTTGACCCAGTGGTCGATGGAGTTCTGGATGTCATCGGCGAAGTAGCCGTTGAATGTCACACTTCCGGCCGGAAGCGGCTCGATCACATCATTCACCTTCTTCAGGTTGTCCTGGGCGAAGGCTCCGACGGAAAGCAGCGTGGCAGCTGCCGCGAAAACGATTGCATTTTTCATTATTATACCTATTGAATATTTCAAAAAGCCCACAAAGTTAACATTTTCCGCGCAACTTCCGACAATGGCCGGGGACGAAAAGAACAATATTCACAAATTATTCAAGGAATATTCATCCGACCATGACAAGACTTCCGGAAAACGCTTTTGCCGGAGATGAATTTTGTTCGTATATTTGTCAATAACCGCATCAATTGGTAAGCGGCAAACAATAAGTTGCCGCAGATTTGGCAAAGATTTTCGAGGATAGATTTCTTTTGGAAGAAGGAGTGTGCCGGTGGCACATGACTGAGGAGAAAAGAAATATAGACCGAAAAGATTGCCTAAGGTGAAGCAAATTATTGTTTAACGATTACTTATGGTAAGGATTTACTGCAAAAACACCGGAACATACAAAGAGTTCCTTGAAGGGACCCCCCTGCTGGACATCGCTCCACAGTTCGAGTTCGACAAACCGTACGAGATACTGGCCGCCAAGGTGAACAACGTGGCGGAAGGGTTGAGATTCAGGGTTTTCCACAACCGTGACGTGGAGTTTCTGGACTACAGGACGTACATCGGCCGCAATTTCTACAGCCGTTCGCTCTGCTTCCTTCTGTACAAGGCCACAAGGGATCTGTTCCCGGAAAGCAGGATGACAATCCGCAGACCGATTTCCAAGGGCTATTTCTGCTCGGTTTACAAGAACGATGGTTCTTTTCTGACTGAGGAGGATGTGGAGGCGATCGGCGCGAGGATGAGGGAACTCGTGGACGAGAATATTCCGTTCAAACGCAAGGAACTCCAGATCGAGGAGGCCATCAAGATATTCAAGGAATCCGGCGACCTCGACAAGGTGAAGCTGCTGGAGACGTGCGGCGAGGTTTACATCACCTGCTACTCGCTTGGCGATGTGACTGACTACTATTATGATGAGCTTGTGCCGAGCACAGGCTACCTCAAGACTTTCGGCGTGAAGCTCTGCCACGGAGGAATATTGCTGCGCGTCCCTGACCGCCACCATCCGGAGGATCTGGCGCCGCTTCACGAGGAGCCTAAGACTTTCGAGGTGTTCGCCGAGACGCACAAATGGAACTGGATTATGGGGCTTTCCAATGTCGGGGACGTGAACGAGTCCATCCTCAAAGGCAATGCGTCCGATCTTATCCAGATCTCGGAGGCGTTGCAGGAGAAGAAGATCGTCCAGATCGCCGAAGAGATCGAGAGGCGGCATAACGACCCGGATAATCCGGTGAAGCTGGTCCTGATCACCGGGCCGAGCAGCAGCGGAAAAAGCACGGTCTGCAAGAGGCTCAGCGTCCAGCTGAAGGCGTGCGGTCTGCACCCGATCTCGTTCTCGACCGACGACTATTTCGTCAACCGAGTCGATACTCCGAAACTCCCGGACGGATCATACGATTTCGACAACTTCGACACCGTGGACCACGAATATCTCCAGAAAGACCTCGTCAAACTACTTAACGGAGAGGAAGTAGAGGTTCCTGAATATAATTTCGTGACCGGCCGCAGAGAGTTCAACGGCAAGAACCTCAAGCTGGGCGAAAGGTCCGTGCTGCTGATCGAAGGTCTGCACGCTCTGAATCCTCGGCTGACCGAGAAGGTCCCGGACAAGGAGAAATTCAGGATATTCATAAACACAATAACTTCCATCTCGCTGGACTGCCACAACTGCATTCCGACGAGCGACAACCGCTTGCTGCGGAGGATCGTGAGGGATTACCTCAAGGGAGCGTTCACGGCACGGGAGTCGATCGCTAACTGGCCGAACGTGCGCAGGGCCGAGGTCAAGTGGATATATCCGTTCCAGGAGAACGCCGACGTGCTGTTCAACTCGGCATACCTCGTGGAGTTCGCTGTGCTGCGCACCCACGCCGAGAGGATCCTCGCCACCGTGCCGAAGAACTGTCCGGAGTACAGCGAGGCGCACAGACTGCTGAAATTCCTGCACTACTTCGTGCCGGTCTCTGACAAGGAGATCCCGCCGACGTCACTGCTTCGCGGATTCATCGGAGGGGGAAGCTATTAGTATTGAACCGTTTGGCCGCCTTCGTCGGAGACTTCATCCGCAAAGACGGCCGAAAGCGACATTAACATATTCATAGAAAACAATTTAAACATCTACCAACGAAATGGCGGACGAAAAGATAATTTTCTCGATGAACGGTGTGGGCAAAGTCCTCCCGCACAACAACAAGGTTATTCTCAAGGACATCTACCTTTCTTTCTTCTACGGAGCGAAAATCGGCATCATCGGCCTGAACGGCTCCGGTAAATCGACCCTGATGAAGATCATCGCCGGTGTGGAGAAATCCTACCGTGGCGAGGTGGTCTGGGCGCCTGGCTATTCGGTTGGCTACCTTGAGCAGGAGCCTCAGATGGATCCCGACAAGACGGTCATCGAGGTCGTGCAGGAAGGGGTCCAGGAGGTCATGGATGTCCTCAATGAATATAACGAGATCTCCCTCAAGTTCATGGAGCCGATGGACGACGACCAGATGAACGCTCTCATAGAGCGTCAGGGCGAGTTGTCAGAAAAGATCGAACATCTCGGCGGCTGGGAGATAGACGCCAAGCTCGAAAGGGCAATGGACGCTCTGAACTGCCCTCCGCCTGACGCGAAGATCTCCACCCTTTCCGGTGGCGAGCGCCGCCGTGTGGCCCTGTGCCGCCTGCTTCTGCGCGAGCCGGACGTGCTGCTCCTTGACGAGCCTACCAACCACCTCGACACAGAGAGCATCCAGTGGCTTGAGGCGCACCTGAGGCAGTACAAGGGCACGGTAATCGCCGTGACCCACGACCGTTACTTCCTCGACAACGTGGCAGGATGGATCCTTGAGCTGGACAGAGGCGAAGGCATCCCGTGGAAGGGCAACTACAGCTCATGGCTGGAGCAGAAGACCAAGAGGCTGGAGATGGAGGAGAAGCAGGAAAGCAAGAGGCGCAAGACCCTCCAGCACGAGTTGGAGTGGGTGCGCATGGCTCCCAAGGCCCGTCAGGCCAAACAGAAAGCCCGTCTGGGCGCCTACGAGAAACTGGCCTCGGCCGACGCCAAGGAGAAGGAGGCCAATCTGGAAATATACATTCCCAACGGACCGCGCCTCGGCAACAAGGTCATCGAGTTCAAGGAAGTGTCCAAGGCCTACGGGGACAAGATTCTCTTCGAGCATCTTTCGTTCGCGCTTCCGCCTGCGGGAATCGTGGGCGTGATCGGCCCTAACGGTGCCGGCAAGACCACGCTGTTCAGGCTCATCATGGGCATCGAGAAACCGGACACAGGCTCTATAGACATCGGAGAGACCGTGAAGATCTCCTATGTGGACCAGCAGCACAGGAGCATCGATCCGGACAAGACAGTGTTCGAGACCATAGCCGGGAACTCCGAGTGGGTAAGGCTCGGCAACAAGGACATCAATGCCCGCGCCTGGGTGTCGAGGTTCAATTTCAGCGGTTCAGATCAGGAGAAACTCTGCGGAGTCCTTTCCGGAGGCGAGAGGAACAGGCTTCACCTTGCGCTGACCCTCAAGGACGAAGGCAACGTGCTGCTTCTGGACGAGCCGACGAACGATGTGGACGTGAACACGATCCGCGCCCTGGAGGACGGTCTGGAAAACTTCGCCGGATGCGCCGTCGTGATCAGCCACGACCGTTGGTTCCTGGACAGGATCGCCACACACATCCTCGCTTACGAGGGTGACTCCAACGTGGTGTTCTTCGAGGGCAACTACGCCGAGTACGAGGAGAACCGCAAGGCCCGTCTCGGCAACACTGAGCCTAAGAGGTTCAAATACAAGAAATTGATGGAATAGTTTTTGCAGGATTTAGGTGCAGGTGCGCCGCGGTGGCGCACCATTAATGTTGCACTAAAACTATAACTGTTATGGCAAGTGACTCAAAAAAGTACGAATGCCTGCGCTGTGGCTGGATCTATGACCCGGCCGAGGGCGATCCTGACGGTGGCATAAAGCCCGGAACCCCGTTCAAAGACATCCCTAAGGACTGGAAATGCCCGGTCTGCGGAGCCTCGAAATCCGATTTCGCGGAATATTCGGAATAAGCGTTCCGCCGGACTGAATGAATAAAGGGAGAAGAGGCTGGCTTCAAGTTGGCCTCTTCTCTTTTTGGAAAGGTAATTAATCGAAAAAGAGCCGGTTCGGATCACTCCCGGCCGGCTCCTTCATATTCATCAAGATTATTATTTGTCCCTTACGCAGCGGACCTGAAGGCCTTGGTTTGAATCAACTCCAGAAGCGTTCACCTTTGCCTCCGAGGTTTCAGACGAGAAGAACCAGAATAAATACTTGTATTTTCCTGCTTGTGTGCCAGGGGTGCTGGTCCAAGCGAAAATCCTGCCAGCCATCAAGACACTGCTGCCGCTCTTGGCAGCGGATAATTGTCCCGAAGCTGCCAGATAAACATTCTGGTCTCCATCCGAACACATACGATAGACACCATCCTCCCATTCCTTGCTTCCACCCTTGGTAAGATTCAAGAATTCCTCCTCAGTCGGAAGCCTCCAAGTGCCGGCTGGAAGGACAAGAGAGCAAGGATCAACCTCATTCGGCTGGATATCATCATATTTGATCGTGGTTTCCTCCGGACCGTATGCCTTTCCCGGATATTTAGAGGAAGAAGATATCTTTTCTCCAAGGTCTATACCGTAGCGGCTCTTCCACTTGAAGAACATTCCGACCTCCTTAGGTCCGGCGAATGCATAGGCCCCGTCCTTAACAGTCAGGTAACCAGGACTCCAAATCACAGAGAATCCATCCGGATTAGGAGCCGCGGCCTGAACCACAGTCTTGCCGGTGTTTTCACCGTTTACATAAATGGAGAGTACACGATCGTCTGTGTAGCTCGTGTTCTCAGGAATAGAGAAATATACAACCGGATCAGACTTTGAGGCACTCTCTGTCATCGATAAACCGTCATTACTCTTAACCTCGACTGGGACATCACTAAGATCCGTGTCAACTTTGACTTTAAGATCGAACGCGGTGTGATCGTGCTTGGCCGGTGAGTGACCGGCATAGAAAGCATAGTTAGTGATAGCCGGCTGGACGAATGACTCACCGGTGTACTTGCCGTTGATGAAGATCTTCCAAGTCTTGTCCTTTTTGCTCGTGTTCGCCTCCATATTCTTGAAAGTCACCGTCGTCACCTTAGGAGTGCAACTAATCTCGGACACGTCACCGATGTCAGACAAAAGTTCAACCTTGTAGAGTGCGAACTCACCCGGATTGGTAACAACCTCAAGATTAAACTCCTTGTAACTATCAAGGGTCTTCGGGGAATATGACACAAGACTCGGCTGCTTGATGTTCTTCACGCAGCGCACCGACGCCAGATTCGTGTTGGACAGGTCGTAGTAGATCATTGAATATTCATCACTTATCACATAAATCGAACGGTCACCCTCGTAGCTCTCGCCATCAAGCCAGTAAGCGCCATAGGAATTCTTCATCGAGATCGTCCCGTCCGTCTTGGACATCGTCCCGGCAAAAGGCAGGAAGAAATCACAGTTCTTGAAGCCCATACCTTTAACCCCATTCTGACTGTGCTCTTTGTCAAGATCCTCTTGATAGTAAAGGTAATAAGCCTCCTCGTAGGTAGGAAGCCTGAGCCCCGGATCGACTTTCGCGCAAGGATCATCGGCCGGATCATTCTCCGGAATCGCTGCAAGATCAATCTTGACGCGGGACGGAGTGTAAGCCAGACCGTCATAGGTGTCCGGCTCCGAGTTGACACCATAACTGCTACCTTTCTTGAAGTACAGTCCAGCGTCGGACATATTCTCGGCTATCGCAAACTTGCCGTCCTTCAGGGTGATGTTGCCTTTAGCCCAGTAGAAATCCTCGATCAGTACAAGAGCCGCGTCCTGAGTGGCGGAAGCGACCTCCTTCCAGACAACATCTGTGGAAGGCTCATCATCATAGTTCTCCGGAGCCGGGGTGAACGCGGCCTCGACCGTGATTGTCCTGGAGTTCTCGGTGTAGTTGGCCGGAACGGAAATCTCAACCGCATCGGTCTTGGACGTGATCTCAACAGGCTCTCCGGTAGCTTCACCGACATTCACCCTGTACTTCCATGCAAGGAATATGGGTTCACTTGCCCTTGTCAGTTTCACGGTGTCAGCCTTGAACGAGAACTTGAAGGTTCCGCCGTTGAATGAGATCGTCTCAGGGAAATCCGATTTTTCATAAGACGTGTGGACATATTCCACGCTGACTTCCTCCTTCCCGCAGGAGAGCAGCAACGCTGACAACGCCGTGGCCGCCAGCAAAGACATAACTTTTCTACTCATCAGTTAGTTCGTTAATACAATAGGCGCAAATATAATCATTTTCAGAATAAACCAAATTCCGACACAACTATTGAATAATCACAAATATTCGCTAAATTGCGCAAATATATTCATGAATATGAGAAAGACGATTACAATTGTTGCGATTGCGATGCTGACGCTTGGCATTTCATTATCCGCAGGGGCGCAGAGCAAAAACAGATCCGCAGACCAGGAGGCACAGGAGCTTGAGAAGATCAAGCGAGAGACCACCATCCTCAAGGAGGGTGACAAGGCGGCCGACTTCACCGGGAAGAGGTTCGCTGGCGGCTCGTTCAAACTGGCAGATCAGAAGGGCAAGGTCGTAATGCTGCTTTTCTGGGGCGGCTGGTGCCCTCCTTGCAGGCATGAGTTAAGGCCTGAGAACCTTCCGGCCACGCTCAAGGAGTTCAACGGCAACCAGGATTTCGTCTTCCAGCCGATCGCCTATAAGGACACAAGGGCGACGCTTGAGAAGTTCTTCGCGGGAAAGGAAGGCAAGACAATATATTCATACCTCAAGCCGCTGACGCTGGTCGATGAGGACAAGAGCATATTCGGGCTTTACGCGAAGTCTGGAGTTCCGCGCTGCGTGATCATCGGGAAGAACGGAGTGATCGCTTACGTCGGGATCGGATCCTCCGAGGAGGGGCTTAAGGAGGTCGCCCAGATGCTTCGCGAGGAACTGGCGAAATAGGTCATCCGGTCACTGAGCCTGTCGAAGTGACATTGGTTCTATTGATTCTCAGAAATGGTTGGCACGCTTCGACAAGCTCAGCGGCCAACCATTTTTAGGATTCTGGATGTATGGCGATTGACCGGGCGACAGTGTAGCCCATTGACCAGGCGGCTTGCAGATTGAAGCCGCCTGTTATCGCGTCCACGTCAAGGACTTCTCCGGCAAAATAGAGGCCAGGATGGTTCCTGGACTCAAGGGTATTGAGGTTGATGTTGGAAAGGGCGACCCCGCCACAGGTGACGAACTCCTCCTTGAAACGGCTTTTGCCACGAATCTGGTACTCGTCATTGATCAATGTGTTCACAAGACGGTTCATTCCTTTGGATCCCAGTTCGGCCCAGCGGGCATCCTCACGGATTCCACACTTGGTGGCCAAGTAGGTCCATAGTCTTGACGGCAGTTCGGACGGATGGGTGTTGAGAATCTGTTTCTGAGGATTGTCTTTTGAAAGGGCAATGATTCTGTCACGGACATCCTGCTCGCCCGCGTCACCGAACCAGTTCACGGTGAGTGTGGCGGAATATTCATTTTCAGCGAGATAGCGGGCGGCATAAGAGGAGAGTTTCAGGATCGCGGGACCGCTCATTCCCCAGTGCGTGATTAGGAGCGGACCGGAGGCCTTGAATTTCGTGCCTACCAAGGATGCCGATGCGTTCTCGACCACTGTGCCCATCAGTTCACGTACAGGGCTGCCGGGAAGGTTGAAAGTGAAGAGGGACGGGACAGGTGGGACGATTTCAAGGTCAAGGCCATCAAGCATTCCAAGACCGGAAAGTTTCGGGCTGCCGCCGGTGGTGACGACCACTATGTCTGCAAAGTATTCAAGCATTTTCGTCGCTTCGGCAGGCTCTGCGACCGAGATGGTGTAACCACCTTCAGGACGTGGGAATATTCCCGTAACTTTACGTTTTGTATGAAGCGTAACTCCGGCCTGTCGCATCCTTGCCAGCAAGGTGTTAACGATTTCCATCGCGTCCTGCGATGCCGGAAAAACGCAATGGTCTTCCTGAAGCACAAGCTTCACGCCTTCGTTCTCGAACCATTGCCAAGTACTTCGCTGATCAAAGGAACGGAAAAGCCGCTTCATAAGCTTGTCTCCACGAGGATAAGCGATTGACAGCGAAGATATTCCTTCAAAGGAATTTGTAAGGTTGCACCGCCCTCCCCCGGTGATCGCCACCTTAGCCAAAGCCTTCGCCCCCGCCTCGAACACCTCCACCGAAGCGGAAGGCATCCTCCGTTTCAACTCAATGGCGCAGAAACACCCCGCCGCCCCGGCACCCACAATCGCAACTTTCATATTGCAAAACTACACAAAATCCTTTGATTTTGATAAATGAATATAAGAAGCTGTTTTGAATTGTTTGAAATGTTCTTTGAGGTGAAAAATCTTCATTTTCTTCCCGCTTCTTCAGTCAGATAGCACCGCTATCTTCCTTGGAAGAAGCGGTCGAAACTGAAGTTTTTCACTCTCAAACCTTCAAACAAACAATTCAAAACAGCTTCTAAATGTAGAACGAATCGATCGGAGCGGAGCGACGCAAGGGGTCTGGGGAATACGGTCCCCAGTGCCCCACCGGGGCTGTCCCGAAGGGACTGGGGGTAGAAGGTATATTATATGGCAAAATTCATTTTGCCATATAATATTTAGTGGATATCTTTGCCAGGATTTATGGCCACAGGACAAAAAGACATACTCCTCGGGATGGTCAGGAACGGACTTCCGATGACTCTCGGACAGCAGATTCGGCTCACGATTCTGCTGAGTCTGCCCGCCATCGCCGCCCAGATCTCATCCGTGCTGATGCAGTACATCGACGCCGGAATGGTCGGCCAACTTGGCGCGAACCAATCAGCGTCAATAGGTCTGGTCGCCACGACGACCTGGATAATGGGTGGATTCCAGTCCGGAGCCAGCTCGGGATTCTCAGTCCAGGTCGCCCACCTTTGCGGAGCGCAGGATTTCAAAGGGGCCAGAGCCGTGATGAGGCAAGGACTCACAACTGTGTTCCTCATCGGCCTGGTTCTCGCCGTGATAGGCGTGAGCATCAGCGGAGCGCTCCCCCACTGGCTCGGCGGGACACCGGAGATCAATGAGGACGCATCTGAATATTTCCTGATATATTCAGCGTTCATTCCGATAGGCGCTGTCGGATGGGCCGCTAATTCAATGCTACAGGCCAGCGGCAACATGAAGATTCCGAGCCTGATGTACACCGGAATGTGCGGCCTTGATGTGGTGTTCAACTACATATTCATTTACATTTGTGAGATGGGAGTGGCTGGCGCGGCTCTGGGAACTGGTGCGGCGCAGGTCGTCACCTCATTATTCGTGATCTGGTATATTCTCAGACGCTCCAAGGAATTGAATATCAAAGGAGAACAAGGCACGTTCATTCCACGGCGCAAGACTGTGCGCAACGCTTGGGGCATCACCGCGCCGATGTGGCTCCAGAACATCATCATGCGAGGATCGCACATTATGAGCACCATCATCGTGGCGCCGCTCGGGCCTATCTCAATCGCAGCTAACGCCCTGGCCATCATCGCCGAAAGCTTCTGCTACATGCCAGGCTACGGAATCGAGGAGGCGGCCACCACGCTTGTCGGCCAGAGCCTCGGAGCGAAACGCAAGGAAGTCGCCAAACGATTCTCGCAGATCACGATGCTGATGGCCGCCGGCATTATGACACTGCTTGGAGCCTTGATGTTCATATTCGCGACCGATCTGATGATGCTTCTGAGCTCGGATCCGGATGTCATCGCATTGGGAGCCAAGGTGCTGAGAATCGAAGCGTTCGCCGAGACACTGTACGCATTCTCGATCGCCGGCTACGGTTCCTGCGTAGGTGGAGGCGACACCCTCGTGCCGAGCGTGATGAACTTCGGAAGCATGTGGGTGATACGCATCGGACTGGCACTGATTTTGACACCTCGGATGGGACTCGTCGGCTACTGGGTGGCGATGTGCATCGAGCTGAATGTCCGCGGATTGCTGTTCTACTGGAGGCTGCGGGGCGAGAAATGGATGAAACTAAAAATCACTTGAATATATGGAAAAGATCATCAATCAGGAATTCGGCGGGGAAAGACCGCTGTACTGCAAGCACGACCTTTATCTTGAGAATGTCAAGATCCACGCCGGTGAGTCGGCCCTGAAGGAGACCGGCAACATCACCGCCGTACATTGCCAGTTCGAGGGCAAGTATCCGTTCTGGGAGTGTGACGGATTCGTCATCAAGGATAGCCTGCTGACCGTGGGCGCACGCTCAGGATTATGGTATTCAAGGAATTGCGAGATTTACGACACTATCATCGACGCTCCGAAGACCTTCCGCAGGATGGACGGAATCAAGTTGAAGAACGTTCAGATTCCGGGCGGAACGGAGACTTTCTGGGACTGCAGGAACATCGTGGTCGAGAATTCGGTGATCGACAGAGCCGACTATGTGTTCATGCACTGCGAGAATGTCAAGTTGACCAACGTCAAGCTGAACGGCAACTACAGTTTCCAGTACGCCAAGAACGTGGAGATCCGGAACTGCGTCCTGAACTCCAAGGATTCCTTCTGGGAGGCCGAGAATGTCACAGTCATCGATTCCGTGATTAATGGTGAATATCTTGCCTGGTACTCGAAGAACCTCCGCCTCGTCCGCTGCCACATCACCGAGACCCAGCCTCTGTGCTACTGCGACGACCTCGTACTGGAGGACTGCACAATGGGCGCTGACGCTGATCTGGCTTTTGAATATTCCTCCGTCCAGGCCACCGTGAAAGGCCATGTTCCTTCCATCAAGAACCCTCGCACCGGCTTCATCCGCTACGGTTCCGTCGGGGAGATCATCCTTGATGAGAACATCAAGGGCCCGGGTGACTGTCGGCTGGAGAAAGCGTAGAGGGGAGCCAAGCAAAAAACTCTTTCCGGAATTTTGCACGTTACCAAAATTCCGGAAAGAGTTTTTTGTTGGCTGCCTATATTGCTGCCATGGCAGACAAGTCACTATAAATCACGACATCAAGATTATTCCTATAGTAATAATGCGCTAAAGCTGAACACTTTAACTACTGATGATCAGCATGTGGCGAATAACATACTTTTTATCAAGCAGATAGCGCATCGTCTTTAGCGTAAACCAACCGAAGACAGTTATCTAATCATTTGATTATAGGCATGATAGGTTCACGGTTAGATAATCGAGCCCGCTGCCCCGTCTCGGAAGAAACCAGATACTGATATATAAAAAAGGAAAAGCCGCCGATGAATACTCATCAGCGGCCTAAGGAGTGGTGTCGGGAAGAATCGAACTGCCGACACATGGATTTTCAGTCCATTGCTCTACCATCTGAGCTACGACACCGTTTCCGTTTGGGATTGCAAAGATAGGCATTTTTCTTTTGGCTGCAAATTTTTTTGAGAAGAATTTGCGTTTTTCTTCGCTGAGTGGATGTTTTTGGCTAAATTCGCCATATGACAGGCAGGATCTTCATACAAGTTATCCTTCCGCTCCGGCTGGAGTGGGAGCCGTTCTATTATCAAGAAATTGAATTGAGTGAATCGGCTGGGGATGCATCTGGATTGTTTCCGGTCACTTCGACAGGCTCAGTGACCGAAAGAGACAAAGAACAGGTTAGGGTCGGAGACCGGGTGCGGGTGAACTTTGCTGGAAAGGAATATGTCGGAGTGGTAAGCATGGCGGACGCAGGAAAACAGGCGGAGGAGATGGGAATTGTGGACAAGGTGAAGCCGATCTTAGGCATGGCTGAAGGGTTGGAACCGGTCACCAAGGAGGAGATTGAACTATGGAGACAGATAGCGGAATATTACCTGTGCACTGTCGGGGAAGTTTACAAGGCGGCTTATCCAGCGCAGAAAGTGGAGAAGGAAGTTGTGCAGGCCCGTCAGGAGGCACTCAAAGTGGAAAGAGAAGAGAAGAATCGGACAAAGATTGCGGATAAGATCAAGAGGCTGGAAGAAAGAGCGGAGAAAAAGGCGGAATTGGCCGCGAAAGCTCGGAAGTCAGAGAGTCGGGAAAGGTACTTGGCAGAGAAGGAGATGTTGGAGGGGGAGATTGGATTATTGGTCAGGGAGCTCACTTCGATGGTTGGTGAGCTTTGTCGAACCACTGGCTCAGTGACCGGTTATGGTGACTCTGTTACATATCATCAGGACGAAGAGCCAATAGGTGGGTCCATAATCGAAACGTCCGAGGGTACAGAGAAGGAAATAAGCTTGTCAGCGGCACAGGAGGAAGCATATTCAAAGATAAAAGAGATTTTTGCGAAGGGGAAGCCAGCGTTGCTGCATGGGGTGACGGGATCTGGAAAGACGGAGCTTTACCTGAAACTGGCGCAGGAAACGCTCGCGATGGGAAAGAACGTGCTTTATCTGGTTCCGGAGATAGCGCTCAGCAGACAACTGGAGGACAGGATCAGCGAGACATTCCCGGAACTGCTTGTGTTCCATTCCGGAGAGACAATGTCCAGAAAGCGAGAGGTGGCCACCGTCCTAAGGCACGCTGGAGAGCCGGCAGAGGGAAAGGGCTATGTTGTCCTCGGGACCCGAAGCGCCATATTCCTGCCGCATAAAAACTTAGGGCTGGTGATAGTGGACGAGGAGCACGACACCTCCTACAAGCAGGACTCACCTGCCCCTCGGTACAACGGCCGCGAAACGGCGATAATGATGGCGAAGATATTCGGAGCCAACGTCATTCTGGGATCGGCCACGCCGTCGCTGGAGTCGCTGTACAATTGCAGCGTAGGGCGTTACGGGCTTGTCACCTTGAACAAACGGTTCTACGACGCGGCGGACTCGGACATCGAAATCATCGACACTATCGCCGAGCGGCGCAAGAACGGTATGATCGGGAACTTCTCCAGGAAACTCATCGAGCACATAGGCAAATGCCTCGGCGAACACCGGCAGGTGCTGATTCTCAGGGAGAGGCGGGCATATTCCCCGATCGTGCAGTGCCAGGAGTGCGGCGAAATTCCTAAATGCCGCTGCTGCAACGTCAGCCTTAGCCTGCACAGGCGAGCCGACGGAAGCGAAAGACTAGTCTGCCACTATTGCGGCAGGGTTTATGAATATACCGGGAAATGCCATAAATGTGGAGGAGAACTGAAACCGTTAGGTTCAGGGACACAGAAGATCGAGGAGGAGGCCTCCAAACTGTTCCCGAACGCAAGGATCGCGAGGCTGGACAGTGACACGGCACAGAGTCGGAAATATGAGACGGACACCATCCGGAAATTCTCCAATGGGGAAATCGACATACTCATCGGCACAAGGATGGTCGCCAAGGGATTCGATTTCAGCGGACTGTCCCTTGTGGCCGTGCTTCAGGCCGACTCTATCCTCGGGCAGGAGGACTATAGGGCGGACGAAAGAGGACTCCAGCTTCTGGAACAGTTCAGAGGACGTTGCGGACGGCGGGGAGAGAAAGGTCTGTTCGTCATCCAGACCTCACAGCCGGAACACCCTGTCTATCAAAGCATAGACGGGAAACTGGACGAGAACGGTACAATGGCCCGTTTCCTCGGGGAAAGGAAGCTGTTCGGTTATCCGCCATATTCAAGGGTCATCGGAGTCGTCATCAAAGATTACAACCAAGCCAGAGTGGACCTGCTGAGCCGGGATCTCGGAGAGTACCTGCGGGGAGCTTTGGCGGTCAAGGTCAGCATCGCTCCGGGCGTGCAGAACGGCCCGAATGTCATAGGGCCATATTCACCGGCTATCGACAAAATCTCGAACCAGAACATCCGCCAAATCAGGGTATTGCTGCCGAAAGACCGTTCGCTGGCGAGAAACAAGGAGACGCTTGCGGCGGCGGTGGAACGCTTCGAGAAGGAGAAAAAATATTCAGGCCACATCGCGCTTGATGTCGATCCGGCCTGAATAGATTTTTACTTATGCTCTTTACGCTTGATCCCATCGGCAGCACTTTCGGCCCCTTTTGATCCTCAAGAGTGCATACCGCACTCTTGGGAAACGTTTGCCCCACTTTTCGCCTCCCGTGAGTGCTGCCGAGCACATACGGGCGACATTATTTCCCTTTTTCGCTTCTAAAAAGGCTATCCTGGATCAGGGAAAACGCATCGCACCGAAGCCGTGCCTGTGCGATGGTTGATGATTCCGCTGATGGTCTCGATCCGTCGTATTTGTGCTGATTCTTCCGCAGGGAGACCGGAATGTCGCCGCAAGAGTTCAGAACGGGAAAATCGAGCAAGACCGAATGATTTTTCATTTCAAGAGATTTTCCGTAACTTTGAAATTTGAATATACACACAGGATATGGGAAAAGTCATAGCAATAGCCAATCAGAAAGGCGGAGTGGGAAAGACCACAACCGCCATCAACCTCGCTGCGTCGCTTGCGGTGCTGGAAAAGAAGATACTCATCATCGACGCCGACCCGCAGGCCAACACCACCTCCGGACTGAATTTCTCTCCGGACAATGACGAGAAGAGGACGATCTACGAGGTGATGATCGGCACGATTGACATTCAGGATGCCTTGATTCAGACAGAGATTCCTGACCTTCAGATGATTCCGTCGCACATCAACCTTGTCGGAGCGGAGATTGAGATGATCGATGTGGAGGACAGGGAGACGATTCTGAAGAGAAGGCTCGCCCCTATCCGTGACAACTACGACTACATCATCATCGACTGCTCCCCTTCCCTTGGGCTCATCACCATCAACGCCCTTTCGGCATCAGATTCCGTGATGATTCCAGTGCAGCCAGAGTTCTTCGCCCTTGAGGGGCTCGGCAAACTGCTCCAGACCATCAGACTGGTTCAGAGCGGCGTGAACCCGTCGCTCACCATCGAAGGGTTCGTCGTGACGATGTTCGACGGCAGGACAAAGGTTCACGCGCAGGTTGTGAACGAACTGAAGGAACATTTTCAGGACATGGTTTTCAATACGGTGATCCAGAGGAGCATACGTCTCAGCGAGGCCCCTTCGCACGGCAAGCCGATAATCCTCTATGATGTGGTCAGCAACGGAACTACCAACTATATGAACCTCGCCAAGGAAGTGTTGGAAAAGAACGAGAGATAAAGACAATGAGCAGCAATAACAAGCAGGAAAGCAGGCTGGGCAAAGGGCTCAGCGCCCTTTTGGGAGACATCCAGACAATCGGGCCGGAAAGAAAGCCGGTCGGCTATATCAATAAGGAGATCGCCGGGTCAAAACCCGAGCAGGACTACGGTGACGTGCTCAGGATCCCTGTGGATCTGATTGAGCCGAACCCTTACCAGCCTCGTATGGCGTTCGACAACGAGGCGTTGGAGGAACTGGCCGACTCGATCAGGACATTCGGTCTCATCCAGCCGATCTCGGTGCGCAAACTCAAGAACGGACGCTATCAGATCATCAGCGGCGAGCGCAGGTTCAAGGCCTGCAAGAGGGCTGGAATGGACATCATCCCGGCCTACATCCGCACCGCGGACGATCAGGGAATGCTTGAGATGGCCATCGTGGAGAACATCCAGAGGCAGGATCTCGATCCGATTGAGGTGGCGATGAGCTACCAGAGACTGATGGACGAGTGTAACCTCACCCAGGAGATGATGGCGCAGCGCGTCGGCAAGAAGCGAGCCTCAGTGGCCAATTATCTGAGGCTTCTCAAACTCCCGACCAAAGTCCAGCACGACCTCAAGACCGGGCTTCTCAGCACCGGACACGCGAAAGTCCTGCTTGGAGTGGAAGACCCTCATATTCAAGAACTTCTCTGCGACCTCGTGATCAAGGACGGCCTTTCGGTACGCCAGCTGGAGGAGAAGGTTCACAAACTGAGCAAGGACGAAAACACAAAGGCGGCCACAAAACAGCAGGACCTTCCGGATGAATATTACAAGGTTCTGGAGCACATCGGCAAGTTTTTTGATAACAGCATCAGCCTGAAACGCTCGGCCTCCGGAAAGGGAACGATGACAATCAAGTTCAACTCCGACGAGGAAGTGGGCAGGTTCCTCAAGGCCCTTGAGGACTCGAACATCTAAGAAGAACAATGAAGAATCTGATTCTCAGGATATGTCTGGCACTTGTCTGCCTGGCGGCCTTTTCCACGGGCGCGAAAGCGCAGTTCAGGGAAGAGGCGTTCAACCAGACCTACAATGACCCGAGCGACACCACCTCCGCGAGGGATTCCGTGGACAAGATGTGGTCTTTCCGGGAATTCTTCAGAGGGGTCAGCCACAAGGACACTACACTGAGGATCGGAACCATGTTCGCCGGATCGACGGTGTTCATCGGATCCGAGCAGATCTACAACAAGCAGTACTGGAAACTGCCGATAATCTACGGCGGCATCGGAACGACCCTTGGACTGGGAATCCACTACAACAGCAAGTACAAGCACTCCAAGAAGGGTTATGACATCGCCATGGCGCTTGACCCTAACATGGAGTTCGAGCTGGACACTCGCTCGAAGGACATGGCCAAGTATATGTTCGCAAGCGCCGGATTCATCTACTGGGCCACTCTCATGGACGGAGTTGTCAACTACAAGAGGGATGTGAAGAACCAACCTGGGAAGGCGACGATATATTCAATCCTCCTGCCGGGACTCGGACAGGCGTACAACGGGGAATATTGGAAGATTCCGATATATTGGGGAATGATGATCGGTTCCTACCATTTCTACGCCTTGAACAGCAAGAACTACAAAAGATTCAAGCGCATCCACAACGAGGCGACAAATCCTGACGGAGGGTACACCGGCTCCATTCCGGCGGAAAGGGCGCTGTACTTCAGGAATGTTTACAGGCGCTACAGGGATTATTCGGTTGTCGCTATTGTAGGCAGCTACCTGCTTCAAGTTATCGATGCCAATGTGTTCGCCTACATGCAGGACTTCGAGATGAACGACGAGCTCACCCTTAATGTCACGCCGACCGTCATCTCTCCTTATAATGAATATATCCCGCCACATAATGAATATGCCATCGCATCCCCCACACGCTCGGTTCCACCTATGAGTTTCGGCATGGGAGCGTTCGGGGACAACGCGATAGGAATCAAAGTCGGTCTTAGATTTTAACAAGAGCACGAAAGGATGAGAAAAACCACATACGCGACACTGCCCATCATACTGCTCATGGTCTTCCTGCTCCAAGGGAACGCCGGAGCGCAGGTATTCAGAAAAAAGATCAAGGAAGAGAATCAGGAACTCAGACAACGGGTCGATTCCCTTCAGAAAGCCTTGGACAAACTGAAGCATGAAAGCATCCTGAAAGACAGCATCGCGGGTGAGATGATCGATGTCTATGAGGAGAACAAACTCAAGACGGCGGCCGGACTGAATCCCGAGGACTATACCCAGGAGGTTACGGACAGCCTTCTGAGTATCTGGTATCTGCACCGTCAGGCCAGAAAGAACGAGGAAGGGAACGGCTACGACATGGATTCGATCCGGTTCACGTCAAACGTTCCGGACGAAGTGATGAAAGCCAGGCTGGAAAAGATGAACTCCTTCATCACCCTCCCATACAACGACAAGGTCCGCAACTACATGATTCTATATTCAGAGAAGATGCCGACCAAGATGGGCACGATTCTGGGGCTTTGCCAGTACTATATGCCGATCTTCGAGGAGACATTCAACAAGTACAACCTCCCGGACGAGCTCAAGTACATGGCCATCATCGAATCGGCGCTGAACCCGGTTGCGGTCTCAAGTGCGGGAGCGAAAGGGATGTGGCAGTTCATGTTCAGGACCGCGCAGCTCTATGGACTGGAGATCAACTCCTTCGTGGACGAGAGACTTGACCCGTTCAAGTCAGCCGATGCCGCCGCGCGTTACCTGACCGACTCCTACAACGTATTCGGAGACTGGAACCTTGCGATCTCGTCCTACAACTGCGGATCGGGCAACATCAACAAGGCCATTCGCAGGAACGGGGGCAAAAGGGATTTTTGGTCGGTCTATGACTACCTTCCGCGTGAGACCAGAGGCTATGTCCCGGCGTTCGTCGGGGCGATGTACGCCATCCATTACAGCAAGGAGTACGGACTTGCTCCGGCAAACATGCGGATGCCGGCCCAGCTGGACACATTCGAGATTCACAAGAACCTGCATTTCAAGCAGATCAGCGAGCTTGTCGGAATCTCCGTCGATGAGCTCAGAAACCTTAACCCGCAGTACATCAAGGATGTGATTCCAGGCGACAGCAAGACCTACATCCTCCGGATTCCATACAACTACTCCAGCGACTTCATAGCCCACGAGGACTCGATCTACACATACAAGGCTTCTGAATATCTCAACCCGCAGACCCTTGTGGATGACGGGAAGCGTTCGTCCGGTGAGACATATTCAGGCGGCACGATCACTTATAAGGTCAAGAAGGGCGACACTTTGGGAAAGATCGCGGCCAAGTACCATGTCACCGTGAACCAACTCAAGAAGTGGAACCACCTCAGAAGCACGAACCTCAGGATCGGGCAGAAGATCCGCATCTATAAGGGAGGCGGGGCGCCGACCGCATCAGCTGTCAAATCAGCCTCCAGCCAGTTGAGTTACACCAACTACACCGTGAAGGCTGGTGACTCCCTCTACAGCATCGCGAAGAAGTTCCCGGGCATGACTGCCGAAAAGATCATGAAGTTCAACGGGATAGGCGAGAACATCAAGCCTGGGATGAAAATAAGGATTCCAAAGTAGCCGTCAAAACATCACCACCGCCTGAGCCTTCGCTTCCGAAACCGAAGGCTTTGGCTCTTTCATGAATGAATATGCCATTGTCGAGGCCCTGAAGTACAGTTTCAAGGCCCTCCCCCTGCCAAGCCGCAATTTGCATCCGGAAACAGCTGACAGACTCCATCCACGCCCGTAATAGGCCGGGACAGTGAAGTTACCCGGAGCGTCCCGCTCGTATGAATATATCCGGTCATCCCAATTATCGACAATGAATATGGTTCCTCGAAGATAGGTGCTGAACCAGTCTGTTTTCCGTCCACCTTCCAGGTAGGCTAGACCGGCCAGCGAACGGCACAGCAGTCCCTCAAGCCGGCCTCTGATCTTCCAGGCCGGCTTGTCTGACGGGCCGTAACGCGCCGACAGCCCTGAACTTGACCAGTCCAGATCACAACGAGCCCCGGTGCGGTATCGAAGAACCTCCTCGTAAGGACGGAAACGTTCCGTAATCCTCACAGAAAGAGCCATCACCTTGGTCAACTGCAACGGCAATCTGCAAAGCACACGGACCTGTCTCTTGCTACGGTCTCTGTCCTTGACGGCAAAGTCGGCCGTAAGGAAAGCTCCCGCCTTCTCAAGCCCGACGGTGGCTCCATGCTCGTCGGAAGTCTTTGTCCAGCCTCGTATCCCTCCCGTATAATCAGAACCGAAACTTGAGGAATAACTATGGACAGCCGACGAGAGTTTCCAATCGCCTCCCAAAGGAAACACGGCTCCAAGAATGGTTCCGGGACTCTTTCCGGAGAAATCCCATGCAAACTCCCCGAAGTAATCCACCCCGCGCCATGAACGGCGGAAGTCTCCTGACAGTTTGCCGGTCTTAGGCCTAACCGGCATATTCATTGGCTCTGTCTGGCAGTAGCCTGTGAGGGATAACTGCCCGTTGCGGGAATGGAGGGTTATGTTCGCTCCTGTCATCAGAGAGATTTCGGCGGGTTTGCCGCTCTCGCACCATGAGCGAAGCCCTGGAAAGGAGGCAAACGCGGAGAGAACCATGCGCCCGGCCGTGAAGTCGGCCGCCACTCCCCTATGGCTTCCTATCCCGGACCATGACCATGACGGAGACAATCCGGATGGCCGTTTACTGAATGATGATGAAGATGACAGTCCAGACATGGACATTCCGCTCCATAGTGTAAGCCCCTGGCCGAAACGGGCGTTGAAGTCCCCGATGATGACCTTGCCGATCCTTCTCTTGCCAAAATATGTCATATTCATCGCCCACGCCGACGGCGGAAACCGCTCTTTGTCTGAATATTTAGTCCTGGCAGCCGATGAAAACTCGAAAGACTCGCCATAGTTCATTCTGTACTTGGCTCCATAGTTGAAATCCTTCCCTTTGACCGCGGAACGGGCCAAGGCCTCATTTGTCAGACGCTTTGATCCGATCTCTGTCTGACCAGGCAAAGCGTTGGAGGCGAACGAAATGAACGGTCTGAGAGCATTGGCGTAATCCTCTCCGAAACCGTCAACAGCAGCGAGTTCCGAGACGGAAAGCACATCACCATTCCGCAAGCGATAGTCCATCAGGCTCGCCACCTGGTACTGACTCATAAGTCCGCATGTGGCCATACGGCTTCTTGACACAAGATTGATTTCCAACGGACTGGATGCCAATACGGAGAATCTTTCCATATCCTGCTCGTCCAGTTCCTCCTCGGAATCCGCGCCGGACAGATATAATATCGCCTTCATGAGGTTGTCAGACTGAGCTGTCAGATCAGCCTGAAACAAAGGCACCGCGAGCAGCAGCGCGGCAGTGAAGTTTTTCAGGATATTCATGATTCGTGATGTTTATGCCAAGAGATTCACATCCCTTTAAGTTCAGGCCGGCAAGGTAAGGCAAGTAAACGTAAAAAACGAAAAGAAACATAAAACATAGGTATGTTTTTTCTGTTTTTTTAAGGAATATTGCCTAATTTTGTTTTTTACTATAAACAACGAACCACAATGAGCAACGTCAGACTATTTGACAAGTCCTTCAAGCCGTTCATTCCGAACGATAGGCTTGAGGAAGCCATCGACAAGGTAGCCGAGAAGATCAACCATGATTTCAACGGGTGCACAGATTGCCCGGTACTCCTTTGTGTCCTCAACGGATCACTGATGTTCACGTCGGAGCTGATGAAGAGGCTCACGTTCAACTGCGAGCTGGTCTGCATCAAGCTTTCGTCCTACAACGGCACCCACACCACAGGCAACGTGCGCGAGGTCATGGGCTTGACCAGAAGCATCGAAGGCAAGAGGGTGATTGTCGTGGAAGACATTGTGGACAGCGGCAACACCATCGTGGCTCTCAAGGAGCTCCTCAAAGAGAAAGGCGCTGCCGAGACAAGGATCTGCACGATGCTCCTCAAACCGGCGTCCTACACCAAGGATGTCAAGCTTGACTATGTCGCCATGGAGATTCCGGACGATTTCATAGTCGGATTCGGTCTGGATTACAACGAGATCGGAAGAAACCTCAAAGACATTTATGTATTGGACACAGATATGAAATACTTTATTCTTTTTGGCCCTCCGGGCGCCGGGAAAGGCACCCAGGCCTCAGCAATGGTAGAAAAATACAATCTCTGCCACATTTCCACCGGCGAGCTTCTCCGCGGAGAGATCGCCAAGGGTACTGAGCTTGGCCTCAAGGCAAAGGCTCTGATCGACGCAGGCGAGCTCGTCCCTGACGAGGTTGTGGAAGGCATGATCGAGAACAAGTTCAAGACCGTGACCGGAGTCTCCGGCTTCCTTCTTGACGGATTCCCTCGCACCATCGCCCAGGCCGAGGCTCTTGACAAGATGCTCGCTAAGAACGGCGAGGCTGTCACATCCGTTGTCTCCATCATGATCCCCGACACGATGATCATGGAGCGCATCAAGCACAGGGCCGCGATCGAAGGCCGCGCCGATGATGCCAGGGACGAGACAATCAACAACCGCATCAAGACCTACCACGAGAAGACCGAACCGCTTGTGGAGTACTACAAGAAGGCAGGCAAGTACGAGGAGATCGACGGCACCGGGACCATCGAGGAAGTCCGCGGAAGGATATTCACAATGATGGACAAGGCATAGTCAATGATGATTGGTTCACTTTTGGTCACCGTTCTGCTCGCGGGTTCTCCGTTGAAGTTGAACGGTGATAATATTTCACAGATTGTCAATGAATTGACAACCGAGGAGAAGGCTGCCCTGCTGGTAGGCAGCGGAGCGAAAGCCTTCGACGGAGTCGGCTACACGACTCTCTACGTAAAGGGTTCCGCCGGAACAACCCACCCGATAGAAAGGCTGGGCATCCCGGCTATCGTGCTGGCGGACGGCCCTGCGGGAGTCAGGATCGACGACCGCCCATGCACCAAGTTCCCGATCGGAACCTCCCTCGCCTCCACCTGGAATCCATCGCTTGTCGAGGAGGTCGGCGGAGCCATAGGCAATGAGGTTCTCGAATATGGAGTCGATGTCCTGCTCGCCCCTGGCATCAACATCCAACGCAATCCTCTGTGCGGCAGAAACTTCGAATATTACTCCGAAGATCCTCTTCTGGCCGGCAGGGTCGCGGCTGGCTACATCCGCGGAATCCAGAGCCAAGGAGTCGGAACATCCATCAAGCATTTCGCCGCTAACAATCAGGAACTCAACAGGCTCTACCTTGACGCAAGGGTTCCCGTCCGGGCACTGCGCGAAATCTACCTGAGGAACTTCGAGATCGCCATCAAGGAGAGCGATCCGTGGACCGTCATGACATCGTACAACTATGTCAACGGGACATTGGCCGCAGAGAACCACGACCTGGCGACAGGAGTTCTTCGTGATGACTGGGGCTACAAAGGTGTGGTCATGACAGACTGGGCCGCGGGATTATATTCAGACAAGATGGTCGCAAGCGGCAACGACATGATCCAGCCGGGCAGCGACGAGCACTACAATCGTCTCGTCAACTCCATGACCGACGGCTCATTGCCTATGCCGGTGGTTGACACGGCAGTGGCGAGACTCCTGAGGCTCATCGTCAAATGTCCTCGGTTCAAAGGGTATGAATATTCCAATAAACCGAACCTCCGGCACAATGCGTCTGTGGCCCGGAAAGCCGCCGAGGAAGGAATCGTGCTGCTGAAGAACGATGCGGCTTCCCTGCCTTTGGCACCTGAGTCGAAGATCGCGCTGTTCGGAGTGACTTCCTACGAGTTCATCACCGGAGGCACAGGAGCCGGAAACGTCAACGGCTCATACGTTATAGACCTCAAGAAGGGGCTTTCCGACGCGGGATTCGGACTGGACAAAACGACAGACGACTTCTACAAAGACTGCCTTAAATACGAAAGGTTCAATACCCGCAGGATCAACAGCAAGTTCGACAAATGGTTCGTGGATGCCGAACGTCCGGCCGAGGCCATGCCGTCCAAAGCCGTGCTGGAGCAGGCCGCAAAGGAAGCCGACAAGGCCGTCATAACCATCGGTCGCATATTCGGTGAAGGCAAGGACAGACTCTACCAATTCAGTTATCTGCTGTCCGACGCCGAGATGCGGCTTATCAAGGGAGTCTCGACAGCGTTCCACAAGGAGGGCAAAAAGCTGATTGTCGTGCTGGATGTCGGCGGAATCGTGGACATGACCGCATGGCAGGACATGGCCGACGCAATCGTCATGAGCTGGCTTCCGGGATGCGAGGCCGGACATGCCATAGCCTCAGTGCTTTCCGGTAAGGAAACTCCGAGCGGAAGGCTCCCGATGAGCATTCCTGTAAGTTATTACGATGACCCGACGGCCGGAACCATGCCTCAGATCCTCACCGACAAACCGGTCAACTACTCGTTCCACCGTCCGGCTCCAGCCGGAGTCACGAAACGGTACGACATCGAGAACATCGACTACGTCAACTACCGTGAAGGCATCTACTGCGGCTACAGGTACTACACCACCAAGAAGATCCGCACAGCCTATCCGTTCGGCTTCGGCCTGAGTTACACGGACTTCAGGTACAGCGGAATGACCGTGGAGGACGCCGGTGATGAATATGTCGTCAACCTGACCGTGGAGAACACCGGCAACTATTCCGGAAAGGAGGTCGTCCAGATCTACGTCAAAGCCCCCGGCAAGGACATGGACAAACCTGCCCGCGAGCTCAAAGGCTTCTCAAAGACGGATGTGATAGCCCCGGGAAAATCACAGACAGTAGAGATAAGGATCCCGAAGAATCTCCTCGCCTCATACGATGAGCAACGCTCCGGCTGGGCCACCGAGAAGGGAACATATTCCTTCATCGCGGCGCGGAATGCCGAAACCCCTGTTCTCGTGAAAAAGGTGAAAATCGCCTCACCGTCCTTCACCCCTACCGGCAACTACCTCGCCATCTCTCCCCTCTTCATAGAGTGGTGACAGACAAGCAATATAAATCAACACAATAACGAAATATCCTCCAGTCTGGAACAGGTTGGAGGATATTTCTTTTACGGCATTTATCGTAAGTCACTTACTTTTCTGAAAGCCAGATCTGGAAGAAGAATCATAATCTCACGGCGAACAGGCTCCGCACTACCTTCGACCTGCTCATCATAACGCCAGAACACTTGGAACCTGACCTTGGCCTCGACCGGTGAATATCCTTTTGAAGCCATTTTGGCAAGTTTTTCACGGAACGAGGCCGAGAATTTCAAAACCGTCCTGCGGCAACCGTCGATCTCGGCGGACAGGTAGTCACCATCAAGCTCAAGTCTGGTTCCGGAATGCAGACTCCGCAACAGGTTTTGGTTGCCTTTGAACATATCCAGCACGACATCCCGATGCGAAAGCTGCATCAGAACCTCCTCCGGTGAGCCATAGACCGAATCATCTCCAACCATCACGGCACGGGACACTTCATCTGTGAATATGTCCGCATTGTCAAAATGCACCGATAGGTTGTTCTTAGCCCTGGTCATTCCGACATAGACCATCCGGCGCTCCTTGTCGGTCACATTATGCAGTCCCTTCAGAGAGACATACACGTTGTCATATTCACAGCCCTTGGCTTTGTGGATGGTTGAGACCACTATCTCCGAGTCCTTGGACCTCGTGAAATCCTCAAGTTGAGACTCCAGCAGAAAGTTCTCAAAATCAGTGATGTACTTACGGGTTGGATATTCATCATTAAAAGCGGCCAGACAGTTCTCAAGCAGATCAAGGCATCCACTGTCACTGAAACGGCGCCGCACGGCATCCGCCGCTTCAGCCCACGTCACATCATCGAGGCAGGCGGAGTCATATTTCCGGATGGCGTCAAGAAAACTTCTGAACTCGGCGAGGTCTGAAAGCTGGAATCCTTCTCGGGATTGAATCAGCCTGGCTTTCCGTCCGGACTTGTTAAGCAAAGCCGAGATCACCAAGGCATCGTCATTCGTGGCGGTAAGAATGCAGATGGTACCGGGATTATTGCCAGAAACGATCTCATTGACAATGGCCTGTTCATAGTCGGGAGTGGAATGACGGACCAAACGGATATTCCCTGGATCAATTCTCTTACCTACGATCGGATCGGACTTCAAACGTCCGGATATTCCTTTAACGTAGGAGTTCGCCAGAGAGATGACCGTCTGGGAGCTTCTGAAATTCTCCAGCATATTATAGACAGACGCTCCATATTCAGTGATCAGGGATTTCATATTCCCGGAGTCAGAGCCACGGAACTCGTAGATGTTCTGGTCATCGTCACCGACCGCTATGACCCTCATATCCTCATTGCAACGGATAAGTTCCTTGACCAGAGCGAATTCTTGCTCACCAAGGTCCTGTGCCTCGTCGATGACAAGGATTGACTTGGTTATCCGGCTCCTTTCAACCCTGCCTGAACGAATCTCCACGACAGCGTCGGCGACAATATGTTCGGAACCCTCGACCGTTCCCTTCCTGCCAAGAATGTCAAATGAATATGAATGGAAAGTCTTGATCTCGACATATTCGGCGGCGTTGCCGATCAGAGCCTTGAGCCGCTTCTTGAACTCCGTAGCCGCGGCCCTTGAGAATGTCAGCATCAGAAGCTGCTCGGACTTGACATCCTCCAGAAGGATCAAAGAGGCCAGCTTGCGCACGAGGACATAGGTCTTGCCGCTTCCAGGTCCGGCCGGAACCACGATGAACCTTGATTCGCTGTCATTGATTATGTCTGACTGTGTCCCGGTCAGACTTCCGAACAGCTCTTCGTACTTTTTCTCGCTGATGTTCCTGTCGATTCTTTTCGCCTCCTTCGAATCGAAATATTTCTTTATGAAAGCCTTGAAATCCAGCACAAAATAGTCGTGGACATATTCCATAGCCCGATTTTTGTCGGACACCATCATATTCGCATATTTTCCGATGATGTGGATCTGCTGGATCCGCTGCTTGTAGAAGTCGTCCAGATTGTGGTAATCGTCCTTTTTGTAGCGGCATTTGCTGTCTTTGAGCCGTTCGATCTGCAACTTGTTGTACAAGACCATAAAGCCGCCTTCCAGGTTCAGGATTCCGGTCTTCGCGAGGAACAGGAGCGCCTCTTCGGCCATCCCGACATCAATCTTTTCCGGGAAAAGAGCGCTGTCGTTGTAGTCACCGACAAGTCCGGCCAACGAGAACCCGACCTTGACCTCGCCGTCCTCCTCTCTATTATTATCCTTGAAACGATAGACGATGAACGAAGCGATTGAGTTCCTGACAGCGATCTGCTTTTCCAGATCCGAGGCCGAAACCTTAGCCGCTATCTGAATATAATCGTCCGTGACCGGGCGCTTTTCGATGTAGTGCCTTATCGTCCAGAAAAACAGGATTGTACGGATGTCTTTCACGGAGGACCTTGCGATTCCGGAAGCGATCGCTTTCTCGTTTATCTCCTTCAGACTGAATTTCGTGCACTCGCCGATGACTGTCTCGACGAGGAATTTCTCCAGCTGGATGTAATATTTGAATTTCCTGAGCTGGCCAAGCCGGAGGTAGGCCGTCATATCGTCGTCCTTGGCGAGGATTCCGGCCACACGCATTCTCTCCACGATACTGATCACCTTGCGGGTCTCGATGCCGAGCATATCCGAAAGATAGTCAACACGGGACTCCGCCTCGGCGGTCCCGGCGCGGGAACGGCTGCGCTCCGAGATCAATGACTTGATGATTCTTCTGGCGTCCAGTTTGTCATCCTCAGTGAAATCCGGGCATCGTTCTATCCGCTCCGAAGCCTCGTCCATATTCCTCGGGACAATGCTTGTCGCGAATATTCTCGGGCTGTTCATCCCGCGTCTCAGATAACCGGCGGTCTCCAGGGCGGCAATCGCGCTTTTCACCTTGGTCTCAACGTCCCGGATTTCCTCCCAACCTGCCTTGCGGGCTATCTCCAAAGCGGAGATGTGGATGCAGTCGTGCTTTGCCGTAAGTTTCTTGACAGCGCTCCAGACTTGGTTTATCTCACTCAGGGTGAGCTTCGTCTGATTCAGAAGTATGAAGTGTTTGTTAAGGTCATCGTCATTGTAAAGGACGTAGCATTCCGCCTGCGAGTTGACATCACGTCCCGCCCTTCCCGCTTCCTGAATATAATTCTCCAGCGAATCCGAAATCTCGTAGTGGACAACCAGACCGACATCGCTCTTGTCCACTCCCATCCCGAACGCTGATGTGGCCACGATTATCCTGACCTTGCCGCTCATAAAATCATCCTGAGCCTTGACCTTTGTGTTGACCTCCATCTGACCGTGGAAGGCCTTTGCGTCAAACCCGTCCTTGCCGAGCCTTTCAGCGATTTTCTCCGCGGCTTTGGTTCTGGTCACATAAACGATGGCCGGACATTTTGTGCCATCGAGCAAGTTCCTCAAGGTCTGGTATTTATCCTCATCGGAAGCCCTGAACAGAACAGTATATCGAAGATTAGTGCGGGCGACATCGGTCGTGAAACGCTTCAAGGTTATCCCAAGCCTGTCCCGGAAATAGTCGCAAATGTCGCTGATCACCTTAGGTTTAGCGGTCGCAGTGAAACAGGAGACCGGAATCGGAGTGTCAAGGCCTTTACACTCCTGAAGATGCTTGATGAACTCCCCGATGAACATATATTCAATCCGGAAGTCCTGACCCCAGGCGGAGAAGCAATGCGCCTCGTCAATCACGATTCGGACCAAGGTTCTGGACATCAGAACCTTCTCGATGGTCTTGGAGCGGAGTTGCTCCGGGGCGATGTAAAGCAGCGAGGCCTCCCCGGACTCGACCCTCTCCAAAGCGTTGCGGCGTTCAATCGGAGACAGCAAGCCATTGATATAGACGGCTTCCGAGATTCCTTTCTTCTCCAGATTCTCCACCTGATCCTTCATCAGGGATTGGAGCGGTGAGATCACGACGGTCAGCCCTCTGACGGTCTCCCCTGCCATCAATGCCGGCAGTTGGAATGTCAGCGACTTTCCTCCTCCGGTCGGGAATATGGCAAGCAACGATTCACCTTTAATCGCTGCTTTTGCCGCATTCTCCTGCAGCGGCTCCCCTCCGAAAGTCCTGAAACGGTCGTAACCGAACCACTTTTTCAATGAATATTCCGCATTCAGTTTTTGTGAGCAATATCGGCATCGAGCATCTCCGCAGTTCACGGCCCTTAAACCTCTTATCACATTCTCCACGCCCTGATAGTTGCGCAGGATCCAGGCCGGAGTTATGGAATTTCTGTCATCAGTGCTGATCAAGGCAGCCGCATAGGCGCATTCCACCTTGTGATCCCTAACAAAAGACTCGACATTTGAATGCTCGCAAATCTTGCCTTTAAATAACTCTCGGAAGATGTCCGCAGTGGATTTCCGGAAAAAGAACGGCTTCCTTGAGGGGACATATTCAATGCTTTTGAAAAATCCTGAGAAGTGGATATCCTCGTTCAGCAGATCATAGTACAGCTGCTGGAAATCCTTGTCCAAGGCCTTGAACGCCATCACCTCATCATCATAGAGAGATTGAGCCTTCAAACTGTCATTCAACGGGTTATTCAGTTCTTCCGTAAGGATTTTGTCATCCTTGAGAAGTTTATGGTAAGGCTTCTGCGGGAAAAGCAGCGGCGAGAGATAAAGGGTATCGATGAGGATATATTCCTTTCTAAGGAATGGTTTCAGGTACTTGATGTCGTGCCCGATGATATTATGCCCGCAAAGACAATCGCAGTCAGAGACAAAGCCCGCAAACTCCGGAATCCTCGCGGAATGAAACCCCTGCCCGGCTTTCACTCCCCCGATGTCCAGAATCTTCCCCCGACCGTCAACTTCCAGATCAATGAAGGCTGTTTTCATCATAATGAATATCCCGATTGCTTCAACTCGTTGATTATCGGTGCAAAAATAACATTAATTTGCAATAATTACACTAAAAACTCTGACACATGATATTCCTGGCATGGAGGCTAACACGGTAGTAATCAAGTAATCACCAATAGTTCCTCCTACCCGAAACAAGTTGAGGACGAGCAGATAACTCCTTCGTTCAAAGAAGATTAACCTCCACACTTCCCCTTTGTGTGTGTTTGTTTAACGATTGTCATAAATTATCCATCATTACAACCGGAAATCCTGTTCAAAAGAATATGCGAGCATAAGCCAAGGTTGTTGACTATCACATCATCAACTCAACCTCCGCAAGCAGACTGCTTGCTGTAAAATACATTATCTCATTGTAATTGCAAACCCCTGTCAATAATCGTTACAGTAAACCACGTGATGGTGGGAATGTGTCATGCACACACCACAGGAGCATTATAATGTTCTCCTACAAGCGATATTTAGCCTAGTTCACGCTTCTATAAGGATGATTGTTCCCTCACGAGCGACTTTAGGCCGAAATTCCGCTCTTAGAGTACGGTAGTTCTTCGTGGCATGAATTAATGAGTCCACTTGAAAAAGTACCATTCGCCACTTTTTACCCCCGTTGGAAGTACCTGTGTGGCACATATTTTTCAAAAAAAAGACTTTTTCAAGTGGACTCATTTATATGGCTTTTGATTACCTGAATCATCACTCAGTCAGAGACCTATGGATCAATGGGTCACATTGACAAAGATGCGACAAAAAAATCGGGAAATACTTTTCGATGGGTGGATTTCAGGCGGAGCACGACAGCTGAATAATAATAAATGTCCACCGAAACGGCATAATACCGGAGAAACTTTGTAATATCATCGGTTTGTCCGGGAAAGAGGACTTCTGCCGGACAAAACTCTGCCTTTGTAATGTCGCACTTGCTTTTTGACTCATTTTCGCTCATTATTTCAGAATAACCTTTCTTTCCCAAACTTTTACTATCTTTGTATGATTGAAGGCTTCGGGGAGGAACAGCGTGAAGAACACGATTAGATAAAGGTGTTTTACAGCGCGCAATGGTGCCGCACAAAACCCGCACGGGAGTCTGCGCAATCATTTGACAAATTGATTTATAGAGTACTATGCCGGACAGCAATTTCATAGACTACGTGAAGATCTGGTGCGCTTCGGGGCACGGGGGTGCGGGATCGATGCATCTCTACAGGGCGAAGTATGTGCCTAAGGGGGGACCGGACGGCGGAGACGGAGGCCGTGGGGGACATATCATCCTTCGGGCCAATCCGCAGTTCTGGACGCTTATCCACCTCAAGTACCGCAAGCACATCAAGGCAGAGGAAGGAGGACACGGAGAGGGCGGACTTCGCACCGGCAAGAACGGAGAGGACATCATTCTGGACGTGCCGGTGGGTACCGTGGCGAAGGACGCGGAGACCGGAGAGGTGCTGTTCGAGATGATGGAGCCGGGAGAGACGCGGATTCTCTGCAAGGGAGGACGTGGCGGTCTGGGCAACAACAACTTCAAGACAGCCACCAACCAGACTCCAAGGTATGCGCAGCCGGGAGAGGATGGGCAGGAAGGATGGTTCATCCTGGAGCTCAAGGTGCTGGCTGATGTGGGGCTTGTAGGCTTCCCTAACGCCGGAAAATCAACCTTGCTGGCGGCGATCACGGCGGCGAAACCTAAAATCGCCAACTACGCTTTCACGACGCTGGAGCCGAATCTTGGAATCGTACAATATTATGACGATCAGTCATTTGTAATGGCGGATATCCCTGGAATCATAGAAGGGGCGCACGAAGGAAGAGGCATAGGAATACGCTTCCTCCGCCACATCGAAAGGAACTCGGTGCTGCTCTTTATGGTCTCCGCGGAAGAGGACGACATCAAGGCAAGCTACGAGACCCTGCTCAACGAGCTTAAGGAATATAACCCCGAACTTCTGGACAAGGATCGGGTTCTGGCCATCACCAAATGCGACCTGATCGACAAGGACATCGAGAAAGAAATCGAGCCGTCGCTGCCTAAGGGAATTCCTCACGTGTTCATCTCATCGGTCAGCGGTGAGGGGATCAAGGACTTAAAGGATATGCTATGGTCAGCGCTTCACTCATAGGATTCCTGCACAGGATTGATCAGGACGCCACCCTGTTTCTGAACAGTTTCAGCACGCCGGCAACGGACCAGCTCTGGATGCTGATGTCGGACAAGACGGTGTGGATCCCGGCGTATGCGATCTGCGCATATTTCCTGTTCAGAAGGCTTGGATGGAAAAAGGCTCTGGTTGTGCTGGTTTCTGTCGGAATCGCGTTCGGGCTGTGCGACCAGTTCTCCACGATCGTAAAACATTCAGTCGATAGACTCAGGCCAAGCTACAGCGCGAGGATGCTCCTCGGAGGGTTGAACGTGCTGGAAGGCCGCGGAGGGTTCTACGGGTTCTTCTCGGCGCATGCGGCAAATGCCTTCGCCCTTGTGATGTGCCTGATCATCGGATTCAGAAACGACCGCACACACACCTACAACGGCTTCTACAAGTTCGCGTTGACGTGGGCGGCGTTGGTGGCTGTCAGCAGGATATTCGTCGGGAAGCATTATCTCGGCGATGTGATCGTAGGGACAATTGTCGGACTGACAATAGGTTACTTTGTCGGAATGCTTGCCAGATATGTCATCCAGACTCGCATCGACAAAGTACCTGTCACTGGGCTCACCATGATTTTTGACGAGAGGAAGTTCCCTATAACTCTGACAAAATCTTCTCCATCCGGATCCCGCGGGAGCCTTTGATTAGGATTGTGTGGTTGGTGATAGGGTTTGACTTCAGCCAAGTAACCAGATCATCCGAGGTCGGGAACCATTTCGTATTTGAGGGGGACACTTCGCTGGTTGGCGAACATTGTCGAACCACAGGCTCAGCGCCCAAAGCGAACGGATGGCGAGCCTGTCGAACCATCTGTTCCGAGTCAAGAGCTTTACGGAACTCTTCCCCCACAAGGCAGACAAGATCCAAATCCATCAATGCCAATTTCTTTAATATGGCAATATGCTCGGCGACAGACTCCGTGCCAAGTTCACGCATATCCCCTATCATTACGGCTTTATGTGCAGCCTGCACAGTGGCAAGGTTGTCAAGAGCGGCCGACATACTCGTCGGATTGGCGTTGTAGGCATCCTCTATCAAAATGTTGCGATCTGTCTTTTCCAACTGCGAGCGGTTGTTTTTAGGAATATATTCACTCACGGCCTGGATTGCGTCTTCGAGGGACACTCCGAAATGGAGGCCTACAGCGATGGCGGCGGCTATGTTGTTGGCATTGTACGAACCGGCCAGGTGAGTTTCGAGGCACAGCAGGTTTTCGGTGCCTTCTTTCGTTTCGACAGGCTCAGCGACTGAGTCAGGAATGGCCATCCGGACAAAAGGATGGTCCACATCGGACGGCAGAACCATAGCGTTCCAATAACCGATGCCATATTCAATGACATTCAAGCCTTTACGCTCGGCGGCCATAGCGGCCAGATTCTCATCATCAGCATTCAGGAATATGCTTCCTCCGTGCTCGGAAATATAGTCGTACAATTTTCCCTTGGCCTTCTTCACGCCCTCAAAACTACCGAACCCAAGCAGGTGCGCCTTGCCGACATTCGTGATAAGACCATAGTCCGGCTCGCAGACCTTGACCAATTTTTCTATGTCATCAGGATGGCTGGCTCCCATCTCAATAACCGCAATCTGAGTCTCGGAATTGATGTTCAGGACAGACAGAGGCACTCCGATGTCATTGTTCAGATTGCCTTGCGTGGACGTGACGTTGTACTTCACGGACAACACTCTCGTGATCAGTTCCTTGGTGGTGGTCTTGCCGTTGGTTCCGGTCAATCCTATGACAGTCAGACGTTTGCCATCCACAAAAGTGTTCTCACGATGGTGACGTGCGAGAGCCTGCAAGGCCTCCAGCGTGTCCGGCACGACAATCAGACGGGCATCTCCCGAAGCAGCCGCTGTCGAACCTTCATCCACCACGGCATAACGTGCCCCTGCCTCAAGAGCTTTGAGAGCATATTCATTACCATCGAAATTTTCGCCTTTCAGTCCGAAGAACATCTCGCCGCCGCTGATGGCACGGCTGTCCGTCGTCACACGCCCGCATTCCTTGAACGCGGCATATAGTCTCTGTATGTCCATATTCGTTTTCAATTCTCTATCTATAACTAAAATCCTCCCCACCCAAGGGGAGGAATCATATTCAAGAAAGATAATTCACTTCTTTCCCGTGCTGCCCCATCCACCCGCACCACGCTCGGTTTCAGAGAGAACTTCAACATCCTCCCACTCAACCCGCTCGTGGCGGGCGACAACCATCTGGGCGATGCGTTCGCCAGGAACAATCTCGAACGGCTCGTTGGATAGGTTGACCAGCGAAGTCTTCAGTTCCCCACGGTAATCCGCATCCACGGTCCCGGGGCTGTTGATCACGGTGATGCCGTGCTTCGTGGCAAGGCCGCTGCGAGGGCGGACCTGCGCCTCATAGCCAACAGGAAGCTCAATGAATATGCCCGTGGGCACCAGAACCCTTTCCAATGGCTTCAGCACAATCGGCTCGGTGATGTTAGCCCGAAGGTCCATCCCGGCCGACGCCTCAGTGGCGTAAGCCGGGTCGGGCCATTGGCTTTTGTTTACTATCTTGACTTTCAATGCATTCATATTCTCATGTCAGAATATTCATTAAAAAAAGTGCACCCTGTCATATTCATAGGGCACACCTTTATATTCATTAAGCGTTAGCTTCTTCAGACTCTTTCTTGTCCGGGATGATGAGGTTCAGGATAACTCCGACGACTGACGCGAGGCCGATGCCGGCGAGTGAGAACTTGCCGAAGCTGATGACAGCGCCGCCGATTCCGATGGTCAGGATGAGGGAGGCGATGATCAGGTTGCGGGTCTTGTTCATGTCAATCTGAGCCTTCACAAGGTTGCTGATTCCGACGGATGCGATGCTACCGAAAAGAAGGAGCATAATGCCACCGAGAACGGCAGTCGGGATGGTCTGGATCGCCGCGCCGACCTTTCCGACAAGGGAAATCAGAATAGCGGAAAGAGCGGCGATTCTCATACAAGCCGGGTCTGTCACCTTGGTGAGCGACACGGCGCCGGTCACTTCTGAATATGTCGTCACAGGAGCGCCGCCGAGGAATGCCGCGAGGGTGCAGGCAAGACCGTCGCCCAGCATCGTACGGTGAAGGCCAGGATCCTTGACGAAATCCTTACCGGCGATCTCGCTGATGGCATAGACATCACCAACGTGCTCGATGATCGGAGCGATGGCCACAGGAGCCATAAACACGATCGCCTGCCAGGAGAGGCTCATCTTCGAGAAATGCGGAAGCTGGAACCAAGGAGCGTTCGCGACTCCCGAGAAATCCATTGAGCTTCTGTAGAATATCACGGCCACGATGTAGCCGGCGAGTGCGCCGAACACAACCGGGATGAGCTTTATCATACCTTTACCCCAGCACGAGCAGATGATCGCCACAAAGAGCGACACGAGAGCCAGGATCCAGTTCTTGCTGGCCATATCGACTCCCGTTCCGGCCAAGGAAAGACCGATGAGGATGATGACCGGTCCGATCACGATCGGCGGGAATAGTTTCTTGATGAACTTGACACCGAACAACTTGACCAGAAAACTCATCAGAATGTACACAAGTCCCACAGCGACGAGCCCGCAGAACATTCCCGACAGTCCGTAGAGTTCGGTAGCCTTGATGATCGGGGCTATGAACGCGAAGCTGCTGCCGAGATAGATCGGAACCTTGCCTCCGGTGACGGCATGGAAAAGAAGAGTGCCGAGACCGGCCGCGAGGAGAGCGATGGCGGGATCGAATCCTACCAGAAGTGGAACCAGTACTGTGGAACCGAAAGCTACAAACATGAACTGAACTCCGACAATGGATCGTTTCAGTGGGGATAAGGTTTGTTGTGACATAAATATTAAGTTATTTAGAAGCTCGAATATACAAAACGGCGGCGATAATACCGAATATCACGTTAGGAAGCCAAAGTGCGACCACCGGAGGCAACGCTCCCGAATAGACGAACATCTGGCTGAACCGCATGAAGAGGATGTAGGTGAAACTGAGACCGATACCTATTCCTATGTTCAGGCCGATGCCTCCCCTTCGTTTTCTGGAGGAAAGGCTCACACCCATAAGGGTCAGGATGAAAGCCGAGAATGGTAAAGCTAGACGGTTGTGTTTCTCGATGAGCGCGTACATCACGTTGGCGTCTCCCCTCATCTTCTGGGTGGCGATCAACTCATCAAGCTGTTCCGCGGGCAAGGTCTCGACTGTCTTCTTGTTGCGATAAAAATCAGTGACTGTCAGGTTCAGCACGGTGTCCAGCTCCGCACCGGTGGTCACACGGTCCTGAAGACCTTCCGTATATTCCCTTATGAAGTAATTCTTCAGTTTCCAGCCATTGAAAGTGCTGTCCCATACCGCCTTCTCGGCGGAAATCTTCTTGACGAGCTTGTTGTCCTCTATGTCTTCCAGACTGAATTCGTAGGCGGTGTTGTTCCATGAACTGAAAGATTCGACCGAGACGAACTTCCCTGGATTAATCTGATAATGTACATTACTGGAGGACAATGAGTTCCTGTGTTTTATATATTTTAGTTCGAAATTTATTCGCTTGACGTTCGCCCTCGGAATCACCCAGAGGTTGAGAGAAAGGGAAAGCGTGGCGATCAGCAAAGCGGAGACCATATACGGCACCATCATCCTCTTGTAGCTTACGCCGCAGGACAGAATGGCGATGATCTCGCTGTTGGCCGCCATTCTGGAGGTGAAGAATATGACCGTGATGAACACGAACAGCGGGCTGAACATATTCACAAAATACGGGACGAAGTTCACATAATAGTCGAAGACGATGGCGTGAAGAGGAGCCTTGTTCTCGACGAAATGGTTGATCTTCTCGCTGATGTCGAAGATTATGACGATTCCGATGATGAGAAGAAGGGCTATAAAGAAGGTCATTATGAACTTCTTTATGATGTACCAGTCTATCTTCTTCAGTCCCACGTTCATATTCCTAAAGTCTTGAACTTATTCTTTTTACGGTCACATCCTTCCAAGAGGCGAAATCCCCCGCCTCGATGTGCAGACGCGCCTCTCTGACAAGGTCGAGGTAGAAGGCAAGATTGTGCTCGCTCGCTATCATCGCGGCGAACATCTCCTTCGCGATGAAAAGATGATGCAGGTATGCTCTTGAATATGTCCGGTCGACGAACGACGCTCCGTCCGGATCGATCGGCGAGAAATCCTCCGCCCACTTGGAATTACGCATATTCATTATGCCGTTCCACGTGAAGAGCATTCCGTTGCGGCCGTTGCGGGTAGGCATCACACAGTCGAACATATCCACTCCCCTCGCGATTCCCTCAAGGATGTTGGCAGGCGTGCCGACTCCCATCAGGTAGCGTGGCCTGTTGTCCGGCAGGAGCGGGCAGACGAGTTCCAGCATCTCGTACATCTTCTCGGTAGGCTCCCCTACCGCAAGTCCGCCGATCGCGAAACCGCCGACAGCCTCACTGTCTCCGACGAGGCTGACAGCGTGGTCAACAGCCCGTTTGCGGAGTTCCGGATAGACACAACCCTGGATGATCGGGAACATAACCTGATTGTACCCGTACAGAGGCTCGGTCTCACAGAAATGCTTGAAATAACGCTCAAGCCATCCCTGAGTCAGTTTAAGAGACTTGGCAGCGTACTTTTCGTCAGCGTCACCTGGACAGCACTCGTCAAGCGCCATCATTATGTCAGCGCCGATAACTCTCTGGGTGTCAACGTTATTCTCTGGTGTAAAAGTGTGCCTCGAACCATCAATGTGAGACTGGAAACGGCAACCCTCCTCGGTGATTTTTCTGATTTTGGTCAAAGAGAACACCTGGAATCCGCCGCTGTCCGTCAGGATCGGTCTGTCCCAGTTCTCAAACTTGTGAAGTCCGCCGACCTTTTTCAAGGTGTCGAGACCCGGCCTCAGATAGAGATGATAGGTGTTGCCAAGGATGATCTCGGCCTTCACATCCTCCTTCAAGTCCCTGTGATAGACCCCTTTGACGGAGCCTACCGTCCCGACAGGCATGAATATCGGAGTCCTCACCTCACCATGATCGGTGGTGAAAACGCCTGTCCTTGCCCTTGAGCCGGGATCCTTCGCTATCTCTCTGAAAACCATTCTTCCAAAATTTAACCCTCAAAGATAGTGATTTTTAGCCGAAAACTCGTACATTTGTTTGTTTTGACCATACGCATAATAACAAAAAACACAATAACGTTATGAGCAACAAGCACATCAGCCTCAGGCTGATCATTATGAACTTCCTCCAGTACGCCATCTGGGGAGCGTACCTGACATCTATGGGAAGTTTTCTCGGCAAGGCCGGGCTTGGTCCCCAGATCTGGCTTTTCTTCGCCACACAGGGATTCGTCTCCATATTTATGCCAGCCCTCGTCGGCATCGTGGCCGACAGATGGATCCCCGCACAGAAGACACTGTCTCTCTGCCAACTCATCGCAGGTGTCTCGATGCTCGGCACCGGACTGTACGCGATGGGCAACGTCAACCTGACCGAAGGAGCGTATCTGGTCGGTCCGGACTTCAATTTCAGCATTTTCTACATCCTCTACACGATCAGCGTGGCGTTCTACATGCCGACAATCGCCCTTACCAACTCCGTGGCCTACGCAGGTCTTGAAGGAGCCGGCAAGGACACTGTCAAGGCGTTCCCGCCGATCCGTGTATTCGGAACGGTCGGATTCATCTGCACGATGCTGTTCGTGAACTTTATGAAGGATCCTTCCGGAATCCAGTACCAGCACAGCTACTTCCAGTTCTTCACCTCCGGAGTTCTCAGCCTGATTCTCGGGTTCTATGCGCTGAGTCTCCCGAACGTGCCTGTCAAGAAGGTCAGCGGCAGCAGCTTTATGGAAGCCACCGGTCTCAAGGCGTTCTCCTTGTTCAAGGACAGGCAGATGGCCGTGTTCTTCATTTTCTCGATGCTCCTCGGCGCGTCTCTCCAGATCACCAACGGCTACGCCAACTCGTTCATCTCCTCCTTTGCGGGAAGTCCTGAATATGCCGACGCCTGGGGCGCGCGCAACGCCAACGCCCTGATCTCGCTCAGCCAGATGTCCGAGACCCTATGCATCCTCCTCATCCCGTTCTTCATGAAGAGGTTCGGAATCAAAAAGGTGATGCTCATCGCGATGTTCGCCTGGGTTCTCAGATTCGGATTCTTCGGAATCGGCAACCCTGGCTCGGGAGTATGGCTGTTCATCCTCTCCTGCCTTGTGTACGGTGTGGCGTTCGACTTCTTCAACATCTCCGGATCCCTCTACGTGAACCGTAAGACCACCAAGGACATCCGCTCCAGCGCCCAGGGACTGTTTATGTTGATGACGAACGGTCTCGGAGCCTCAATCGGAACCTGGGCCGCCGGCAAGGTCGTGAACCATTACGTTTACAACGCCGCCCAGCCTGACTGGGCCACAGCCTGGTACGTGTTCGCCGGTTACGCTCTTCTTGTAGGCATCCTGTTCATATTCCTGTTCAAGGATCCCGGCAAGGACGAGGAGTGCGCCGAAGAGGCCTAAGGTTTCTTCACCGGCGGGCCTGTCTCGACCTTTGAGAGCCCGAACAAGCGGCTTTCCGACAAATAATATTTGATATCGTAGCAACGATATTCATTGTGATTCCTGACCTTGTGGTACGATGTGACACAGTCAAACCTGTAGCCCATCTGAGCAAGGTCAGGAATATTCATTGATGTGACACCCTTCTCCAACAGGGACATCAGAATCCCGTGGTTGCGGTCCAGCGCCCCGATGGTTCTCAGCCGCAGCCCCTTCAGATGGCCGCTGTTGACATAGTGGTACCTGCTTTTGCAAGTGACGCAGCAAAACTTCATATCGCTGCGCCCGTAAGGAAGAACATCCCCACACTCCAGACATCTCCCCCTCGATTCGTCTTCCAAGTTCTTCATCGCTTATCTTTTATCGGCAGGCCTGCCTGCCATGGTAAATATGTTCAGAGGCTTGAGCGAGTGAACTTCACTGCCACCAACCTATGATTTCGGCAAATATGTCTTTCTTAAACGAGTTTTGAAAGAGGTGAAAAGAAATTTCATGAATATTTTTCTGTTTCTTATCACCAAGGTAAACGCATAGAAAAATTTTGTGGCCATAAAATAATTCTTTGTTATGCCTGATAAAATTTTATTCCCATAAGACAGATATCGTTTCCCCACTAAAAAAAATCATTTGCCGCTAATCCGGAGGCGGACAAATCAGCGATTTGATAATATTCAGAAAAATCTCACGTGTAATTCTTTTTCATCCGTCCCCCGCCTGAAATACCATTATAACTTTGCGTCAGACAAAACTTCAAAACAACTTGAATTATGGAACAATTGAACAGACTTGAAATCCGAGGGAATGTCGGCAATGTCAACATTCTCAAGGTCGGGGAGACGCGGGTGGCGCATTTCTCCGTCGCGACCAACTTCGCCTACAAGGGAAGGAACGGTGAGCCGGTAATCGAGACCACATGGCACAATGTGACCGCATGGGAAGGAGTCAAGGGCATCTCGTCATTGGATGTCATCCAGAAAGGTTTTCCCGTCTATGTGACAGGCAGGCTCCGGTCTCAGAAATATACTTCCAGCGACGGAATAGAAAGAACAAGCATGGAAGTGATCGCCAACTCGGTTGAAGCCATTGATGAAAACATCTCCGCTCAATACATGAAGTAGGCCGCACGACTTTTTTCCCGGTGGTCACAGTGGGGATGAGACGTTGGGATGGGCGGCCATCGGGATTTTTGATTTACTTGAAATAGTGCTTTAAGTAAACAAAGAGCGTATGATTATATTATACCATAAATACTTATTTCATGTCAAATGAATTATTTTTTCAATAAATTGCAGAAAAATATTTGGATATAACAAAATAATGTGTACCTTTGCGTACACTTTCTGTCTAGCAGGCAAAGGCTGATTGGACGCCAAAGCGGAACTCCTTGGATTCAAGGCCGTGAGGCAGCAGAAATGCCAGGTGCGAACGCATCTCCATCAGAAAACCTTACCGCAAGCGGAAAGTTATTTTTTTATGCAATCGCATGCGCAGCAATCGCACGGGCACAGTGGCAGAAAAATAAAATCAGGAATTTTGGCAACGTGCAAAATTCCTGATTTTCCTTTTTTCTGCCACTGTGATCCACAGCAACTTATATTGCAAACTTCGGCAAGCTCAGTGACCGACTTTGGCAAATTTCATAGACAACTTATATTGTCGCGGAACATGTCAAAGCAACCGAAAGATCACCTTATCGGTTTTTGTACATGTCATCATAGTAGCGGAGGTACTCCCCGCTGGTCACGTTGTCAAGCCATGGACCATTCTCAAGGTACCAGCGGACGGTCTTCTCGATACCTTCCGCGAACTGAAGGGTCGGCTCCCAACCCAGTTCATTCTTCAGCTTGGACGAATCGATGGCATAACGCATGTCATGTCCTTTCCTGTCGGTCACGAACGTGATGAGATCATCATCCGCTCCCTCCGGGCGGCCAAGCAACCTGTCCACAGTCTTGATAAGAACCTTGATCAGGTCAATGTTCTTCCACTCGTTGAAACCACCTATGTTATACGTCTCGGCAATCTTTCCCTTATGGAAAATCAAATCGATCGCCCGGGCGTGATCCTCGACATAGAGCCAGTCACGGACATTCTCCCCTTTTCCATAGACCGGAAGCGGACGACGCTGCCGGATGTTGTTGATGAACAGAGGAATCAGTTTTTCAGGGAACTGGTACGGACCGTAATTGTTCGAGCAGTTCGTCACGATCGTCGGCATCCCGTAGGTGTCATGATAGGCCCTGACAAAATGATCGCTTGAGGCTTTCGACGCTGAGTACGGACTGTGAGGCTGGTACTTGCAGTCCTCGGTGAAGAAAGTGTCACCGAACGGCCCCCCGCCACACTCATTGCCGGCAGGATCTCCCTCCGGCCTTGTCAACTCAAGAGCGCCATAAACCTCATCGGTGGAAATATGATAGAACCGCTTCCCTTCCCAACCTTTCGGCTCCCAAAACTCACGGGCGGCCTGAAGCAGAGTCAAGGTGCCAAGGACATTTGTCTTAGCGAATATGAACGGATCCTTGATAGAGCGGTCAACATGGCTCTCGGCGGCAAGGTGTATGATGCCATCAACAGAATATTCAGAGATCACTTTGCGGACGGCCTCAAGGTCGCAGATGTCGGCCTTGACGAAAGTATAGTTCTGGCGATCCTCTATGTCCTTGAGATTGGCGAGATTGCCGGCATAGGTAAGCTTGTCAAGATTGGTGATCCGGTAGTCCGGATACTTGTTGACAAACAGCCTCACCACGTGACTGCCTATGAAACCGGCCCCACCGGTTATCAGAATCGATCGTTTGTAGTTCATATTCAATTATTTCTTCTGCATTTTCCCTTCGTACAGGTCATCGTACGCCGCCCTCTTGCGGAAGATGTCGATCGCCGTGTAGATGGACGACATCATGGACTGCGGATCCGCCTCGTCACGCCCGGCCATCTCGTAGGCCGTGCCATGATCCGGAGAAGTCCTGACAATCGGAAGCCCTGCAGTGAAGTTCACGCCGTCCTCGAAGGCCAAAGCCTTGAACGGAGCCAGTCCCTGATCATGATACATGGCCAGAGTGGCGTCAAACTTCGCATAATGTCCGAGCCCGAAGAACCCGTCCGGAGAATAAGGTCCGAAAGCCATAAGCCCTTCAGCGTTGGCCGCTTTCACGGCAGGAAGGATTATCCTCTCCTCCTCGTCGCCAAGCAGGCCGCCGTCCCCGCAATGCGGATTCAGTCCCAGCACCGCGATCTTAGGCTCCACGATGCCGAAATCCCTCTTCAGCGACGCGGTCATCAGCCTCAATTTGTTCACGATCTTCTCCTGCGTGATCGACGCCGGAACATCCTTTAAAGGAATATGCCCGGTCACGACACTGATCCTGAGCTGGTCGGAGACCATGAACATCAGCACGTCATCAACTCCGAATTCCTTTTGGAGATATTCAGTATGCCCGGTGTTTCCGAAACCCTCGGCCACCATGGCCTTCTTGTTGATAGGAGCCGTCACCAGCACATCGATGTCACCGTTCTTGATGTCCTCCACAGCGCACTCAAGCGACCTGATGGCCGATTTAGCCGACTCCGGAGTGGACTGTCCCGGCTCGACGAACACATTGTCCGGAAGGCAGTTGACAATATTGATCTTCTTTGGCTTAGCATCCTTGGCGCTCTGGATCACATAAGTGTCCATCTGGTCAAGGTTATGGATCAGTTTACGGTAGAAACCGAAAATCTTTGACGAACCGTAGATCACCGGAGTGAACGAATCCAGAATTCTGGCGTCAGCCAACGACTTGATGATCACCTCATAGCCGATACCGTTGCCGTCACCCTGAGTGATACCGACAATCGGCTTTTTGTTATTCCTTTCCATGTTTTCCTATTATTAAGCAGCCACGGCAAGTCCGGGACCTCCGTGAGCATATTCATTCACAAATTTAATCAAAATCAATGAGACTGCCTTCAGCTGCGGCGTTAAGTTCAAAGCCCTCATCGGCGGGAAGCGTCCTGCCCGCCGCCACCGCACCCGCCCCCGCAGCCACGGCAAGCCGGTCGCAACGTTCATTCTCGGGATGCCCGTTATGCCCCTTGAGCCAATGGAACGCCACCCTGTGCATCCGGTAAACATTCAAGAACCTCTTCCATAGGTCCGGATTCTTGACCTTCTTCCATCCTTTCCTCTCCCAATTCAGAAGCCAGCCCTCATTCACGGCCTTGACCACGTATGACGAATCACTATAGACCTCAACCTCTGCGTTCCGCCACTTAATCGCCTCCAACCCTTTGATCACAGCCAAAAGTTCCATCCTGTTGTTGGTCGTGCGGGCGAACCCTCCGCTCATCTCCTTCTCATGCCCGGCGCACTTGAGAACAACGCCGTATCCCCCCGGCCCCGGGTTGCCGCTTGACGCCCCGTCCGTGTAAAGGAATATCCTTGGTCTCGATGAATTTGTCTCCATAGAATACAAACTTACATAAAAATCCGCATTTTTCACGCCCGATAGCGCAAGAATCGTCAGGAAGGGGTCTATAAAGGGAATGATTACTGAACCTCGGATTTTGATAAAGGAATATTTCTGATTAAATTTGTGAATGGCGACCGACGTCGGTTTGACGGCCCGGGCCGAATTTGGAGACACCATGAATATTCTTGTGACAGGAGCCAACGGCCAGCTAGGGACCGAACTCCGGAACGTGACGGCAGGAAGCCGCAACAACTACATATTCTCAGACGTGACATCGCTGCCCGGAGTCGAGACGCTCAATCTTGACATCACGAACATAGACGCGGTCAGGATTGTCTGCGACTCGGAAAAGGTCGATGTAATCGTGAACTGCGCGGCCTACACGAATGTGGACAAGGCAGAGGACGAGCCTTCTATGGCTATGCTTCTGAACTGCACGGCGGCCGGTAATCTGGCCAAAGTCGCGGCGGAAAGAGACGCGGCGTTGATCCACATCTCCACGGACTACATCTTCCACGGGGATATTCCCATGCCATGCAAGGAGGATTGGCCGACAGATCCGCTTGGGGTCTATGGTTCCACCAAACTGGCCGGCGAAAAAGAGATCGAGAGATCCGGATGCAGGAGCGTGATACTCAGAACCGCATGGCTATATTCACCTTACGGCAAGAACTTCGTGAAGACGATGCTTCGCCTGACGGAAGAGAGGGACTCGCTCAATGTCGTTTTCGACCAGATCGGCACTCCGACCTACGCCTATGACCTGGCCTCACTGATCACAAGAATCATCGAAGACGGCCAACTTGACAGGACAGGAATATACCATTTCTCCAACGAGGGCGCGGTCTCGTGGTACGATTTCGCAAAGGCGATCAGCGAGATCGGCGGAACGACCTGCGACATCCGGCCATGCCACACGGAGGAATATCCATCCAAAGCGCAGAGGCCACGTTTCTCGGTCCTGGACAAGACCAAGGTGAAAGAGACATTCAAAGTCACGATCCCCTACTGGAGAGACTCGCTGGCGGACTGCATCAAAAGAATCAAATAACACTGAATATAACCATGAAAGGAATCGTATTAGCCGGCGGAAGCGGCACTCGTCTCTACCCTATCACCAAGGGAGTCAGCAAACAGATGCTCCCTGTCTATGACAAGCCGATGGTCTATTACCCGATCTCGGTTCTGATGACAGCCGGAATCAAAGACATCCTCATCATCTCCACACCTACAGATCTACCAGGATTCCGAAGACTTCTGGGTGACGGGAGTGATTTCGGAGTGAATTTTGAATATGCGGAGCAACCTTCCCCGGACGGACTCGCGCAAGCATTCATCATAGGTAAGGACTTCATCGGCGAAGACTGCGCCTGTCTCGTGCTTGGAGACAACATATTCCAAGGCACAGGTTTCGGCGCTCAGCTGAGAGAGGCAGTGCGTACCGCCGAGGAGGAAGGGAAGGCGACCGTGTTCGGCTATCAGGTCAGCGATCCGCAGCGTTACGGTGTGGCCGAGTTTGACGCCAACGGAAACTGCCTCAGCATCGAGGAGAAACCGGCCGAGCCAAAGAGCGACTATGCGGTGACCGGACTCTACTTCTACCCGAACGAAGTGGTGGAAATCGCGCATAGGATCAAGCCGTCGGCCAGAGGCGAGCTGGAGATAACAACGGTGAACCAAGAGTTTCTTACAGCCGGAAAGCTGAAGGTCCAGAAACTCGGACGAGGTTTCGCATGGCTGGACACGGGCACTCACGAATCCCTTGCCGAGGCCTCGACCTACATCGAGGTCATCGAGAAACGTCAGGGGCTCAAGGTCGCCTGTCTGGAGGAAATAGCCTACAGAAAAGGCTGGATCACAGCCGAAAGGCTTCGTGAGCTGGCCAAGCCGATGATCAAGAACCAGTACGGCCAGTACCTCATCAAGATAGCGGAAGAATAAAAGCGACCGTATTTCAATGAATATCACAATGGTAGAAACAGCATGAACATCATCACAACCGAAATCGAAGGCCTCCTCATCATAGAGCCAAGAATATTCCAGGACAGCAGAGGGTATTTCTTCGAATCGTTCAACCAGAGGGAGTTCGAGGAGAAGATCGGTCCGGTGATGTTCGTTCAGGACAACGAGAGCAAATCCTGCTATGGAGTAGTCAGAGGGCTGCATTTCCAGAAAGGGGCGCATTCGCAAAGCAAACTGGTCAGGGTAGTGAAAGGCAAGGTCCTGGATGTGGCTGTGGATCTTAGGCCAGGCTCAAAGACTTTCGGGAAACACGTGTCGGTCGAGCTTTCCGAAGACAACCACAGGCAGTTTTTCATTCCCAAAGGGTTCGCACACGGATTCAGCGTCCTGAGCGACGAGGTGATCTTCCAGTACAAGTGCGACAGTCTCTATTGTCCGGAGTCGGAAGGAGCGGTCGCATGGGATGATCCGGATTTGGAAATCGACTGGATGGTCCCCAAAGACAAGATCATCCTCTCCGGGAAAGACAAACGCCATCCGAAACTGAGAGATTGCCGGCCGGAAGATCTGCCGTAAGCGCACTGTATTAAATGATCACTTAAAATCGATTACGAGATCTTGCTGTAATCCTTGATGTTGTACTTATCTTTGCGTAGTTCGCGGGCAAGAAGTTCGTTTACAGGAAGTTCGAGAGTCTGGTCATGGGCCAGCACATGCTCGGCATAACTTCTCGCGTCCGCCAGCAAGGCTCCGTCATGAGCCAATGAGGCGATGTTCAGCTCGATCGGAAGGCCGCTCTGCTGGGTTCCCTCCAGATCACCCGGCCCACGCATCTTCATGTCCTCCTCCGCCAGATCGAAACCGTTCTCCGTGGCGCACATGAGTTCAAGCCTCTTACGGGACTCCTTGCTGACCTTGTTGCCGTGCATCAGCACACAATAGGATTTCTCGCATCCCCGTCCGACACGTCCGCGGAGCTGGTGCAGCTGCGCGAGACCGAACCGCTCCGCGCTCTCGATCACCATCACGGAGGCGTTAGGGACATCGACGCCGACCTCAATCACGGTCGTGGACACAAGGATATTCGCACGCCCCGCCGAGAAAGCATCCATGTTGAACTGTTTGACCTCGCTGGTCTGTTGTCCGTGCACGATGGCGACCTTGTAAGGCGGAAACGGGAATCTGGAGACGATATTCTCATAACCAGCTTCAAGGTTCTGATAGTCAACCTTTTCACTCTCGAATATCAAGGGATAGACAACAAACACCTGACGTCCGGCGGCGATCTCTTTCTTCATGAAATTGTAAAGCTGCGGACGCTTGCCCTCCCCTATCAGCATAGTCTGGATCGGCTTTCTGCCCGGCGGCATCTCATCGATGACCGAGACATCCAAGTCACCATAGAATGTCATCGCCAACGTCCTTGGAATCGGAGTGGCGGTCATGACAAGCACATGAGGCGGCACACCGGAGGCTCCTTTGGCCCAAAGCCTTGCCCTCTGTTCCACACCGAAGCGGTGCTGCTCATCTATGATGGCGAGGCCGAGGTTTTTGAATATCACAGTGTCCTCTATCAAGGCATGCGTGCCGATTACTATTCCCACAGAGCCGTCAGCCAAACCTTCCAGAATCGGTCTGCGGGCCGCCTTTCCGGTCGATCCGATCAATAGTTCGCAACGTACTCCGGTCGGCGCCAAGTATTTGGAGATATTGGCGTAATGTTGCTGGGCAAGAACCTCTGTGGGCGCCATGATGCAGGCCTGATAGCCGTTCCCCACTGCGATCAGAGCGGAAAGCACAGCGACCATTGTCTTGCCAGAACCCACATCCCCTTGAAGAAGCCGGTTCATCTGTCGGCCGCTCATCATGTCCGAACGGATTTCCTTTATCACGCGCTTCTGGGCACCTGTAAGTTCGTATGGCAAAGCACTGTAGCAAGCATTGAAAGCCGTGCCGACCTTAGGCATAGGAATCCCGACCGCGGAACGGCTGCGGACATATTTCTGCTTCAGCAAAGACAACTGCAAAAGGAACAGTTCCTCCCATTTGAGACGGTACCTGGCCTTCTCAAGAGCGTTCTGGTCGGACGGGAAATGGACATTCCTGATAGCGAACCTCAACGGGGCAAGGCCTTTTTCCCTGAGAATATATTCAGGCAAGGTCTCACCTACATCTCCGATCGCAAGATCGATCGCCTCGGCCATCAGCCTGTTCATCACCTTGCCGGTAACCCCACCATTGCGAAGCTTGTCGGTAGAGTTATATACTCCCGTGAGGACTCCTGAAAAGCTGGTGGCACCTTGTGCGGGAGGATTGTCTATCTCGGGATGAACTATGTTGAAACGTCCGTTGAACTGGTTAGGCTTGCCGAAAAACAGAAAAAAAGAACCTGGTTTCAGCCGGTCTGAGGTGTACTTGACACCCCTGAAAAAGACCAGTTCCATCATCCCGCTCTGGTCCTTTACCATGACGCTCAGCTTCTTGCCCGTCATCTGTACGCTGACCACCTGGGCGAGGATCTGGACATAGGCGCTCGTGGACTGGATGTCGGCGATTCTCTGGATGGTGCTTCGGTCAATATAACGGAACGGAAAGGTGCGAAGAAGGTCTCCGACAGTGGACACACCCAACTCCGATTTCAAGAGCGAGGCCCTTTTAGGCCCCACTCCGGGCAGGTACTGCACGTCAGTGTCCAACTTGTTCCGGATCATAGCGCGGGGATAATAATCAGGAATATCACTTCCTCTTGAGCGTGGCGTCGAACGAGACAATATATGATCCGCCGAAATATCCACTGGAAATCTCGGTGCGCACCGGGTTCACACGCTCGGACCTGGACTCGAACTCACCGCCGTTCGCCTGACCGTCTATGTCCGTGAAAGTCAAGAAGAAACCATCCACACGAGGGATGGTCAGAAATTTGGAATACTCACCCTCCTTGTCTGTATAGAGAGTGTCCGCGCGAGAAACGACATCTGTGCTGTAGTTTGCGATGACCCGGATTCCGCTTACCGGTTTTCCTTCCTCATCGGTGACATTACCGAGAACCTGATAATTGGCCACCGGCTGTTCGGCGGCATAACCGGCATCATTGTCAAAACGCTCAACCATGCAAGATGTCATCGCCAACGCCGAAAAAAGTGCCAGCGTCAGCATCTTCACAGTAATATTCATTCCACTTTTCATCATTTCAACCGCAAATCTACACACTAAATCCCGAAAATCAATTCCCTTGCTTGGGATAATGGTGATTTTCAGGTGCAAAGATGTGAAAAATTTCAAAACTACAGACCGAATCAGAGTCAAATCGCTTTTTGTTTACTATATTTGATGTGCCGAAAAGAAGCACAATCGATGGTATCAGAATTGATCGGGAAATATATCTGGCTCATCCAAGCCCTCACCGCGGCCGGTGAGGGCGGTATGACCTTCAAGGAACTTAATGTGAAGTATTCGGGAAGGTTCGGCCAGTCATATTCCAGAAGGACATTCAACAACCACAGGCTCGCGGTGGCGGATCTTTTCGGGATCGACATCGAATGCGACAGGAGCACGAGCCGCTATCTCATCCCGTACAGCGGCGATGTCCTGGACAACGACGAAAGCATCGGATGGCTTGTCAACACATTCACGGTCAACAATCTGCTTTCACTGGGAAAGGAACGTCTCTCCGGCAGGGTAAGCGTGGAGGAGATACCATCCGGGCAAAAGTACCTCACGGCGATAATGCAGGCGATGGAAGATGGGAAAGAGCTGGAGATCGCCTATGGGAAATACACCTCCGACTCTTCGGAGAACCTTCATATTCAGCCGTTAGCGGTCAAAGAGCATGAGAAGAGATGGTACCTTGTGGCTTTTTGCCACGAAAGGGCCTTGGCTGAGACAGGAAACCACGACATGAGTGCTTGGAGGGTATATGGTCTTGACCGGATCACCTCGCTGAAAGTGACAGACGTGCCTTTCAAGATGCCTAAAGACTTCGACGTGGAGAGAATATTCAGCCAAAGTTATGGAATATATTTCCCGAGGCCCGGGCAGAAGCCGGTCACGATCCGTTTCAAGGTGACAGACGAGGAGGCAAGATATCTTCGGGATCTGCCCGTCCACCGGTCGCAGGTAGAGGAAGGCGCGGCCAAGGGAGGCGGAAGAATATTCAGGATCCGTGTCATTCCGAACCGTAACCTGACGATGGAGTTCTGCCGCCACGCCGGAAGGCTGGAGGTGCTCGAGCCGGAATCCGTAAGACAGGAAGTCAGGGAAGAACTTGAGAAAGCGTATAAACAATACTTATAATATTTATGATAAACAATGGAAAGGCCGCCCTCGTGGCGGCGGCACTGATTACAATGATGAGTTGTACACAGAAAAACGAAACACAGGCGGACAACGGGTACATAGGCCCGTCCGACATCAAGATCGAGGACGGAAGGATGACTCCGGAAGCGCTTCTGTCACTTGGTCGCCTGTCAGATCCGCAACTGTCTCCGGACGGACATTGGATCCTCTACGGAGTCAGCTACACTTCCATCGAGGAAAACCGCTCGTGCAGGAACCTGTTTCTTGGCGAGGTTATCAAGAATGATGACGGATCGCTTTCATTCGGGGACAAGATCCAATTGACAGCCGAAGGCAAGAGCGTAAGCAACGCCCGCTGGAGTCTGGACGGAAAGTCCATCTACTACCTTCAGGGCGGTCAGCTTTACAATGCCGCCATCTCTATCGTTGACGGAAAGGCCTCACTCTCAGCAAAGAAGCAGCTTAGCGATGTGAAAGCCGGAATCGGAGAGTTCTCCCTCAGTCCGGACCAGACACAGGTTCTCTACACCAGCACCATTCCGGGAGCGGTGAAGACGCCTAAGGATTTCGACGAGAAACTGGACAAGGCGCAGGCCTACGTCACGGAAGACCTTATGTACCGCCACTGGGACCATTGGACGACCGAAAGGCCGCAGACATACGTGGCACAGCTCGGCGCCAAGGTCACAGAAGACAATTCAATGAATATACTAGCGGAGGAAGCGGGCAGGTACGAACTGCCACTGGAGCCTATGAGCGGCATCGAGCAGCTTTGCTGGAGTCCTGACGGACACTATGTGGCTTATTCCTGCAAAAAGGTTGAGACGGGTCGTGAATATGCCTTCTCAACAGACACGGAGATCTACATCTACAGCATCCTGACAGGCGAGACCGTCCAGATTCCGATGGCCGGCGGCTATGACACTGATCCGGTCTGGAGCCCGGACGGGAAGCAGATCGCCTGGCTGAGCATGGAGCGCAACGGATACGAGGCCGACAAGGTTCGCCTTATGGTCGCCGAGCTGGCTGACGCGGAGGCTTCCTCCGATGGACAATCAGCTATTCCACAGATTAATGGAATCCGTGACCTCACCGCTGATTTCAAGTACAACGCAGGCGGTCCTGTCTGGGCGGCGGACTCCAAGAGCATCTATTTCAATTCCCTGATCGAGGGACTTCAAGCAATCTGCAACGTGAAGGTGGCCGACTCCGAAATCAAGAGAATCACTCCGGACGATGCATGGTACGATTTCAAATCTCCGTTCGCCATCGTTGACAGCACCCTGCTCGCAAGTTACTGTTCGATGGAGTTCCCTACCGAACTCGTGGCCGTGAACGAGACTGACGGATCGTTCAGCAGGATCACCGATGAGAACGGAGGCATCATCGGCCAATTGACAGCCTACGAGACGCGTGAACGCTGGATCAAGACCACTGACGGGAAGAAGATGCTCACCTGGGTACTCTATCCTCCTAAGTTCGATTCTACAAAGGTGTATCCTGCCATCGAGATATTCCTTGGCGGTCCTCAAGGTACTTTGAGCCAGGGCTGGAGCTACCGCTGGAACTACCGTCTCATGGCCAACCAAGGCTACATCGTGATTCTTCCCAACCGCCGAGGCACGACCGCGTTCGGTCAGGAATGGTGCGAGCAGATCAGCGGCGACTACATCGGTCAGAATATGCAGGACTACCTCAGCGCGGCCAAGGAGCTCAAGGCTGAACCTTATGTCGGCAAACTTGCTGGCTGTGGAGCCTCCTACGGCGGATTCAGCGTCTATTACATGGCCGGAATCCACGGCAATGTCTATGACTGCTTCATCGCTCACGCCGGAATCTTCGACGAGAAGTACATGTACTACGAGACAGAGGAACTTTGGTTCGCGAACTTCGACAACGGCGGACTTTCTGAATATTCCTACACCGCCGGCGAGAAGGGTCCGCGCGGCGACGGCAAGACATTCGGCGGCATCCAGCAGGCCGGCTCGCCGTGGAGCGACGCCGCCAAGGCCAGGCGCCATTACGCCAACTCTCCTGACGTGAACGTGGCCAAGTGGCACACTCCGATCCTCTGCATCCACGGCATGATGGACTACCGCATCCCTTATGATCAAGGCATGGCCGCGTTCAACACCGCCCAGATGATGGGAGTTCCGTCCAAGCTGATCGTGTTCCCGGAGGAGAACCACTGGATTCTCCAGCCTCAGAACGCCCTCTTCTGGCACCGCAGCTTCTTCGACTGGCTTGACCGCTGGTGTAAGTAGATCAGGTTTTAATCAACTAATGAGAGAGGTCTCCCAAAAAGGCAGGCCTCTCTTTCTTTTGCTGTCATATTCCTTTTAGAAGGAAACGCTCAACCCGGCCAGCACAAGGCCTTGCATTCCAGCCCCGGCCTCCACAAAACCACGGAATCGCTCTCCTCCGAACTGCACTCCGGCAAGGGTGACCTGCGCGGCCCAATACGGGTCGAACGAATGCGAGTCCGCCTCCTCGTCGTAATCGTCCAGCAGCGTGACTCCGGCCGCAAGCTTTGAGTACATGGCGACATGCGGTTTTCTGAACCAGAAAACCTTCGCCGCAGGCATCACAGCGAATCCGCTATAGTCAGCGTTGCCGACCTTCACGTTGTCCTTGTTCAGTTCATCGGCCGTGCCACCGAACCAAGAGACTGCCGCCCCCACGGAAAAAGTCTTGTTGAGGACTCTGTAATATTCAAGATTGACAGACCCGTATGACCGGAAGTTGTCAAAACGGGCGTAACCGGCCGTGAAAGCCGTGGCGAACGCCCCGCCGACCACGTGAGCCACATCCACAACGGTGACCCTGCCGTAGCCAAGCGTTATTTCATTACGAGATTCCGGTGTCTGAGCCGACACCAACGGAACAAAAGCAAAAATCGCAGCCGCGAGAGAGATTAGAATTCTTTTCATAATATGAACGATTGATTCATATCCAATGAGATATGAAAGTTTATCCCTACTTGTACCCCCGTTGGGAATCGAACCCAAATCGTCGGAACCGGAATCCGAAATTCTATCCATTAGACTACAGGGGCATCATTCTTGCGGTTTCACGCAATCAGATTACAAAAATAACAAATAAATGGCAAAACAAGAATTTTTGACAAATCTTTGGCAAATCTTTCGCGGAAAGATATTTTTTGTGCGGAAAAATATGTTTTTTAAGGCCATAAAAGAGCCTTTAATATTCGGATAATCCAATAATAAATCTTATTTTTGCGTATTATGAAAAAAGCATACGTATTTCCCGGTCAGGGTTCCCAGTTCCCAGGTATGGCGAAAGCGCTTTACGAGGGAAACGCCAAAGGCAAGGAATTGCTCGAGAAGGCGAATGACATACTTGGATTCAGAATCACTGACATAATGTTTGAGGGCACGCCGGATGACCTCAAGGCAACACGCGTCACACAACCGGCAATATTCCTGCACTCCGTCGTTCTGGCGAAGTGCTACGAAGGATTCAGACCTGATATGGTCGCAGGGCATTCTCTTGGTGAATTTTCCGCACTTGCCGCCGCGGAAGCCATCAGTTTCGAGGATGCCCTTCGTCTTGTCTATATCCGTGCCACCCAGATGCAGCTCTGCTGCGAGAAGGTGCCGGGGACGATGGCCGCTATCGTCGGGCTGCCGGACGAGAAGGTCGAGGAGATCTGCTCCTCATGCGAGGGCATCGTGATCCCGGCCAACTACAACTGCGGAGGCCAGGTCGTGATCTCCGGCGAGAAGACCGCCGTGGAGCAGGCCTGTGAGAAAGCCAAGGCCGAAGGTGCGAAGAGGGCTCTTCCTCTCGCCGTCAGCGGAGCGTTCCACTCCCCTCTTATGGAGCCGGCGCGCGTCGAGCTCGGAAAGGCGATCGAGGAGACCAGGATCGTGGAACCTATCTGCCCGATCTACCAGAACGTCAGCGCACAGGCCGTCACAGACCCGCAGACCATCAAGAAGAATCTGCTCGCCCAGCTCACCTCACCGGTGAGATGGACCCAGTCTGTCAGGAATATGCTCGCGGACGGAGCGGACTACTTCATGGAGATCGGCCCGGGTACTGTCCTGCAAGGCTTGGTGAAGAGAATTTCGGCCGGAACCGAAGGAATCACCATCGAAGGTTTGACTACAATCTAATATATTAACATAACGTTAACGATATGGCTAAAGAAAAGAAATTCATCACTTGTGATGGTAACACTGCCGTGGCGAACGTCGCTTATCTTTTCAGCGAGAACGCCTGCATCTACCCTATCACACCATCCTCTCCGATGGCAGAGAACATTGACGAATGGGCTGCCCACGGGAAAAAGAACCTCTGGGGCGAGACAGTAAGTGTCACAGAGTTGGAAAGTGAGGCCGGTGCCTCCGGAGCAGTGCACGGCTCCCTCCAGGCCGGTGTCCTCACCACGACCTACACAGCTTCACAGGGTCTTCTCCTTATGATCCCTAACATGTACAAGATCGCCGGAGAAATGCTTCCGGCTGTCTTCCATGTCTCAGCCCGCGCGCTTGCATCACATGCCCTCTCCATCTTCGGAGACCATCAGGACGTGATGGCCTGCCGCCAGACAGGCTTCGCACTCCTCGCTTCCGGTTCAGTTCAGGAGGCTCAGGACCTCGCCGCCGTGGCTCACCTCTCAGCGATCAAGTCCAGCATTCCTTTCCTCCACTTCTTCGACGGATTCCGCACATCGCACGAGATCCAGAAGATCGAGGCTCTCGACGAGGAAGAGCTCAAGAATATGGTCAGCAAGAAGTCCCTCAAGGCTTTCCGTGACAGGGCACTCAATCCTGACGCTCCTGTCACCCGTGGTACCGCCCAGAACGGAGACGTTTACTTCCAGGCCGTGGAGTCAAGGAACAACTACTACAACGCCGTTCCGGACATCGTCGCCCGCTACATGGGTGAGATCAGCGAGATGACCGGCCGCGAGTACCGTCCGTTCACCTACTACGGAGCCGCGGACGCCGAGAACATCATCGTCGCCATGGGTTCCGTGACCGAGACCATCAAGGAGACAATCGACTACCTCGCGAAGAAGGGCAGAAAGTACGGTCTTGTCACCGTTCACCTCTACAGGCCTTTCGCTGAGAAATATTTCCTGAAAGTCCTTCCTAAGACTGTCAAGAGAATCGCCGTCCTTGACAGGACAAAGGAGCCGGGAGCTCTCGGAGAGCCTCTCTACCTTGACGTGAAGGCCCTGTTCCAGGGACAGAGCACCTCTCCGCTGATCATCGGCGGACGCTATGGCCTCTCCTCAAAGGACACCACTCCTGCCCAGATCGTCGCCGTTTACGACAACCTTGAGCTCAACGAGCCTAAGAACGACTTCACCATCGGCATCGTCGATGACGTGACATTCAAGTCCCTCTCGATCAAGAGCGAGGTTTCCATCGTGAAGCCAGGCACGACCGAATGCAAGTTCTACGGACTCGGATCCGACGGCACCGTCGGCGCCAACAAGAACACCATCAAGATCATCGGAAGCCACACGCAGAAATATTGCCAGGCCTACTTCGACTATGACTCGAAGAAGTCCGGCGGCTACACCTGCTCTCACCTCCGCTTCGGAGACAAGCCGATCAAGGCTCCATATCTTGTCAGCACCCCTGACTTCGTGGCCTGCCACGTTCCTTCCTACCTGAGCAAGTATGACGTGCTCAAGGGTATCAAGGAGAAAGGAACCCTCCTCCTCAACTCACTCTGGGACGAGGAAGAGACCGTCAAGAGGATCCCTGACAACGTGAAGGCTGTCATCGGCAAGAAGAAGATCAAGCTCTACATCATCAACGCCACCAAGATCGCCGCTGAGATCGGACTCGGCAACAGGACCAACACAATCCTCCAGTCCGCTTTCTTCAAGATCACCGGCATCATCCCTTACGAGGACGCCGTCAAGTACATGAAGGACGCGATCGTGAAGAGCTACGGCAACAAGGGCGAGAATGTGGTGAACATGAACTTCGCCGCCGTTGACCGTGGCGGTGAATATACCGAAGTCGCCATCCCTGCCGAGTGGGCGAAGATCTCGGCCAGGTTCGAGACTCCTAACAAGGATCGCCTCGCTCCTGCTTTCGTGAAGGACATCGCCGACGTTGTGAACTCCCAGAACGGAGACTCACTCCCTGTCAGCGCCTTCCTGCCTTACGCCGACGGCACGATGCCGGCCGGCACTTCAGCCTACGAGAAGCGCGGAGTCGCCGTCATGGTTCCAAGCTGGGATCCAGACAAGTGTATCCAGTGCAACTCCTGCGCGTTCGTCTGCCCTCATGCCGCCATCCGTCCGTTCCTGCTCACAGCCGAAGAGGCCGAGAAGGCTCCTGCCGGACTCAAGAAGGCACAGGGCAAGGCTGTTCTGAAGGAATATTCATTCGCCCTTTCAGTCTCTGTGGATGACTGTACAGGTTGCGGCAACTGCGTGGATGTCTGCCCTGCGAAGGAGAAGGCCCTCACAATGGTTTCCGCCCTCGACCAGCACTCTGAGCAGGACAACTTCAACTGGCTCGCCACTAAGGTAGGCTACAAGGACACTGTTGTCAACAAGGCAGCCAATGTCAAGAACTCCCAGTTCGCACAGCCTCTGTTCGAGTTCAGCGGTGCCTGCGCCGGTTGCGGTGAGACCCCTTACATCAAGAACATCACACAGCTCTTCGGTGACAGGATGATGATCGCCAACGCCACAGGTTGCTCTTCAATCTACGGAGCGTCATTCCCTGCTTCTCCTTATTGCACCAACGCCCAAGGTCATGGCCCGGCTTGGCAGAACTCCCTGTTCGAGGACAACGCCGAGTTCGGCCTCGGAATGAAGATCGGCTCCGACCGCGCCCGCGAGACGGTGGCCAACCTCATGACCGCCGCCCTCGACTGCGACAAGTGCCCGGATGAAGTAAAGGATCTGTTCAGGCAGTGGCTTGAGAACAAGGAGAACGGTGAGATCACCCGCGAGGTGGCTGACAAGGTCATTCCTCTCATGGAGAAGACCGACTGCCCTCACTGCAAGAGACTTCTTGACTACAAGCACTTCATCCCTGCCCGCAGCCAGTGGATCTTCGGTGGTGACGGCTGGGCCTACGACATCGGCTACGGCGGACTCGACCACGTCCTCGCTTCCGGCAAGAATGTGAACGTACTCGTTCTCGACACCGAGGTTTACTCCAACACCGGTGGACAGAGCTCCAAATCAACCCCTGCCGGCGCGATCGCCAAGTTCGCCGCCTCAGGCAAGAAGATCCGCAAGAAGGATCTCGGCATGATGGCCATCAGCTATGGCTATGTCTATGTCGCACAGGTGGCCATGGGTGCAAGCCCTGCACAGTACCTCAACGCCATAAAGGAGGCTGAGGCCTACGACGGTCCATCCCTGATCATCGCCTACGCTCCGTGCATCAACCACGGTCTGAAGGCTGGTATGGGTCTGAGCCAGAAGGAGGAGAAGCTTGCCGTTGACTGCGGTTACTGGCACCTGTACAGGTACAACCCTACTCTTGAGGCCGAAGGAAAGAATCCGTTCACTCTCGACTCCAAGGAGCCAGACTGGACCAAGTTCCAGGACTTCCTCAAGGGAGAGGTTCGTTTCGCATCCCTTTACAAGCTGTTCCCTGACAGAGCCCAGGAGCTCCTGAGCCTCACCGAGGAATTCGCCAAAGTACGTTACGGCACCTACACCCGCCTCGCCGGCAAGTAGTGTACCGCTGACATATTCAAAGAAAGAGTGGCTGGTCATTCCGGTCACTCTTTTATTTTTTGCTGTGCCAATGAATATCCCGCTCCGCGACAAGTCCTCACTTCGCCGAAAATCGGTACACCAAAACCCTATTCCCTGTTATTACTGTCCGCTAAAACTTTTTGACAGTACAAAAAATTAGGCTGAATCTCCG
>ENA-OZEP01000041-OZEP01000041.1-human-gut-metagenome-genome-assembly--contig:-NODE-41-length-75731-cov-9.185951_pt1 | contig 75731 bp, 72 predicted proteins | sample MGYA00245074_ERZ653621 | MGnify/ENA primary metagenome ERZ653621 (study PRJEB26926, sample SAMN06165020) | human gut metagenome | biome: ENVO:00009003; feature: ENVO:2100002; material: ENVO:00002003...
CAGGGATACCCCTCACCCTCCGTGTCCATTTTTATGGGTACAGTTTACTTCGCTCGGCCACCTCTCCCATAGGGAGAGGCAAGGGGTGCTCGCATTCCATGATACAAGGACAGGCACAGCAGATTATCCTGCTGTGCCTGTTAACTGTCTTATGCCCCCGCCCATTTACTAGGCGGTTCTTTTTACTTCTCAATAGCTTCCACAGCCGCAGACAGTGCTTCCGTGTTCACCGTCTCCATCTGGCCGTTGTCGTAGGCTTCCGCCACGGCGGGGTCGATGGGCAGGCGTGCCAGAATCGGCAGATCAAACTGGGCGGCAATTTCGTCCAGATGGCTCTTGCCGAAGACGCTGATCTTCTTGCCGCAGTCCGGGCAGCGGAGGTAGGAATAGTTCTCCACGAAGCCCAGCACGGGAATGTGCATCATGTTCGCCATTTTCACGGCTTTCGCCACAATCATGGACACCAGATCCTGAGGGGAAGTGACGATGATGACGCCGTCCACCGGCAGGCTCTGGAACACCGTCAGTGGCACGTCGCCGGTTCCGGGGGGCATGTCCACGAACAGATAGTCCACGTCCTCCCAGATAACGTCCGTCCAGAACTGTTTCACCGCCCCCGCGATGACCGGGCCGCGCCACACCACCGGGTCGGCAGGGTTGTCCAGCAGCAGATTGATGGACATTACCTGAATACCCGTACGGGTCAGCGCCGGATACAGGCCGTGTTCGTCCGCGCCCTGACACTCCGTGACGCCGAAGGCAGTGGGCGCAGAGGGGCCGGTGATATCGGCGTCCAGAACGCCGACCCGCTTTCCCTTCCGTGCCATGGCGACAGCCAGCATGGACGTGACCGTGGATTTGCCCACGCCGCCCTTGCCGGAGACCACGGCAATGACCTTCTTCACGCTGGCGTTGGGGTTCAGCTCCGCCAGCAGGCTCTCGGGCTTGCGATCGGCGCAGTCAGAGCCGCATTCGGAACAATTTCCGTTACAAGAACTCATAATTCTGTTGCTCCTTTTTTCTTAATCGTTTCTATTATAGGCCGGGTGTCGAACTGTGTCAACCGTCAAAGCTTCATTCTTCACGTCTGCACCTGTTCCCACTGCTCCATCAGGTCCATGAGCGCCGCTTCGGCTTCTTCCTTTTCGCCAAGCAGACGGGTCAGCTCCTGATAGTCGGCGGAGGCCGCTTCGATCTTCCTGTCAAAGTCGGCGACGACCTGCTCCTGCTTCTCGATCTCCCGCTCCAGCCGCCGCACCAGCTTGTCCGCGTCTTTGGTTCCGCCCTTTGCCCGCTCCTTTTTCGGCTTCGGCGCAGCGGAAACGGCCGGTTTTGCGGCGGCTTCATGCTCCAGAATGGAGCGGTATTTCTGATAGCCGCAAGGGAAATCCCGGATTTTCCCGTCCTCCAGCAGCCAGATGCGTTCGGCAAACTTTTCGATAAAATACCGGTCGTGGGAGACGAACAGCAGCACGCCCTCGAATTCCTCGATGGCAGCCTCCACCCACTCCCGGGACGCAATGTCCAGATGGTTCGTCGGCTCGTCCAGAATCAGAAGGTTGATCTTCTCGTCCATCAGCATACACAGCCGCAGGCGGGACTGCTCGCCGCCGGACAGGTTGCCCACTGTCTTGAACACGTCTTCCCCCTGAAACAGGAACGCGCCGAGACGGTCTCTCGCCATCTGAGGCGTGCAGTTTTTCTCATAGAGCATGGTGTCGTAGAGGCTCCGCTCCGGGTGGTCAAAGTGGATGATCTGGGGCAGATATCCCCATTTCACCGTGGGGCCGAACTGGATTTTCCCCTGACAGTCCTCCTCACCCAGCAGGCACTTGATAAAGGTGGATTTTCCGGTGCCGTTGTCCCCCAGCAGGGCAATGCGCTCGCCGCCCTCTACCAGCAGATTCACGTCGGAGAACAGCGTCCGGTCGCCGAAGGATTTCGACACATTCTTCATCTTGAACACCACGTCTCCGGAGAAATCCCGCTCCCCGAAGCTGGCCTTCATCGTTCTTTCCGCTTTGGGTCGTTCCGTTTTGCGAATACGATCCATCCGGTGCTGAATGGACATGGCCCGGCGGTAGAGGGTGCGGTTGTTGATGCCCCAGCCCTTCATCCGCTCCACCGTGTAGCCCAGCTGCTTCAGCTTCGCCTGCTCCTGCTCGTACTGCTTCATTTGCAGGTCAAACCGCGCCTGCTTTTCGTCCATGTAGAACGAGTAGTTGCCGGAGTAGAATTCCGCGTGGCCGTCCGCGATCTCGATCACCCGCTGGGCAATCTGATCGATGAAATAACGGTCGTGGGAAATGGCAAGCACCGTCCCCCGGAAATTCTGGATATACCCTTCCAGCCACTCCACGCTTCTCAAATCCAGATGGTTGGTCGGCTCGTCCAGAAGCAGGATGTCCGTCTTTTCCAGCAGAAGGCGGGCGAGATTCGCTCTGGTCTTTTCGCCGCCGGAAAGGCTGTCGAATTCCTGAGCGCGCTGCTCCGCCGGGATGCCCAGACCGTTGCAGACCTTGTCCACGTCCACATCCATCTCGTAGCCGCCCCCGGACTGGAAGCGGTTGGACAGGCTGTCGTACTCCCGCAGCTGCTCCGCCGTTGCGCCCCCCGCCATGTCCGCTTCCAGCCGCTCCATTCTGGCTTTCAGCTTCATGAGGCCGGCGTAGGCGGTGCGCAGCACGTCCTCCACGGTGTAGCCCGCCGGGAACTTGGGGATCTGGGAAATCAGCCCCAGACGCTTGTTAGGATTGACGTAGACCTCGCCGCTGTCATAGTCCATCTGGCCGGTAAGGATGTTGAACAGCGTGGTTTTTCCGCAGCCGTTTCGGCCAAGGATCGCCACCCGCTCCCCTTCCTGAATTTCAAAGCTCAGGTTGTCCAGCAGATTTTCTCCGATTACAAAGAATTTTGTCAGATTCCTGACTTGTATATCAACCATATTCTCTCCATTTAGCCGCGTTCAATTCCTGAGGATTCCAGCATTTCCTCCAGTTCTTCCCGCGTGTACAACAAATTCAGCGCCTGTAACATGGCGTTGGCGCTCATGTGTTCCGGCAGGTTCAGCTTTTTCAGAAGCGCTTTCCGCTTCTCCCCGGCGTTGCTTCCGCCGGAAAGCCCCAGCGCCATGAGATCCTGCTTCGTGATGCCCCCGGAGGAAGTCGTTTCCTCCCCCTCTATGGTGGCTCCGGCGTTTCGCAGGGCGGCGAGAATGACCTCCGGGGTCATACCCTCCACCCCCAGCTTACCCTCCCGGCCGGGGGCGGATTTCCGCCGTTCCTTTCCGGGAATGTCCGGGATGTAGGCGTGCTTCAGGTATTTTCCGGGAATGGCGCTTTTGATGTGGTTGCGGATGACGAAGCCCGCCCCGTCGGAATCCGTGAAGACGATCAAGCCCCGCTTTTCCGCCACCCGGCGAAGCAGCGCCATCTGCTGCCTGTCCTTGAAAATACCAAACCCCGCCGTTTCCAGAATGGGGGCGTCCACCACCTGACTGAGGGTGTTTTTGTCGTAGCGCCCCTCTACCACGATGGCTTCCCTGATTTTAACCATTGCGTCCCTCCTGCGCCAGCTGCAGCAGAAGCAGTTCCAACAGGCGCTCCGGGTCGTCGTAGGATGTCTTTATTTTATAATCCGTTTCCAGCACCAGCTCCGCCGCCCGGCGGCAGAACTCCGGCGTGAACCGTCTGGCCGCCTCCATGGTCTTTCTCGCGGGATAGTCCGGGATGCCGCAGAGCCTTTGCAGGTTGGAAGCGTTTTTCCCGTTGTCCAGCAGCGTCCGCGCGGCGCTGACCCGGCGGAAATGATTGCCCACCGCGCCCAGAATCGCCAGCGGCTCCTGCTGCATTTTCAGCAGCTGCTGCAATTTCACCAGCGCCTGATCGAAGCGCCCGGCGCTGAGCATGTCCGTCATCTGGAACACCACGGCATCCAGCACCGGCTCGGTAACGGCGTCGATGTCGGTTTTCCGAATCTCATTTGCGCCGGAATAGGCACATATTTTGTCAATTTCGCCGCTGAGTGCCGTCATGGTGCCGCCGGTGATGTCGATGAGATACAAACACAGATCTGTGGAAATCCGTTTGTCCCGCGCCATAAAATGCCTTGTGACCCAAGCCGCCAAGTCTTTCTGATCCTGCTTGGCAAACTCCACGATCAGCCCGGCGCCGTCGATCGCCTCCCAGAGCTTTTTCAGGCGCTTGTCCGGCTTCCACGGGGTCGTCTCGTAGGTGAACACCACCGTGCAGTAGTCCGGGATGTCCGCTAAAATTTCCGCAATTTTATTCCGGTCGGACTCGCCCAGCTTGAATAAGTCCACCTCGTCCACCTGAACCATGGTATGCTCCGCCATCATGGGCAGGTTTTCCACGGCATCGGCGAATGTCTGCAAATCGAAGGTCTCGCTGTTCATCCGGTGGAAGTTGAAGGATTCCGTCAGCGCGTCCAGCAGCTGCTTTTTCATCTGCTCCAGGTAGTGGTGCAGCAGAAAGACTTCTTCCCCATGGAAAATGTACAGCCGCCCCAAGTCTTTGCTTTTCAGCTGGGTTTTCAACTCCTGTAAATTGCCCCCGGGGGCTGTTTTTTTTGCCATGGCTTCACCTTCTGATGGTAATGGTTCCGTCCCGGTCTGTCCGGTACACCGTGCAGCCGAAATTTTCCAGCCGCTGCAGGGTCTCCGCCGCCGGGTGTCCGTAGAGATTGTCCCTTCCTGCGCTGATGCAGACCGTCTGCGGTTGGGCAGCGGCAAGCAGATCCTCGCAGGTAGAGTTTTTGGAGCCGTGATGTCCGGCAATCAGCACGTCCACCTCCGGGATTTTCCCGGCGTGGAGCAGCATCCGCTCGCCGTAGGCGCTCCGGTCTCCCGTTATGAGTATATCACAGTTTTCCGTATCAAACAAGACGCACAGGCTGTTTTCGTTTTCGCTCCTATTGGAATCGGTGGTGAAAATGTGCAGATTTGTCTTGCCGTAGGTCAAAAGCAAATCCTGTTCGGCGTATACCACCTCTGCGTTATCAGATGTCGGCATACCTTCCTCCGGTGGGAGGATGAGGATGTCCGCTTTCACCCGGCTTAAGAGATTTTCCGCCGCGCCGGTGTGATCCCGGTCGCCATGGGTCAGAATCAAGCCGTCCAGCCGGGAGATCCCCTGACTCAGGAGCGTTTCGGCGGCAATGTCCGCAGTTTCGGTGTCACTGTCCCCGCCGCAGTCCACCATGTATGTCCGGCCTTCGCTTTGCAGCAGAATACACTGCCCCTGCCCCACATCCAGCACCGTTATCCGGGTGTTATCCAGCATCGGCTCAGCCCAGGATGCCAAAAGCGCCAGACACAGCCCCAGCGTGCCGCAGCAGAGCAGAACGCCCGGGCGGCGATTCCGGCTCAGGAGGAACACCAGCAGCAATACATACATGGCCACCAGCCAGATGGTAATGTAAGGGCTTTTGGTATACACCGCCGCCAGGGGAAATCCCGCCAGCGATTTTGCCATAAGCAAAACATAGCGAATCGGCCACGCGACGATTTTTCCAAGAATCATCGCCCCGCCCGTCCAGAACGCACCCACCAGACTGACCGCCACAAGCCCATAGAAAATGAAGCTGATGACCCACAGAGTGAGCAGATTGGTCACCACGCCAACAAGACTGACGGTGCCAAAATACCATGCGCTCAGCGGCATTGTGAAAATCATGGCGCTGAGGGTGATGGACACGGAAGCAGTAAACCAGCGAATCAACGTGGGTCTGACGCCCTTCCCTTTGCTGTCCGGGAACAGAGAAACCAGCCACTTGCGGATGCCCGGCGCAAAGAGATAAATCCCCGCCACACTGGCCACGGACAGTTGAAAACCCACGGACGTGATGACCAGCGGGTTGCCAATCAGCATCACCACGGCGGCAAAGGCCAGCGCCGCAGGGCCGTCGTATTCCTTATTCAGCAGCAGCGCCGCCAGCATCAGTCCGCACATAATGCACGAGCGGCTGACCGACGGGGTAAAGCCCGCCACCGCCGCAAAAAGCAGCAGCGTCGGAAAACCCACAAGGGCAGTCAGAAACCGCTTCCGGAAAGTAACGGCAGTGAGCAAAGCGAACAGAATCGACACATGCAGTCCGGAAACAGCCGCCACATGGCGAATCCCGCTGATTTTCAGACTGGTATCTACCGCATAACTCAGACTTGTGGTATCGCCCAGCAGAAGCGCCCGGGCAAAGGGAGCGGCATCCTGCGGAATGCAGGTCTGTAAAATTGCCTGAATCCGGTGCCGCAGCCGCGCAGGGATATCCCGCCAAGACGCGTCTGTATGGGGCGAAACGGAAACCTCGTCCACCTGATACGCCAGCAGGAAAATGCCGTTGCCCGCGTGATAGGTTCTGCTTTCCTTAGGCGTAGTGGCGCGGAAACGGAACTGGCCGGAGATCATGTCCCCGGGTTCCAGCGTTTTGTCCAAGTCCAGATATGCCCGAAGGCGGTACGACTTCCCTTCCAGCTGCACCGTGCCGTCCACGCCGATACCATATGCCGTCTCGTAGCTGTAGTCCGACACCCGGATGACTGCGTTTGCCGTTTTTCCGTCCATCGTTCCGGCGGCATTCAGATAAAAGCCGTCGTACAGAATGAACCAGCCCACTCCCATGGCAAAGCCAAGAAGAACCGCGGCAATTCGCCGGAATAACGCGAACTTTCTCCCCGCAATCGCCGCGAAAAGCGTCAGAAACCCGACAGCTGCGGCCAAAATGACACGCGAACTTCCCGTAATAACATACGCGCACAGGCAGCAGGCCGCGCCGAAGCCCAGAGAAAACCATACCAGTTTACGCATCCTGCCGCCTCCTTATCGTTGGAAAAGGCGCCGCCTTTGCGGCAGCGCCTTTCTTATTACTTCAATTTGGAAACCACGTAATCGTCCACGATGGCGAGGGCGTTGTCCACCTTGGTGACGTCCTTGCCGCCGCCCATGGCAGAGTCGGGCTTGCCGCCGCCGCTGCCGCCGCAGCAGCAGCATACCTGCTTCACCAGGTCGCCGGCCTTGATGCCCCGGGCAATGGCGTCCTTGCCGCAGACGGCCAGGAAGGTGATCTTGCCTTCGTTGACCGTGGCAAGCACGGCCACAACAGAAGCGTCCTTATCCCGCAGCACGTCGCCCATCTGGCGAAGTCTGCCGGTGTCGGCGTTGGGAACGCTGGCGGTGATGACCTTCAGGCCGTCCACATTGTGGGAGCCGAAGAGAATGCGGTCGATCTCGCCCACGGTCTCCTTGGCCTTGTACGCCTCGATGGTGCGCCGCAGCTCCCGGAGTTCCTCCAGCTGCGTCTGGATACGGGAGGCCAGTTCGATGGGCTTGGTCTTCAGCTTGGCAGCCGCTTCCAGCAGCATGGTCTGGTTCCGCTCCATTCTCTCAAGGCACGCCTTGCCGGTGATGGCCTCGATCCGGCGGACGCCGGAGGCGACGGAACATTCGCTCTCAATTTCAAAGGGGCCGACCTTGGCGGTATTGTCCAGATGGGTGCCGCCGCACAGCTCGATGGAGTAGTTGCCCATGTTGACCACCCGAACCGTGCTGCCGTACTTTTCGCTGAACAGCGCGGTGGCGCCCATGGCCTTGGCCTCGTCAACGGGCATCTCCCGGGTCACGATGTTGTAGCCCTCCAGAATGGAATTCTGGACGATGGCGTTGACCTTCACCAGCTCCTCCGGCGTCAGCGCGGAATAGTGGGTGAAGTCGAAGCGCAGCCGGTCAGGCTCCACGTAGGAACCCGCCTGATGGACATGGTCGCCCAGCACCGTCTGCAGCGCCTTTTGCAGCAGATGGGTCGCGGAGTGGGCACGCATGATGGCCTTGCGGCGCTCCACGTCAATGGAAGCGACCACGATGTCGTCCACCTTGATGGAGCCGGTGACCATCTTGCCGTGATGCAGGTACTTGCCGCCCTTGTCCTTCTGGACGTCGGACACCACAAAGCGGCTGTTGCCCATGAGGATCACGCCGTGGTCGGCGATCTGACCGCCCATTTCGGCGTAGAAGGGGGTCTTGTCCAGAACAATGATGCCCTTTTCGCCGCCGGCAATGGTGCCGGAGACCTCATCGCCCACGCACACCGCCAGAACCTTGGCGTCGCAGTTGTTCTGGGTGTAGCCAACAAAGGTGGTGGGGGTGTTGTCCAGCCCCAGGTCAATGCCCGCCCAGGCCAGATCGCCCAGCGCCTTCCGGGCTTCCCGGGCACGAACCTTCTGCTCCTGCATCAGCTGGGCAAATGCCGCCTGGTTCAGGGTCATATCCTCGTCAGCCACCATTTCCAGGGTCAGGTCAATGGGGAAGCCGTAGGTATCGTACAGCTTGAAGGCGTCGGCGCCGGAGAACTCCGTCTCGCCCTTGGCCTTATGCTCCGCCAGCATGTTGGAGAAGATCGCCATGCCGCCGTCGATGGTGCGGGCGAAGTTCTCTTCCTCCACCTTCACCACCTTGGTGATATAGTCGCAGCGCTCCCGCAGGTAGGTGTAGTGAACCTCATTTTCCTCCACCACGGTCTCCACGATCTGATAGAGGAAGGGGTGGTTGACGCCCAGAAGCTTGCCATGGCGGGCAGCCCGCCGCAGCAGACGGCGCAGGACGTAGCCCCGGCCCTCGTTGCTGGGAAGCACGCCGTCGGCGATCATGAAAGTGGAAGCGCGGATATGGTCGGTGATGACCCGCAGAGACACGTCCATCTTCACGCTCTGGCCGTAAGTTGCGCCGGTCAGCTCAGTGACCTTGTGGGTGATGTTCATGACGGTATCCACATCGAACAGGGAGTCCACGTCCTGACAGACCACCGCCAGACGCTCCAGACCCATGCCGGTGTCGATGTTCTTCTGGGCCAGCTCGGTATAGTTGCCGTGGCCGTCGTTGTCGAACTGGGAGAAGACGTTGTTCCAGACCTCCATGTAGCGGTCGCAGTCGCAGCCGACGGTGCAGCCGGGTTTGCCGCAGCCGTACTTTTCGCCCCGGTCGTAGTAAATTTCCGAGCAGGGGCCGCAGGGGCCGGAACCATGCTCCCAGAAGTTGTCCTCCTTGCCGAAGCGGAAGATACGCTCGGCGGGGACGCCCACTTCCTTGTTCCAGATCTCAAAGGCTTCGTCGTCGTTTTCGTAGATGGAGGGGTACAGCCGGTTCTCGTCCAGACCGACCACCTTGGTCAGGAACTCCCAGCTCCATGCAATGGCCTCGTGCTTGAAGTAATCGCCGAAGGAGAAGTTGCCCAGCATCTCAAAATAGGTGCCGTGGCGGGCGGTCTTGCCGATGTTCTCGATGTCGCCGGTGCGGATGCACTTCTGGCAGGTGCAGACCCGATGACGGGGCGGCTCCACCTCACCCTTGAAATAGGGCTTCATGGGCGCCATGCCGGAATTGATGAGCAGCAGAGACGCATCATTCTGGGGGATCAGAGAAAAGCTGGGCAGGCGCAGGTGACCCTTGCTTTCAAAGAAAGAAAGGAACATTTCGCGCAGTTCATTTACGCCGTAAGGCTTGGGATTCATTGGTTTCTACCTCCATAAAAATTGTCGGAGCTGAAAGCGAATTCTTCACTTCCAACTAAAAACGCCGCCCCCAAACAATAGGGGCGACGTAAATCGCGGTACCACCCTAATTCGCCTGAAAATCAGGCATCTTAGCTGCTCTGTAACGGGAGCGCCCGTCCCGGTCATCCCGGGCGACGCGGGAAATGGCTTGCGGGAGTTCATCCGGGGGCTCGCACCTTTTCCCCCTCGCTGAAGGACTACGTTTCCGCTTGGTTTCTGCAATGTCTTTCCATATCGTCGATATTTTATCACAAAAAGGGAAAAAGTCAAGGCTCATTTCCCATTTTTTCGGGCGGTTTCCCGGAAAAAGTCAAATTGTCTGTCCGGTAAACCGAAAACCTGCGGAACCGGCGGCTACCGATTCCGCAGAGGTTTCCAAATCAGATTTTCTCCTCCAGCCAGCGGCGCATTTCCTCCCGGCCTTCCTCGCTCATGGGGAAAGTACATTCGCCCTCCATGGTGCTTTTTTCATAGCAGTAAAGGCCGTGCCAGTACTCCACATGGATGGCGCTCTGGGCGAAATCCACCTCTTTTGGGTTCGCCATGACCACCTTCGGCTCTGCCCGGAAACGGAACAGCCCCTTGGAGCCGGTAAAAATGTTGTTCATGGCGAAGGTGTGCAGGGTGGGCAAAAACAGCTCTGCCATGCCCTTACTCCCGGGTCAGCTCTTCCATTTCATCCAGCAGCTCGCCGAACAGCGCCAGCGCCTGATTCACAGGCTCCGGGCTGGTCATATCCACGCCCGCGCCCTTCAGCAGATCAATGGGGGACTTGGAGCAGCCGCCGGAGAGGAAGCCCAGGTAATCCTTCACGGCCGGTGCGCCCTCCCGCAGGATGCGGCGGGACAGAGCAATGGCGGCGGAATAGCCGGTGGCGTACTGGAAGACGTAGTAGTTGTAGTAGAAGTGGGGGATGCGCGCCCACTCCATGGCGATATTGTCGTCCACCACCATGTCCGGGCCGTAGTACAGCTCGTTCAGGCGCTTGTACTCGGCGCACAGGACGTCCGCCGTCAGGGTCTGTCCCTCAGCTGCCATCTTTCCGATGTTCAGCTCAAACTCGGCAAACATGGTCTGGCGGTACAGCGTTCCCTTGAACTGGTCAAGGAAGTGGTTGATGAGGTACGCCCGCTCCTTCTTATCCGTGGTCTTGCCCAGCAGATATTCCATCAGCAGCGCCTCGTTGCAGGTAGAGGCCACCTCTGCCACGAAGATCACGTAGTCCGCATCGATGGGGTTCTGGTGCTTGTTGGACAGGTAGGAGTGCAGAGCGTGACCCATCTCATGGGCCAGCGTGAACTGGCTGTCCAGCGTTCCGGTGTAGTTCAGCAGGACGTAGGGATGCACCACCGTCCCAGCGGAATACGCGCCGCTGCGCTTGCCCTCGTTCTGGTACACGTCGATCCAGCGGTGGTCGAAGCCGTTTTTCAGAATGGTGCGGTAATCGTCGCCCAGAGGCGCCAGCGCGTCGTAAACGGTCTGCTTGGCCTGCTCGTAGGGAATGTGCTTGTCCACATCTTTCAGCAGGGGGGTGTACACATCGTAGAAATGCAGCTCGTCCACGCCCAGCAGCTTCTTGCGCAGGCGGACATAGCGGTGCATTTTGTCCATGTTCTGGTGGACTGTCTCGATGAGGTTCTTGTACACGGAGGTAGGGACGTTGGTCGCGTCCAGAGACGCTTCAAAGGCCGTATCGTACTTCCGCGCCTCGGCGAAGAATTTCAGCTGCTTGTTCTGGGCATTGAGAAGGGCGGCAGTGGTGGTCTTGAACGCAGCCAACGTACCGTAAAGATTTTCATAGGCGCTCTGACGCAGCACCCGGTCGCTGCTCTCCTCCAGACTGACGAAGGTTCCCTGCGTCAGCGGATGCTTATTTCCCTTGGCATCCACGGCGTCGGGGAATTTCAGGTCTGCATCGGCGAGGGAGCCGTAAATGGTGTCGGGTGCCTGAGACATTTCGCCCGCCGACGCCAGCAGCTTTTCCTCCGCGGCGGAGAGGGTGTGCGCCTTGCGGCGGCGCAGATTGGTCAGATAGCGGCGGTAACGCTCCAGCTTGGGACAGTCGGCATAGAACTGCGCCAGCTTCTCATCAGAAATCGCCATGATCTCCGGCGTATCAAAGCTGCACGCCGCGTTCAGTGCTACTGCAACACCCATAAACTTTCCGGCCATGGCCTGATAGGTGGCGTCCCGGGTATCCTCGTCCGCCCGGCGCATACAGTAGCTGCCCAGCAGATCTCCCTTGGCATTGACCTGCTCAAAGACTTCCATGTAAGCATACAGCGTCTCGCCGCTCTCACCCAGACGTCCCGCGAAGGAAGCCAGCGTCTTCTGGCTCTCCGCCAGCGCCGCCAGTTCCGCTTCCCATGCTTCGTCGGTGGGGTACAGATCTTCAATGGCCCACTTGTCCTCTGCCGGGATCTGGTCGCGGCTGGGAATTTTTTTGATTTCTTCCATAATGAACCCTCCTGGTTTTTTCTGCTATTATACCACACTATCCAAAAAAATCAACGCCGCTTGCAAAGATCGGCAAATTATGCTAAAGTTAGCCTCGGTGATGCATATGAAGAAAAATCGCGTTCGCGGCAGTCTGAGTCTGCTGCTGGGTACAACCATTTGGGGCTTTAGCTTTATCGCCCAGAGCGTGGGCATGGATCACATCGGCCCCTTTACCTTTCAGGCCGCGCGGTGCCTGCTTGCCGTGCTGTTTCTGATTCCCTGCGCGTTTGTGCTGGATATCGGCAAATGCAGCTTCCGGGAATCCGCGGCAAAGTGGAAGAACCCGGCGCTGTGGCGGGTGGGACTGATCTGCGGCTGCGCCCTGTTCGTCGCGTCCAGCCTGCAGCAGATCGGCATCGTCTACACCGATGCAGGCAAGGCGGGGTTCATTACCGCCATGTACATCGTGCTGGTGCCGGTGCTGGGGCTGTTTCTCGGGAAAAAGCCGCCCAGAACCACCGTTTTCAGCGTGGCGCTGGCGGTGGTGGGGCTGTATCTGCTCAGCTGCATGGGCGTTTCCCGGATCAACAAGGGCGACCTGTACCTGATGGGCTGCGCGCTGGCCTTTTCCGTGCAGATCACCTGCATCGACCGGCTGGCGGGGAACTTAGACGGTCTGCGCATGAACTGCATTCAGGCGCTGGTGGTTACGGTGCTTTCCGTGCCCTTCATTCTGCTGACGAAGGAAACCGTCGTTTTTTCTGACATTACCGCCTGCTGGTTCCCGCTGGTCTTTTCCGGCGTTCTGTCCATGGGCGTCGCCTATACGCTGCAAATCGTCGGGCAGCAGGGTCTGGAACCCACCACGGCGTCGTTAATTATGAGTCTGGAATCCGTCTTTGCCGCTCTGGGCGGCTGGCTGGTCCTTCACCAGATCATGACGCCTTGGGAGCTGCTGGGCTGCGGTCTGGTGTTCGCCGGTGTGGTTCTTTCTCAGCTTCCTGTGGGAATGTTCGCAAAAAAGTCATAAAACAGCATAGAATATGGGGGGGCTGCCGCTGGCAGCCCCCCATATTTTCGTTTACATCTCCTGACGGCCTTCCAAGGCTCTGGAAAGGGTCACCTCGTCGGCATATTCCAGTTGGCTGCCCACCGGCACGCCGTAGGCAAGCCGGGTCACCTTGACCTCCATGGGTCTCAGCAGGCGGGATATGTACATGGCCGTGGCTTCTCCCTCGGTGTCCGGGTTCGTCGCCATGATGACCTCTCTGACCTCTCCCCCGGCTACCCGGCGGAGAAGCTCTTTGATCTTGATGTCGTCCTGCGACACATGGTTCAGGGGCGAAATAACGCCGTGAAGCACATGGTAAACGCCCCGGAACTCCCGGCTGCGCTCCATGGCAATGACATCCTTCGGCTCGGCCACAACGCAGATGACGCCCTTATCCCGGGTATCGTCATCGCAGATGGGGCAAACTTCCCGGTCGGTCAGATTCTGGCAGACGGGGCAGGTGTGTACCTGTTTTTTTGCCTCCAGAATGGCGTTGGAAAATTCCTCCGCATCCTCCATGGGCAGGCTCAGCACATGGAAAGCAAGTCTCTGCGCCGTTTTGCCGCCGATGCCCGGAAGCTTCGCAAACTGGTCGGCAAGATTTTGCAGCGCAGCGGGAAAAAACTGCATAGCTTCTCCTTAGAACAGGCCGCCCAGATTCAGGCCGCCGGTGAGACGGGACATGTTGTTCGCCGCTTCGGCGTCCGCCGCCCGCATGGCTTCGTTGACCGCGGCAATGACCATATCCTGGAGCATTTCCACGTCGTCGGGGTCTACCGCTTCCGGCTTGATCTCAATGCCGACCAGTTCATGCTTGCCGTTGACAGTGGCCGTGACCATGCCGCCACCGGATGCCGCCGTGAAGGTCTTGGCCTCCTGCTCTGCCTGCATCCGGAGCATTTCCTGCTGCATCTTCTGCGCCTGCTTCATCATAGCCGCCTGATTCATTCCGCCGGGCATACCCCGGAATCCGCCTTTTGCCATAATATGATTCTCCTATCTTGAAAATTCACACGAAAATTATCGTTTGATCGTTACAATATCGCTGTGCGCCCTGCCGAAGTTCATCAGCTGCTCCATTCTGGGATTCGCGGCAGGCTTTGCCGACATATCCACCGTTACCGCCTTCACCGGATGGGACAGCATTGCCGTTGCCTTCCGGGAGACGACCTCCAGAATTTCCGGTCTGTCCAACATCTGCGCCGTAAAGCTGTTGCTGCACCGAAGCTCCAACCTGTCCCCCACCAGCGCGCCCTGAACCGGCGCATTGGGGGTCACCACGAAGAAACCGGAAACAGGGGGCTTTAACTCCTTGCGAACCGCCGCCACCAGATCCGACCAGAAGCCGACCGGGGCTTCGCTTTCCGCCACCGGCGGCGTATCCTCTGCCGGGGGCGCGTCGGCGTCATCCGGCATAGGCGGGCGATCGTCCTCATATTCGTCCTTCTCCGGCGCGGCTTTCTCCGCCTTCACGGGAGCCGCCGGGACAAACGCGCCGCTCTTCACCTGCTCTTCCAGCCGGGTGAGACGGGCGTTCAGTGCTTTGGTATCCAAGCTCAGCTCCGGCTGGCACAGCTCCACAATGCACAGCTCCGCGTCCATGCGGCGGCTGGCGCTTCGGGTAAAACCGGCCATCGTCTCCTGAAGCCGCTCCATCATGCGCACCAGCTCGGCGCTGGTCAGCGCTTTTGTCAGTTCCAGCGCTTCCTTGTCCGACGCCACGCCGGAAAGCATGGTGATCCCGGCGTTTCCGGCGGTTTTCAGCACCAGAAGATCCCGGGTCAGACAGGCCATTTCATCCAGCATGGCGCCCAGGTCTTTGCCCTCGGTATAGAGCCGGTTGAACAGCTCCAAAGCGTTTTTCGTATCGTGGGCGGCAATATAGCCCATCATTTCCCCGCATTTCCGCTCCCCGGCAATGCCCAGACAGGCGTACACCCGCTCTGCCGTCAGCTCTCCCGTGGTCGCGGAGGCGCACTGGTCAAGCAGACTTAGGCCGTCCCGCATTCCGCCGTCCGCCAGACGGGCGATCACCCGCGCCGCGCCGTCGTCAAGATCAATGTTCTCCTGATAGGCGACGTATTGCAGCCGCGCTGCGATGTCCTCCTGACTGATGCGCCGGAAGGAAAACCGCTGGCACCGGGACAGAATCGTCGCCGGAACCTTGTGCAGCTCCGTGGTCGCGAGGATGAACAGCAGATGCTCCGGCGGCTCCTCGATGATCTTCAGCAGCGCGTTGAAGGCCGAAATGGAGAGCATATGCACCTCGTCGATGATATACACCCGCATTTTCACCTGAGAAGGCGTATAAATGGCGTCGTCCCGCAGGTCGCGAACGTTATCCACGCCATTGTTGGACGCGGCGTCGATCTCCAGCACGTCCATGCAGGAGCCGGAATCGATGGCCTTGCAGGCTTCGCAGACGTTGCAGGGGTTACCGTGGTCGGGATTCAGGCAGTTGACCGCCTTCGCCAGAATCTTGGCGCAGCTGGTCTTGCCCGTGCCCCGGGAGCCGGTGAACAGATACGCATGGCTCATTTTCCCGGTCATGATCTGGGTTTTCAGGGTCTGCGTCACCGCCATCTGCCCGGAAACGTCGTCAAAGGTCTGGGGGCGGTATTTGCGGTATAACGCCTGATAAGCCGACATTGTGCTTCTCCTTTCTGCAAAAGTCCATTGCGAGCCTAAAAAGCCATCCGGCCCATAACAAGATCGCACACCCACATTTGAACAAGGCGAATACCCGAACCTGACACAGTTAGCTCAAGAACGGCAACCCCGCGGCACACGAGAAGATCCGCTTAATGCTGCTTGGTTCCCCACCTGACATGGTTCACGGGATCTCGTTGCGCAAGACCAATCTATCAACACCACTTGCGCAGGTCAGACAATATTCAAACTTGCCCGGGTGTGGGAATTCATCCCTGCTGTAGCGGATTGCAGGTACAGGGCACCGCTATCTCCCCGACTAGTGCGACCTTGTTATAAGCCGGACAGCTCAATACAAGGAAATTTTGAAATTTGTGAAATTGCAATCAGTTGAGCTTCGACTCGATGAAGTCGGCCAGCTCTTTGAAGGTGGTGATCTGCTGATCCTCCAGATCCAGCTCCACGCCCAGCTCGGACTCCAGATCCATAATCATCTCAACGATATCCAGAGAATCGATGCCCAGACTTTCAAAGGTAGCATCGGGAGTGATCTCGGCGGGGTCCAGCTCCAGCTGCTTGGCCGCGTAGTTAACCAGTTTCTCGTACATGTGTAAGTCCTCCTCTCAGTATTTTCTGCGGAACTATCTTATCGTATTCTATTACAGGAACCCGCGTTTGTCAATGCCTTGTTTTTACCCAACCGCCATCCCTGCGGCATAGGCCGTCGCCCATGCGATCTGCAGGTTGAAGCCGCCGGTGTAGGCATCGCAGTCAATGACCTCCCCGGCGAAATGCAGCCCGGCCACAAGCTTGGATTCCATGGTTTTGGGGTCGATTTCCGATACCTTCACGCCGCCGCTGGTGATGATTGCTTCAGACACGGGGCGCTTGCCGGTGATGTCAATGGGGAAGGCTTTCAGCAGCTCCACCAGTGCGCGGCGCTTCTGCTTCGTCAGGGAATTGGCCTGCATTTCCGGGGAAATATCCAGTCTGCGCAGCACCACGGGGATCATGCTCCGGGGCAGCAAGTCCACCAGAGCGTTTTCCATGCTCCGGTTCTGATACTGCTCCAAATCCCGCAGGATGCGGGCTTCCAGCTTTTCACTCTCCAGCGCGGGCTTCAAATCCAGCACCAGACGGCAGCCGTCTCCTTTCAGGTGGCAGCTCGCCGACAGCACCGTGGGGCCGGAAATGCCAAAGTGGGTAAACAGCAGCTCGCCAAAGTCCTTGTACAGCACCTTTCCCTTGGCGTTCAGCAGCTTGACCCCCACGTTCCGCAGGCTCAGCCCCTGCATTTCCTGGCAGTCGTTTCCCGCCGTCTCCAGCGGCACCAGACTTCCCTCCGGGGGGATGATCGTGTGTCCCAGAGCGGCGGCGATGCTGTAGCCGTCGCCGGTGGAGCCTGTGGCGGGGTAGGAAGCGCCGCCGGTCGCGAGAATCACCCAATTTGCGGCAATTTCCTCATTTTGCGTCCTCACCCCGGTAACATGCCCGTCTTGGGTGAGAATATCCCTGACACGGGCAGTTTTCACGGTGATTTTCTGCCTGTGCAGCTCCGATTGCAGGCAGTCCAGAACGGACTGGGATTTGTCCGACACCGGGAAGACCCGGTTTCCCCGCTCGGTTTTCAGGCGGCAGCCACGTTCCTCAAAAAAGGCCATCGTCTTTTCCGGCGGGAACGCCGTCATGGCGCTGTAGAGAAACCGCCCGTTCCGGGGGACGTTCTGCAAAACCTCCTGCCCGGTGCAGTTATTGGTCACGTTGCAGCGGCCCTTGCCGGTAATCAGCAGTTTTCTGCCCAAACGGTCGTTTTTTTCCAGAAGCAGCACATTCTGCCCCCGTTTTGCCGCCGTAATGGCCGCGAACATGCCCGCCGCGCCGCCGCCGATCACGATACCGTCATAGCGCATCAGCCGTCCACCCGCTTCTCATACACGTCGTATTCTTCCCAGATACGCTCCAGATTGGCGAAGGTTTTGGACAGTTCCTTCTCCTTTTGGGCGGCAATGGCAACGATCAATGCGTTGACGATACTCAGCGGCGCCACAAGGGAGTCCACCAGACTGACCATATCGCTTTTGGCGATCAGCACATGGTCGCAGCTGCTGCCTAAGGGGGACAGCTTGCTGTCCGTAATGCCGATGACCGTCGCCCCGGCAGAACGGCAGTATTTCGCGCCCTTGGTCGTGGTGGAGGAATACCGGGGGAAGGAAAAGGCGATGACCACATCACTGCTGTTCACGCTGACGATCTTTTCAAACATCTCCCCCGCCCCGAAGCCGGAAACGACATGGACGTTGTTGAACATATAATTTAAGTAGTACCCCAGGAAATTCGCCAGCGGCTCCACGGAACGGACGCCCAGAATGTACACCCGTTTTGCCTTTAGAATGGCGTTCACGGCGGCGGAAAATTCCTCCCGGCTCACCATTTCCTCCGTCTGGCGGATTTTTTCCATGTCGGAACGAAGCACCGTGGAGACCACGTCCTGATCGCCCAGACGGTCGTTGGCGACCTCGATGCGCTGCACGGAGGTCAGACGGTTGAGCACCATTTCCTGCATGGCCTTCTGCATACTGGGGTAGCCGTCAAAGCCCAGATCAACGGCAAACCGAACCACCGTGGACTCCGAAACGCCCACCGTCTTTCCCAGACGGTTAGCCGTCATGAACGCGGCCTTGTCATAGTCCTCCGTAATGTAACGCGCGATCCGCTTCTGCCCCTTGGAGAAGGTAGGTTCCATCTCCCGCAGAGTGGACAATATATCGTAACTCATAGCTGCCTCCTTGTGCGGCGCTGTATCGTTTTTTATGGCCATCGGTCAGGGCAATCGCCCGTTTCTGCCGAAAAGCCGCCTTATATTATACTAGCAAAATCGGCGGCATTTTGCAAGAGACAACCGCAAAAAATGCAGGAATATTTCAAATAGTGCCGGATGTTCCCGGTGTCCGCACCAATCCTGCAACCTCCGCCTCCGTCAAATAGCGCCATTTCCCCAGCGGGAGATCTCCCAAGCGGAGACTTCCCTCCTGAATGCGGCGCAGCCGGGTGCAGTGCATTCCGGCGGCGTCGCACATCCGCCGCACCTGCCGGTTGCGGCCTTCGTGGATGGTCACCCGGAATTTTGCCGACTGCCCCTCCGCCTTCAGCAGCTTCACCTTCGGCGAGCGGATGGTGTAGCCGTCCAGCGTGATGGGCTTCGCCAGACGGCGCTCCCCGCCGGGCGTGTAGCCGGTGACCCAGACGTCATAGGTCTTCTCCACCTCATGCTTCGGGTGCATCAGGGCGTTGGCGAACGCGCCGTCATTGGTCAGAAGCAGAAGCCCCTCGGAATCCATGTCCAGCCGCCCGACGGGGTACACCCGCGCGCCGCAGTCCGCCACAAGGCCGGCCACGTCCGGCCGTCCCCTTTCGTCGGACAGAGTCGTTACATAGCCACGGGGCTTATTCAATAAGATGTACACGTTCTTTTCCCGGGCGGCCAGAGGCTGTCCCGCCACCAGGATATCGTCGGTTTCCGGGTCGGCGCAGTCCCCCAGCGAAGCGGTGACGCCGTTGACGCTCACCTGCCCCGCCCGGATCAGCTCCTCCGCCTTCCGCCGGGAGGCCATGCCCCGGGCGGAGAGTATTTTCTGCAAACGTTCTGTCATGGTCTTTCCTCCCCGCATGGTCATCCGGGAGCGGCATGTCAGCCGCTCCCTCTGTGGAATAGTTTTTGCCAGAAGCTCTTTTCCTCCGGCTGGGTCTGCTCGATGGTCGCGCCGTAGACGACCGGGACTTTTCCTACAGCCTTGCCCTCTATCAGTACATACACGACCCCCGCGTCCGCCCCTTCTACTGCCGGGGCATAGATGAATCCCGGGCCGGGCAGCGCCAGACAGGGGTGTTCCTCCGGCGCGACGGAATAGTCAAAATCCTCCGCCGCCAGCACTTCCACCCGCCGTTTCTCGCCGCCCACGACTTCCACGGTTCCCACCCGGTCGCCCTGATTCACGATACGCCCAATGGCGTACCGGGAGAAGCCTTCTTCCATCAGCGCGGCATGGTCAGACCAGTCGCTGGGGTCGTCGATGGTCACGGCGATGATCCGTCGCCCGTCTCGCGTGGCGCTGGACACCAGAATCCGTCCGGCGGCCTTGGTAAAGCCGGTTTTCACCCCGTCGGCGCCCGCTACCCGCCACAGCAGCTTATTGTGGTTGGTCAGATACCGATCCCCCACCTTGACGTTTTTGGCGGAAACGGTCTTGTAGAAAATGGGATTCTCCATGGCATAAGCCGCCAAAGTTCCCAAGTCCTTCGCCGTGGAATAATGGCCGGGGCTGTCTAAGCCGTTGGGATTTTCAAAGTGCGTGCCGGTCAAGCCGAGACTGCGCGCCTTGTCGTTCATCAGCGCCGCGAAGCCCTCCACGGTACCGCCGCAGTAAATAGCCAGCGCCACGGCGGCATCGTTGCCGGAGGACAGCATCAGCCCGTAGAGCAGCTCCTGCAAGGTGAGCACCTCCCCCTCTTTCAGGTACATGGAGGAACCCTCGATGCCCACCGCTTCCTTGGGAATGCGCATTCTGTCCAGGACGTTACACTGCTCGCAAACGATCAGCGCCGTCATGATTTTGGTGGTGCTGGCGATCAGGCTCCGCTCCGTGGGATTTTTCTCGTAAAGCACTCGCCCACTGACGGCATCCACCGCATACGCCCGCCGGGCGGACACGGCATCCGCCCCCACAGGCAAAAACAGGACGGCGGCCAGCAATGCAGCCGCCGTCCCGGCGAAAAATCGTCTCATTTCTTCTCACCCGTGGCTATTGTGTCCCATTATGGGGAAACTATGCACCACGGACGTCCGCGCAAATCAGTCTTTCTTCTTGGAATCCAGATAGGCGGTGAGCTTGTCCAGCGTGTCCGGCACCATTTCCACGATGCGGTCAGCCGTGGAGCTGGCAGGCTCCGCCACGGGCATCATGCGCACGTTGCCGTCCTTGACAATGAGGAAGCAGATGGGCGTCACCTTGACGCCGCCGCCCACGCCGCCGCCAAAGGGATTGTCGCCGGCGGTCGTCTTTTTGGTGAAGTCGGAACCGCCGCCGCCAAAGCCGACACTGACCTTGGACACGGGGATGATGGTCACGCCGTCGGGCGTGGAGATGGGTTCGCCGATGACGGAATTCACGTCCACCATCTCACGAATCTTCTGAATGGTACTTTCAAGCATATTGGGAATCTGGCTCATGGGTAGCACCGCCTTTTCGTTTTTTCTGAAGTTTTAGGAATTCTCTCAGCGCCCGGATGCCGTACACGATGGCAAGACCCAGAAGTCTTCCCAGCGTAATGGTCAAGTCCAGCCGCGCAATGACCAGTGTTTCGGACGCGGTAAAGTCGCACTCGACCTCCACATCCCGTTTTTTTATCACGAACAGCCGTTCCAGCTGGGGCATCAGATTGCCCACTGCCGTCCAAGCCCTTCCGTAATTGACCGCGAGGTCGCAGGGGTCGCCCCCAGCCAGTATCAGCTTCAGCTCCAATCGGTTCACCCGCAGCTTCCGCCGGAAATCTCCCAGAAAGTTCAGCGCGACCTTCACCAATGGCAAAAAGTCCAGCAAACTGCCGCCTTTTTCTTTCTTATCCGCCGCAGGCTCCTGCTTGGGGGGCTGGGGCGGCTTTGGGAGAGGTTCTTCCTGTTTTTTCGGCTGTTCCGCCGCTTTTTTCGCGGGTTTCGGCTTTTTCTCCTTCTTTTTTCGGGGGAACAGGGTCAGCCGGACGGGGCCTATCACGACGCGCAGCAGCGGCCCCTCCCCGCTGTACCGGGCACTGACGCCCAGGGGCAGGATTCCCAGAAGGAATACCACGCCCAGCGCGATCCACCAGCCCATTTATGCGTCCTCCCCGGTTGGGGGCTGCTCGGGCAGCTCCACCGGCTCGCCGAAGGTGATCTTCTCAATGGGGGGCAGCTCTTCCAGAGAGCTGAGGCCGAAGGTACGCAGAAAATCCGGTGTCGTTTTATACTGAATCGGGCGTCCCGGAACGTTCAGACGCCCCGCCTCCTCGATGAGCTTCTTATTGAGCAGCGCTGCCACGGAATAGGCGCTGTCCACGCCGCGGATCTGCTCCACCATGGCCTTCGTCGCCGGCTGGTAGTAGGCGATGATGGTCAGGGTTTCCAGCTGAGAGGAAGACAGCTTGGGGGGCTTTCGGGTCTCCAGCGCCTTCGTCACATAGTCCGCCATCTCCCCGGAGGACACCATCTGGTAGCCCTTTTCCAGCTTGAGAATGCGGATTCCCCGGCGCTCAAAGGCATATTTATCCGCCAATTCGTCGGCAGCTTTTTCCACATCCGACGCGTCCGTTTCCAGCGCGGCGGCAAGTCTTCCAATATCGATTCGCTCGCCCGCGGCAAAGAGAATGGCCTCAATGGCACGCTGTAGCTGTTCCGATTCCATCAGGTCATCTCCTCTCTCGGGTGCTTGTCCAGCAGACGGACGTTGGGGTTCTCCCCGCCGGGGTCGTCCTCCAGCGTCACGGAGTTCGTCTTGCACAAATCCAGAATGGCGAGAAAAGTCGCCACGACCTCCGAGCGGCTCCGGCTGCCCCGGAACAGATTTTTCAGCCGTTCCACGCCCCGCAGCAGCAGCTGACGCAGCACCTCGCCGGTTTTCCGGCCGATGGGGTACGGCTCTTTTCCCACGATGCCCCGGAAATTCGCCGTGGGCGGGGGCAGCTGGCGCTGACTGCGCTCGGCAATGATGTCCAGCGCCCGAAGCAGGTCGATCACGTCGTGCTGATAGCGGTAGCCCTGCTCTCTGCGCAAAGGTTCCGGCTCCTTGGTGAACAGGCACCGGCCGATCTCGTTTCTCGGCTCCAGCACCGCCACGGCCTGCCGGATCTGCTCCATGGCTTCCTTGCGCTTGCGCTCCACCAGCGACTGGCGCAGCAGGTCAAGCTCGCTTTCCGCCTCGGCCTGTTCCGCCGCCGACAGGAGCATTTTGGTTTTGATCAGCATCAGGTGGGACGCCATGGTGATGAATTCGCTGGCAATCTCCATGTCCATCCGCTTCATTTCGTCCAGATATCCCAGATACTGCTCCAGAATTGCGGAAATGGACACATCCTGAATTTCGATTTTATTCTTGCTCAGCAGCTCAAAAATAACATCCAGCGGCCCCTCAAAATCCTCCAGAACGTCGGATTTGGTATGGACGATGCCCTCCAGACGGTATTGCGGTTCTCCCATAGCGGCTTCCTTTGCTAAAACTAAATCAATACATACTTGCGGACATTATAGCATTCTTTTCCCCCGGGCGCAACCCTAATATTCCATTAACTTTCATGAACTTTCTTTCAGAAAATGTTGCAATTTTCGATTTTATGTGGTATCATGTTTGTAACCGAAATTCGGAGGGATGAGAAGTGGCAAAACGGAATCGTTATCGTGAGATGGAGAGTTTGATGACCAGGGTCATTATTGGCGACGCGCTGGTGTTTGCACTGTACCTGCTTTGCGCCGGTCTTGGCTGGACCGTTCTGAAGGTGACCTCCGCCATTATCGCCATTCTAGGTTCCCTTTTATGCCTTGGCTGGCTGGTCATCACCGGCGAGTTCTCCCGCCGCCGGAGTCTGTGGATGGTAACGGGCTTCATTGCGATCGTTCTGTGCGTGCTGGTGTCCCTGCTTCTTGGCTATCCCGGCCCTGCGCCTACGGTGTAATTTAAGATTTGATAAAGGGGGTATGTGCCTTGATGGTACATACCCCCTTTATGGTGTTGTTTTATTTTCTTTTCCTATGTACTTATCAATTTTGGTTCATGCCAAACGGCTCACGGGTCAACAGCTTTTTCTTCCAGAGCGTTTCCGCATCTCTTATTTGATCACCCTGAAGTGATTTTGACAAAACCTGCAACACCGAAAACTGCAAATCGTGGCAACTGTGTTTCCCGGACTTCAAATGTTCAATCATTCCCTTGTTATTTCCGTGGCCACCGGTAGATACGTAGACAGTCCAACGCCCTAACAAACCATCATAGCCATAAGTCGAGCCAACATATCTGTCACCTGTCTTGGTGTCAACAATAAAATAGACTGCATTGACGGATGACATGGCTGCCTGCCACAACTCATAGTCCGTATCATTTTCGACAACCTCTTTCAGTTCATCAAAGGATAAAATGAGATTTTCAAAGCCGACAAATGGTTTCTGGTTCTTCGATTCAATCGATATGATTGGCTTTTCGGTTGTAGCCTTCTGATGCCACATTCGAGCCGCCCCGCCCCAGTCAATGACCAGTTTCCCCTCATATTCTTTCAGAATGTCAACATATTGCAGATCAAAAAAAGCATTTTCACCGCGATACTCCTTGGATTCGCAATCAGGCAGTCCAGCGGGACAAACGTCCGGTGTATCAGGCACCGAACCATTTACACAATAGCAGGAATGTAATCTCGCATATGTGCCGCCATCGCTGATAAAAGTAACCCAATAGTCGTATCCCTTGCTGAATTCTTTTTTCTGGTGGCGTGTGTATTCATGTGCCATTCCAGCTTTGTAGCACTCTCTGAATCGTTCGTCAGACAATGCGTGTCGTATCAGTTTTACCTTTTGGGGGTCAAGACCCACTTTCTTCAAAACATCGGAAAAGTTCAGGATTGCCATACCGGTTACCTCCTTTTATCTATAGAACGTATTTCCTCCGATGAATTCCCGCACCAGACTGGTGGGGGGAATTTCGTCGTCCACGTCCGCTTCCTGAATGTAGTTGAGAATTTTGACGATGTTGCGCACCTCGTCGTAGCATTCGTCCTCCGGCTGAACTGCGGTGAGCAGGGGGAAAATGTGCTTCTTCAGCACCGCCAACTCATACAGCGTGGAGCTGTTGAAAATCACGTCGGCATTCTCCTGATAGGGGAAAATCCACCGCTTTTCCCCCCGCTGCACGCTGTCCCACATGGCGAGCGTATGCTGCACCGACGCACCCCGGGTCTCGTAGTCCCGGACAATGCGCCGCAGGAGCCGCAGATAGCTGGTGGGAATCCGGTTGTGATTGTCCAGATTCAAGGGCAGCAGCGGGCTGACGTAAAGGCGGAAAATCAGCTTTTTGTCCACGCTTTCCGGCAGCATGGCGGGGTTCAGGCCGTGAAGTCCCTCCACAATGATGACGGAATCCGCTTCCAGGCGCAGCCGTTTGCCCCGCCATTCCCGTTTTCCGGTAAGGAAGTTGAAGGACGGAAGCTCCACTTCCCCGCCCGCCAGCAGCGACGCCATATCCTCCCGGAACAGGGCGCAGTCAATGGTGTTGATATGCTCCAAATCCAGTTTACCGTCAGGGCCGGGGGCAATTTTGTCCCGGTCTATGTAATAGTCGTCCAGACTCATGAGAATGGGCTTTTTCCCATGGACGCGGAGCTGGGTGGCAAGACGGTTCGCCGAGGTTGTCTTGCCCGAGGAGCTGGGGCCAGCCAGCAGCACAGCCTTCGCCCCCCGCTGGCACACTTGATCGGCCACCTGAGAAAACCGCTTTTCGTGCAGGGCTTCGTTGACCCGGATCAGCTCCCGGATGCGGCCGGAATTCGTCAGGTCGTTGAGGTCGGCCACCGTCTGGCACTCCATCAGCTCGCCCCAGCGCTCGCCCTCGTTGAACACGCTGAAAAAGTTGGGCATAGGCGGCACCTTGGCACAGATCTCCGGATTGCCGTCGTCCGGATAGACGAACACAAAGCCGCCGTCCGCCGGGAGAATGTCCCACACCGTCAGATACCCGGTGGAGGGCATCATCTCACCGTAGTAATAGTCGGCAAATTCGCCGTAGGCGTACTCATCGAAATAATCCACCGTCCGCCAGGAAAGAAGCCTTGCCTTGTCGGTCTGCCCTTCCTCCCGGAACCGGTCGATGGCCTTTTGCAGTTTTATCCGGCGGCGGATCAGGGGAATGTCCTGCCCCACCAGCTCACTGACCCGCGCTTTCAGGGTCGAAGCGGAAAAATCCTTTGCCCCCGCAACGCTGATGTACACGCTGGAGCCCAGCGTGCAGGTCATTTTTGCCGTTGCCTCCGGCCACAGCTGCCGCATGGCAAGGAAAATCGTGAACTGCGCCGTGCGGATATAGCACTCCTTGCCCGCCGGGTCGGCGTAGCGGAGCAGGCGGATTTCGCCGTTGGACGCCGCCATCGCCCGGCGCATGGACTGGCGGTCGGCCTCCGCCTCTTTCTGCCGCACGGGAATATAATTTAATGTAAAGACCTCACCGGCGATCTTCGCGGCAAGGGGCCTTTCCGTCAGCGTACTGCCGTCCAGCCCCAGCTGTTTCACCAGTTCCAGCAAACTCTGTCCCGGCTGGGGCAGCACCTTCCGTCCTTCCATTGTCAAATCCATAACGTTACCTCCTTAGGGAAATTGCACAAAACGTGTGCTATATTATAGCACACGTTTATGTTTTCTGCAAGATTTATTTTGATTTCGCCTTGCACCGCCGCAGCAGCAGATATCCCACCACGCCGATGATAAGCAGCGCCGCCATCCACGCCGGTCTTGTCCAAGCGGGAGTGGTGACGAAAATGGCCGTGGGGCCGTCCGCGCCGCCGATGATGCCGATGGTCGCCGCGCCCCAGCTCTGCACGAGCTCGCGACGCAGAACGACATAGCCGATCAGGGAAACGACGCCGTCGTACAGCAACCGCACGCCCCCGATCGCCGCGATTCCCAGAAACAGGAAGCGCCATGGGCTTTTCCGGTAGGTGTAGTCCTTCATCTGTTCATTCAGGTCAGCAGCCGCTTTCGCGGGGGTGCCAAGCTCGGCGTAGATTTCCTCGTCGGTCTGCCCGGCCTCCCGGCGGGCGACTATGGAGCTTTGGAAGTCGCTCATGACTCTCGCCTTTATCTCACGGGGCAGGTTCAGACGCCGCTCCACCGCGTTCACGTAGTTCTTCATTTTCTTTTCCGCCTGCGTCATGACTCTCTTCCTCCCTGCAAAAATGCGTTTACCGTATCATCAAATTCCCGCCAGACGCGCTGTCTGCGGAGATTTTCCGCCTGCCCAGCGTCCGTGGCTTCATAGATTTTCTTCGGTGCCGTGCGCCCCTCCCCCGTTGACCATTGGGAGCGGATCATGCCGTCGTCCTCAAGGCGGTACAGGATCGGGTACAGCGTCCCTTCCTTCAGGCAGAACCGCCCCTGAGAGGATTTTTTCAGCTCTGACAGCAGCTCGTAGCCGTAAGCAGGCTTCTCGCAGATCAGCTTCAGCACCAGCATTTCAAGCACGCCCTTTTTTAATTGCTGGGCAAATCTGTCCTCCATCGGCTCCCCTCCTATTTAGTATTGCTAAGTATTTGTAATATAGCATCCTTTCCTGATTTTGTCAAGCAGCAAAAAGGACTTGCTTATTTTCGGCAAGTCCTTTTTCGCTATCCCAGCTTCGTCAGTGTGGTTCCCGGGTAATAGTGCACCAGAATTTCCGGGCAGGTGCTTCCGGTGACGGCCATGGCATCCGCGCCGTACTGGCTCATGCCCACCCGGTGGCCGTAGCCTCTGGTGGTGACGGTAACGGTATCCTCGGTGGTGGATATGGAAAACGCCGTGGAGCGCAGACCCAGCAGCGAACGAAGCTCTGTCCCCCTGTAGGTCGTCCCGCCGATGACAATGGTATCGACACCGCCGCCATCGGTATAGGTCACGTCCCGGAACCAGCTTCCCGGGCTGCCGCTGAGCTTGACACCAAGGGCATCCTGAAACGCTCCCGCCGAAAAGCGCACCGTATCCGTGTAATGCGCCGCCTTTTCCTCGCCGGGGCTGGCTACAGCTTGTAAGTAGGGGAACTCCGTTCCCCACACCGCCGCGGCGTCCTCGGTACTGCCGCCGGAGCAGGAAAAATACGTCGCTTCGATCAGCTCCCCCTCGTAGGTCAGCACCCAGCCGGAGGTAGCGGCCACGGCGGCGCGTACCTTTTCCAGACCTTCCTCCGTGCCGCCCTGAGACAGGTAGTCTTCGTCCCCGATGTAGCCCTGACAGCACGCGCTGCGGGTGCATACGGAGCAGTCTCCATGCTTGCCGCCGGTCTCCCACGCCTTCCGGGCATAGGTTCTCGCTACCACGGACTGGGCTTCCAGTGCTTCTTCCTCGAAGGATACCGGCATTTCCGCCAGCACCACCCCGACGAGGTAGCCGTCCATATCCATCTGGGAAACCGTGCCGTCCTCCTGCCTGACCAGCACAGGAAGCCGCACGGTTTCCTGCGCCGTGGGCTGTTCGGTCCGCGCCGTCGTTTCCGGCGTCGTCTCCGGCGAAGTATCCGTCTGGCGCGCCGCAATGCTCAGCACGATCCCCGGCACCACCAGACCCATGACGGCGGCGATCAGAATATCCTTTGCCAATGTTCTCATTGGTATCCCCTCCCGGAGATATGGTAGCACACGGCGGGTCAGAATGCTGTCAGAACATACACAAAGAAATACAGCCCGCAGACAAAGTCTGCGGACTGCATTCGGGGGTTAGGAACTCGGGAAAAGCAATTCAATTGCCCTTATTGTGGCAGGAACCGCACGCGGCACAGCCGGCGCAGTTGCCGCCGCAGGAGGACTTTCCCTGTTTTTTGTCGTGTACCATGCTGCGGATAATCAGAGCAACCACTGCCAGAAGGACGAGACTGATAAGAATTGTACCGATATTCGCGCTGATCCATTGCAGCATAAAAATCACTCCATTTCAGAACATTGAAGCTTGGAGCCAGACGTATCGTCTGGCTCCAAAACGATCAGACTTTAGAGAGCTTGGTGGCTTCCTTGTAGGGCTTGAACAGCATGTACAGCATACCGGCCAGAGCAGCCAGAGCGAAGATCAGGCCAATCACATTGGTGTGTCCGGTGAACAGGTTGCCGAACTGGTTGATCATCAGGGCGATGATGTAAGCGAAGCCGCACTGATAGCCGATGGCGAACCATGTCCACTTGGCGTTGTTCATCTCACGCTTGATGGCGCCGATAGCCGCGAAGCAGGGGGCGCACAGCAGGTTGAACACCAGGAAGGAATAACCGGTAATGCCGTTGAAAGCATTGGCAAGGTTCTGATACACGGTTCCGTCTCCGCCGCCATACAGGATGCCCAGAGTACCAACGATGTTCTCCTTGGCGACCAGGCCGGTGATGGAAGCGACAGCCGCCTGCCAGTTGCCCCAGCCCAGAGGCTTGAACACCCACGCCAGCACGCTGCCGATGGCGGCCAGAATGGAGTAATCGATCTCATCCTCGCTCAGCATCCGGAAGGTGCCGTCAACGAAGCCGAAGTAAGTGGTGAACCACACGAAGATGGTGGACAGCAGAATGATGGTGCCGGCCTTCTTGATGAAGCTCCAGCCGCGCTCCCACATGCTGCGCAGGACGTTGGACACGGTGGGCAGGTGGTAAGCAGGCAGCTCCATAACGAAGGGAGCAGGCTCACCGGCAAACATCCTGGTCTTCTTCAGCATGATGCCGGACACGATGATGGCGGCCATGCCGATGAAGTAAGCGGAGGTAGCAACCCATGCGCTGCCGCCGAACAGGGCGCCGGCGATCATGGCGATAAAGGGAACCTTCGCGCCGCAGGGGATAAAGGTGGTGGTCATAATGGTCATCCGGCGGTCACGCTCGTTTTCAATGGTACGGGACGCCATGATGCCGGGAACGCCGCAGCCGGTGCCGACCAGCATGGGGATAAAGGACTTACCGGACAGACCGAATTTCCGGAAGATACGGTCGAGAACGAATGCGATACGGGCCATGTAGCCGCAGGCTTCCAGAATGGCCAGCAGCAGGAACAGCACCAGCATCTGAGGCACGAAGCCCAGAACCGCGCCGACACCGGCCACGATGCCATCCAGAATCAGGCCGCTGAGCCATTCAGCCGCATTAGCCTTCTCCAGCAGGTCGCCAATCAGAACAGGGATACCGGGCACCCAAACGCCGTAGTTTGCGGGGTCGGGTTCTTCGCCTTCCAGCGTTTTAAGCGCTTTTTCATAGTCAGCCAGAGAAGCGGTCTCCTCGGTGATCTCCAGAGTCTCCTCATCCTCGACTTCGTAGGGGAAGTCGCCGGTGGGAGCGGTGCCGTTTTCTTCCACGTAGGCGTCGTAGCCGTCTACGATCAGGGACGCCTCGTTATATGCATCAGCGTCTTCGTTGTAATCGGCGGAGCCGATGCCGAACAGGTGCCAGCCGTCGCCGAACAGACCGTCGTTTGCCCAGTCGGTAGCGGCAGCGCCCACGCCAACCATGGCGATGTAGTAAACAAGGAACATGACAACTGCGAAGATGGGCAGGCCCAGCCAGCGGTTGGTCACGATCTTATCGATCTTGTCGGAGGTGGTCAGCTTACCGGCGGAGTGCTTCTTGTAGCAGCGCTTGATGACCTCGCCGATGTAGATGTAGCGCTCGTTGGTGATGATGCTCTCGGCGTCGTCGTCCAGCTCCTTCTCGGCAGCTTCGATGTCGGCCTCGATGTGAGACATGGTCTCCTTGGTCAGACCCAACTTCTGCATCACCTTGTCGTCACGCTCGAAGATCTTGATGGCGTACCAACGCTGCTGCTCCTCGGGCATGCCGTGGACAGTTGCTTCCTCGATGTGGGCAATGGCGTGCTCCACAGGGCCGGAGAAGGTGTGCATGGGAACGGTCTTGCCGTTCTTTGCGGCGTCGATCGCAGCCTCGGCAGCAGCCATAATGCCGTCGCCCTTCAAAGCGGAGATCTCAACGACCTTGCACCCCAGCGCCTGGGACAGCTCGTCGATATTGATCTTGTCACCGTTCTTGCGGACGATATCCATCATGTTGATGGCGATGACCACAGGGATGCCCAGCTCGGTCAGCTGAGTGGTTAAGTACAGGTTCCGCTCCAGATTGGTGCCGTCGATGATGTTCAGGATGGCGTCGGGCCGCTCCTCGATCAAATAATTACGGGCGACCACTTCCTCCATGGTGTACGGAGACAGAGAATAAATGCCGGGCAGGTCGGTGATGGTGACGTCGGAATGCTTCTTCAGCTTGCCTTCCTTCTTCTCCACGGTGACGCCGGGCCAGTTGCCCACGAACTGGTTGGAACCGGTGAGGGCATTGAACAGTGTCGTTTTGCCGCTGTTGGGGTTGCCCGCAAGGGCAATTCTGATATCCATGATACTCTCCTTCTGTTAGCTTCCGCTAACGTTTTATCAAAATCAGGGCTTGCGTCCCTATGATTTACTGGGGTCTTACTGGATCTCGATCATTTCGGCGTCGGCCTTACGGATCGACAGCTCGTAGCCGCGGACGTTGACTTCGACCGGATCGCCCAGCGGAGCAACCTTCCGCACGTAAACGGTGACGCCCTTGGTAATGCCCATGTCCATGATCCTGCGCTTGACAGCGCCCTCGCCGTGGAGCTTCACCACGGTAACGGTGTCGCCGACCTTGGCCTGCTTCAGTGTTTTCATACCGATTCCTCCTTTTTTCCTCGTTAAACCATAATTTTCTGCGCCATTTCCTGGCTGATGGCTATCCGGGACTCCTTCACCTTGACGATGACGTTGCCGCCCATCGTATTGATGACCGACACCACCCCGCCGACGACGAAGCCCAGATTCTCCAGATGCTGTTTGACTTCCGGCTTTCCGCCGATTCGCTTGATGACGTATTCCTCGCCGGTATCCGCAACCGTAAGCGGCATGGAGAACACCTTCTTTTTCTGAACTTTTAGATTAGCAAAAGCTAACCTAAAGGCGCTAATATAGGTTAGCTCTCGCTAACCTCCTGTATAATAGCCCACCTTAAACAATTTGTCAAGTGATTTTTAAGGATTTTTTCATTTTGTCCAAGAATGACAAATTATGCCGGAAAACACCAATGGAAACCGGTCAGAATGCGCGATTGCTGTGGGCGGTTTGCCCCACAGGGAAAACCGCCCATAACGCTATCACGATCTGTCATGGATGAACTGGAGCATACAGTCCTTCAGACTCTGCATACCGTCTGTCAGCTTCATTCTGCGGCTGGTGCCCATGCCCAGCTCCCGCAGCCTTGGCGGGTCCACGGGGACGCACAGCACATCGTCCGTCCTGCCCCGGATCATCAGCTCCGTCATCATGGTGACGCCCAGCCCGTGTCCCACCATCCGGATAACCGTCTCGTCGTCCACCCGGGAAACGCTGGCGTTGAGCTTCACGCCCACGGAGTCCATGGCCGCGTTGACGTCAATGTCAAATCTGCCGTAGGGCATCAGGAAGTCCTGCCCGGAAAATTCCTCCAACGGGAAGGTTGTGCGGCCGTTGAGGGGGTAGTCCTTGGGGAGGATCGCATACATTTTTTCATTGTACAGGGGCGTCCAGTCGCAGAAGCTGTAGTTCTGCCGGCTGGCAAAAATCACGTCGGTCTGGCCGCTTTCCAGCAGCTCGTAGGGCTCCAGCGCGTTATCCACCATCCGGAGATCCACGCTGACATCCGGGCAGACGCGCTTGTAGCGGTAAAGCAGCTCCGGCATCCAGTGCATGGCGATGCTGGCGTAGGCCGCAATGCGGATGACCTCCTTTTTCTGCTCGGAAATGGCGTTGATCTGGTTTTCCAGATTGGCATTGGCCTGCAAAAATTCCCGGATGGCGGGCATGAGCTGCCGCCCCTGAGGACTGAGCTGGATGCCGTTGTGGTCACGCTGCAACAGGGAAAAGCCCACCTCCCGTTCCAGGGCGTCCATCATGTGGGTCAGTCCCGACTGGGTGTAGCCCACCACCTCCGACGCTTTGGTGAAGCTGCCAAGGTCGATTGCCGTCATAAGAATTTCCAGTTTCTTGCTGTCCATAGACCGCACTCCATTTCATATCTATTACATTTTCTAATACCCCTATTATAAACATGGACTTCTCAGAATGCAAGAGGGGTGATAAAATATCGGCAAACAGAAGGAGGCAGAAAAAATGAAAAAACACCTTACTTTCAAGCAGAAGATTCTGGTGGCCGGAACGCTGTTCGGCATGTTCTTCGGCGCCGGCAATCTGATCTTCCCCGTTCACCTCGGTCAGCTGGCCGGACGGAACGTCATCCCCGCCATGATCGGCTTTATCATCACGGCCGTCGGTATTCCGATCATGGGCGTGGCCGCCATCGGCAACACCCACTCCGACGGCTTGCAGCAGCTGTCCAACAAGGTCGGCAAGGGCTACGGCTACGTCTTCTCCTGCCTGCTCTACCTGACCATCGGCCCCGGCTTCGCCATCCCCAGATGCGCGACCACTTCCTTCACCGTGGGTGTCGCGCCCATGCTGAGTGCCGGCGCGTCCGAGTCCATTGCGCTGCTGATCTTCTCCGTGATCTTCTTCGCCATCGTGCTGATTTTGTCCCTGCGCCCCGGCGAGATCACCGTCTGGATTGGTAAGGTCATCACCCCCATCTTTCTGGTCTTCCTCGCCATTCTGGTGGTGACGGCGCTGATCAATCCCTCCACCTCCGTTTCCGACGTGGAGCCTGCCGCCGGTTATCAGACCGGGGCGCTTTCTCTGGGCTTCATTGAGGGCTATAACACCATGGACGCCATTGCCGGTCTGGCCTTCGGCATCGTGGTCATCGACATCATCCGCTCCATGGGCGTTACCGACGATTCCGACGTGGCAAAGGATGTTCTGTCCTCCGGACTGCTCACCAGCATCCCCATGATCGTGATCTACGTCACCACCATTCTCATGGGCACCCAGTCCAGAGGTCTGTTTGAGACCTCCGAAAACGGCGGCATCGCCCTGGCGCAGATCTCCGGCCACTACCTGGGACGGGCGGGCAGTCTCGTTCTGGCAGTCACCATCACCTGCGCCTGCCTGAAAACCGCCATTGGTCTCGTCACCAGCTGCTCGGACGCTTTCTCCCGCATGTTCCCCAAGGGACTTTCCTACCGCGCCTGGGCGGTGATATTTACCGTACTTTCCTTCCTGATCTCCAATTTCGGTCTGTCCAAGATCATCAGCTATTCCCTGCCGCTGCTGCTGTTCCTGTACCCGCTGGCGATCACCCTGATTCTGCTGGCGCTGTTCGGGAATCTGTTCCATCATGACCGGGCTGTCTACGTCAGCGTCACGGCCTTCACCTGCATCGCCGCCCTGTTCGATCTTGCCAAGGCGCTGCCCGCGAATCTGAAAACCGCCCTTCATCTGGACGGCGCGGTCGGCCTTGCGGAGAAGATTCTCCCCTTCTTCGACATCAGCCTCGGCTGGGTTCTCCCCGCCTTTGTGGGTCTCGTTCTGGGTCTCATCATTCACTTTGTGAAAAAGCAGAAAGCCGCCTGATAATTACATGAAAATGTGCCGGAGCTTCCGCTCCGGCACGTTTTGCGTTTTGTCAATGTGCAAACTGGCTCTGATACAATTTGGCATAGAAGCCGTTCTTGGCAAGCAGCTCCTCGTGCTTGCCCTGCTCCACGATGTGGCCGTCCCGCATGACGAGAATCCTGTCCGCTTCCCGGATGGTGGACAGGCGGTGAGCGACGATGAAGCTGGTGCGCCCGCGCATCATGGTGTCGAAGGCCTTCTGAATCTTGATTTCCGTCCGGGTGTCGATGGAGGAAGTCGCCTCGTCCAGAAACAGCATGGGCGGCAGGCACAGCATCACCCGGGCAATGCACAGCAGCTGCTTCTGTCCCTGAGAAAGGCTGCCGCCGGACTCGCCGATGACGGTATCATACCCCTGAGGCAGACGCATGATGAAGCTGTGGGCGTGAGCCTGCTTCGCTGCGGCAAGGATTTCTTCCTCGGTTGCCTCGGGCTTGCCCATGGCGATGTTCTCCCGGATCGTTCCGGCCTTCAGCCAGGTGTCCTGAAGCACCATGCCCACGCTCCGGCGCAGCTCGCCCCGGTTCATTTTCTGGGTGTTTACTCCGTCCAGAAGGATTTCGCCCCCGTCCGGGTCGTAAAACCGCATGAGAAGGTTGATAAAGGTAGTCTTTCCGCAGCCCGTGGGGCCGACGATGGCCACCCGCTGGCCGGGCTTGACGGACAGATTGAAATCCCCGATCAGTGGCTTGTCCGGCGTGTAGGAGAAACGCAGGTTCTTGATTTCCACCGCGCCCTCCACCTTCTCGGGGCGTTCCGGATGCTCCGGCTCCGGCGTCCGCGCCGGGGCTTCGATCAGCTCGAACACCCGCCCCGCGCAGGCCAACGCGTTCTGCAGCTCCGTCACCACGCCGGAGATCTCGTTAAAGGGCTTGGTGTACTGGTTGGCGTAGTTCAGGAAGCTGGTGAGGTTGCCCACGGTGATGCCGCCGGAAATGGCGATCAGTGCGCCGCTTAAGCCAACTCCCGCATACACCACGGAGTTGACGAACCGGGTACTGGGGTTCACCAGAGACGAGAAGAAAATCGCCCGCAGAGACGCCTTTTGCAGCCGTCCGTTGATCTCGTCGAACTGCTCCATGGACGCCTTCTCATGGCCGAAGGCCTGCACCACCTTGATATTGCCGATGGTCTCGTCGATCAGGCCGGTCTGCTCGCCCCGGGTAACGGACTGGAGCTTGAACATGGAATACGTCCGTGTCGCAATGAAATTCGCCACCAGCAGCGACAGCGGCGTAATGCAGACCACCACCAGCGCAATGCCCCAGTGAATGCGGACCATGAAAACAAGCGTTCCCAGAATGGTCATCACGCCGGTAAACAGCTGGGTAAAGCCCATGAGCAGTCCGTCGGCGAAGGTGTCCACGTCAGCCGTCACCCGGCTGACCACATCGCCCTGAGGCTGTTTATCAAGATAGGAAAGGGGCAGCACCTGAATATGCCGGAAGGCTTCGTTCCGGATGTCCCGGGTAACGCCGTAGGTCATGTGGTTGTTGATCTGATTCATGAGCCACTGCGCCAGCGCCGCCACGGCGGCGCAAATCGCCACGTTGCGCAGATAACCCCACATGGCGGTAAAATCCACCCGTCCGGCATCGATAATGCAGTCAATGGCATTTCCCACCAGAATGGGGATATATAAACTCATGACCACGTACAGCGTCGCCAGCAGCAGCGACGCGACCAGCCCCACCCAATAGCGCCGGATGCGGCGCAGTACCTTCCGCAGGATCGCCATCTGATTAGCCATTTTGCACCGCCTCCTTGGGGAACTGGGAATAGTATATCTCCTGATAAACCGGGCAGGATTCCAGAAGCTCATCGTGGGTACCCTTGCCCGCCAGAACGCCGTCGTCCAGCACAAGAATTTCATCCGCATACCGCACGGACGCCGCTCTCTGGGAGACAATAAAGGTCGTGGGCGGATTTTCCATTCTGCGGATGGCCATACGAAGATCCGCGTCTGTGGCATAGTCCAGCGCGGACGCGCTGTCGTCCAGAATCAGAATGCGGGGCTTCCGCACCAGAGCACGGGCAATGGTGAGACGCTGGCGCTGACCGCCGGAGAAGTTGACGCCCCCCTGTTCCACGGGTGCGTCCAGTCCGTTTTCCTTGCCCTCGACCACTTCTTTCGCCTGTGCAACGGTCAGCGCTTCCCATAGATCACTGTCTGTGGCGCTGGCGTTGCCCCAGAGCAGATTCTGCCGGATAGTGCCCTTGAACAGCACCGCCTTCTGGGGAACAACGCCAATGGCCTGCCGCAGGGACGTCAGGTCATACGCCCCCGTCTCCACGCCGTCCAGCAGCACCTTTCCTCCGGCTGCGTCATAGAGCCTCGGAATCAGATTCACCAGCGTCGTCTTGCCGGAACCGGTGCCGCCGATGATGCCGATGGTCTGCCCCGGCCGGGCGGTGAAGGTAATGTGCTCCAGAGAGGGGTTTCCCGCGCCGTCATACCGGGCGGTCACGTCCCGGAACTCCACCTGTCCTTTCAAATCCGCAGCCGTGCGGGTGCCGTTTTCCTGACCCGGTTCCAAATCCAGCACAGACGCCACCCGGTTCCCGCAGGCGACGGCCTTGGTGATGGTGATGATCAGGTTGGCCATCTTGATCAGCTCCACCAGAATCTGGGACATATAATTGTAAAGTGCGATAACCAGGCCCTGGGTCAGCACGCCGCTTTCCACCTTCAACGCGCCCACATGCACCAGCAGCACCACCGCCAGATTGATGACCACGTAGGTCACAGGATTCATCAGGGCGGAAATCCGTCCTGCGGACAGCTGCTTGCGGGTCATGTCCTCCGTTTTTTCCTCAAAGGACGTAGCCTCCGCGTCCTCCTTGCAGAAAGCCCGCAGCACCCGAACGCCCGTCAGATTCTGCCGGGACGCGGAGGTCACGCTGTCAAGGGACGCCTGCACCCGCCTGTACATGGGCATGGTGATCAGCATAATGCCGAAAACGATGATGCACAGCACCGGAATGACCCCGGCGAACACCAGCGCCGCCTGAAAATCGATGGTAAAAGCCATGACCATGGCGCCGAACACCACGAAGGGCGAGCGCAGCAGCAGCCGCAGCGTCAGGTTCACGCCGTTCTGCACCTGATTGATGTCGGAGGTCATCCGGGTGATCATGGTGGATGCGCCCAGCTTATCGACCTGACTGTAGCTTAAGTTCAGAATATGCTCCAGCACCGTATGCCGCAGCCGTGTGGAAAAGCCCACCGCCGCCACAGCAGAAAAATACTGCGCTGTCACCGAACTGGCAAGCCCCACGACGCCCAGTCCGATCATGACGGCGCACATTTTCACAATGTAGCCCCGGTCGCCGCTGCCGATGCCCTTATCCACGATACTGGCCACAACCAGCGGCACCAGCAGCTCAAACGTGGCCTCCAGCAGCTTGAACAGCGGCCCAAGGACACATTCTTTTTCATAGCCCTTCAGATATTTGAGAAGTTTTTTCATACGCTCACCTCATAACGGCGTCATTATAACACCCTTCTTGCCGGAAAGCAATGTCGTGTCGCATAAAACGGGGCGATTTGTCAGCGCCGTTCCCCACCTACGCCGCGGAAATCGGTGGTTTGCCTGAAAAAGCAGTTGACAATTTCGCAGATTCCGGATATAATAAGTTGGCTAAAGAAATGCTAGTGTAGCACAGTCGGTAGTGCATCTCACTCGTAATGAGAAGGTCGCCTGTTCGAGTCAGGTCACTAGCTCCACAAAAACACCCGGTTTTCTAGTAAAACCGGGTGTTTTTATAACTTTTTGAGCATTGTAAAATCGGCTGATTCTCCGCTTGGGTACTATTTGGGTACCGAAGCGGGAATTTTTTATTTTCAGGCGTGTTTCACCAGCACATTTTCCAGAATGTCCGCTGACTTTTTATCCGTGGATTCCAGGAAGTGCGTGTAGATATTTAGTGTGGTGCTTGTCTCCGCATGACCCAGACGGGCAGAGACGGAACGAATGTCTTGATTGTTTGCAATCAGCAGTGTGGCGGAGGTGTGCCGAAGACCATGCAGCGGAATCACGGGCAACGGCTCCCGGTGGTTTTCGTTATACCGCAGGATGGAATCATGGAACGCCTGATAGGGGGTGCTGTAATTCATCAACTTGCCGTTCTCCTGAACAAACAACCATTCGCCGCCCTGCCAGTAATCGCCCAAACTCAGGCGGTAGCGGGTGCGGTCTGTTTTCATGGCCTTTATTCGCAGGGTCAGAAAATGGGGGATCGTGACCTTTCGAAAGCTGTGCTTGGTTTTGGGCGTTTTTATGAATTGCCCCCCTTTGGAATATCCAACGGACTTGGAAACCGTCACAATGTCATTTTCAAAATCAATATCAGACCATTCCAGAGCCAGCAATTCGCCCTTTCTCAGCCCGGAGAACAGCGCAAGATTGATAAATATCTTTAGCTGCTCCTGTAGCTCTTTCGTTCGGGTGTAATCCTCCACCGCATAGGGGATGCCTGTATCATCGGTTCGAGTATGCCCCTTGGTGGTGACCTGGTAGGGCTGCTCGATAAATTCCAGGAAAGCGGTGCATTGTTCCGGTGTCCAGAATTTTAGGGTTTCAGCGGTAGGTGCCGCTTCAAAATGCACCCGTTCCAGTGGGTTCTTTTCAATCAGTTCCCATTCTACCGCTGTGCTGAGAACAGAAGAAAGGGTGTTCTTTGCCTTGGCAATCGTGCCTTTGGAATACCCGCCCGGCTTGCCGTCTTTTCTTGCCCCATCTTTTGTCAGGGAGGAAAAGTAGGAATTGAGAACGGCGGGCTTTAGCTCTGTGAGCTTGTAGTGACCCAGCTTCGGCATAATTCCATTCAGAATATCCGTGTATGCTGAAACGGTTTTTGGCTGTAGCTTCTGCTCTGCCACCTCCTTGAGCCAACGCTGGGTAAACTCATAGAGGCTTATTTTTCTCCCGTCCATGACCTGCCCGTTCAAAACCTTCTGCTCAAAATCAAAAGCGAATGTCTCAACGGCTTTCCGCTCCTTCGCCGGGGTCAGTCCCGGGTCAGGGCGGTAGGTGATTTTCTCGAATAGCTTTTTGCCGTATATGTCCGTCCCGAGACAGACGGTGATGCGGTATCCATTGCCACGCTTTTCAATCGATGCCATTTTCTTTTCCTCCTAGAAAGGGAGTTCGCCGTTTTCCATTGCAGCTTCACAAGGGTCTGGTTCTGGGGTTTTCTCATTTAATTCTGGGGGGAGTCTGCTATCACGAAGGGTTTTGTACTCCTCTTGTGTAACGAGTTTTTCGTCAAGAAGGTTCCGAAACCGTTCCCAGGCAACAGAAAAGAATGATATTTCCGCATATCTTGACGAATTCAGATTGACACCTATTTCTGATTCTTCATAAACGAACTGTTTCGACATATATCCGAACTCAAGTCCCAAATAATCCACAGCCTCCACAAGCTGAGCGAAGTATTCAGCGGGGGATTTATGCGGTTCTTCTTCATTGGCTCTTTCCTTCCCAAATAAGACCCAATCCGCAGAAACACCATATAGCTTTACAAGCTCCATAAAAGTGTAAAGCCGTGGGGTACTTGTTCCCCGCTCATAGGTGGATAGCGTTTGTGTTTTGGGGATTCTGGATTGTTTGCAAGCCTGCTCTTGTGTCAGACCCGCTTTTGTCCTGGCCTCTCTTAGCCGTTCGCAGATGCCGTTGTTTTCTGACATTGCATTCACCATCCTTTCATATGACAATTATATCGGTGATTCACTCTGCTGTCAACAACAAAATCATTGTTTATATCAATGAAATAATTCACACTCAATGAATAAATTCAGGAATTGAATAAATTTGTTTTGTATCGTACAATACGGCATGAAAGGAGGCACAAGCCTATGAAACGAAATGAAACCATTCGAGGAGCGGCCCGGTCAAAGGGGGTTCGTATGTGGCAGATTGCCGAAACCCTCGGGATCAATGAAGCTGTCTTTTCCCGGAAGCTCCGCCACGAACTGCCCGAGAAAGAAACTCAGAAAATTCTTGCTGTCATTGCCCAGCTTGCAAAGGAGGATGAGGAAGCGGATGAATAATGACCTGCAGCGGGACATTTTGCGCCCCCGTGCTGTGATTGAACGGCTGGAAGCTGAGGGCATCGGCGGTCTGACGGAATACAGCCTATATGGGCTATTGAAACGAGGCGAGATCCCGTCCCGAAAACCGGGGCGGTGCTATCTGGTGAGCTATGCCAATGTGCTGGACTATCTTCGGTGTTCAGGCGGCGGCGACATTGCGCCTCCGCCGTCCTTGGCGGGATATACGGGTATCCGGCGGGTAGACTTGTAGGGGGCTGAAAGATGGCAAAGAAAGGCAAGCCTGGGGTGATGATTTACTTTGAGACGGCGAGGGCAATTAAGCGGTGCAGTTATGAGGAGAAGGGCCGACTATTTGACGCAATACTGGAATATGCGGAATTTGGCGTTGTCCCCGAACTGCCGCCGCCTTTGGATATGGCGTGGGCGTTTATTGTGGATAAGATAGACCGGGATAGTGAGCGTTATTCTGACATTCAGGAAAAGAACCGCATGAAGGGGATTATCAGCGATTTCAAGCGGAATTATGCCCCGACACACGGGATAGACCCAGAGGACAAAGCGGCACTTGCTGAATACATAAAACGGCGAACACAGGCCGACAATAGCCAACCACTGTTGACTGTAGCCGACAACGGTCAACCGATTCAACCATCTACAGCCGCATCCGCAGCCGTAACCACAGCCCCAGCCATATCCCCAAAAGAATGTTTAATGGATAATGGAGAAATGGTATATGGCACTGTGCAAGCCGAGAGGGAGGACGATGACAGGGTATTTGAGGATAGACGCCGCGAGGCAATAGGGAAACTGGAAACATATGGAGGTTAAAATCATGGACAAGACAAAATTTGAAAAAGCCGTCATTTGGGCTACCAGAGAGGTAGAAGGAAGGGGCTGGATTACCGAGGATTATCTTTCCGTGTTCGGAGACTTTTTCAAGGCATATGAGCACTTTACCGGCAAAGAGCACCCGGATATTACCTATCCTGCAATCGTCAAGATCATGGAGCGGATGCCCTGGGCAGATGTGGAAAACAAGATTCCCCTGGAGCCGTCCGAGTATACAGACCTTATTGGGGCCTATTTCTGTGACTCCAGCTTGGAATGTGATTACAGCATTCACCATTTCTTTTCTGGCCGCATCCGCGAAATGCGGTGCTTTGATGGGCAGAAGCTCCCCGAATAATTGGAGGTACAGACATGGACACAAAAATAACCAGAAAAAAGGCCATTCGCCTGAAATGCCTTGATTGCTGCTGCGACAAAGCGAACGAGGTTCGGCTTTGCCCTGCTACAGGCTGTCCCTTGTGGCGGTTCCGTCTGGGCAAAGAAACTACGGCGGAAATCCCCACAGAAAGTGTATCTAATACGGATAAATGAATCAGGGGTATACAGATACCACCCGCCACAGAAAAAGGCGAAAATGCGCCGCTACGACCCTTTTACAGCCGTCACAGGCCATATTTCACAAAGCCTTTTCTTTTCGTGTCACCGACACATGGAACTTACATATCCGGGGCGGTTAAGGCCGCCCTCACCACAAAGGAGGAATCATATGCCCAATAATCCCATCAAGAAAGCCGCTGGTCAATCCGTTGAGGAAATGACCGCCCAGCTTGCCGGAAGCAAGGAGGGAAATCACCTGTACACCCCAAAGGCGGGAACCTACAAAGAGGTCAGTGATGCCCTAAAAGCCGAGGCGCTGGATGCTGCCATTGACCACCAGCTTGAATTACTGGCGGCGGCAAAAAGGCGGGGCAGGGTCAACCTCAACGATGTGGACGAGGTGGAAGCAACCGCCACCGCCTACATGACCTCTTGCAAGCGGGCAGGGGTCTATCCCACGATGCTGGGCTTTTCCGCTGCCTGCGGCTATTCCCGGAAGGCGATCTATGAGTACATCTCCCGTCACAGTGGGAAATCTGCGGACTACCTGGACGGGCTGAGAAGCTCCTGGGCGGCGATTATCGCCCAGATGGGACTTGCTAGGCAATGCTCCGAAAGTGTCTCTATTTTCCTGCTAAAGAACTGTGGGCAGGGCATGGCAGACAGGGCAGAGATTGACATTGCCCCCAAAACAGAAAATCCCCTGGGCGAAATCAAAGACCCGGAGGAATTGCGCCGGAAGTACCTGGAAGATGTTTATGGGGCAGATGCCGACAAATTTTTAGAATCGCAGGACAGAGAGGGCTAGAAAAAACCTTTGGAAACCTTGCGGGTATTTAAGCCCCTAACCGAGCGGGGGAGGAAAACGCCTATTCCCCCCGCCCCCCTATCAGAAAGCCGCCCCCGGACGAACCGAGGGCGGCTTGTGTTATTTGGTGTTCTTGAGGATTTCGGCTAAGACCATCAACGGGAAAAGCAGAATTACAATTAGATACATTGTCATTTCCTCCATTTCCGGGGTGTTTCCCCCTGTATTGTACCGCATTGTGGCGGAGGGGTCAACCAGATTTTGCAGCTTTATGAACCGTTTCCTCAATTTCTTCAATCTGCCTACAGACGGATTCAATAACAGCGCAATATAGATTTACCCGTTTCCAGCCTAGAACTAGTTCTTCTGTTTCGTGGTCATATTCCATCTCCAACATATCCATAATCATTTTCAATGTTGCAAGTGCCGTCAAAGTGTTCCGGCAAATTTCATTGCCTTGTTTGACTGTCATACGGTAGCAACTTCCTTTTTGACATTGAATAGAGCTTTCGGGGCAATTCATTATCATATCCTCCATATTCTTGACTTGTGGCGGGGTGTGGGGTATAATATTCACAACCCCGCCGGGGTGATTAAGGCTTCTTGTGCTGATGCTTTCCAGGGCTTGCGCAAGGGGCTTTTTTCATGCCAGGGTAAAGCGGGTGGTGCTGCTGGACTTGCTGTACTGGGCTACCAGTTCGGGATAGGCGGCTTTCAGTGCCTTGCTGTCCAGCCGGGAGGAAGTGACAGTGTGCCATGTGGCTTTCCAGCCGTTGCCCTGCAAGACCTCTGTCCCATCGTCTACCATTTTCAGCTTGATCTTGTCCTTGATCGCTTCAATCTGGGCGTTGGCTTCATCTATCAGGGCTTGCAGCTCACGCAACTCTTTCACGCTTGCATCCAGTTCAAAAATGCTCATTGTCTGTACCTCCTAAGTTTTGTTTGCCGTCTCTCCGTGCTGTCTCCGCTCTTTTGTGTTTGTCATGTATGGGTTACAACAGGCGGTGTTGAAATTGGCTCCCAACCTTTACACCTATATTATAGTATGTTAGTACCAACATATCAAGACGGGATAATGCACAAATATGATGGTACTAATATGTACATGATGTATATTTGTACCAATACTAATTGACAGTTTGCCCGTAGTGTGATAGCATAAGGGTACTAATATACGATAGGAGGAGATTTATGCCTGTTTCCGATGCTCAGCGCAGGGCGCATGAAAAGTATTTCAAGGAAAATTACCGGCAAGTAAAGCTATCCATGCCGAACGAGGAAGCGGAAGCACTAGAGAAACACTGTTCTTCCCATGGATATACGAAAGCGGGATTTATACGGCAAGCAATCCGGGAAAAGATGGAGCGGGATAACCCCGCCACACAGGAGGCAGAGGCATGAGACACTACCCAGACCGATTTCACATGACCCCGGAACAGAGCTTGTTCCTTGCAAAAAAGAAATGGGACGAGAATGTTTATTGCGGGATGCGGATGGAGAACCGAAACATTACCTTTCCCCAGACAAAGACTATCTTGCAGGGTGTCAATGTTCCCAGTGTTCAGCTGGACGATATTCAGGCGGTTCTCAATATGCGGGATGCTTGGCGTTTTCTGCTGGCAACCATGGCTGAACCGTTGACTTTTGAATACTGGTGCAAGCTGAACGAATTCATTGCCAGAAATGAGGCTTTGGAGTGGGGCAAGCTCCGCTCCGGGACGGTTGGCATTTCGGGAACAGACTATACACCCCCTGTCCCGGTGGAGGAACAGGTAAAGGCAGAGCTTGAAGCAATCCTGACCGCAGATGCTACCGCCACAGAAAAGGCGTTGGAAGTCTTTACCTGGGGCGCACGGGGACAATTCTTCTGGGACGGGAACAAGAGAACCAGCATGACCCTTGCAAACAAGATACTCGTTCCCGCTGGGGCTGGTCTCATGACCATTACCGACAAGCACATGGAGCGGTTCAATACCCTGCTGCTCCATTACTACGAAACAGGGGAGAAAGAAGAACTCAAGGACTTTCTCTATACCAATGCAATTCAGGGCATTGAGACCCCAGTGAAGGAGGCATAAGCATGACCACCTTCATTCTGGAAGAACACCGCACAAGGGGAAAAGTCATTCTTGCCCAGAAAGTGCTAGGAAATGAATCAGAGGCGAACACCTGGAAGCCCTACCGGGTCAAGGTCATTGAGACCCACGATTTCAAGAGCGAGGCTGCCTGCCTGGCCTATTTCCAGAGGCAAAAGCAGGAGGCTTTTCACCTCTGAAATCATGGGTACTGCTTGGGTACTGGATGGGTACTGACGAGGCAAAATAAGGCTTTCAGTACCCAAACAAAACAATACGGCAAAAACGTAAAAGTGCTTGATACTCTAGGCAATATCAAACATTACAAGATGAAACAAAATATGAAAATACCCGCTCGTAATGAGAAGGTCGCCTGTTCGAGTCAGGTCACTAGCTCCAGAAAACCGCCGCTTTTATGAGAAAGCGGCGGTTTTCTTGTGTAAAAAGTTACGCAGCTCTTTCGGCCATGGATTTTATCCCGTCATTTTTCCGTCAATAACAAATTCAACCCGTACAGCCGCAAAACTGTGTCCGAATTTTTTATGCTTTTTCTCTCAGCAGTCTGGGTTTTGGCATCGGGATATCATCAAGCATTTCCGACGGTCGAGCCTGCGCTTCTTTCACGAGAGAGACCTCCTCATTATCGTAGTTGTGTGGTCGGCAAACCACTTCTGCCATAATGGGGAGTTTTTTCTCTGTCCGCTTTACTCCTCGCTGGAAGCTATTCTTTTGCCCCCGGCATAGCTGGGGGTTAACTTTGGTCAACCAAGACGATAGCGCTGTCCGCATTATGCGGACAGCGCTATCATCATGTTTATTACCATCAGAACCGTCAGAACGATCACACCGGCACTGAAAAAGAAGCATTTCAGGCACCTGCGGTCGATCCACTCGCTCTGGATGTACGCCCGGACCCGGGCACGGTTGGCTATCAGAATTGCCACCGCCGCCGCGAAAAATCCGGTGAAAATCGTCAGCTCGAGCACCGACGCCGCCACTTCCGGAAGATTTGCCGTCAGACGGCTCAGGAGGTCTGCCAGCACCAGATTGTTGAAGATATGGAGCACCATGGACCAGCCGACGGAATACTCCACCGCCACATATCCCAGCACCAGTCCCACCAGAAACGCGTAGGGCGTTTGCAGCAGGTTCCCGTGGAACAGCCCGAACAGGAACGCGGAACCCAAGATGGCAAACCGCTTGCCGTAAGGCCGCAGCGACCGCAGGACGAAGCCCCGGAAGATCAGCTCCTCCGAAATGGGTGCCAGAAACGATGCGTACAGGAACATGCTGACAGTGTCCGAGCTGCCGGAAACGGCGTCCAGCGTCCCGGTGGCAGACCGGCCGAAGCAGTTCATCACCAGCTCAAGAAGATTGATCCAGACAAAATTTACCATCTGCGTTCCGGCGCACAGGCACACCATGCACAGCAAAGTTCCCGGTTTCATGGGTTTTTCCCGTCTCAGCACTTCCCCGCCCCAGAATTCTCTGCCCTTCCATGCGTACAGGATCACCAGAGCGACGGCCACGGCGGCGATGTACCCCCATGCGTTTCCGGTCAGAGCGGACACGTCCGGGACATACTGATCGTTTCCCTCTATGAAAGCATTCAGGTATCCCGCGATCACATCCCGCAGCATCGCCACGGAAACCAGAATGTTCATCAGGACATAGTATCCCACCAGCGTCCAGCCAACGGGGCTGAAACGCTTACGGAGCCATTTGTTGATCTGTTTCTCGTTCATAGTTTTCCTCCATAATGATTGTCTCCGCCGTCATAATGCCGTCGATGGCCGCGGACATGATGCCCCCGGCGTAGCCCGCGCCCTCTCCCGTGGGGTACAGCCCCCGAAGGGAAGACTGCCGGGAGGAATCCCGAATAATCCGCACCGGGGAAGAACTGCGGGTCTCCGGCGCGGTCATCACCGCGTCCGGGTCTGCAAAGCCTTTCAGTTTCCCGTCCAGCCGGGGCAGCGCCCGGGCAATGGCGTCGGTGATCTTCCCGGGAAGCACGTCGTGCAGGTCGCACCAGGTCACCCCCGGACGGTAAGTCGGCGTTACCCGTCCCGGCCGGTCGCTGGGTCTTCCGGCGAGGAAATCCCCCACTCTTTGCGCCGGGGCGCGGTAGCTGCCGCTGACGCGATAGGCGTTTTCCTCGATTTCCCGCTGCCAGCGCATTCCGCCGAGGTTGCCCTCGTAGGGAAAATCAGCGGGATTCACCGTCACCAGCAGTGCCGCGTTGGCGTTTTCTCCGTCCCGGTCGGCATAGCTCATGCCGTTGGTGACCACCCGGCCTTCCTCGCTGGCCGCCGCCACCACGTATCCGCCCGGACACATGCAGAAGGTGTACACCGTCTCCCCATCCAGATGCTCCACCAGCTTGTAGTCCGCCGGGGGCAGGGCGGGATTTTCGCCGCCGTACTGGGCAATGTCGATGTCCCGCTGCTTTTGCTCGATGCGCACGCCCATGGCGAAGGGCTTCGGCTCCATGGGAACGCCGGAAGCGTCCAGCATTTCAAAGGTATCCCGGGCGCTGTGTCCGATGGCCAGCACCGCCCGGTCGCAGGGAATGACCGTCCCGTCGGCGATTTTCAGCCCGGTCAGGCGTCCGTTCTCCGTACACAGGCCGGTGACCTGCGTGTTGAACCGCACCTCGCCGCCCAGAGAGATGATGCGTTTGCGCAGATTCTGCACCACGGTCAGCAGCACGTCGGTGCCTACGTGGGGCTTGGCGTCATAGAGAATATCCTCCCTTGCCCCAGCCGCCACGAACTGTTCCAGAATCCAGCCGATTCTGGGGTTGTTGACCCCGGTGTTCAGCTTGCCGTCGGAAAACGTCCCCGCGCCGCCCTCGCCGAACTGGACGTTGCTTTTCGTGTCCAGCTCGCCCGTTTGGAAGAATTTTTCCACCTTCTCGTGGCGGGACTCGGCATCCTCTCCCCGTTCCAGCACCAGCGGCTTCCAGCCCGCCAGCGCCAGAATCAGCGCGGCAAACATTCCACCGGGGCCGAAGCCCACCACCACCGGGCGTTTCTCCGGCGCTTTGGCGGATTTGGGTGGCTTGTACCGCGTCGCCGGGGCGATGGATGCCCGCTTGCAGCCGCTTTGCTTCAATATTTTCTTTTCGCTGCCATCCACCGTCACATCGATGGTGTAAATAATACGCACGCTGGGCTTTTTCCGGGCGTCCACACTCCGCCGGACGATCCGCACGCCGCGGATTTTGGAGTTGGGGATGCGCAGCATCCGCGCCGCCTCAAAGGGAAGCTGGTGGGCGCTGTGTTCCGGCGGCAAAGAAATATCGCTTAAACGGATCATGTATCGTTCCTCCCGGCGCTCTGCCCGGCCAGACGGCCGGAGCTCCACGCCCACTGTAAATTATAGCCGCCGCAGTCGCCGTCGATGTCCAGAACCTCTCCGCAGGCGTAAAGCCCCGGAACGAGGCGGCTTTCCATGGTCGTTTCATCAAATTCCGACGTGAGAATGCCCCCCGCCGTCACCTGTGCGCTGTCCATGCCCATAGGTTCGGTCAGATGTACACTCAGCGCCTTCGCCGCATGGGCGGCCTGACGCAACTCCTCGTCGGAAAGGTCGGAAACCGCCCCGCCCGCGGAAATCCCCGCCGTCTGGGTCAGCACCCGGCCAAGGCGGTTGTGGAGGATTCCCGTGAACAGCTCCGAGACGGGAAGGTTTGTTGTTTTGCGACGTTTTAGCTCAGATATCAGGGCGTTCTCCGCCATATCCGGCAAAAAATCCAACCGGCAAAGCCACTCGCCGCCGCCCTGACACGCATCCCGGGACACCTCGAAAATCACCGGCCCGCTGAGACCGTACTGGGTAAATTGCAGTTCCCCCGTGCTTTCGGAAAACCGCTTTCCGTCGTGTAGAATGACCGCATGGCAGTTGGCGCGGACGCCTTTCAGGCTCGTAACCGCGTTCCAGCTGCTTTTCAGCTGCACCAGCGCCGGACGAAGCCGGGTGCAGCTGTGGCCAAAGCTCCGCAGAATTTGATAGCCGGACATGCTGCCCCCCAGCTTCGTCCCCGCAAGGCCGCCGCAGGCGACGATGAGCCTGTCGCACTCCACCGTCTCATCCCCGGAGACAATGCGGAAGCCGGAAGCCGTTTTTTTCACTTTTTCCGCTTCAAATCCCAGCTTTACCGTGATATTCGGCTTTTCCAGGGCGAACCGCAGCACATCCACCACGGAATTTGCCTGATCGGAATAGGGGTACACCCGCCCGGAATCCTCCGCCACGGTAAGAAGCCCCAGCCCCCGGAACCATTCCAGCGCCGCAGTTGGGGGGAACTTTCCCAGCGCATAGTCGGCAAACCCCGGATTTTCCCCGTGGTAGCCGCCGGATGTCCCGTGGAGATTGGATAAATTGCAGCGCCCGTTGCCGGTGGCCTGAAGCTTGCGCCCCACTCTCGCCTGCCGCTCCATGAGGACAACCTGCCCGCTTTCGTTTTCCGCCGCAGCCAGCGCCGCCGCCATTCCCGACGCCCCCGCGCCGATGATTCCTGTCACCATGTCCGATTCCTTTCCGCCGAAAAGCGTTCCTTTTTTCCTATTATACTCTACCCGCCGCCGTCATACAAGAAAAAATTCTTCCCACCCGGCAAAAGTTGTGGTATAGTACCATTGGTGATCGCATGGAACGAAGCAACATTGAAAAAATCGCCCAGTCCGCCGAGGATCGGCTGCTTCTGGCGAAGCTCTGGGACAAAATGAACGCAGGAATGCGGAAGAATATCCCCGCCGCCACCTGCTTTCTCTCCCCCCGGGAGCTGGAAATGGCAAAATATCTCTTCGGCGAGCAGGAAAGTCTGCACGCCTTCGGCGGCTACGAGGACGCGGAACGAAAGATGCTGATTTTTCTGCCGGACTATCTGGACGAAATCAGTCTCTACGGCGAAAATAGCCCCTGTGTGTGTCTGCGCGCCGCGTTCTTTCAGGGAGACAGCCCCAGCCACCGGGACTTTCTGGGAGCGCTGATGGGCGCGGGCGTCGGCCGGGAGACGGTGGGCGACATCTGCGTGGACAAGGGCAGCTGCGACTTTTTCGTCACGGCGGAGATTGCCCCCTATTTATTGCAGACCTTCACCTCCGCCGGACGGACGAAGCTGCATTTGCGCCAAATTCCCCTTTCGGGCGTCCACATCCCGGAGCCGGAAATCATGGAGATCCGGGACACGCTGGCGTCGCTGCGGCTGGACAGTGTCATTTCCTCCGGCTTTCGCATCGGGCGGAGTCTCGCCGCCCAATATGTGAGCGCCGGAAAAGCCGCCATTGACGGTCTTCCCTGTGAAAAACCGGACAAGTCCGTCCCGGAGGGCGCGAAAATCTCCGTCCGGGGGCTGGGAAAAATCAAGCTTGCGGCCATCAACGGCCGGACAAAAAAGGACAGAATTTCGGTGGTCATCCACCGGTATGTGTGAGGTTTTACAAAAAACATGAAAATGGACGAAGTGATCGCCAGAATCAATGTTCTGGCAAAAAAGGCGAAGGCCGAGGGTCTGACCCCCGAGGAGCTGGCAGAGCGGGACAAGCTGCGGCGAATCTACATCGATTCCGTTAAGGCCAATCTGGTAGGTCAGCTGGAAAACACCTACATCATCGGCCCCGACGGTGTCAAGCGGAAGGTTGAGAAGAAATCCTGAGCGGCGTGGCCTCGGCCACGCCATTTTTCAAAATTTTTTGAAAAATGCGTGAGGTTTTGCGTGCAAAATCGATCTATAGGGGTGAAGGACAAACTACAAGTGAGGTGACCAAACATGGATGACGGCAAAATCATAGATATGTTCTTCGCCAGAAATGAGGACGCCATCCGGCATACCGATGCCGCCTACGGGCGACGGCTGTATCATCTGGCAGACCGGATCGTGGAAAACGGTCAGGACGCGGAGGAAAGCGTCAGCGATACCTACTTAAAAGCGTGGAACACGATCCCGCCAAAGCGTCCGGAGCATTTCTTCGCGTACATCGCCAAGATCTGCCGGAATTTCGCCCTGAAAAAGGTTGTCTGGAAGAACGCCCAGAAGCGGAAGGCGGAGGTCGTGGCCCTAACCCAGGAAATGGAAAACTGCATTCCGGATACTTACCGGGACAGCGCGTCGGACGCCCGGGAACTGGGGCGGATTCTGGATGCATTTCTGCGGACCCTGACTCCGGACAATCAGATGGTCTTTCTCCGCCGGTACTGGTACGTGGATACCATTGCGGAGATTGCCGCCCGGTACGGCATCAGCGAAAGCGCCGTACAGATGCGGCTGAACCGGACGAAGCAAAAGCTTTCGGCATATCTTGCAAAGGAGGGCATTCGCGTATGAACGGAAAGGATATTTTTCGGGGTCTACAGTATATCGGCGACGATCTCATTGAAAACGCGGAAACCGGACAGTTCCCCGCCCAGAATCAGGAAAGTGGGAAGACGCACCGTCCCATCCGCCGTCCGCTGCTAATTGCGGCGCTGATCGCGCTGCTGCTTCTGCTGGTGGGGTGCGCCGTTGTCTACGTGCTGAAACTGGAAAACGTAAAAATCGGAACGGGAACGGAACAGCGGGACTATTCTCTGGTAGACGGGGTATACGTGGAAGACCCCCACACCGTTAACACCACCACCCTGACTCTCGCCGGTCTGGAAGGCTCCGACGCCTACAAGGCGTGTGCAGATTTCTACGCCTTCCAAACCAAATACACGACCGACGGCGAGGAAATGGGCAAAGCCGGTACCCTGCCGGAGGGCTACTGGGACAACTACAGAGATGTCATGGATGCCAAGGCAAAGGAACTGGCGGAACAATATGGCCTGAAACCGGAGGGACAGCGTTTGAAATTCCGCACCACCCGGAACATGTGCGACGCCCTGGGCGTGGAGCGGTTCGCGCGGGACAGTCAGGACGTCAGCGTTGATATCATCGAGGGCTCTTGCGACGATACCGGGAACTTTTATCTGTGGATGAAATTTGTCTTCCCGGAAGATCAGGGCTATGAGGTGACCCAAACCAACGGCGCGCTCTACTGGAACCGGCAGGACACCTTCAGCCGGGATTATGTCACGCTGGAAGACCGGGGCGACTGGGTGGAGCGGAACTACACCACCTCCGCCGGAAATACCGTACTGATTTTGACCTCTCCCAGCCAGGAGCGGGGCTACATTCTCTGCAATCGGGGAGACGCCCTGATGACCGTATGGCTGGACGCAAACCCCGAAATTCTCAGCGAGGATTCCGGGGTGGTATCCGCTGAATATCTGCACATGACGGAAAAGCAGCTGAACATGGTTGCCGACGCTCTGGACTTTGCCATCCAGCCGAACATCCCCACTCAGGCCGATGTGGACGCGCAACCTGCGCCGCCTCAGAAAGCGACCCAGAACGGCTATACGCTGGAAGTGAAATCCGTGGAAACCGACGGCTATGTGGCTCAGATTCTTATTGGCATCACCGCCCCGGAGGATATCGTTCTTTCTACAGAGAAGCCTTTGTATTTTGCTAATTGGCGGGGTATGCTTGTTCCTGCCGACGGCTCTGAGGCAGCCTTCGGCCCGGTTAATACTCTCGACGATGGTGACGGAAAGGCCAACACCATAGACGTTCTTCTGACGCAATCCGTCACCGCAAAGAATACGGATGCCCCCTTTGCCGCCGGAAGCACATGGACTCTTTATCTGGTTGACTTGGTTTACAGCAGCACAGATGAAACCCTGACCGAGGGAGAATGGCAATTCCCCATTTCCTTCGGGGCGGATAACTGCGATGATCGGGAGCTTGAGCTGCTCACCAGTCCCATCCTCATGAAAGCCGGCACGGGCTGGCTGCCGGACGGAACGGATGTTGTCATGGAATTCCCGGTTTCCTCCTTCAAACTTCGCAAATTCAGCAACAAGATCGTGCGGGATACCGCCGCCGAGACCGAGGAACAGCGCGCCGAGTCCTATACTGATTTTTATAGGTGGAATGGTCACTTCATTTGTGTCGTCATGAAAGACGGCACAAGAATTGAACTGTGGGATCAGGAAAATGACAGCGCCATCGATCTTACGCAGGTAGACTATGTTCTCCTCCCCGACGGCACAAAGCTGCCCGTTCCTGAGCAATAACCCAGCATAAAAGCGGGGCAGTCTGCAATTCCGGCAGGCCGCCCCGCGGCCGCGTTATTCCGGGACAGTTTTTCCACTTCCCTTTCTCCCAAAAGTCTGCTATACTGTAAGAAACGTACTTTCAGGAGGCAGTATATGGAATTTCTGCCCATTACCAGACGGGAAATGCTTGACCGCGGGTGGGACACCTGCGATTTTGTGTACATCATCGGCGACGCCTACGTCGATCACCCATCCTTCGGCCACGCCATCATCAGCCGGGTTCTGGAAAGCCACGGCTACAATGTGGGCATCATCTCTCAGCCGGATTGGAAAAATCCCAAATCCATCGACGTTTTCGGCCGTCCCCGGCTGGGGTTTCTGGTCTCCGGCGGCAATATGGACTCCATGGTCAACCACTATTCCGTCACCAAGCACCACCGGAAAACCGACGCCTTCACCCCCGGCGGCATCATGGGCAAGCGCCCCGACTACGCCACCACGGTCTACTGCAACCTTATCCGCCAGACCTACAAGGACGTTCCCATCCTCATCGGCGGCATCGAGGCGAGTCTGCGCCGGCTGGGGCATTACGATTACTGGTCGGACACCATGAAGCGCTCCATTTTACTGGACAGTCAGGCCGACCTGCTCATGTACGGCATGGGGGAAAAGACCATCGTGGAGGTGGCCGACGCCCTGAATTCCGGGCTGGACGTGAAGGACATCACCTACATCGATGGCACGGTGTTCAAAACCAAAGCGCCGGACGACAGTCTGCCCACTATCACCCTGCCCTCCTTTGCCGAGATCAAAGCCGACCGGCGCAGATACGCCGAGAGCTTCAAAATCCAGTACGCCAACTGCGACCCCTTCACCGCCAAGCGGCTGGCGGAGCCTTACGACAATTTCTTCGTAGTGCAGAATCCGCCCCAGAAGCCCCTGACCACGGCCGAAATGGACGCGGTGTATGACCTTCCCTACATGCGCACCTACCATCCCAGCTATGAAAAGGCGGGAGGCGTCCCCGCCATCGAAGAGGTCAGGTTCAGCCTGGTTTCCAACCGGGGGTGCTTCGGTGCCTGCTCCTTCTGCGCCCTGACCTTCCATCAGGGGCGGATCGTCCAGACCCGAAGCCACGAATCCATCCTCCGGGAAGCGGAAATCATGGTGAAGGACAGGGATTTCAAGGGCTACATCCACGACGTCGGCGGCCCCACCGCCAATTTCCGCCATCCGGCCTGCGAAAAGCAGCTATCCAAGGGTGCCTGCGGCGGGCGGCAGTGCCTGTACCCCACCCCCTGCAAAAATATGAACGCCGACCATTCGGACTATGTTGCCCTGCTGCGTAAGCTACGGAAACTCCCCGGCGTCAAAAAGGTGTTCGTCCGCAGCGGCATCCGCTTCGACTATCTGCTGGCGGACAAAAAGGACACCTTTTTCCGGGAGTTGGTACAGTATCACATTTCCGGCCAGCTGAAGGTCGCCCCGGAGCATGTGTCCGACGCGGTTCTCGCCCGGATGGGCAAGCCCCGGAACGCGGTGTACAACCAGTTTGTGGAAAAATATTTTGCCCTGAACCGACAGTACGGTATGAATCAGTATCTCGTCCCCTACCTCATGTCCAGCCATCCCGGCTCGACACTCAAGGAGGCCGTGGAGCTGGCCGAGTACATCCGGGACATGGGCTACAATCCGGAGCAGGTGCAGGACTTTTACCCCACCCCCTCCACGCTGTCCACCGTTATGTACTGCACCGGCCTTGACCCCCGCACCATGGAGCGGGTCTACGTCCCCACCGACCCCCACGAAAAAGCCATGCAGCGGGCGCTGATCCAGTACCGCGACCCGAAAAACTACGCCCTCGTGCGGGAAGCGCTGGTGAAGGCGCACCGGGAGGATTTGATCGGTTCCGGTGCAAAGTGTCTCATCCGTTCCGCGCCGCCCCGTCCCGTGCGAAAAAAGCCGGGACAGGCAAGCGGAAAACGCAAGCCGTCCAAGTAAAGAAACACGCTGCCACTTTGGTTTGTCTCAAGTGGCAGCGTGTTTTTACTTTCTTTTATACAGGCACATTTCGTAGGCAATGCCGTTTTCCTCACCGGATTGCAGCGTTTCCGCCAAATACCAGTCCTTATCCTCATCCAGGTTGGGGAAAAAAGTGTCGGATTCCGGCGTCACATGCACTTTTGTGACATAAGCCGCGTCGCAGAAGGGCAGCATCTGCCGGTAAACGCTCCCGCCGCCGATGACGAAGCAGCGCTCAGCGGTGCGGGAAAGTGCCGCCGCCTTTTCGGCGCTGTCACAGACCGTAAAGCCGGGAAGTGCCGTCACGCTTCTGCTCAGCGCCACATTGACCCGACCCGGAAGGGGTTGTTTTCCCGGGAAATCCTCAATGGTGCGTCTGCCCGCGATCACCATCGCCCCCCGGGTGGTCGCCCGGAAAAATTTCCGGTCGGCTGACAGGGCGACGGGCTGCGTCCCGTCCCGGCCGATTCCCCAGTCGTCGTAAACCGCAACGATCAGTTCCATCGTCCCACCTCAGATCGCCATTGGGATTTCAAAGTTGAAGGGGTGGAACTGATAGTTTTCCATGGAGAAGCTGTCCTTGGTAAAGGCGTAGAAGTCGGTGATGCTCTCATCCATCCGGAAGGTAGGCGCGGGGTATCCGTCTTTTTCCAGCATGGCCTTGACGGCGGGAATGTGCCGGTCGTAAATGTGGCAGTCGGCAATGACGTGAACCAGCTCGCCCACCTTTAACCCCGCCACCTGCGCCATCATGTGGGTCAGCACGGCGTACTGCACCACATTCCAGTTGTTGGCCGTAAGCATATCCTGAGAGCGCTGGTTGAGAATGGCGTTCAGGGTGTCGCCGGTAACATTGAATGTCATGGAGTAGGCACAGGGATAGAGGTTCATCTCGTGCAGGTCTTCAAAATTGTAGATGTTCGTCAGAATACGGCGGGAGGCGGGGTTGTGCTTCAGGTCGTAGATCACCCGGTCAACCTGATCGAACATGCCCTCCTTGTACTGGTGCTTGATGCCCAGCTGGTAGCCGTAAGCCTTGCCGATGGTGCCGTCCTCCCCCACCCATTCGTCCCAGACGTGGCTGCCCAGATCCGCGACACGGTTGGACTTTTTCTGCCATATCCAGAGAAGCTCGTCCACGGCGCTTTTCCAATAGGTGCGCCGCAAGGTCATAATGGGGAATTCCTCGGCTAAGTTGTAGCGGTTCACCACGCCGAATTTCTTGATGGTATGCGCCGGTGTTCCGTCCGCCCAGTGGGGACGAACTTCCAGATTTTCATCGGAGAAGCCGTTTTCCAGAATGTCCCGGCACGTTTTCTTATACAGCTCGTCAGCATAGCTCATGTTGGATTCCTCCCGATTTCTGTTGGGAGTATCATACCACACTCCCGCCACGCTGGCAAGAAAAATCTCCCCGCGGTTTCCCGCGGGGAGATTCTGGATACTGTCTTACAGCAGATTGCCGGTGCTGACCCAACCCAGATCGGTGCGGGCCATGTCGCCAACGTATTCGTAAATGTCGATGACGGACATTCTGGAATAGGTGCCTGCAACGGAGGACGCGGCGTTATCCGTGTAGATGATGGTGTTGTCATTGTACACCACGCGGGCGTCGATGGCGCTGCCGCTGGCGGGAGTCAGGTCAACGTAGTACAGGTAGACCCAGCCTGCGTCGCAGCGACCCCATGCCATATCCTCGGAGATCTTGGTCTCGTAGATCACCAGGTTGGCGCCCTTCTTCAATGTGGTAGCCTTCTTGGCGCCGGTAGAGGCGGTAACGCGGACATTCAGAGACTCGGTGTTGATGACCTTGCCGGTGTACTTGTAGCCGCCCTTGTTGTTCACGAAGCCGCCGTCGCCGGTGTTGCCGGTGCTGCCGATGGTGGGCGCGGAGGGAGTTGTCGGAGTCGTAGGCTCTTCCTTCTTCTCGTACAGAGCACCCTCGGACATGTAGCTCAGGTCGCAGTAGCCCACGATGCCGTCGCTGGTTTCCACACGACCCCAGACGGTGAGGGTTCTGGTGCCGGAATCCTTGACGATCTCCAGCTTGGTCACGGGAACCTGATCGCCCTTCTTCAGCTTGCCAAGGCTCGTATAGCTGGTTCCGGCGTTTTCACGCACATTCAGCTCGGAAGCGCCGGTCACGGTGTGAACCTTCTCGTCCAGAGCGTTCAGCTGGATGTTCACATCGGGATCCTTGATCCAGCCGTCGTTGATGCGCGCCCAGTAGGAGGTCTGCTTCACAACGGTCTCGACGTCGTTGTTCTTGTTCTTGTCGTCAACCTTGTCGCCCTCGTAAATTTCCAGGGTAACAGCCGTCAGCTCATGGATGGTGATATTCTCGCCTGTGCCGATGGAACGAACCGTATTATCCTTCAGGTTCGGGTTAGGCGTCTTGTAAACGGTGGTATCGGCCTTGACAGAGCCGGTGTAGACGGCGGTGGTGGTGGTTCTCTCAGCCTCGTCGAAGGAGTCCACGCCGGTGCCCTTGTTGCCGCTGCTGCCGTTATTGCTGTTGTTTCCGGGAATCTCGTCGTAGGAGATCATGGTGACGTAGTCCATGCAGATCCAGCCCTGCTTCACACGGCCCCACTTGGCGGCGCCGACGAGCTTGACCTCCAGGATGGTCACTTCCGTGCCGTTGAGGATCTTTCCAACGATGGCGTTGGCGATGCCTGCGCCGCTGCGGACATTTACGCCGGCGTAGGTGTTGGCAATGATGCCCTTGCCGGTGCCGTCCGTCTTCTGGGTCGTACCGGTGCCGCCGGTGCTGCCGGTGCCGGACTCCACGACGCCCATCTTGACCTCCAGATACTGGCTGTAAATCCAGCTGTCGGTCTCCTTGTTGTTGTCAACGTCGAAGTCGATCTTGTACCAGCCATCCTTCTCTTCCAGAACGGCCACCTTGGTGCCGCGGTTGATGCTGCCCAGAACCTGGCCGTACAGAGCGCCGGTCATACGGACACGGACGGAATCCGCGTTCACAACGGTGCCGGTTCCGATAGCGCCCTTGGTGCCGCCGTCAATGGTGATCTTGGAGGAACGCTTGACATAGTTGGATGCCAGATTGATCCAGCCGTCATAGTTAACGCCGCCGGAGGTGTAGCCCTCAATCCTGCCCCAGATTTCCTCGTTGGCCAGACTGATTTCATGAACCTCCACTTCCACGCCCTTGGTGAGCTTGAATACGAACTGATTCTGACTGCCGGCCGCATCTCGGATGTTCAGCGTATCGCTGACAACCGTGAACTTGGTCGGGACAAGGTTAAAGTTATTGTAGGTCACCCAGCCGGACTTGGCAATCACGTTGGTCTTACCGTTCTTGTCAGTCTCCTTGACCGTCCAGTGTGCCTTCACCCAGATCAGGCCGTCAGCAACTGCCGCGTTGGTGATCTTAAGGCCCGTGGTACCGGCCTTGATGGTATCGCTGTTGTTGGAACTGGTAGTGGGCTGCACATAGGTGGAGAGATCGGCGCCGGCGTTCACGAGAGTGACCTCGAAAGCGTAGTCCAGAACGCCCGTGTCGGAAACGTTCTTGTCGGTGAGCATCTTCACGCTGGTGTAGGTCAGGCAGATCCAGCCGGAGGAGGTACGACCCCAGCGGTGACCGTTGACCGTGCGAATCTCGAAAACATTGACCGTGGTATCCTTTGCAAAGCCGCCGACGATCTTGTTGTCCACACCGGGATCGCTGCGAGCGTTCAGATAGCCGTTGTAGGTAACGGTTGCCGTGGCAATGGGGGTGGTGTTGTTGGCGTCACTGGGAGCGGAGCCGTCATAGACGGTGCTCCAGTCGGTGTACATCAGGGCAACCCAGCCCACGGCCACGCCGTTCTCCTCCACCTGACCCCAGGTCTTGGCTTCGTTGGTAGCGATGATCTTCAGCTTCGTACCGGCGGTGTAGACACCGTTCTTGGCGCTGGAAGCGCTGTCACTGGCGCGTCTGTTAACATAGGAGTTGGTAACCGTAACGGTCACATTGATCTTGCCGCCGTTGTAATCGGTATTGCCGCTGTCGCTCTGTCCGGAGGTCTTGAGCAGAACCCATCCGTCTCCCGCGGCGGACAGCTTGCACCATCTGTTGCCAGCATCATCGATAAAGTCCTTGATCGCGGTAACGGTGGCAGTGTCTTTCTTGATGGTGCGGAAAGGCTTCACGTTCTTCTTGGTGGGAACGGGGTAGACATCCAGAGAAACCAGCTGGGACACCTTCAATGTCTCATTGACGCTATGCACATAGCTCGCACTGTCAACGCTGTTGGCTATCAGAGAGGTATCCTGCCAGGCAGCCCACAGCTCTTTGCCGTTGCAGCTTGCCGTCAGAGCGGAAACCCGTTCGCCACCCTCTTTTGCGGTATACCAGCCTATGAACTTGAAGCCGGTGCGGGTGGGGGAAGGAATATGAGCAGAGGTTTTTGTCGTGTCAAAGAGTACGCTGTAGGCGCCCGTTCCGTTCTGCGGAAGGGTGCCGACGTTGGGATTGTATGTAACGGTGCCGAAGCTGCTGGGCGTTACATCGGAATAAACCCCGTTCTTGTACATATTGACTTCGATCTTTCTGCGGCGGAAATCATCCTGATTGCCCGCCCAGTCGCTCATGGCCTTCAGCAGGTCATTGGTGCTGGCCTTGCTGACGATGGCGCTCTTGACAACGCCGCTGCCGCTCATCCAAGAAGTGCCCACGTCGAAGGTGAACAGAACCAGAGCGTCATGCTGGCACTGAGACAGGGTCAGCCCGTTGGAAGAAGCAAAGGAGTTAACCTGCTCATCCAAACTCAGGATTACTTTACGCAGAGCCTGATCCGCCTGCGCCTGAGTAACGGTATGCTTTTCCGTGTCAGTTCTTACAACCTTGCCATTTTCATACTTGGTTTCATGCTTCTCGGTGCAGACCGTTCCGTAACCAATGCGGAATTCATTGGTAGAACCCACCTGATAGCAGTCCTTCTTAAAAATAGCCAGCTTCTTCATGATCGTAATCGCGGCCTCACTGGTCTTCAGCGAAGCAGCGGACGCGGTCAGAGCGGTGACAGGCACCAGGCTGACCAGCATGATCAGAGTTAATAATACACACACAATTCTCTTTTTCATAGCTACTTACTCCTTTGCTCTTATGTAAGTAGCCATATTATAACAGAGGTGTTTACAAATTGCAACCCCTTTTTTGAAAAAAATTACATTTTTGTTACAGTTTGTTTTACGGGAAACCTTTCCATTCCCTTTTCTCCCCGTATTGTATACCGTTTCTGTCATAAATACGGGAAATATGCCATTTTTCGGCGCAAAAAATGTCATTCTTTTTTCCTGCCTGTCAGGTTTTCTCCGTTGACATTCTCCTTTTCCGCTGATATACTCAAAAAAAGTCATCGGGAGGGATTTCATGGACGGCAAGAAGGCGCTGATCGGCATGTCGGGGGGCGTGGACAGCTCCGTGGCGGCGCTGCTGATGCTCCGCGCGGGTTACGAGTGCATCGGTGCGACCATGCGGCTGTACGACAATGATATGATCGGTCTGGAAAAAGGACACACCTGCTGTAGTCTGGACGACGTGGAGGACGCCCGCAGCGTGGCCAGACGTCTGGGAATTCCCCACTACGTGTTCAACTTCAAGGACGATTTCGAGCGGCAGGTCATCCGGAAATTTGTCAGCTGCTACGAATGCGGCGGCACTCCCAACCCCTGCATCGACTGCAACCGGTATCTGAAATTCGACCGGCTCCTCCGCCGCGCTCTGGAGCTGGGGTGCGACTGTGTGGTATCCGGGCATTACGCGCAAGTAAGGAAGTCCGGCGACCGATACCTATTATATAAGGCGGCGGACAAGGCCAAAGACCAGACGTACTTTCTCGCCTGCTTAAATCAGGAGCAGCTTGCCCGGATTCAATTCCCTCTCGGCGGTCTGACCAAGCAGGAGGTACGCGCCATCGCGGAGGAAAACGGCTTTATCAACGCCCGGAAGCACGACTCTCAGGACATCTGCTTCGTGCCGGATGGTGACTACCCGGCTTTTCTGGAACGCTACACCGGCAAACACTACCCCGCCGGGGATTTTCTGGACAAAAGCGGCTGCGTGGTCGGCAAACACCGTGGTGCGGTGTGCTACACGCTGGGACAGCGCAAGGGGCTGGGTCTGGCCATGGGCGCGCCGGTGTACGTCTGCGGAAAGGATATGGAGAAGAACACCGTCACGGTTGGGCCGAATGAGGCGCTGTTTTCCTCCGCCCTGCGGGGGAACAACTGGGTCTGGTATCCCTTCCCTGAACTGACCGAGCCTGTTAAAGTGACGGTCAAGACCCGCCACAGCCAGACGGAACAGCCCGGAACCATTTACCCCGAAGCGGGCGGATTTGCCCGGGTGGAATTCGACATCCCCCAGCGCGCCGTCACCCCCGGTCAGGCGGTGGTGGTGTATCAGGGCGACCTGGTGGTCGGCGGAGGCACCATCACGGAAGCAATCCGATAAAGTTTACGCTGCCATCCCCGATTGGGAGATGGCAGCGTATTTGTTATTTTTTGTACTTCTTGTCGGGCCTGTAGACGCTCCATGCCAGCCCGCCGAAAACGGCGGCGCAGACGAGGCTGATCTTCCAGCCAAGGCTGAACGCGGCGTTGTGATACATCAGGCGAACGGTGTGGACTCCCTTCGTCAGATTCACGGCCACCATGCAGTCCCCTACCAGTTTGATCTCGGCAGGCTTGCCGTCCACCTTGACGCTCCAGTTTCCGTTTTGCGGAACGGAGGTATACAGCAGGCCGTCCCGGTCGCAGTCGATGGTTCCCTCCACCAGCGTGGAGCGGAACTTCGTCAGATTCAGCTGGGACGCCGACAGGATTTCATAGCCCCGGGCGAACCGCTCCCCGTTGAGAACGGCGGCGCTGACAGTCATGGTGCTGCTCTCGTCTTTGTCGCACTCGATGCGGATGTCCACCGTATCTCCGGTCTTCACATCCCCTACCGCGATCATCTGGGACAGGCTGATGGTCTCCTTGTAAAGCTCCACGCCATTGACGCTGACGTAGAAATCGTTCCGCTTGGGCAGATTCAGGTGGACGCACACAAAGCCGTCCCGGTCGGCGGTGTAGGTATAGGTCACGTTGGCACCGGAAACACAGTCGGAATATTTGCAGTAGCCGGTGGAATTGCTTTCCGTGATGTTCGCACCGTTACCGGTGATGGTCAGATTCTCGCCCTGAAGCTTGTGCCAGACCTCCTCGTCAATGCCCGTGGCGGCAGTGAACAGGTCGTTCTGGAACTGGAACGTTCCGCTGCTGGCGGAAAAGTCCAGTTCCGCCAGCGCCGGCTCCGTCAGGAAGCCCAGCGGCAGATACGCGGCATTGACCAGCAGGGACGCCACGCCGAAGCGGTTCACCTCGTCAAAATAGGTGCTGGACTTGTCCTTCCCGTCCCGCTCGATCATATACTTGATGCCCAGAAACAGGTTCGCCACCGGGGAGCTTTCCTCGAAGCAGTAGCGGTTATAGGTGTTCTTCGCACCGTAGCCCAGCGCCCGCATGAACTCCGTGACTTTGACATTGGCGGAACTGGTAAAGGCGGAAATGCCGTTGTAGCCGTTGAGAGCACCGTCGTTCAGGGTCTGGGAATGGGTGGTCTCCGCCCGGAAAAAGAGGTTATCGTCCTCCCGCTCGTACATATAGCGGATGACGGAGGCAGTGTAGGTGGTTCCCTTTGGATAATTGGACACACCCGTACCCGTGAAATACAGTCCAAAGCACACCAGCGTGGAGATCAGCTCCACGCCCATGACGGACAGCGCCAATATCCGAATCCGGGCACGCTGACGGTTCCGCTTGGCGCGGGCGCGCATTTTCTGACGCTCCGTGGTTCCCTCCGGCACTTCCAGCTGACCGTAGAGCATGACGGTGAGATACAGCACCAGAAAAATCAGATTATATATAAAGTAGAGAGGGATTTGCAGCGTCAGGCTGCCCAGCTCCAGCGGCACGGTCTCGAACAGCTCATTGGAGCAGGCCAGCACCCCCGCAGTCAGCGCCCCGGCGATCACGATCTGCACCGGGCGGAACTTCCTGCGCATCAGCCATGCGCGGTAGGCCATGTACAGCACCACGAAGCTGTACAGGAAGCTGAACCGATAGGGGATCATATTGGTAAAATGGAAGCCGTGCCAGATGAAATCCAGCTGCCGGATGATGAAGCTGACATTGAAAAACAGCAGCAGGATCACGGCGCAGCACTTGTCCCTGCGCTTGATGTCCTTCGCCATCAGGTACAGGAACATCAGCAGGATGCTGAAAATGCCGCAGTAAAGATTGGGCAGTCCTTCCTTGAAGGTCGGCTCGATGCTGCCGCCCATGTTCCCCGCCACCTGCCGCATGGCGTCCAGAAGCCCCTTGATTGTGTTTTCCTTGGCGATGTTCAGCCGGAAACCGGTGGGGAAATTGTTCACGCTGGACTGGGTAGTCTGCAGGGCCGACAGCGCCGGGAAAGTCAGAATGGCAGTCATTCCCAGCGCCAGCAGGGAAAACAGGGCGATTCTCCCAAAATCCGCAAACAGCTTCTTCCACCCGCCCCAGCGGCAGATCTCATACACGAAAAACAGCAGGAAAACGAAAATGCAGGTAAAGAACCCGATATAATAATTGGAATAGACGGACAGGAACAGCGTAGTCGTATAGAGGAAAAACTTTTTCTCCTTCAGCAGGCACACCGTCCCCAGCGCCACCAGCGGCAGCAGGGCGAAGGTGTCCAGCCACATCACATTCCACTGATACCCCAGCGCCCACGCGCACAGCCCGTAAAAACCGCCGAACACCGCAATGGACGCATCGTTCTTGCCGAACAGCTTTTTCAGGAAAGTGGCGAAAAACATCCCCGCGAATCCCAGCTTCACCGGCACCAGCAGAGAGAAAAACTCCAGCAGCCAGCCCTCCGGCACCAGAACGCTGATTAGGTTCAGCGGCGACGCCAGATAATAGGAGATCAGCCCCAGATAATCCATCCCCATGCCGATGCTCCATGTGTACAGCAATCCGCTTCCGCTGCGGAGAGCACGGCGGAACGCCACGAAGAAGGGATAATACTGGTGGTACATATCCGAATACAGCATGGAATACTTACCGAACGGCTCGTATTGGCTGATAAGCATGACAAACAGCATTCCCATGCAGGGAATGGCAAAGGCCAACGCCGTATAATTCCAATGAAATTTTCTGCCGGTCCGCTTCACAGGGACTCCCCCTCAACAATCTGAATCGTAAAGTGTATTGTATCACGAATTTTCTCAAGGGTAAAGCACCCTGATGATTTATTTTCCCGTACAAAGAAATTCTTAAACAGAAAATCGTCCCGCCGCTTTGATGGGCAGTCATAAAACAGCGAATGGAGCGTATCGGTACAGATACGCTCCATTTCTCGCGCCAAAATGCGTACACCCCCTTGGCTTGCCCTTTGGGAGAGCTGTCACCGTAGGTGACTGAGAAGGTCTTGCACCCTATTATACCCTCTCCGTCCTCGCTTCGCTCGGCCACCTCTCCCATAGGGAGAGGCAAGGGGTGCTCACATTAAATGATACAAGAACAGGCACAGCTGGTTAACCCACTGTGCCTGTTAACTGTCCAATGCAGCCTACTTGGGGCAGCAGTCCTTATCGATCGTCCAGATCGTCATCGTCGTCATGGTCGCCGGTGGTTGCAATCTCACCGTAGCGGACCCGGCGCTTCAGCTTCATCTCCTCCACCTGCTTGTGGATCAGTTCCTTGACAAAGAGCGGGTCCTTCACGTTTTTCAGCACCAGCGTCGGCATGGTCTTGTCGGAGGACAGCACTGTGACCGTTCCCACGCCGAACAGGCGCTGCCACAGATTGCGTCTGGTATCGATGTCCCGCACCCGGTAAAGAAGAATATCGTCATCCCGGATGTTCAGGAATCCCTGGGACAGGAACAGCCGATCCTCGGACAACTGATAGCGGGTAAAGGACAGGGGCATCCCCAGATGACGCTTGCGGTCTTTCCAAAGGTATTCAATGGTAATGGACACTGTGCATTCCTCCCTTTTTTCTTTAGTTTACCTCTGCAAACGGGGAATGTCAAGAAAGGAATGCCGGAACGCCCACATTTTCGCCTACAGGATCAGGCAGATCAGCCCCGTCGCGCCCTCGTTGACGATTCTTGTCAGTGTTCCCCGGAACTTGCCCCTGACTTCCTCCGGCATTCCCAGCAGCTTCGTGGTCAGCCCCTCCTGAATCAGGTCGTACACGGATTTTCCGAAAATGTTGCTCTGCCACAGCTTTTCCGGGTCTTCGCCCATGAGGGAATTGACCAGATCCTGAGACTGCTTTTCGTCTCCCACCATGGGGTTGATCTCCGTGTCAATGTCCACACGTACCATGTGAATGGAGGGCGCGCCCGCTTTCAGTTTCACGCCGTAAGCGCCGCCCTTGCGGATGATCTCCGGCGTTTCCAGCTTCATTTCCTCTGCCGCGGGCATCACCACGCCGTAACCCGTCGCCCGGACAGCGGAAAGGGCGTCGGAAATCTTGTCGTATTCCTGCTTGATTTGGGACAGCTCGGTGAGCAGCTGCAGCAGCTGGGCGTCACTGCGGATGGGCATTCTCGCCCGGGCGCTGAGAATTTCATAGAACAGCGCCTCCGGGAAAACGATGGCGCAGATCACGCTGCCGCTGCCCAAATCCACACTGCGCAGGCTGTAGTCCTGCACCTGGGGCAGCTCCCGCAGTCCGGCCAGCACCCCTTCCGCCTGACCCAGCGTGTGAATTTCCTCCGCCATTTCCAGAAGCGCCTGATACAGCGCCGCCTTCACGGGATGCTCCGGCTCCAGCGCGTCCATCCACCGGGGGAGATGTACCCGCAGCTCGCTCATGGGGAAGGTGTACAGCAGTGCCTTCATGAGCTTGCCGATACCCTCGGCGTCCAGCGCCTGACAGTCCGCCACGATGGGCTCCAGAGCGAAGGTGTTTTGCAGATACGTCTTTACCGCCCCCGCCGCCTCCCCCGCCGGGTTGCGGGAATTGACGATCACGAGGAAGGGCTTTCCCGTTTTCTGCATGTCGGTGATGGCCCGTTTTTCCGCCTGTACGTAATCCTCCCGGGGAATTTCCGTAATGGTGCCGTCGGTGGTCACCACAATGCCGATGGAGCAGTGCCCCTCCATGACCTTTTTCGTCCCCAGCTCCGCCGCTTCCGTCATGGGAATCTCATGGTCGTACCAGGGGGTGGTCACCATCCGGGGCACGCCGTCCTCCTCCGCGCCCACCGCGCCGTCCACCATGTAGCCCACGGAGTCGATCAGCCGCACCCGCAGCTTCGTCACGCCGTCGGGGGAAATCTCCACCGCTTCCTCGGGGACGAACTTCGGCTCCGAGGTCATGATGGTCTTCCCGGAACCGCTCTGGGGCAGCTCATCTCTGGCGCGCTCCTTGCGATAGGGGTCGGAGATGCCGGGAATCACCAGTTCCTCCATGATCCGTTTGATGAGGGTCGATTTTCCGGTACGCACCGGCCCGACCACGCCCACATAAATATTGCCGCCGGTTCTGGCAGCAATGTCCGCATAAATTTGATCCATAGCCAGCCTCCTTCTCGGCAGGAGAAAGGCTCCTGCCATGGGTTTGGAACAGAGTATGTCCCGAGAAGAATAAAAATGCTTCGGCCACTGGAATTTCTGATTGCGGAATTTTGTTGTTATGTCAACCGGCAATATCAAAAAACTGCCGCCTTATAAAAAAGCGGCTTCTGATTGCCCTGATTCAAAGGCATTGGTCGTCCGGCGAGGGGACATATTCCAATATCTCGTCCACCTTGCAGCCGAGGATCCGGCACAGATCGTTCAGGGTCGTGGTGGTGATTGGCTTGTTTTTGCGCAGCTTGTCGATGGTGGAGCTGGATATATGATGGTCTTTTATGAGCGTATACGTGGTTTTAGACGATTTTTTCAGGGTTTTCCAGAAGGGGTCGTAAACAATCACACTATTGCGTCTCCTTTTTTTTGGTTACGGTTTCCAGTTGCGGTTTTTTTATTCTAGATTATAAATTTTTTCTTGACTATAGTCGTTAAAAAGACTATAATGTTCATGGGTAAGTGAAAATATACACCACTCGTCCCAAAATTTACTCCAATGGAGGTTGAAAGCAATGAAGAAACTGTTCGCACTGCTGCTGGTTCTGGTCATGGTGATTGCCCTTGTCCCGACAGCAGTAGCCGCCACCGAAGCGGAAGGCACCCCCTCCGCCGTGGCGGGTCAGGAAACTCCCGGCGACTCTAAGGGCGACGAAAACCCTGGGAACCCCGAGAATCCCGGAACCCATGAGAATCCCGGTAATCCTGAGAACCCCGGTGACCCCGAAAACCCTGAGAACCCCGGTGACCCCGAAAACCCTGAGAACCCCGAGAATCCCGATACTCCCGCAACCTGCAAGCATGAGCACACCAGCTGGATAGTCGATGACCAATCGCATGCCGAATACTGCGACGACTGCAACAAAACAATCTCTGCTTACGAACCGCACACTTATGACGGCACGCATCACTGCACCGTGTGCGGCAGACCGGAGCCGAATCCGGAATGCGCGCATAAAAACATAGCCTACTCCCCTGCCGGAAGTGAAGGCCATGTCAAATACTGCTCTGACTGTTTTGCCGATCTCAGTGACATAGAACCCCATCACAGAGTTGGGAACGTATGCGATCTCTGCGGCTTTGACAAATTTGATTGCAGCCATGAACATACAGTCTGGAGTTATAATGACAACTATCACCATCTTCTCTGCAAAGATTGTAATACCATTATTGACGACGGTGAGCATGTTGGTATGAACGACGGCATCTGCGACAAGTGCGGATTCAAAACAAACGCTGAACATCATTTCCTGCCCGGCTCTCACGATTGCACAGACCCCGGCTGCAATTATCGATCCTTCTGTTCTGATCCGAACGGTGACGGCAAATGCGATACCTGCGGCGCCCCCGGCCATTTTGGAGATGTCATCTGGAAAGACCTTGACGACAACTCCCATGAGGCCATCTGTTCGGAGTGCAAGGAATCCATGTGGACAGCATCCCATTATGACGACGACAACGACGGTAAGTGTGATGCCTGCGGTCACAAGATGTCCGGCACTACCGGCGGCGACGGCAAGAAGGATCCCACCCTGGATAACGTCCCCAAGACCGGCGACGTGATGGCTCCCGTGGCCATTCTGTCCGGCCTGATGAGCGTTGCGGCTGTTTTCACCAGGAAGCGCTTCTTCTAAAGAATCTCTAACCCCAACCACGGCGGTGACGGTACTCCCGTCACCGCCTTTTTCAGAGGATGATTTACCATGACCAACCAAAACAATGGAAAATACCTCCCCCGAGGCCGAAAAAGGCGGAAGAATTCTCCCGTTTCCCGGCTTCTTCTCGTTGTCGCGCTGGTGTCGGCGCTGATTTTCGGCGTGACGGTGTTCTCCGCTCTCCGCAGCCGGATTGCCCTGAAACGGATGGCCGCGGAGGCTACCCAAGAAACCACACAGGCATCCACCGCCGCCCTGACAGAGCCAACCGTCCCCGTCCAGACCCAGTCCACTGTCGTCCCGCCCATCACCGCCGCGACCACGCCGCCCACAGAGCCGCGGGAAATCCTTCCCCGCTTTCTGGAGCTGTACCAGAAAAATCCCGATCTTGCGGGCTGGCTTACCATTCCGGGAACCAGAATCGACTACCCCGTCATGTACTCCCCCGACGAACCGGAGCGGTATCTCCACGCCAATTTTGAGGTTAGCTACAGCTTCGCCGGGCTTCCCTTCATTGACGCAGCCTGCGACCCGGAAAGCGGCAACCGCATCATCTATGCCCACAACATGCTGGACGGCAGCATGTTCCGCACGCTGCTGAAATACCAGCAGAAGGATTTCTGGCAGCGCAATCCGGTGATTTCCTTCAACACCCTTTACGAAGAACAGGAATATGAGGTCGTGGCCGCCTTTTACGACAAGGTCTACAAAAAGAGCGACACAAATTTCAAATTCTACCAGTTTTATGACACCTCTGACCAGAGCAGCTTCGACGAGGCCATGGCCTATTATCGGGGACATGCGCTCTACGACACCGGCGTCACCGCCCAGTGCGGCGACCTGTTTCTTACTCTGGTCACCTGCGCCTACCAGACGGAGAACGGCCGGTTCGTGGTCGTCGCCCGAAAAAAGTGACCGTCCCTCCGCGCCTCGGCCGTCCGGGAGAAATACCCGCGAAAACATATGTTTTTTGTGAAAAAATCATTTGACAAATGACGCAAAAGCCTATATAATATCTAGGCACGACTGTGAGAAGGGGGAAAAGTATGCTGCTGGGGCTTTCCAAAATCATTGACAGTCCGGGCGCGTCAGTCACCTTTTCCACAACCGTTGACCTGAGTGATCTTTGTTACGGTGTCAGCTACCCTGTGTCCGAGCCGGTCGCGGCAGAGGGCACGGTGCGGAACACCGCGGGTGTTCTTGTGATGACCGGTGAGATCTCCACCTGCATCCACGGCACCTGCGACCGATGCGCCAGAGATTTTAGCCGGGAAGTCCGCTTCCCCATCGATGTGGTTCTGGTGACGGAATTGGCCGACGAAGAGAACGAAGACGAGTGGGTATTCCCTCTGGAGGGAGACAGCGCCGATCTGGACGATATTGTACGGACGGTTTTCGTCCTGAGTCTGGATTCCAAGCTGCTGTGCAAGGAGGACTGCAAAGGCATTTGCCAGCGCTGCGGCAAAAACCTGAACGACGGCCCCTGCAGCTGCCAGAAGGAGCTGGATCCCCGATTTGCTGCTTTGAAGCAGCTTCTTGAGAAGTAAGTCCAAAATGAATGCTGTAAAAAGCAGTTTGACCAAGGAGGTGTCACCATGGCTGTTCCTAAGTGTAAAGTGTCCAAGGCCCGCCGCGATAAGCGCCGTGGCTCCAACTGGAAGCTGTCCGCTCCCAGCGTAGCGGTTTGCCCCAAGTGCGGCGAGCCCGTCATGCCCCACAGAGCCTGCAAGGCTTGCGGTACCTACAATGGCCGTCAGGTCGTGGCTGTCGAGGCTGAGTAAGCCAAAAAGCGGAAAGCAGAGGAAGGTGCGTCGCGCCTTCCTCTTTTTCCATGCTATTTTGCGTGTTCCAAAAGCAATATTCACCAAAATCGCTCTGTTAAATTTGTATGAATCCACTTTTTTGCATTGCTTTTGCAGGAAAGATGTGTCATAATAAACTGGATAATCCGTCATATGGAAAGGAAGTGTTACCATGGCAAAACCTCTGGTCGCCATTGTCGGGCGGCCCAATGTGGGCAAATCCATGCTTTTCAATAAACTCACAGGGCAGCGCACCTCCATCGTAGAGGACACCCCCGGCGTCACCCGGGACAGAATTTACGGCAGCTGCGAATGGTGCGGGCGCACCTTCTCTCTGGTGGACACCGGCGGCATCGAGCCGGGTACGGACAGCGAGATGCTCAAATTCATGCGCCGTCAGGCGGAGATCGGCATTGAGCTGGCCGACGCCATCATCATGGTGGTAGACGTGCATTCCGGCGTCACCGCCGCCGATCAGGACGTGGCCACCATGCTGCGCAAATCCGGCAAGCCCATTGCGCTCGCCGTGAACAAGTGCGACTCCGTCGGCCCCGTGAATCCCGATGTGTACGAGTTTTACAGTCTCGGCATCGGCGACCTGTTTGAGACCTCCGCCATCCACGGCCACGGTACCGGCGATCTGCTGGACTGGGTTCTGGAAAACATCCCGGAGGATTCCGGTGAGGAGGAGGACAGCGACGTTATCAAGGTCGCCATCGTGGGCAAGCCCAACGTAGGCAAGTCCAGCCTGTTAAACCGGATCCTCGGCGAGGAGCGGGTCATCGTCTCCGACGTGGCAGGCACCACCCGGGACGCCATCGACTCCTATTTTGAAAACGAAACCGGAAAATACTGCTTCATCGACACCGCCGGTATGCGCCGGAAAAGCAAGGTGGACGATGCCATCGAGAAATATTCCAACATGCGCTCCATCAGCGCCATCGACCGGGCGGACGTGTGCCTGATCCTCATTGACGCCAACGACGGCGTCACCGAGCAGGATACCAAGATCGCCGGTCTTGTCCACGAAGCGGGCAAAGCCGCCGTCATCGTGGTCAACAAGTGGGACGCGGTGGAGAACAAGGAAACCAACACCATGCGGGACATGGAGACAAAGGTTCGTCAGGGCTTAAGCTACATGCTCTACGCCCCGGTGCTGTTCCTCTCCGCCCTCACCGGCCAGCGGGTGGACAGGCTCTTTCAGGTCATTCAGGACGTTCACGCCCAGAATACCAGCCGTATCACCACCGGCGCGCTGAACAGCGTCCTCGCCGACGCCACCGCCCGGGTGCAGCCGCCTACGGATAAGGGTCGCCGCCTGAAGATTTTCTACATGACCCAGGCCAGCACCAAGCCGCCCCATTTCGTCATTTTCTGCAACGACGCCCGGCTGTTCCATTTCTCCTATCAGCGCTATCTGGAAAACCAGATCCGGGAGGTCTTCGGCCTGAACGGTACCCCCATCCGCATCACCATCCGGCAGCGGGGCGACAAGGAGGACGAATGATGCTCTCAAGAATCCTCATTACCGCCCTTGTCTCCTATTTTCTCGGCAACCATAACGGCGCCATCTGCGTCAGCGCCATGCTTCACGACGACGTGCGCAGCCATGGCAGCGGCAACGCGGGGCTGACCAATTTCATCCGCAGCTATGGCGCGGGGCGCTCCGCGATGGTCATTGCCATCGACGTAGGCAAGGCCGTCCTCGCCTGTCTGCTGGGCGCTCTTGTGTTCGAGCCTTACGGCCTGCGTCTGGAAGGCATGACCCTTGCAGGTGTCTGTGTAATGCTGGGGCATGATTTCCCCGCCTTACAGGGCTTCCGGGGCGGCAAGGGCATTTTAAGCGGCTGGTTCATTGCGTGGACGATCGACTGGCGCATCGGGCTGCTCATCGGCGTCGTTTTCTTCGTGACTTATCTGATTACGAAGTACGTCTCTCTTGGCAGCGTGCTGGCCTCCATTACCTTTGCCGTGGGCTTTGTCGTCTTTCAGCATGACCACGTGTACGTTATGGCCGGGGGTATTTTCATGGGCGCGCTGTGCGTGTTCATGCACCGGGCAAATATCCTCCGCCTGATTCACGGCGAGGAACGGAAAACCAATCTCTTTGGGAAAGGAAGCAAATCATGAAAGCAGCAGTAGTTGGCAGCGGCGCCTGGGGTACCGCTTTGGCCGTCCGTCTGTGCAAAAACGGTCACGACGTTACCATGTGGACGTACGAAAAGGACAAGATTCCGGAAATGCTGGAAACCCATCACAATCCCCGCCTTCCCGCGGCGGTATTGCCGGAAACCTTAAAAATCAGCGGCGATTACGATTGCGTCAGGGGCTGCAAGCTGGTGGTCATGGCAACGCCCTCCTTCCCCCTGCGCGCCGTCAGCCGGGGTGTGGCTCCCTACATTGACGGCGACGCCGTGGTGGTCTCCGTCACCAAGGGTTTGGAGCAGGGCACCCATCTGCGCATGAGTCAGGTGGTCGCGCAGGAGACCGGCAAGAACGTCGTCGCCCTCACCGGCCCCAGCCACGCCGAGGAGGTCTGCATCAATCTTCCTACCGGTCTGCTGGCTGCCAGCACCGATCAGGCGCTTGCGGAATTCGTGCAGGACGCCTTTATGGCAGATACCCTTCGGGTGTACACCAGCCCCGACCCCGTGGGCGCGGAGCTGGGCGCGGCGCTGAAAAACGTCATTGCCCTGTGCGCCGGTATCACCGACGGTCTCGGCTTCGGGGACAACGCCAAGGCCATGCTCATGACCCGTGGCCTGACGGAGACCGCCCGTCTGGGCGTGGCGCTGGGTGCGAAAAAGGAGACCTTCGCCGGGCTTGCCGGTGTGGGCGACCTGATCGTCACCTGCACCTCCATGCACTCCCGCAACCGTCGGGCTGGCATCCTCATCGGTCAGGGTAAGGATCCCCAGGCCGCCATGAAGGAGGTCGGCGCGGTGGTGGAGGGCTATTATGCCGCCAAATCCGCCTATGAGCTGGGCAAGGCAAAGGGCATCGACATGCCCATCACCGACGCCGCCTACAAGGTGCTCTACGAGGGCGCAGACGTAAAAGACGCCGTTCAGGCGCTTCTCTCCCGCCAACGCAAATCCGAATCCGAGGACGCAGGCTGGCAATAACTGCATACGGAAAATGGCATCCCGGACGGGATGCCATTTTGACTGTCAAAAAGGATTTGTGCCCTCGCTGATCGCTTGCTATCTGGTCTTGTGTGTGCTATACTGAATGAAAGTTCAATAAATTGGAATACGGAGGACGACTGATATGAAGAAAACGGCCATATTGATATACGATTCATTTTGTAATTTTGAAATCAGCACCGTACTTGAGATACTGGCACTTGCCGAAAAACCGATTACGGTTTTTGGAATTACAAGAGAGGCAATCAGAAGTGAAGATGGGCTGTCGGTATTACCTGATGATACTATCGATAATCTAGATTTGGATGCGTACGACAGTTTGATATTGCCGGGCGCAATGGATATCAGAGAAGCTATTGAGAATGAAAGAATTATAGATTTCATCAAGAAGTTTGAGGGAAAGACAATAGGCGCCATTTCTATTGCACCCCTGTTACTTGTTAGGGCTGGATTACTGAATGGAAAACCATTCATGGCTGGTATCAACAAAGAAGAAATCTTTGAAGAAGGTTTTTCAGAAAGTGATTTAGCTGAAATGGTGGGATGGGATGACAATTTAAGCAAGCCGGTTGAGGCGGGATATATTATAACTGGTAATATAATTACGTCAATATCATATAACTTTGTCAAATGGGCGTTGGCGTTTGGGAAAATGCTAGGAATTGATATCCCTGCAAAAACGTTTGGGCTTCAATAGCTTCCAGTTTGACTGTTGGATTTGTCCCGTTTTGTTAACTGTTTTCCCCTTATACCTTTCCTCCGCAAGACCCTTGAAATACGCCAAAATGGCATCCCGTCCGGGATGCCATTTTTTATATTTTCACGTTGGGGAAATACTGCTCCGCAAAATCCACCTTTTCCACCTGAAAGGACTTGCCGTTCAGGTATGCAAGTGACCCGGCGTCCGTGGTGAAGGTGAAGGTCAGTTTGTAGGAATACAGCGCCTGATAGCTCCGGTCGAAGCGCTTGTCCAGCTTGCCGTACTTGCCGTCTCCCAGCAGGGGGTGTCCCGCGTGGGCGAACTGGGCGCGGATCTGGTGCGTCCGACCGGTGATCAGCTCGCACTCCACCAGAGAAAGCCCCGCCGCGCTTGCGAGGGTTTTGTAATTGGTCTGGCAGGTCTTGCTGCCGGGCTGGGGCGTGTCCGTGACGTACACCCGGTTTTTCTGGGTGTCCTTGAAGAGATACCCTTTCAGGCTCCCCTCTCCGGGCTTGGGCGTCCCTTCCACAATGGCCAGATATCGCTTGTCGATTTCCCGATCCTTGATCTTCTGATTCATCACCCGCAGGGCTTCCGCCGTCTTGGCGGCGATCACGATGCCCCCGGTGTTCCGGTCAATCCGGTTGCACAACGCCGGGGTGAAGGCGTTTTCCTCCCGGGGACGCCACTCCCGCTTCTGGTACAGATAGGACTGGATGTGGTCGATCAGGGTGCGGCCGTACTCCGCGCCGTCGTGGGGATGCACCGCAAGGCCGGGGCGCTTGTCCACAAGCAGAATGTTTTCGTCCTCGTAGACAATGTTCAGCTTGGGATTCGCCACGGTGAGGTAGGCGTTGTCCTCCCGGGGCTTGTCAAAAAACTCGTCGTTGATATACAGCTGCAAGACATCGCCCTCTTGCAGCCGGGTGTCCCGGTCAATGCGCTTGCCGTTGCACTTGATGCGCTTGATGCGGATATATTTCTGCGCCAGAGAGGCCGGAAGCAGCGGGACTGCCTTCGCAAGAAAACGATCTAAGCGCTGACCTGCGTCGTTCTGGCCGATGGTAAACTCTTTCATCCGTTCTTTCCCATGTTTTCGTCGAAATGTTGGTTGACCTGCTCCGTGAACTCCAGCGCGGCGTTGTAGCCGAGCTTTTTCTGACGGTTGTTCATGGCCGCCACCTCCAGAATCATGGCAAGGTTCCGCCCCGGGGTGATGGGGATGGTGTTCATGGGAACCTTGACCCCCAGCAGCTCCATGTACTGCTCCTCCAGACCCAGCCGGTCGTAGACCTCCTGGGTGTTCCATGGAACGATGTTCACGATCAGGTTGATCTCGTTTTCCGTGCGGACGGCGCCCATGCCGAACAGCTTCGCCACGTTGATGATGCCGATGCCCCGCAACTCGATGTAATTGCGGATCAGCTTGGGAGCGGTGCCCACCAGCGAATTTGTGGAGACCTTGCGGATTTCCACGGCGTCGTCGGCGATCAGCCGGTGGCCGCGCTTGAGCAGCTCCACGGCGGCCTCACTTTTGCCGATGCCGCTGTCGCCGATCAGGAGAATGCCCTCGCCGTAGACCTCCACCAGCACGCCGTGGCGGGTAATCCGGGGCGCCAGCGCGGCTTTCAGGTAGGTGATGATGGTGGAAACGATGGTGCTGGTGGCTTCCTTGGTGCGCAGGACGGTAACATTGTGCTTCTGCGCCATCTGGAGGCACTCGGCGTGGGGCGGGATGTCCCGGGCGATGAGCAGCGCCGGGAATTTGTAGGAAAACAGCCGGTCGAAGATCGCTCCCCGCTCCTTGGGCTGCAATTTGTCCACGTAGCTCATCTCCACATTGCCCATGACCTGCAGACGCATAGGCTCATAATGGTCAAAGTAGCCCGCCAGCTGAAGGCCGGGTCTTGCCACGTCCTCAACGGTGATGCGGATGGCGTCAAAATCCGTGGACGCGTAGGTGACTTCCAGATTAAATTCCTTTACCAGCGTTTTCAGCGGCACACTGTATGTATCCGTCATGGTTTTCACCCCGAAAGCAAGCTTTTCTCTACCATTATACCCGTACGGGGCGGGAATATCAATACATTTCAAAAAAACAAATTATTTTGAAAAAAACACTTGCATTTTACCGCGAAATCTGATATCATATCTAAGCGCCTGTGAATTGGCGTATTTATCGAGTCATTATCGGATGGGAGGTGCTAGAAAATGGCTAAGTGTGATTTTTGTGGTAAGGGCGTAACCTTCGGTATCAAGGTCTCTCACTCCCACAGACGTTCCAACCGTGCATGGAAGCCCAACGTGAAGCGCGTCAAGGCTGTCGTTAACGGGACCCCCTGCCACTGTCTCTTATACACATCTCCGAGCCCACGAGACCGGCGCCTATCTCGTATGCCG
>ENA-OZEP01000045-OZEP01000045.1-human-gut-metagenome-genome-assembly--contig:-NODE-45-length-72808-cov-16.498041_pt1 | contig 72808 bp, 55 predicted proteins | sample MGYA00245074_ERZ653621 | MGnify/ENA primary metagenome ERZ653621 (study PRJEB26926, sample SAMN06165020) | human gut metagenome | biome: ENVO:00009003; feature: ENVO:2100002; material: ENVO:00002003...
CTAAATCGGGGAATTAACTTTGCGAAAATTCGGGAATTCAAAGTTACCGATTACACTCCGTGGGTAGCACGCAGTTAGGTCAGTGCCAGCATCCGCCTGTGCGAGGCGGCGGCAGGAGAGGGCCTGGCGGCAGTGGCCGGGACCGTCCCGGCCCTTTGCCAGCCCTGCACCGGGCAGAGGAATTGGGACCCCAATTCCTCTGCCTCGGTGCAACCCCGCTCGGACGCCATCAAGATTCTGGCGGCATCTCCCGCAACAACCTCAGTGCCGTGCGAGCATCCTGCCGCCTTATGCAGCGCAGCTGCGGGTCGGCCCGTCATCAAAGGCCAGCAGTCGGGCAGAGCCCGCCAGCTCGCCTTTGACGCCGTTCCTCCAGTTCTGCGCACGGGAGGGCCTGTCGAGGTTGCCTCGGGAGCGAAGATCGGATTTCCGCGCACGAGGGTTTCGGATTCTGGGGCTTATAAATTAAAGTCTCACAGAGTGTCAGTGTTATGCGCTTTGACCGCAACTTGTTCATTTTCTGTTTTGCGGATATGGTAAAAAACTGTAACTTTACGGCCGAAAACAGTTTTGGTTTATGGAAAAATGTATCATCGCGGCGGTTGCCGACAACGGGGCGATCGGGAAGGACAACGATCTGCTCTGGCATATTGCCGAGGATATGAAATATTTCAGACGCACTACCACCGGCAATCCGGTGGTTATGGGCTACAGGACATTCCTTTCGATAGGAAGGCCGCTCCCTAAAAGGGATAACATTGTGATTTCCACACGGTCTTGGGATGATGTTCCGGAAGGTGTGAAGGTGGCCGGAAACCTTGAGGAGGCATATTCATTGGTGGAAAAGGCTGCCAAATCGAAGGTAAACGATGCTGCCGTAGATGTCGAAGTGTCAGAAAAAAAGGTGGCTGGCTCTGCTGATGGCGGTCGGGAAACAGAGCCAGGGCGCATCTTCATCATGGGTGGCGGCGAGACTTACCGCAAGGCGCTTCCAACGGCGGACAAACTTTATATAACGCACGTTCACACCGCGATTGAGGATGCGGACACGTTCTTCCCGGTGATCGATCCGGTGATTTGGGAGGAGGAGTCGGCCACTCCGGTCGCCACGGATCCTGAAACCGGTTATACTTACGAATTTAAAGTTTATAAAAGACGATTTTAGGTCACTTCGACAGGCTCGGCGATCATTTGATCGGTCACTGAGCCTGTCGAAGCACCGAAGCGTCAATAGCACATAAATAAAACGACAACCCGGCATCCCCCGCAGGCCGGACGCAAAAAACAAACTTAACGAATATGTCAGACAGAGAAAACTTCGGCAGCCGAGCTGCCGTGATTATGGCCTTCGCCGGCTCCGCCATCGGACTCGGCAACATCTGGAGATTCCCATATATGGTCGGTGAATATGGAGGCGCGGCCTTCATACTTATCTACATAGTGTGCTCCTTCGTCCTTTCCCTGCCGATCCTGTTCTCGGAATCGGTGATCGGCCGTAAGACCCATCTCAGCACATTCGGCGCGATGAACGCCCTCGCTCCGCATTCCAAATGGAAATGGCTCGGTCTTCTGACGGTCGTCACACCGCTGATCATCCTTTCCTACTACAGCGTGGTGGGCGGATGGGCCATTGAATATCTCGTCAAATCCGCCACTTTCAGTTTCACGCTTGACAAGGCCGAGGCCGTCACCGGGATGTTCGGCGAGTTCGCCTCTTCGGTCTGGGGACCGATAATCTGTTTGTTTATATTCCTGTCACTGACCGCTTTGATTGTCTTTCTGGGAGTCAAAAAGGGAATTGAGAAGTTCAGCAACATCTCGATTCCGATCCTGTTCGTGCTGATTGTCGCCATCGCCATCTATTCGGTCACACTTCCTGGAGCCGGCGAGGGAGTCAAGTATCTTGTCAAGCCGGATTTCTCAAAACTGACCCCAGGGGCATTTTCGGCGGCGTTGGGACAGAGTTTCTTCTCGTTGTCTCTGGGCGTGGGGACTATGCTGACATATTCATCATACGTCAGTAAGAATGAGAATCTTATAGTTTCAGGTGCAGGCACTGCCGTGTCTGATTTGATTTTCGCTATGCTGGCCGGATTCGCAATTATGCCGGCTGTGTTCGCCGCCGGAATCGCTCCGTCAGCCGGACCGGGACTCGTGTTCGAGACCCTTCCTTACATATTCGCTAAGATGGGTGCCGGCGGGCAGATTGTGAGTTGTCTGGTGGCGATCCTGTTCTTTCTGACCATTCTGGTCGCCGCGCTCACATCGTCCATCTCCATCCTTGAGGTCGGGGTCGCCTATCTTGTTGAGGAGAAGGGAGTTTCGAGGCACAAAGCATCAGTCGTGCTCTTCTTCGCCACGTTCGCTGTCGGGGTGCTCTGCTCACTGTCGTTCGGACCGCTGTCGGATGTGAAGATTCTGGGAGACGGGATATTCAGTTTCTGTGACAAAATGTGCTCCAATTACCTGATGACGCTCGGAGCCTTCCTGTTCTCGGTCTTTGTCGGCTGGAAGATGGACAAGAAAGCCGTCCGTGACGAACTCACGAACGGCGGTTCCATCAAGTTTAACAACAAGTTGTTTCCGGTTGTCTATTCCCTCATCAAGTATGTCGCTCCGGTGACCATCGCGGTGATCTTCATTACCGGGCTTGTCGGGTAGTGTTCTATTTGATCCTGAACCTGTAGATCTGTCCGTCGCGTGGCTGTCTGCTGACGTGCAGGACCATGTAGAGCCATTTGCCCTTGACGTCCACGCCTTCCGGCTCATGATGCAGGTCGTTCAGGTTGACAGTTTTGACCAAAGTCTTTGTGTTCATGTCCACAACGTGCAGTAATCTGTCGTGAGGCGGGTAGCCGTCTCCAAGGTAGGCGTAATGCCCATTGAGAACACTGCCCTGATATATTTTTATGCCAGGTACATAGAATTCATCCAGCGCATCGTCCTGCGTAAGGTGTACCTCACCGTTTTCATCAGAGTCCTTCAAGGTTGGAAGTCTGAATTTCTTTATCAGCTTCCGCATCTCGCCGCTTGACCCATAGGTGTAGATGATCTTGTTCTTTCTGTCTATGAACCAGTCGAACGACCCTGTGTAGCCCTCTCCGGTGTGGAAAAGCTTCTGCACAATCGTGCCCCCGTCCAAAGTGATGTCCGTGACATAGCAGCAGTGATCTCCCTTGCATCCTGAGATGTAAAGCAACGGGAATTCCGATCCTTTTTCCACTCCGAAGGATGCGTTGTTGCAGTGCGACTTGTTTCCTTCCAACATGAAAGTGGAGACGAACTTGTTCTTTTTCATGTCAATGACGACACACTGCCCCTTGTCGTGAAACACAAACCCGTATTTTCCCCAGATAGCAAACCCTTGTGTAGCTCCCTTGACCTTGACGTTATCCGGAGTCAATTTCCCAAGGTCGCACACAAATTCCGGTGTCAGTTCCGGCCCCTTGTATTCCTGAGCCGAAGCCATCAAACCAAAGAACAGCGCGACCGTCAGCGCCGTGAAGATTTTTTTGAGCATAATAATATAGATTAAAACAGAGAAAGTTGTGCTGGAGCGATATTCCCTCTCAACATGGCGGAATAGTGTTCCGACACCGAACTATCAATTAAATCAGACGAAGAATGCTCCAATACTTTCATTAAATCAATTCTCATTAGCAAATCCTTGTTGATTACCCTTTTAGCGTCTTCGAAAATAAGCGATTTCATGAAAGATTGAGCGGGTTTGCTGTTTAGTAACCGCAGGGTTGTCATAGCGTCATCAAGTGCATCGAATCCTAACATATAGCATGTGTCATCGAGCATCACACTTTTGCCTGAAACGGGGACAATAAGTGTAAATGCCGGTTTCTTATAGAGTCCAGATACCGCTATTTTGTATGGCTTAAAGGAATATTCTCCGATGCCAAACAAGCAAAAGCGTGAGCGTCCTTTGTAGATTCGGCTTCTCCTATTGTCTAATAATTCAGCATGAGACAGTAAGTATTTGTAAGTCTTTGGGTATTTGATATTTATCCATGCGGTGTTATCGGAAGTCGTTTTCTGGGTGACTATTACATATTTTCGCGTGGATGAAATCATTCTTCCTTTGATGTCGGAACTTTTAATTAACGGGTAAATCATGTCATCTTCAATGTCAACTATTTCACCCATACCATTGGTGTATCGGCCATCGTTGTATGCCAGTTCCATGACCTTGGCGCAATCGTGTTTTATACCTGACCACCAAACCAAAGGTGAGCGTCCATCCATATAGGAATATTTTTGATATAATTCTATGTCAGAAACGAAATTATTATTTACCCAACCATATTCATGAATATCTTTCAGCGTGTAGAAATCCTTGATTTGGCAATGCCTGGAGGCGTCTTCCTTAATTGTGCAAAAAAACAATGACGCTGAGACGGAGACATTGAATTCTTTTTGGGCATCAATGCTATACTGATGAATATCCTTGATAGGCAATATGTTTGTATTCTGTTCGTAAAGAATGTTCCTGATGACAGAATTCTTCAGTAGCAACGCGAGATAACCGTGCTCTCCTGACATAAGCGAAATCATTTGTCGACAAATATATTCCGCTATGTCAAAATTACTTTTACCTGTCAGAGCTTCCATTCCACTTAATCTTTTGAAATTGCTCTTTTCGGGTAAATTATCTTTGCCCAGACTCCCCAGTTTGCTGTTTGTGACCCAGGGCGGGTTTCCCAACACCAGTACTTCTCTTTTGGCCAATCTTTTTTTTATACTCGCAAAATCAAAATCGAATATGTTTTGATTGTATAGATGAATTTTGACCTTAATCCTGTCAGGCGTGTCAATGAAGAGTTGAAGAATTCTTATCTTTAATTCATCAATATATGGCTTTCGGATTTCTATCCCATAAATGTCCTCAACATTATCAAATGTCAGTAATGCGGCTAGAATGAAATTACCTTTGCCGCATGTTGGCTCTATTATGACTTTAGGATTGATCCCATTGTTCTTAAGTAATCGACAGATATTCAGGGCCAATTCAAAGTTTGTCTGCCAATCGCCATAAGTGTCCTTGCAATCCATTGAGTCTCTTTCATCTGACTGAATGTCATACAAGCCTTGGTGATGTTCAATGAAGCATTGGACGCCACAGAGTTCTTCGAGTTTTGCGTTGGCTACGGAAACAGGAAGAGATTTGACTGATTCCAGATAATTATTTGCCGTCATATTTGACAATAGGGGTGATACCATTTATGTCCTCGTCCAAAAAGACAATTCTGTTATACTGCAGTCTCCATTGTAATGCGTTGGAGATTGTAAGGTATCCTATGGCAGGAGGGTTTTTGAGGATATCTGAAGCCATATTGTTTAAGGTCACTTCATCTGCCGGAATCTTATGGTCGGACAGGAAAGCGAAGATGTCATCAACATTACCATTATTGTTGATAATATTCAGTAGTCCCGTTGTTGTTTGGTAATCAGCGGTTCTGCTGGATTCGATGAAGGTACAGGAAAGAAAATCCAACCGCCCTTTCCTTGCTCTTTCATCATCTACCTTTTTGTAAACGAATACAATAAGATTATATCCTAGTCCGTATATTTTCTGCTTGCTGTCTTTATATGGACAACTGGACTGAGGTTGCTTTATTGAAGTGACTTTTATATCGGTATTCACGGAAGGCAGATCCAGCCCATTGGCCGAGTTTCCAATGGTGAGGTCATATCTTTCTGTAAGATGAATTTTGAACAAGTGCTCAACCAGAGTCCCGACAGCTTTCCCATCAGAGACACCATACAACTCCTCTCTAAGCACACCGAGTTCTGCTTCGCAGAACTCATGCGCGCAGCTTATCAAATCAGGAATGGTCAGTACTGTTTTCATGTTTATCGTCTTTTGCATTCATTACAAAGATACATATTTTGTTTAGATTCTTTCTCATAAAGTATTAGGCGATAATTCGAGTCTTTATTGTAATTTTGCCGCAAAATTGTATCGTTATGAATCTAGTCACCGCAAGGCTGTTGAGCCAGCAGTTGATTTGTCCTCAGTTCACTAAACCGGAGGAGGTTGTGTCGTGGTTCGGGGCGATGCAGGGGCAGGAGTACCGGATGGTCCGCTGGGCGGTGGCGATGCGGACCAAGAGTCCGTCTCTCAAGGCGTTCGAGAAAGCGTTCAACGAGGGGCGGATTGTCAGGACACATCTGCTTCGCTGCACTTGGCAACTGGTTGCGGGTGAGGATCTTGGCTGGATTCTGTCCGTTTGCCGGACGAAAGCCTTGTCCGGCCTTCGAGGCTGGATGAGCGCCAACAAGATCTCCATCCCGGCGGAAGAGCAGGAGCTGATTTCAGGAATATTCGAGGAAACATTGCTCCGGCAGCGTAGTGCCCGGAAGGCTGATTTTGTCGCCGCGCTCGCCGAAAGGGGAATCACGATGGACGATCACCGCCTGTCCTACCACATCCGTCTGGCGGAGCTTTCCGGACTTCTTTGCAGCGGCGACCTGCACCCGATGAAAAACACCTATTCCCTTGTGCGTGAGAAGATTGGAAATTCTTTGAATATCTCGGGAGAGGATGCCCTGGGAATGCTTGCCCGGAAATATTTCCGAAGCCACTCTCCGGCCACGTTCGAGGACTTCCTCTGGTGGTCCGGCCTGAATGTCAGCGACTGTCAGAAAGCTGTCGAAATCATTGGTGACGAACTCGTTAAGGAAACGTGGAAAGGCCGTGAGTTCTATATTCACGAATCCACCCGCACCAGAGGATTCCGCTCCGGAACGGTTCATCTCATCGCTCCGTATGATGAATATCTCATCGGCTACAAGAGCCGTGACATCGTCCTTCCGCCCGAGCATTCCCGCAAAGCCCACAGCAACAACGGAATATTCCAGCCCGTAATCGCCCTTGACGGCGAGATCGTCGGCAACTGGTCCCCGACCTCCAAGACCGGCTGCTTTGAAATATTCAAGGATGGACTTTCCATCCCGGAAGATGTCCTCACCACTCAGTTTGAAATTTACCAAAGATTCGCAAACCTCACTCGCTGAATTTGTGGTACGCTTCAGTAAGTTCAGAGGTATTCCCCTTCCCGCAATTTTTGTAACGTGAAAAATTCGGGAAGGGGAATACCTCTGAACTCCTCCACTATAACTTGCCTTAGGATTACAGCGAATGCAGAAATCCGAAGGCGTGGCTCCAGTTCTGGAAACCGAGGTCAGAAGCGGAAATCAGGATGTTGAAGTTGCCGGAGTCGTAGAAACGCATCTCAAGATCGTCATCCTCATCGAGTTGGAGAAGGTTGACGGCATCCGGGAACTCATCTCGGATCTCCTCGAAGAACGGGCGGCCGAGAATCTTGAAGCCGTCGTTGTCTTCTTCGCACTCGGCGAAGTCAATGGCCATAGCCGGCTCGGCGAGCTCCTGATCATCATCGTCCACAAGAATGCACGAATTGAAGGTCTCCATGTTGATCTGCTTGGTGTACTTGACCTTGACGGTCTTCCTCGGCCAGCGTCCGAGCGGGAAATGCTCCGGGGAGTCGTAACCGATGAACTCATCGATCGCCGCAAAGAAATAGAGCATCCCCTCGTGCGGCAGCAGCCCCTCCTTGTCGAAAGGCGCGATGTCCTCGCAATCGATCTGACAGATGAAAGTGAGGGGATATTCAGACTCCGTTCCATCCTCTTCCGTGATCTTCATCATCGGGTACTCCGCCTGAGGTGGCAGATCAGGGTTGCCCCACCATTTGCTGCAGCAGAAAAGGTTGGATTCCGTCTTTCTGGGTTTCAAACTTATTGCCATATTGTTGTAAATATTTGATTTTTAATTAATAACTATATTCGGTAAGAATGAGCGATTGTTGTCAGTGAATTTGCTTATGAGACATCCGCCACGATGGCCGTGACGTTGTCCACTCCTCCGTTCCGTTTCGCGGCGTCGATCAGGGCCGCGCAGCTTTCCTCCGTGGAGCCGGATGCCAACAGCCGTTCGATCGCATCATCCTCCAGCATATCCGAAAGACCGTCAGAGCAGATAAGGATCCTGTCCGACTCCATCAGCCGGTCGGTGATGTCCAGAATGTAAACCTCTGTGTCGCAGCCCGCTCCAATGCAGTTGTACAAGGCCTTGCCGGCCGGAAGCGGAACCATATCCCTTTCGTGAAGTGTCTGGTCTGAGGTCAGTTGCCTCAGCATTCCGTCCCTCAGGCGGTACGTCCGGCTGTCACCGATGTTCACGAGCAGAGTCTTTCCCTGCATCCAGACAATTCCAGTCAACGTGCAGCCCATCGCCTTGCCTTGATGCCGCTCGCAGGCCTTGGCGTTGAGATTGGCGCTTATGCTCTCGATCTTCAGTTTCAATTCAAAGATAGGGTTGTGATGCTCCAGAGATTTGTCCAACAGGTAGGCCCGCAAGGTCTCCAGAGTGAACTGGCTGGCATATTCACCGCTCTCGTGGCCACCCATTCCGTCCGAGACAAGTAGGCAGAAGGTCTCATTTTCAGTGACTTCCTTTTCTATATTCAGAGAATTGTCCCTGATCAGGTACATCCCAGCGGATGCCATATCCTCGTTGTTGTCCCTTATGCGTCCGACATCCGAGACGCAGCTGATTCTTAGTTTCATAGGCTATTCAACAGTGAATTTCAAAGTGGCTATCTTAAGTTTCTGACCCTTTCGGAGGGGGTACCATTTGTCTTTCTCCAACTTCACTCCGTCTATGGCCGTGCCGTTGGTCGAACCCAGATCGCAGATCTTCCACTCACCATCCTCAAAAGCGATCTTTCCGTGATGCCCGGAGACAAATTTACAACTTCCGAGTTCCGGGAATATTCCTCCGCTCCTTCCGAACCCGCCTTCTTTGACATAGAGTGTCATATCTTCACCCTTCAAGGTCAGCAGGGCATCGAATATCTGGTTGAAATCAATTTTTTCCAATGGCTTGGGGGAATCCTGTCGCGCGGCCGTATCCATCGGCTTTGGAGAGTCAGATGGTTTAGAGTTTACGGCTACTTTTGCGCCAAAGAATTCTTCGGCGCTGATAAGCAACTCCCCGCACCGAGGGCAGGAAGTCCCTTTCTTGGGTTGACGGCACTCCGGACAGAACATCAGATGCTTCCCGCAGAGATCACAGTAACGGCTGTCGTCATCGATCACACCTTGGCAGAACGGACATTTCATAGCAGATCCTCCTTTGTTATTGTCTTTGGTTTGGAACCCTCGTAAGCGACCTGTCTGTCAGCGCCTTCAGCTACGAGTTCCTTCATTTTTGAATATGCTCGGCCGGCCACCGCTGACTTGACTTTTCCGAACATATTCCTTACATCCCGCCCGTTGCCGAAGTCGAACGCGCGGTTGTCATACATATCTATGAAGCGGTCTTTCAGAATAGTTTCGGCCTCAGGCTCAATGGAATATCCTTCCTTGCGGCAATAAAGACGGAATATGTCCATCAGCTCCTCGGGATTGTAGTCCTCGAATGTGATGGTCTTGGTGAAGCGGGACTTGAGGCCGGAATTGGAATCCAGGAACCGGCCCATCTCCCTCGTGTAGCCGGCGGCGATGCACACGAACCTGCCCTTGCGGTCCTCCAGCAGTTTCAGCAGCTCGGTCACGCTCTCGTTGCCGAACTCGTCGTTGTCGCCTTGGATCAATGAATATGCCTCGTCGATGAACAGGATCCCTCCCATCGCCCTGTCGATCGTCTCCCGTGTCTTCGGAGCGGTCTGGCCTTGGTACGGAGCCACCATGTCCGCCCTCGACACCTCGATCACATCCGGTCTCGCGATCACTCCGAGAGAGTACAGGATCCTTCCCATCAGCCTTGCGACAGTGGTCTTGCCGGTTCCCGGATTGCCGAGGAACAGATAGTGGTCAGGAACGATCGCGGTGAAGTCCCCGCCGGAAAGCTCGCTGTCCATCTTCTTCTGCCTCATCTCGTTGAGCATTGAACGGATCTCGTTCTTGACGCTTTCCAATCCGATCAGTGAATCCAGTTCCGCGAGGCACTCCTCCTCGGAAGCCACTTTCGGCTCTTCGAACGGAATGTCCTCCGGAAGGATGGTGAAGAATGTTTCCTTGCCGACCTGGCTGTCAGGAAGCGCGTTGACCCTTGTGCCGATGTTCCCCAGCACGCTGTCGAGCATATTCCTTGCCTCACGGGCATTGCCGAAATCCTTCCCCGACTTTTCCGCCGAGAGCTTCCGGAACGCCTTGAGGGCTTTGTCCAGAGTGCCACCTGCAAAGGAGTAGCCCTGCCCTTCGGCCATCCTGCGGAAGATCTCCGTCAGTTCCTCCGGCGTGTAGTCGTCGATGTTTATCCTGTGCGTGAACCGGCTGGCGAACCCTTCGTTGGCTCTCATCAGGTTCCGCATCTTGTCCTTGTAGCCGGCGCAGACCACCACGAACTTGCCCCGGTCGTTCTCCATCCGGACCATAAGCCGCTCCAGAGCCTTGATCCCCTCGGAATCAGAGCAATGGCCGGTGTCGTCGAACGGAGCGAGGGCGTAGGCCTCGTCTATGAAAAGGACTCCGCCCATCGCCTCGTTCACAGCCTTGTCCATGTTCTTGTCCGACTCGTTGGCGTAGGTGCTTACGATGTCCTTGCGGCTCTTCTCGATGACACGGTCTGTCGAGCATATTCCCATGGCCTTGAACAACTTGCCGAGCACTCTGGCCACGGATGTCTTTCCAGTTCCGGGGTTTCCGGTCAGGATGATGTTCACGGGACGGATCGATGCCTTGCCTCCGAACTCCATCCGGCGCTGCTGGAAACGCATCTCCTCCGCAAGATCCCTCAGGGCTTTCTTGACGGACTCCATTCCGACGAAAGAGTCCAGTTCCTTCATCACGCTTTCCACCGAGATCTCCTTCGTGCCGTCCGGCCCGGCGATGTCCTCCCAGGTCAGGACTTTGCCCGAGCTGGCATATTCATCATCACTCAGACCCGCCGTTCTGGTGCAGAGCCGCTCGAAGCAGCGGTCGAAGGTGTTGCGCACCTCGCGGGCGTTGCCGAAGGTGTCGGTGCGGCTCAGGTACATCCGCTCGAAATATTTTCCGACCTTGCCCGCTGCCTCGTCCGTCAGGGACAACCCCTTCTTTTTCACCATATTCAGGAATATCTCGGTGAGTTCCTTGCCATTGTAGTCCTTGAACTCGATCTTCTTCTTGAATCTGGATTCGAGTCCAGAGTTGGAGCGCAGGAACATCGTCATCTCCTTGGTGTAGCCGGCGATTATGCAGACGAAGTCTCCGGCCTTGTTCTCAAGGTACGGCAGCAGGGTGTCGATGGCTTCCTGGCCAACCTTGTCGTTGTCTCCTTGCTTGAGGGTGTAGGCCTCATCGATGAACAGGATTCCGCCCATTGCCTTGTTGATGACCTGTTCGGTCTTGAGGGCAGTGTCTCCGACATACTGCGAGACAAGATCCTTGCGTGTCACCTCGACCAGATGGCCGCTCGGGAGCACCTGAAGACTGCCCAGAATGTCAGCGAACAGCCTTGCGATCGTGGTCTTGCCTGTGCCTGGATTGCCTGTGAAGACAAAGTGGCTTTTCAGCTGCACAGGCTTGCCGGGATTGTCCCTCTTCTGTCTCTTGATGCTGTCGATGATGGACTGAATCTCCTGTTTGACTTCTGTCAGGCCGGTGAAGGCGTTGATCCTGGCCATGATCTGTTCCTCGGAGAGTTCCTCGAACGGCTCTCCCGGAATGTCGGCCTCCTCGATTTGGGAGCCACCCCGGCTGAACATATTGAAGGCGCTCTCTTCGGCTATCTTTCCGGCCAGGATTCCGTTCTCCTTGGTTCTGCCGCCACGGAACATCTTCTTGAAGACAAGTCCCAGCCTCCTTTCCGCCTGAGGACTGATCGCCGTCCTGAACTTGTCCCTGACCATTGACACGCACATCGCCTTGAGGTCGTTGTCCTTGAATGGAGAGATGTGGAAACGGAACTCGAAGAGTGACTGTGCGTTGCTGTCAGCGCTGATAAAGGTGCCAAAGCCGTCTTCAAGGCCGCACAGGATCACCACCGGCATATTCACATCAACCTTCATCCTTGCGAAGAGTTTGTCCAGCTGTGAGGAGCCGCCCTTGGCGTTCACCAGATTCTGGCAGTTCGTGACCACAAGCACTCCTGTCTTGAGCGCGGCGAGATTCTCGTCCAGCTTGGAGTTGAAGTCGTTCCAGTCAGCCGCGTCCACGGTCTTAGGCCGGAGGTTCTCCGTGATCTTGTTGTGGTAGAGGATCCCGGCAAGTTTTCCGGCCAGATAGGTCTTGCCGGTGCCGGTCTCTCCGGTGATGATGCAGTCAAGCCCTGGCCTTACATCGCTGCCGGTACGCTTGCGGAACTCGGCGGTCTGCTCGCAGCGCTTGGTGAAACTCGCGAGGGGTTCCTTGACGCAATCCTTCGCGATCATTCCGTCCCCGGTCACAGAGCCTGCCGAAGTGACCGCTCCTGATGAGCCGGCCGCCCTTGACGCTTCGATTGCTTCGACAGGCTCAGCAACCGCTGCAACCAGCCTCTCCCCGCACCATTTGCAGTACGAAGCCTCATTTCTGTTCGTCTTTCCGCACTTCTGACACGTTTTCATGAACCTTTTCTGTTATCTTGTTGATTGTGTTACCGATTTTCGGATGATTCTCCGTGATTTTCTCCGTGTCGCTGATCCGAGGAATGACCGCGACAGGGAAGAGCAGCAGGAAGGTCGTCATCGCAGCCAGAACCAAATGCTTCAGCTTGTGCAGCAGGCTTTTAAGGTACTTTGACCGGAAGAACTTCTCGTTGGCGAACAACGAGGAGACAAATTTGTCCTCCGAGGGATTGAACGCATAGTGAAGGGGCTCCAGAATCGTCTGGTCCTCGTCAGGATTCCACATCTTCCTAAGTTCGGACGCTCCCTCGTCACGCGAGAACATCTGTTTGGCGAACCACACGATCGCCGCGGCCACGGCCGCGATGGTCACATAAATGATGTACTTCCCGAGGAACCATTTGCAGAGGAAATACACCGCTACGGTCAGGATGATGAATCTGAATATGTAAGTGAACAGGTTCCTGTCGTAACTCCTGTTGTAGAAGAATAGGTTCAGCAGCAGCGGGAATGCTATTCCTCCTCCCCAGACCCAATAGACTGATTTGCCGACATTGTCCAGAACCGGATAGTCAATCGCTCCGATGACGAGCATGAACAGCATCGCAAGACATGGGATGAGCCACAGCGCCACCGCCGCGATCTTCTCCAGCAGTCCAAGAAGCAGGACAGGTGGAGGTAACTGATGCCATCCGACCGCTGTCGTGGCCTCGTTGTAGCGCTTGAAATTCTCATCATCCTTGTCGTATTTGCCTATGAGTTTCAGGTACTTGACCGTGAACCTCTCATAGGTGAGCCGCTTGCTCAGATCCCTCTTTGGGTTTTCTTGCAACTTGACGGCAAGCCAGGCATCCAGGGCGTAGAAGTCAAGAGCCTCACAGATCTCGTCTTTCTTGATCTTCTTCAGATCGTCAAGATAGTAAACGGTCTCTCCGGAAGCCGGGAAATAGAACTGCGCTCCGTCCGCAAGGCCCTCCGCGGCCTTCATCATGGCGATGTCCTCGTTGTAGGGACCGGATTTCCCAACGTTGTCCGCACTGTCGTAGTCCGTGCAGTAAGCGACCCATTTGTCCTGCGCCGCGAACCTGTCCCCTTTGCTGAGGAAGAACTTGTGCAGGTAAGAATCCTTGTAGTCGCCTTGGAACGACTTGAGCAGCAGGTCGGCCAAAGAGGCCGGACATATTCCCGAATAAGGGTTGATGTCGGAGTACCATTCCTTGTACATCTTGTCCCTCTCGCTGTCGAAGACGCAGCGGAAGGCGCAGAAGGCGACGTTGACGAGCAGCCCGATCGATTCCCCGTCCATCGCGTAGTTAGGATCTTTCGGATCTGTGATCAGGCTGATGTCCGCCGCCGGGTTGATGGTCTGGATAACAAGCCGATACAGCATCTCGTAATCCTTGATGCCCTTGCGCACCTGGATCAATCTGTCAGCGTCTTTCTCGGAAAAGACCCTGACCATCTCGGCGAACCCGAGCGAGCAGAGGAACTGCTTGTCCTCATCCGCCACAACCCTATATTCAGAGCAGAATCTCACCACGTCCGTGATGTTGTAGCAGTCCACCTCGGTGAATTTTTCCTCCTTGCCGGTCTTCTTGCCTTGCAGGGTGCGGAAATATTTCCGGTCGTATATTCCCCAGACTATCACGCTCTTGGCGTAGCCGAAGCTGTCTTTCAGGGCGGCGCAGGTTCTTGAATATATTCCGTCAGTCTCCTTTTTCCCAAGACGCACCTCGCTGTAGAGATAGACAGGGTTGCTTCTGTCGCCCAGACTTGAACCGAAACCGCCGTCGCCGTTGAGGAGTTTGTTGACATTCACGCAGACATTTCCTTTTCGGTTGTAGAACGGCAGCTGCGGGTCAAGGGCGAGGGCGGCGGCATAGAGACCGGCCAACTGGTTCTTCGGGTAGATTCTCTCCACGATGTCGTTCAGCTTCACCTCCATCTCCGGCATCACCCTGCTTATCCAGCCGCTGATCTTGCCTTTGTACAGGTAGGCCGTTCCGAGAGCCTGATCCTCCATCATGAACTGAGCCAGCTCCTTGGCCGTGTGCGCGATCTTGTTCTTACCTGAATCGAAGACAATGCGCAGAATCTCGGCGTCTTCCACCACGGGAATATTCTCGCCCTCAAGTGTTCTGCGGATTTCCTCGTAACTCCAGCGGTTTTCCGGCTTGCCGATAAGAAGCCCTCGGGTTATTGTCCGCAGAGGCTCCGGCATATCGTCCGGCACAGGCAGCTTGCCTTGGATCTTGAGCTTCACCAGTTCGGGTTCTTTCTTTCGGAATTCGCTGTCTCCCATCCACATAGAGAGTACGGACATCCCGAGGGCGTAGTAGTCCGACGCGGCTGTCATTATCGCATAGGTGACATCTCCGATGCGGGTGGTGTTGGCGTAGAGTTCCGGCGCGGCATAGATCACGGTTCTGGACTGAGGTGTGTTGACGCTGCCGTCCTCTCCGAGAATGTCAGCGATCCCGAAATCCGAAAGCACGACCAGACCTGAGGCCTTGTCGGTGTAGAGTATGTTCTCAGGCTTGATGTCCTTGTGCAGCAGCCCGACCCTGTGCAGTTCACTGAGGTTTCTGGCGGTCATCGCAGTGATCTGGAGGATGGCGGCAGCGTCTTTCCTGAGATCGTAGCCCGCCACGGAGCCATCCTTGCACAACGGCATCAGGACGTAGCCTCTGTCGGTGGCATCGATCCTGACCGTCCCGCTTTCAAGAATATCCACGATCGCCGCCTTCCCTTTCAGCCGCTCCAATCTTTTAAGAATATCCTTGCTCACGCCATTGCCCCGGCGGTACAGTTTCAGGGCGAAGTTTCCCTTCGCCGAACTGACCACATAGACCTCGGCCTCGCCTCCGTTGCCGATCAGTCTGTCAACACTGTAACGGTTGCCTCTGAGGGTGATCTCTTCTTTGGTCTGGATATCCGCGGCTTTGTCTGATGTTCCGTCAGAGACTGCCGTACCGGTTGTCCCGCAAGTGAAAGTGGCCTTTGCGGTCACGGTTCCTGAATATTCAGAATCAGATTCGGTTCTGCACGCGCTTGTCGCGGTGATGTCCGCTACGGCTGTGCCGCTGTCTGCTATGGTTCCTGCCATAATTCTTTTTATTGTAATCTGTTATCCTATGCTGACCTTGTCGTTTCTATTTGAAATCCAGTATCTTTTCTTCCTTATATTCATAGACCCATTTCCCGCCGTGCCACGGTTCGCAGCACTCGCTCGGGCAGTTGTGCCAGCATCCGCAGAAGTTGCAGACCCAAGCTTCTCTGCCCTTTGTCAGGATGACCTTCTCCACAGGCAGCTTTCTGGCCGAGAAATAGTTCCGTTGCTCTTGCGGAGTGGAACCCACCGGCGGAAGCATTCCTTCCAGAGCCTTGTTCAGTTCCTCCTGGATTTTTGAATATTCAGCCCGCAGCTCGGCCTTGCTCTTCGGTCGTTGTGCCTGTTGTTGTTTTCCGTCCAGTGGCTGGGTTTGCTTTCCGTCCGGTCCCTGAGCTTGTCGAAGGGCCGGTGCTTCGACAGGCTCAGCAACCGACCCGCTCTGTCGAAGCGTGGTCTTTCCCAACAGTTCCTTGAGCCTCAACACATCCTCCGGCAACTCAACCTCCTTGCTTTCCTGTCCAGTAACCTCCTGCTCCTCAGCCTCAATCCTCGCCAACAACTCCGCCGCCTGTACCGCCAGTTCCGCCGCCTTGACAAACTGTGGATCCTTCAATGCCCTTTCCTGTTCCTTCTTCGCCGCAAGCGTCAACGGCTCATTGCATTTCCGGCAGAATCCACCGGCGTTCCTGGTTCCGCATTTCGGGCAGACGACCCCGCTTCTGCTCATCCCGCACTCCGGACATTCATCCTCTCCGCGAGGAATGTCCGCCCCGCAGAACGTGCACCAGTCCACAAGCGAATGCCCGCAGGACGGGCACCATTCCCAGCTTTTCCTCACCGGCTGCCCACAGTGTGGACATCCGATGTCATCGGAAGACGCGCGGATCTCATTCACTTGATTCAGAATGCTTTCCTTGTAAAGTTCCTTTTGCTTGAGCTGGGATTCCATATTCGTAGATTCTTATGGTTCTATTGTTTCTTTCAGTCAAGAGGCATCGATAAGACTACTTCTTAGTTTTTTGGAAGTTCGATGACAAATTCCGAGATCACCGGGTAGTGGTCGGAAATGTACTTGACACCGAATTTCTGCTCATCAATGACGTTGAAAGTCCGTGCCTCGGCGTTGCGGTAGAAGATGTGGTCTATCATTTGAAGTCTGGCTCCGTTTCGGCCGAAATCATTGAAAGAAGGGGTTTTGTCCGCCTTTTTCACGGTTTTCCCGGATTCTTTCAAATAGGTGGCCAGCGGCTTGAGAGCCTTGTCCTCGCTGGTGGTGTTGAGGTCACCAGTCATAAACACGACCGCATTGTCCCCGGCGATCTCCTTGATCTTTTCCACCATCAGGGCAGCGCTCTCCTGCCGCGCCTTCACCCCCGTGTTGTCAAAATGCGTGTTGAAAAGGAATATTATCTGTCCGGATTTCCTGAAACGGAGCTTGACCCAGTTGGTCGTCCTTACATATTCAGCGTCCCAACCTTTTTTTTCGGGAGTTTGGTTCTCGTTGAGCCAGAATGTGCCGTAGTCCAGCAGCTCGAACCTGTCGGCAAGGAAGAAGATCGGGTTGAAGCCGAACTCGGAATCCTGGTTGACGGTTCCGGGTTTTCCGTTGCCGTCGATCATAATGTACTTCTTCAACTCGTTCATCAAGAAGGACTTCTGTCCTGGTGCCGCCTCTTGGAGACCGATAATGTCTGGAAGATATTTCCTGATCGCCTTGACGCATCCGGCCTTCCTGCTTTCCCAATTGTACTTTCCGGTGTCCGCCGGGAACTGGATCCGGATGTTGAACGACATCACGCTGGCTTTCTCACTCTTGGCCTCCGCCTTGATTCCGGACAGCGCCAAAACAGTGATGACAGCGGTCACTAACAATAATATTCTTCTCATAAACCAAAAACTTCTTTTTCAAGCGTTAAAAAATATGCCGACGCGATGGCGTGAATATTTTTGTGTCGCTTAGCGGGTGATTCTCGCCACCCAGCCTCCGCCAGGAGCAAGATGGATTTTCACGATCCCGTCCGCCGGGATCTTCGCGGAAGTTTTCTTATAGTCTCTGGCTGCCCTGTCGGCGTTGATTCCGTCCTGGAAGACGGTCATATTCCCGTCTCCGATGAAGTTCAGGTCAAGGGTAAGGTCGCGCGTATCCCAATTCGTCAGCGCCCCGATGTACCAGATGTCTCCGCTGCGGCGGGCCACGGCGACATATTCACCGATCTCTCCGCAAATCGGAACTGTCTCATCCCAGACGGTAGGGAAGCCTGCGATGAACTCCGTGCACTCCGGTTCGGCCATATAGTTGGACGGCGAGTCGCAGAGCATTGTCAGCGGCGCCTCGAAGACGGCATATTCCGCGAGCTGACGGCAGCGGGTACCCTGGCTCATAGCCTCGGATCCGATCGGGTGGTAGTTCTTCTTTATTGCGTTGCGCATCGCCCCTTGGGTGTAATCCATCGGGCCGGCCACCATCCTGACGAAAGGAATCGTCACATCGTAGGTGACCTCGTCGTAGCCTTCCGGACTCCATTTCAACTGCTCCAGTCCGGCGACTCCCTCGAAATTAAGTACATTCGGGTAAGTCCTCTGGATTCCCGCCGGCTTGTAAACCCCGTGGAAATCAATCAGCAGATGGTTCTCGGCGGCGATCCTCGCCATCCTTTCGCAGAACTTCACGGCCTGCTGGTCGTCCCTGTTGATGAAATCGATCTTGAATCCCTTGAAGCCCATCTTGGCATAGTGGCTCATCGCCTTCTCCGGGTTCTTCACGATGCTGTTATAGCTGGCCCAGAGGATGATGCCGACATTCTTGCCGTTGGCGTAGGAGACGAGTTCCTCAAGATTGATGTCCGGGTTGATCAAGAACAGGTTCGCCTTCGCTCTCTGCGCCCAACCCTCGTCCATAATGATGTACTCGATGCCGTGCGCGGCAGCGAAGTCGATGTAGTACTTGTAGGTCTCCGTGTTGATTCCAGCCCGGAAATCGACTCCGTAAAGATTCCAGTCGTTCCACCAGTCCCAGGCCACCTTCCCAGGTTTTACCCAGCTCCAGTCAGTGTTCTCGTCCGCCGGAGTGGCAAGCTGCCAGACCAGATCCATCTCCATCAGCGACTTGGCATCCTGAGCGATCCCGATGACCTTCCACGGGAACTTCTGTCCGGCCTCGACCTTGGCGATGTAGTCGGCGTAGTCCATATCCTGATAGACGTACACTCCGTTCGGGCGAAGTCCGATAGGATAAGGCGCGCGCACGCTCTTCAACCCTTTGCTGCCCTGCCCGTTGAGGAACATTCCCGGATAACCGGACAGATCTGACTCGGTGATGACAATCTTAACCCCATCGGCAGCGTCCACCGTCATCGGAAGGAACGCCAGCTTCGCGGGATTCATCCGGGACAAATGAATATGCTCGTAGGTGTTCTCGAACGAGTTGACGAACTGCTGCTTGAATGTCTTTCCGTCATCACTCTTGACGTAAGGCACCCACGCCGTCCAGTCCTCTGCGAAATTGAACTCCGTAAGCTCGTCAGTCACAGTGAACTCCCCGGACTTCGCCGTTGAAATGAACCTGTAGGCCACCCCGTTGTCGAACGCCCTGAACTCCACATTGTACCCCTTGAACTCCAGCGTCAGGAAATTGTAAACGTCATCCACGGTCGCCTTCTTGTAGTTCATCGCCGGAATACCCTTCACATCGTGGCTCCCTTTCCTGCTCCTGCGAACCTTGTCCGCTCCTCCGAAGACCGTCCCGTCCTCAAATGTCATCGAGATCTCAGATGGTGTCAGGAGCGCAACCCCATCGCGGCTTATTGAATATCTCAGTCCGTCCCCAGTAGAGATTTCCGCCACGATCTTCCCGTCCGGAGAAGAAAGCGACCAATTATTCCGCGCCCCGAAGGCCACCAAAGGCAAGCCGATGAGCATCGCCGCCGTCAAAAGAAGTTGTTTCAGTGTCATATTACCCATAGTAATGAAGCTGATTTCACTAAAAATCAAAAATAGTCATTTTTCCGAATTTTACCAAAACGGGACAGGTTTGAATATGTGAGCATACCTCCCGGGGAACGTTTCCGCCCCGAAATGTCACCGAAGAGCGCCTCTTGACCCTCTTCGGCAATGAAATCGCTCAAAAATGTCGCCCGAGAGACCTTGTTGATCATGACGGTGGCATTATATGCGGAAAATGCCACCGTTGTATGTGTTTTTGCCCCTGACAAGAGCGATATTGCCTGTTTATGCTCCTCTGATCGTGCTCATAGCCGATAAACACGGTTATGTATTGCCCGGAACTGTCTATCGTAGGAATATTTTTACATTATACCTTTGCGATAACCATCTGAAATCAGCACTTGTCGCAAGGCAATAAAATTTATTCTTGTGCGGTAACTCTATTTTTTTTACCTTTGTCGCAAAGCGATAATGAATATGGCAAATGAGATCATAGGAAGGGAAGAGGAGGTCAAACTGCTCGAAGAATGCTATCAATCAGGTAAGGCTGAATTGGTTGCGGTGTATGGCAGAAGACGGGTAGGGAAAACCTATCTGGTAAAAAACCTGTTTCAGGATAGGTTTGACTTCTTTGTCACGGGGCAATACGAGGGGAAACTTCTGGTCGAACTCTATTGACGATCCGGCGAGACGGGCTTGGTCAGGATATGCTTTTGAACAACTCTGCCTCAGTCATATTCCTCAAATCAAGGAAGCCTTGGGCATCCGTGGCATCCTTAGCAATGTCTGCTCCTGGTACAAGAAAGGGGACAGTGAAAAGGGAATAAAAGGGCATCAGATCGACATCCTTATAGAACGCCGGGACCAGGTGATAAATGTCTGCGAGGCAAAATTTTCCAACAGGCCCTACGTCGTGACCGGAAAATATCTTCAGGAGATGTTTGAACGGATGGAGGATTTCCGCGACACGGTGAAAACCAACGCCGCCTTGCATCTCACGATGATCGCGTCAGACGGACTTGCGACCAATGAATATTCAAGTGAAGTCCAGAGTGTTGTGACGCTTGATGATTTATTTAAGAATTGATGTTTCTTGTGTTTTGTGCACTTTGGAATGATGATAATTGAAGTTTTGTGCACTTTAGAAGCTGTTTTGAATTGTTTGTTTGAAGGTTTGAGAGTGAAAAACTTCAGTTTCGACCGCTTCTTCCAAGGAAGATAGCGGTGCTATCTGACTGAAGAAGCGGGAAGAAAATGAAGATTTTTCACCTCAAAGAACATTTCAAACAATTCAAAACAGCTTCTTAGTAATGTTGAAAAAATAAGTAAGCGTTAAAATTGCATCAATCGATAAAATTGAATACATAGAATCACCCTGAACATTATATAACGGCTCTGTTGTTTTGATTTTTTTGAGCCTTGTGCAAACCCTGTGCAAACCGCAGGCACGCAGGAATGGCTCTGGTAATGCTGGGAGGCCATAGTGTGTGGCTGACCCCCATATCCCGAGGGAGGGTCAGCCACAGTGATAGTGGATTGAATACCGTTGGTGGCGTTTTATCGTGTCCGTGGTTTGTAAATGATTGGCATTCTTTGCGGATAATGCCCCCGCCGTGACCAAGACCAGCGCCAACAGCTTTACTTAGGCTTGCAAACCATAATAAGGCAAATAAAAAAAGTGGCAATCATTAGTGCAAACCTATTTCGTGCAGGATATGCTGGCGGATCAGGACAGAGAACTTCATGTCTTTTTTTCTTTTTTGAACAAAATCGTTTGCGCAACGCACAATGAATCAAATTGTTCTGGGCGGAGGGGAATATATTTGCAAATTAGAATAATTATTGATATCATTGCGGATGATATGACTGGCAGACCGAGGATTCTTTCGACAAGGTGACATCCTTTCAGAAGCGTCCCACTTACATACAAACTGAAGTTTAACATAAAAACCGATTGATGCCATGAACATATTCAACAGTTTTGATGCTGGCTCCAGTAGCGGGTGCAGACTGTGCCGTAATATTCCCTGACCATCACTGGTCCGGTGCGGCATTGGCAATTCTGCCGGCCTTCCCTTTCACGTCGACTTTTCCGGCCTCAAGGCTGCTCCTTGCTCTGATTGCGGGAGGAGTGGCTTATGCGGCTTCTGACCAAACAGACACCGAGTCCGGTGTCCCCAAAACGTGGGTCTCCTGAGGAGTCGCACAGAAGTTTCACAAACCATTTACAAACTGATTTCATTATGTTTAAAACAATGATTGTCAAGAGCATAGGGGGGGGTGGTATTGCCCTCGCTATACTCTTGTTATCCTCGACAGGCCTCAAGGCGACGGTGACGCACTCCGGTGGCTCGGCGACGCAACAGCAGCAACCGAAGACCCGAATCCTGTCGGGAACCGTTCTGGACGCCGTCACGAACGAGCCCGTGATCGGGGCGGCGGTCCAGGTGCGCGGCCGTCAGGGCGGGGAGATCACCGACCTTGACGGAATGTTCACCATCGATGTCCCGTCCGGGGCGGTCATCACCGTCACATCGCTCGGCTACCGTTCCCAGTCTTTGAATGTCGGAACCCGGGACAACATCAGGATTCTCCTTGAGCCTGATTCAGAGGTTCTCGAGGATGTGGTTGTCACCGCGTTCGGCGTGGGACAGAAGAAGGAGAGCGTCGTGGGAGCCGTGCAGCTGGTGCGGCCGGAGTCCCTGATCGTTCCTTCCGCCAACCTCTCCACGGCGTTCGCGGGAAGACTCGCCGGAGTGGTCTCCTTCCAGAGAAGCGGAATGCCGGGACAGAACGGGTCTGACTTCTACATCAGGGGAATCTCCACCATCAGCGGAGTCACGTCACCTCTGATCATCCTTGACGGAGTGGAGATCTCGGCAGGAGACCTCAACGCCATCGACCCGGAGATCATCGAGGGCTTTTCCATCCTCAAGGACGCGACGGCCACGGCGATGTACGGCACAAGAGGGGCCAACGGTGTGATGATCATCACGACCAAGAGCGGGCGCGACCTTGACAGGCCGATCATCGGATTCAGGATCGAGACCAACGTCACGACCCCTACCAGGCTGCCGAAATTCGTTGACGGAGCCAGGTACATGGAACTCTTCAACGAGGCCGTGACAAACCAGGGTACAGGCGACGTGCTCTTCTCCAAGGAGAGGATCGACGGCACAAGGAAGAGGCTCAACCCTTACGTCTATCCGGACGTGAACTGGTACGACGAGATCTTCCGCAACCACGCCTTCAACCAGAAGGTCAACTTCAACATCCGCGGCGGAACCGGCAAGATCACCTACTTCATGAACCTGACCGTGAATCACGAGACGGGTATGCTCCGCGACAGGAGCAAGGACTTCTTCTCGTTCAGCAACGGAATCAACGTGATGAAGTACGCCTTCCAGAACAACATCGACTTCCACATGTCCAAGAGTTCCACAATCTCGCTTCACCTCAACGCGCAGGTCAATGACATCACCGCTCCGGCAATCAACAACAATGACACGAGTCCCGCCGGACAGATGAACAGGATCTACTCCTCCATAATGGACTGCAACCCTGTGGATTTTCCTGTCTACTTCCCTGCGGGAGAGGAGAAATGGATAAAGTGGGGAGCGTTCAGCGGCGGCAACGACCAGGGGGCGACGAACCCGTTGGCGCAGGCCACCAGAGGCTACGGCACCAGTTTCGCGAGCACGGTCATCGCCAACCTTGACTTCGAGCAGAAACTCGACGTGCTGACCAAGGGGTTGAGGTTCAAGGCGATGCTCTCGTTCAAAAACTGGAGCAAGACCACCACGAACCGTTCGCAGGGTGTCAACCGTTACTCCCTTGAAGGCTACACTGTCAATCCTGACGGAACCTATGACCTGAAAGTGACGCCGATCGGCACACCGGGCAAGCCGGTGCTCTCCACCAACAGAATAATGGAGGGAGACCACCGGATATATTTCCAGACCTTCTTGGACTGGAACAGAACCTTCGGAAAGCACTCGGCCAGCGCGATGCTTCTGTTCAACATGGACGAACTGTCGTTCAACAGCGGCGGAGACCTCATCAGTTCGCTGCCGAGGAGAAAGGTCGGCTACGCTGCCAGGCTGTCCTACGACTACGACCACCGTTACCTGCTCGAGTTCAACGCCGGCTACAACGGCTCCGAGAACTTCGCCAAAGGCCACAGGTACGGATTTTTCCCTTCAGTCGCCCTGGGCTGGAACGTCAGCTCGGAAAAGTTCTGGGCTCCTGTCAAGCCGGTCATCTCAAGACTCAAGCTCAGAGGCTCTTACGGACTTGTCGGCAACGACCAGATCGGTGGGACGCGGTTCATCTATCTGGCGGATGTGAACCTTGAGGCCTCACCGTGGTTCACTACCGGCTATGGTACAGGACAGACCCAAAGCCTCCGGGGTCCTACCTACAACCGCTTCCAGAACAATGACATCACCTGGGAGATCGGACGGAAGGTGAACGCGGGGGTCGAGATGGAGCTGTTCGGGTCGCTCAGCCTCACACTGGAGGCATTCAGAGAGATCCGGAGCAACATATTCCAGCAGAAACTGTCGATACCTAACTACCTTGGAACGGCCAACACCGTCATCTACGGCAACCTCGCCAAGGTTAAGAACTACGGATTCGACATCTCCGCCGAGTTCGGCAAGTCTTTCTCCAAGGACTTCTACGTGCAGTTCCTCGGCACGTTCACCTACGCGCGCAACAAGGTTCTTGAATATGACGAAGCCCCCGGCACGCGTCCGGCGAACTCCAGGATCGGACATCCGGTCAACACGATCTACGGTTTCATCAGCGACGGTCTCTACATCGACCAGGCGGATCTGGACCGCAGTCCGGAATCCACTCTGGGCAACATAGCGATAGCCCCGGGTGACATCAAGTACATCGACCAGCCCGACAAGAACGGCAAGCTTGACGGGAAGATCACCACGGACGACGTGGTGGCGATGGGGTACCCTACCGTCCCGGAGATTGTCTATGGTTTCGGGCCGACGATAACGTACAGGAACGTTGACTTCTCGTTCTTCCTTCAGGGGGCGGCGAGGACATCGCTGATGATGTCTGGCTTCCATCCTTTCGGAGCGCAGTACAACAGGAACGTGCTTCAGTTCGTGGCTGATGACCATTGGAGTCCTACCAACCAGAACATAAGGGCGGCCTACCCGCGCCTTACAAAGTACGAGAACAACCACAACTCCAGAGCTTCTGACTTCTGGCTCAGGGACGCTTCGTTCCTCAAGCTGAAGAACGTGGAGCTGGGTTGGAGAATCCGCAACGTAAGAGTCTATGCCAACGCCGTCAACGTCCTGACCTTCTCCAGGTTCAAGCATTGGGATCCGGAGATGGGAGGAGGGGCAGGCATGCAGTACCCTACCCAGAGGACATTCAATCTTGGTCTGCAAGTGACATTTAAATGATAACAGCGATGAAAACATTCAGTAAAATAGTCTTTCTTGCCTGCCTTTGTGCTGGCGTTGTCTCCTGCGACTTTCTGGACATTGTTCCCGATGAGAAGGAGAAGGCCGAGGATGCGTTCGAGGATGTCAGAGCCGCCGAACGGTATCTGTATTCCTGCTACAGCTACCTCCCGAATCCGCGCGAGGGGCCTACCTCTCTGGATTTCATGACGGGAGACGAGGTGATCACCGCTTTCGAGCACGAGACATTCGCCTCGTTCCCGAAAGGCAACTTCACCGCCTCCTCGCCGGTGATCTCCTACTGGAACACCCTGTTCCAGGGCTTGAGGCAGACTTACATATTCCTCAACAATGTGGACAAGGTTCCTAATCTACCCGCAGGCACACTCGCGGACTACAAGGCGCAGGCGACCTTCCTCATAGGCTACTATCATTTCCTGCTTTCAAGGTGCTACGGCCCGATCATCATCATCGACGAGGAGCCGAGTATCCTGACCGTGGCCTCGGACTACAAGGCCAGGACACCGTACGACCAGTGCGTCGATTTCATCTGCGACAAACTGGACGAAGCGGCGGCGGGTCTCCCTGCCAAGCGTCCTGCGCTGTACTACGGACTTGCGACAAGCGTGGTCGCCAAAGCCCTGAAGGCCAGGATGCTGCTTACCGCGGCCTCACCTCTGTTCAACGGCAATTCCGAGTTCTACTCTGATTTCAAGGGCAAGGACGGGACAACGCTGATGCCTTTGCAGTACGATCCTGCGAAATGGCAGAGGGCGAAGGAGGCATTCGCCGAGGCCATCAGGGTCGCGGAGGAGGCCGGCCACAAGCTTTACATGAACGACAGCTTCTTCAACGGGAACCTTGAGCCGGCAGACCCTGTGCAGCACAGGCTCCGCTACAACATAATGGAGCCGCTCAACGAAGAAATCATCTGGGCGGACTCCCGCGGCGAAGGATACTACGGCCTCCAGAACAAATCCACGCCTTACAGCAGCGGCTCGGCCTGGAACGGGGTCGCTCCGACCCTCGCGATGGTGAAGCGGTTCTACACCAAGAACGGACTTCCTTTGAATGAGGACAAGAGCCTGTTCTCCCCGTCGAGCATGTACGATGTCGTGACCGTCGATGAGGATCATGCCTCCGAGGCCGAGGTGGGAGCCCAGACCATCAGGCTCAATCTGGACAGGGAGCCGCGCTTCTACGCCTGGGTGGCGTTCCAGGGTGGTTACTACGAGATTCTCTCGGCGGCCTCCAACGGAGCGTACGCCAACGACCCGTCCTACCAGAGGCATTCCGGGACGGACAGAGGCAAGCTTGTCTGCGACTTCGTCCTTGGCGGCAACTGCTCCAGGGACTACGGCGGACTAAGGACCAACAACTACTCACCTTCGGGCTATCTCAACAAAAAGGGCGTTAATCCAGGCTATGCAGTCGCGACCTTTCTCAAAGCCCCTATTGACTATCCGTGGCCGCTTATGAGGGTTGCCGAACTCTATCTCGGCTACGCCGAGGCCTGCGTCGAGACCGGAGACCTTGCCCAGGCCAAGACCTACTTGAACAAGGTCAGGGAAAGGGCGGGCATCCCTTCCGTGGAGGAGTCGTGGGAGACCATCGCGGGGAAGACCCTGGACCAGGCCCTCCTCAGGGACATCGTCCGTCAGGAGAGGCAGATCGAGTTCTACCTCGAGAACCATAATTTCTGGGATCTCAGGAGATGGAAGCTGGCCGAGAAGTACTTCAGCGTGAAGGCTGAGGGATTCAACATCGAGGCAAGGGACATCAACAGTTTCGCCACCGTCAGCACCATCATGTTCGAGCGGAAGTTCGAGTCACCGACCCAGTACCTTCTCCCGATTCCTCTGAGCGATGTGAACAAGAATCTGAATCTTGTGCAGAATCCGGGATATTGATGAAAACATCGTAAACAACAAAGATATATGAGACCAGTCAAAATATTCAATCTGCTTTTCCTGCTTCCGCTGCTCGCCGTCGGCTGCAAGGATGACGACAAGGGAACGGTCCCGTCCCCGATCAAGGATGTCCGTTCGGAGGAGCGTCCCGGCGGGATCGCCCTCTTCTGGACCCTCCCCGCCGACAAGAGTGTCCACTATGTGAAAGTGTCCTACCACGACCATCTGCTGGGGATAGACGAGGTCCGGCTTTCCAGCTGTGACTCCATCCTTATTCCTGACACCAGGGCAAGGTTCGGCGACTACCGCTTCACCATCCAGCCGTTCAGCAGGACGGACAACGGAGGAAAGACCCAGACCGTGACCGCAAGGTCGGGCAGGGCTCCCGTGACAGAGCAGGCCACACGCATCATCCTCAAGGCCGAGAATCTCGGCACGAACGCCCAGGAGCCGAGCGAGGGTCCCATCGCCAATCTGATCGACGGGAACACCGCCACGTTCTTCCACACGGCGTGGAGCGTGGCAATCCCTGGACCGCACTGGCTCCAGATCCGGCTTCCGGAGGCCTTGACCGAGGGACACTGGAAATTCTGGTACGCTCCGAGAAACAACGGGCGGCAGAAACCGACGGACTTCGACATCCTTGTCAGCACAGGCGGCTCGGACTGGACACTCGTCAAGAAGTTCACAAAGGACGAGGACGGTCTGCCTGTTACGGCAACCGATGCCTACACATCGCCGAACCTGCCTGTCACACAGCCTTTTGACCACATCAGGATGGTCGTGAACGCCGTCAACTCAGGCGAGGTGTTCTTCACGATGTCCGAGTTCCGACTGTGGCATGTGAAGGTCGTTGATCCTGAAGCGGAATGAAAGCGCTCCGTATCATAGTGTACATGGTTTGCCTCCTCTTCCCGCTCTCCTGCGGGGAGAAGGAGTCTCCTGACGGACCGGAAGTTCCTCCTCTTGTTCCGGAGGGGGAATATGTTCCGGTCGGCAAGCCGGACATCAAGGATGACATCAGGGTCAAGGTGCTGTCCGGAACCGCCTCCTCTTGGCATCCGGGTGAGAACATCGAGAAATCCTTCGACGGAAGTTACGAGACCCTCTACCACTCCTCCTGGGACAACTCGGCGGGCGGTTACTTCCCGGTCACCCTGACCTACAGCTTCTCCAAGGGAACGGACATCGACTACCTTGTCTATCATCCCCGGAAATCCGGTTCCAACGGCAACTTCAGGGAGACGGAAATCCACTACAAGATCCGGGGCAAGGAATGGTCAGCCGCGGGGAAATATGACTTCAAGGGTTCGGGGCATCCGTCCAAAGTGGACTTCCGGACCACACTGAAAGACGTGGAGAGCATCCGGTTCACGGTGTGGTCCGGAGCCGGGGACGGACAGGGATTCGCCTCCTGCTCCGAGATGGAGTTCTACAAGGTCAACCCGGACAAGTTCGACCCCCTGTCCCTGTTCACCGACAGGACCTGCTCAGCGTTGAGGCCGGGGGTCACGGACGAGGACATACGCTCCTGCGGCTCGGAGTTTTTCAGGAATATGGCAGCCTACATGAAGGCGGGCCGCTATCCTACGGAATTCAGGGTTCAGGAATATTCCGCCTATCCCTATCCGGAAGTCGTCGCGCGGGATCTCAAGATCTCACCTTACAGTTTCATGGACGGAGCCACTGGTATCTTCTCGCCCGGCGGCGAGGATATGGTAGTACTCGTCGATGGACTTGGAAACCGTCAGGCCTCGGTCTACGTCCAGAATCTGGACAGACCCGGCGGGGATGGCTTCCACGGACGCTCCTTTCCGTTGAGCGACGGAGTGAACCAGATCAAATCCATGGACAAGGGGCTTCTCTACGTTGTGTTTCAAAGCGACGACTATCTGACCGCCAATCCCGTCAAGGTGCATTTCGCGGGAGGCAGGGTCAACGGACTCTTTGACCTGCGAAGGCACAAGGACACAGACTGGCAGAGGCTTCTGGGTGAGGCGGAATATTCTTTCTTTGATGTTGTGGGAGAATATTCACACCTCACCTTTCCCACCTCCCGCTTCCGCGCCCACACCCCGGACGGGGCCGCCCTTGTCCGCGTGTTCGACTCGTTCGTCAGGGCGGAGCAGGAGCTGATGGGGTTGTACCGCTACGGCAGGACATTCCCGAACAGGATGAGGTTCATCGTGATCTACACCTCCTACATGTACGCCACAAGCTACTATACGGCCTACAATGACTCCACCCTGCCGCAGCTGTGCGACGTCCTGAGTCTGACAACCGGCTCATGCTGGGGCCCCGCCCACGAGGTCGGCCACTGCAACCAGACCCGTCCGGGACTCAAGTGGCTGGGCACCACGGAAGTGACGAACAACATAATGTCCGAATATGTCCAGACCACAATCCTCAGGCAGCCTTCAAGGCTTCAGACCGAGGACATGGGAGAGGGGCTGCCGAACCGCTACGCCAAAGCCTGGAGGGACATTCTGGCCGCTGGCGCGCCTCATTCCACAGAAGGCGACGTGTTCTGCAAGCTCGTCCCTTTCTGGCAGCTCCAGCTCTACTTCGGAGAGGTTCTGGGGCAGACACCCGAGCTGCGGGAGGACAAAGGAGGGTTCTACCCCGATGTCTTTGAACATGTCAGGACTTTCCCCGACCTCGGAACCGCCGGGGAGCAGCAGACGGAGTTCGTCCTCACCTGCTCCAAGGCCTCGGGACACAATCTGCTGGACTTCTTCACCAAATGGGGATTCCTCACCCCCGTGGACGCGTCGATTGACGACTACGGCTCTGGCAGGATGACCGTGACGGAAAGCCGGATCGAGGAGATCCGCCAAAGGGTCGAGGCGCTGGGGCTTCCTAAGCCGGACTACCCTATAGAGTACATCACAGACAACAACAAGGGTCTGTTCAAGACGAGGCCGGAGGTTATCCCCGGCTCTGTGTCGGTCAGCTCTTCGGGAACCGTCACCCTGACGGACTGGAAGAATGTGGTTGTCTTTGAGGTGAGGGACGCCGACGGCGGTCTGGTCTTCGCCTCCGAGGGCAAGCTCGCTCCGTCCTCCAAGGCGGTCTTCAGCGTTCCAGGCGGATGGAATCCGTCCTACAGGCTCATGGCGGTCTCCGCCACAGGCAAAAGGACGGATGTCACACCATAGAATTTGAAATAGTCAAAAAGAATCCCTATCTTCATCACTCGGCAACATTATAGACAAAGGATATGAAATTGAAATCTATCACATTGGCCGCGATGGCCATCTGCCTGACCGGCCAGACCGCATTTTCGCGGAGGCCGGCGGTCTTTCCGGAAACGGAAGCCCGGGAGTCCGCCCCAGAGGGGCTGGCCGTGGACTTCACCGAACATCTTGACCAAAAAGTTGTCTCGAAGGGAGGCGCTGTGACTCGCCGTCACGAGACGGTGTTTTTCGACTCGGCGAAAGACGCTGCGTCAAAAGACATGGAACAGAGCCCGAACTATTCTTCATTGAACGGAGTCTGGGATTTTCGCTATTACGATTCCGTGCAGGATATGCTGGCGGATCCGGACAAGGCTCCCACGGCCATCAAGGTTCCTGGCAACTGGGAGGTTCAGGGATTCGGGACCGCCGTCTATGTGAACCACCCGTACGAGTTCCGCCCGAGGAACCCGCAGCCGCCACAGCTTCCGGACAGGATTCCCACGGGGGTATATTCAAGGAAATTCACGCCTGAGTTTGGAAAAGGGGAGAATTGCTACCTGAATCTCTGCGGAGTGAAAGGCGGTGCGTATGTGTTTGTCAACGGGAAATTTGTCGGTTACAGCGAGGATTCCAAGGATTTGGTCCGCTACGACATAACCCCTTATGTGGAAAGCGGCATGGAGGCGGATCTGCGCATTGTCGTGACCAGATGGAACACAGGCAGCTACCTTGAGTGTCAGGATTTCTGGCGTATCAGCGGAATCGAGCGGGATGTCTATCTGTCAAGGGAGCCGGCCACGGTTCCGGAGGATTTTGACTGGAATGTGGTCTCGACGCTGTCCGAAGACCTCTGCACCGGAGATTTCAGGCTGGAAGTCAAATCCTCGAAACCGATCAATGTAAGTTGGATCCTTCTGGATGCCAATGGCAACGAGACCGCTAAAGGAGAATCAGAAACGGTAAAAGGCGTAAAACAGTGGCAATCAGTCATCAAGGATGTGAGAAGATGGTCTGCCGAGACACCGGAGCTATACACCCTGCTGCTTTGCGTCGAGGGGAAACACGCCAAGGCTAATGTCGGTTTCCGCCGTCTGGAAATTGTCGGCGACCGCTTCCTCGTCAATGGCATGCCGGTCAAGTTCAAGGGAGTCAACATCCACGAACACAATCAGTTCACCGGTCATTACATCACCGAGGAAGACATGCTCACCGACCTCAGGCTGATGAAAAAACACAACATCAACGCCATCAGGACCAGTCATTACCCTCTGCCGCGGCGGTTCTACGAACTGTGCGACAAGTACGGCTTTTATGTCTACAGCGAGGCCAACATCGAGTCCCACGGGATGGGTTATAATCTCGAAAAAACCCTCGGCAACAATCCTGACTGGCTGCCTCAGCACAGGGACAGAATCCTCAACATGTACTACCGGACCCGCAACTACCCGTGCGTGACGATCCTCTCTCTGGGCAACGAGGCCGGCAACGGCTGCAACTTCTACGACACCTACCGGGAACTGAAGGCTCTGGAAAGGGGCGGCCAGAACAGACCGGTCTGCTACGAGAGGGCCGTCTTAGAATGGAACACGGACATGTTTGTGCCGCAATACCCTGACGCCGAGTGGTTTCACAAGATGGGAAAGAGCGGCTACCCGAAGCCGGTCGTGCCTTCTGAATATTCCCACGCGATGGGCAATTCCAACGGCTCGCTCGACCGCCAGTGGAAGTACATCTATGAATATCCGAACCTCCAGGGCGGTTTCATCTGGGACTGGATCGATCAGGGACTCTACGAGACCGACAGCGACGGCAGAATGTACTGGGCGTACGGCGGTGACTACGGGGAGCACTCTCCGAGCGACGGCAATTTCAACTGCAACGGAGTCATCGCGCCCGACCGGACCCCTCACCCTGCGATGGCCGAGATAAAGCACGTCTATCAGGACGTGAAAGTCTTGCCGGAGGATGCCTCCCAAGGGCTTTTCAAGGTTCAGAACAGATTCTATTTCAAGAGTTTGAATGAATATGCTCTCAGATGGGCCGTGACTGCCGACGGCACCCGGATCGCTTCCGGCAACGTGGCTCTCTCCGCCGCTCCACAGTCCGAGGAGGAAGTCCGCGTGAGACTGCCGAAGCTTCCGTCAGACAAGAAATGTCTCATAACCTTCGAGACTATCACCAGTAAGGCTGCCGGGCTTCTGCCGGAGGGTAGCGTCATCGCCTACGATCAAATCAAACTATCTGATGCCAAGAGACTTGCGACACCTCGGCGGGCGAGGGGAGTAAAGGCCATCGAGACAGAGACGGCGATCGCCCTCGAATGCCGTGACGCGTCGCTTGTCTTTGACAAGGCACTGGGATGTCTGAAGGAATATTCATTTAAAGGAAAGAATATGTTCAATGAGGATTTCGGCCTCAGACCGCTGTTCTGGAGGGCGCCGACCGATAATGACTACGGCAACGGGATGCCGTCCCGCTGTCAGGCGTTCAAGGTCTCCAGCCGGGAGTTCGATGTGAAGGCGGGTCTTGAAGGGGATACGGTAGTGGCTGAATATTCATTGGCAAGCGGAAACATATTCACAGTCCGCTACACCCTGCTTGAGGGGGGCATCCTTTCCGTCGAGTCGGATTTCAAGGGTGTCAAGTCCTCAAAGCCGGTCGATGTGCCGCGCATAGGGTTCCGGATGAGGCTTCCTGCCTCCGCCGATTCGTTCACCTATCTTGGCAGGGGGCCTGAGGAAAACTATGCCGACCGCTTCGGAGGGACGCTGATCGGGGAATATTCATCATCCGCCTCCAAGGAATATGTCCGCTATGTGCGTCCGCAGGAATGTGGGCATCACATTGATTGTGAATATCTTTCCATCGGAGGTCTGGCCATCCGCTCCGACCGCTTTGAGTTCAACGCTCTCAGGTGCGCGGTCGAGGATCTCGATTCCGAAGAGGCTGTCCAGCGTGACTATCAGTGGGAGAACAAAGGGCCTTTGACCGAGAACGATCCGGCCAAGGCGAAGAATCGTCTCCGCCGCCAGACCCACATCAATGACTATGTAGAGAGAGACTTCGTGGAGGTTTGCGTGGACTATGCCCAAAGCGGAGTCGGCGGCTACGACAGTTGGGCGGCAAGGCCGGACGGCGACAGATGCCTCTGGAGCGACCGTGACTATTCATTCCGCTTCGCGATAGTCCCCGCCAGGGCGATGGGCGTGCGGAAGTCGTTGAGATTTGATTTTTAGGAATATTCCCGAGATTAGTAACCCTTTGGCGATTTATTCCGTGAATGAGCGTCAGTTTTTTCGGGATTTGTGATAACTTTGTAAGAGAATGATTTGTAAACAGTAATAAGCGATGAGATTCAGAAGTTTATTGGCCGCCATGTCACTTGTCCTGGCGGTATCATGCGCCACTTCCAAGGAGGAGGGGCCGATCAAGGTAGAGACACCTGCCCGTCCTGCGGGTCAGGAGAACGCGCTCGGGCTGACCGTGCCGGCGATGGACACCGTCCGTGTCGGTTTCGTCGGTGTCGGAATGCGCGGCTCAAGCGCCGTGGAGCGTTACACCTACATTCCGGGCGTGAAGATCAACGCCCTTTGTGATGTCGAGGCCGACAGGGTTGAGGCTGCACAGAAGACATTGGAGGACAGGGGCTTGCCTAAGGCTGCCGGTTATTCCGGATCCACTGAGGCCTACAAGGAACTCTGCGAGCGTGACGACATCGACCTTGTCTACATCTGCACTGACTGGAAGCATCACGTTCCGATCTCTCTCTATGCGATGGAGCATGGCAAGAATGTCGCCGTTGAGGTTCCGGCCGCGGCTTCTCTGGAGGACATCTGGGCTTTGATCAACATGTCCGAGAAGACCCGTAAGCATTGCATGATGCTTGAGAACTGCTGCTATGATTTCTATGAGATGGCCGTCCTTACGATGGCTCAGAAGGGCTTGCTCGGAGAGATTCTCCACGGAGAGGGTTCCTATCATCACAATCTGGATCCGTTCTGGGACTCCTATTGGAACAACTGGAGGCTTGATTTCAACAAGGAGGTCAAGGGTGATGTCTATCCTACCCATGGCCTTGGTCCGGTCTGCCAGGTGATGGACATCCATCGCGGCGACCGTTTCAAGACTCTTGTCGCGATGGAGACCAAGGCTGTGAACGGTCCTAAGCATGTGGAAGCCAGAACCGGAGAGAAATGTGAGGACTTTCAGAACGCCGATCTCACGATGACGATGATCACGACGGAGAAAGGCAAGACCATCCTCGTGGAACACGACGTGATGACGCCGCGCCCTTACAACCGCATGTACCAGATTGTGGGCAGCGAGGGCTATGCAGGGAAGTATCCGATCCAGCAGCTCTGTCTGAGGGACAACGCCTTGACCGAGGCTTCCACTGACTACCAGAACCTTGGCCGCGAGGTCACCTATTCGGGAGACAGGCTCAAGGCAATTCTTGAGGACAACCGCAATCCGATTCTTACTCCTGAGCTTGAGGCTCTTGCAAAGCAGGTCGGAGGCCACGGAGGGATGGATTTCATCATGGACTACCGTCTGGTCTACTGTCTGAGGAACGGCCTTCCGCTTGACATGGATGTCTATGACATGGCCGAATGGTGCTGTCTCACGGAGCTGGGCAGAATCTCCATCGAGAACGGCAACGCGCCTGTAGAGGTCCCTGACTTCACACGTGGTGTCTGGGATCAGATCCAAGGCTTCTCCTACGCCTTTGCCAAGTAGAGGTTTTCAAGAATCGGAGTTATGGAACTTTCATTAAAAGGCAAGGTCGCGGTGGTCACAGGTGGCACGCGCGGCATAGGTTACGCGGTCGTGAAGAAATTCCTTGAGGCTGGCGCTTCCGTAGCCCTGTGCGGCTCGAAGCCCGCGACCGCCAACGCGGCGCTTGGAAAACTCCTTTTCGAGTTGCCTGAGGCCAAGATTTTGGCGATCGCCCCGGATCTCACAGATTCTTCCTCTGTAGAGAATGCGTTCAATAAGGTTTTAGCAAGGTTTGGAAGGTTTGACATCCTTGTCAACAACGCCGGTATCTCGCAGGCGCTTCCTCTCAATGACTACACCGATGAGGAAATGGACAGGATTCTGGACATAAACCTCAAGGCGGTGTTTATCTGCAGCAGGGCTGCGGCGAGGTTGATGGAGGCGGACGGCGGCGGTGTCATCCTCAACACCAGCTCCGTGGTGAGTCTTTACGGTCAGCCGTCCGGCTGTCTGTACCCGACCACCAAGTTCGCTGTCAACGGCCTGACGAAATCCCTTTCCCGGGAACTGGCTCCCCGTGGGATAAGGGTCAATGCCGTGGCTCCGGGCGTGACCCGCACCGACATGGTCGCTAACCTCCCGGAGGCTTTGATAAAGCCTCTGGTGGCGCGCATTCCTATCGGCAGGGTAGGTGAGCCTGATGAGGTCGCCGACGCGTTCCTCTTCCTGGCCAGCGACATGGCCTCGTACATCACCGGCGCCGTCCTCCCGGTTGACGGCGGAGTCATCATCTGATTCCCGTGGTGGCTCCATGGCGGCTCTGTAGCGGATCCGTGACAGCTCTGATGACTTTGAGTAGCCGAAGGTGGCATTAGGTAGAGCGAGTGTGGGGAGATGGGGATGGGGGAATGCCGTGGGATCCGTGGCGGACAACGTGTTGTAAATCAGCGGAATAAAACAACAGTCTGGTGTCAGATTTGGCACTAGGCTGTTGCCTTATTTGGTTGACTATCAATGGGTTGGCTGCCACGCCGCTCACGCTGTCTCCCCTCACGGGCTGCCTTAACGGAAACTTTCGTATTCGGGCATTCCGAGACCTGAGAGGAAATCTTTGAACTGCTTGTAATCCTTAGGACAGACCAGAAGCACGTCACCAGTGTCCACAATGACGTAGTCCTTCAGCCCTTTCACGGCGTAGAACTTCTTGCGTCTGACGGTACTCACGAAGATGCTGTCCCTACAGTCCTCGGTCATGATATTGTCTGCGAACACCACGTTACCATCCGGGGTCTTTCCGTTGAAGTTCCTTGACAGGGAATCCCATCCGTCGATGTCCGACCAGCCGAAATCCCCCCGGTAGAGCCATGCCCTGTCCGTCTTCTCCATCACCCCGTAGTCGATGGAGACCTTCGGGCAGTCCGTGTAGGCTTTCTCAAGGAATGTCCGCTCCTCGTCCGTTCCGAGAGCCTTCTCCCAACCGGAGAAGACAGCCGTGACATCGGGGATGTACTTCTCCATCTCTTCCTTGATGACGGAGACTTTCCAGGCGAATATTCCCGAATTCCAGTAAAACTCGCCGGTCTTGCACAAAACCTCGGCCATCGCCTTGTCGGGCTTTTCCGTGAATGTCTTGACTTTCAAAGGGATGTCATAACTGGCGTCCTCGCTGCCTTTCGGAGCTTGAATGTAGCCGTAGCTCGTGTCGGGATTGGTAGGAGGGATTCCGAGGGTCATCAGGACAGGCTTCTCCTCCGCATATTCCATCATCTTCAGGATCGTGTCCCTGAATCCGCTCTCGTCCGCTATGGTGTGGTCGGCGGGAGTGGCAAGGACGGTCGCGTCCGGGTTGCGCTTCATGATGCTGTAGGTGGCGTAGACGAGGCACGGGCCTGTGCTTCTGGAGTAAGGCTCAAGAAGGAGGTTGTCCGCCGGAAGATCCGGAATCTGCTTGCGGACAAGATCCGCGAATCTGGCCAAGGAGACAACAATGATGTTCTCCGGGGGAACAATCCTTGAGAAACGATCATAGGTGGTCTTGATGAAGGACTCGCCTGTGTAGGCGATGTCCAGAAACTGCTTGGGGCTTGCTTCGCGGCTTATAGGCCAGAAGTGGTTAGAGGTGCCTCCGGCCATGATGACGCAGTATCGGTTATCTTTGTTCATATCTTGGTGCTTAGTATATTTTTCTCAAATCAGCACGGTCACTTCGACAAGTTCAGTGACCGCATTCCTGCTCCGGTTGCCGAGCTTGTGGTTGCCGAGCTTGTCGAAGCATCGAAACACCCGTTCAGAGGTACATCGGGTAAAACGCGTTCGGGAACCATTCCACAATCTCTTTTCCTCCGTCAAACGTCACGGCGACGACATCAAAGTTGACTTCCAGATCACCGGAGATCCGCTTGTCTTTCGCCGTGTTCAAGTACCTCAGCGCCGCGTCCGCCACTTTCCTCTGCTTGCTCATTGTCACATTCTCCTCCGGAGAGACCATAACAGGCGCGACCCGGCTTTTGACCTCCACAAAATGCACACCATTCCTGTCAAGGCTGATGATGTCGATCTCAAGATGACCGGACCTGAAATTCCTTTGCACGATAATATGCCCTTTGCCGGTCAGAAACTCACAGGCGACATCCTCACCCCTACGCCCCAGCTCCATCCGTGGAGTCATCTGTTTTTCAGTGTTTTTCATAGTCTTGATTCAAATGCTTATCCCAACGTCACGATCGTCACACCCGACCCGCCGAACTGAACCTGCTCATCGTGGACGGAAGTGACCCCGGGAATTGTCCTTAGATATTTCTGTAACTCGTCCCGCAGCGCTCCAGTGCCTTTGCCGTGGATGATGCGTACGGAGCCGATGTTCAGCATGATGGCGTCATCGATGTAGTGGACAACGATGTCCAGAGCGTCAGAAACCCGCTCTCCACGCACGTCCAGTTCAGGAGAGAACGCCAGTCTGCGCTCACGCAGGCCTGAATCATCCTGGGCGGCCCGAGGCTTGATGTTCTCCCGCACCGCTGCTTTATATTCATTGGAAGAGATCCGCTCGACCCTGTCGAGAGGCATCTTGCTGGTGATGTTGCCGATGGCGACGGTCACTGCTTTGTTGGAAACACGGATGACCTCACCGGCCATGCCATTGTCCTTGATCCGCACTTTCTCGCCGACCTTCAGCGCTCCACCTCTGAACTGCTCCGTGGCCTGCTCCTGTCCATCGTCCTGAGGCTTCCCTTTGCGGGCGTTGCGGCGCATCTTCCTGTCTTCCAGTTGCTTGAGCTTCTTCTCTATGTAGTCATCGTGGTTCTTCAGATCGTTCTCCTTCTTGGTCTGGAGAGAGGATACGAAATCCTGAAGAGCTTTTCTGGCATCGGAGGTCTTTTCCTTGTCCGCCTGTGACTCCTTGATCGTGCGGATCGTGTTCTCCACCGTCTTGTTGGCTCCCTGAACGATCTCCTGAGCCTCTTTCTTGGCCTGGTCCAGAATCTCTTTCTTGGTCTGCTTCAGCCCTTCAAGCTCTTTCTGGTAGCGCTCGGTGATGTTCTCCAGAGTCTTGTCTGTGTTCTTGATCCTTTGGAGCTTCTCGTCCAGGGCACGGCGGTTGCGCACGATCTTGCGCAGGTTCCTCTCCATTCCTACGAACTCCTCTCCGGCTCTTGCCTCGGCATCCTTCACAATGCTTTCCGGGAGGCCCATCTTGCGGGCCAGCTCGAAGGCGAACGAGTTCCCAGGCATTCCGATGTCCAGTTTGAACAGAGGCTGGATCTTGGCCGCGTCGAACTGCATCGCCCCGTTGATGACCCCGGTGTCTGAACCAGAGGCGTAGAGCTTGAGGTTCGTGTAGTGGGTCGTGATGACCCCGTAGACACCTCTCTTGTCCATCTCGCTGAGGATTGCCTCGGCGATGGCTCCTCCGGCGGCAGGCTCGGTTCCGGAACCGAACTCGTCTATTAATATCAAGGTCTTGTCATCGGCCTTGGCCAGCATCGTCTTCATGTCGTCCAGGAAAGAGCTGTAGGTGCTGAGGTCGTTCTCGATGTTCTGGTCGTCACCGATGCTGACCATGATCCTGTCGAACACAGGAAGTTCCGAAGTCTCGGAAGTCGGGATCAGCATTCCCCATTGGAACATGTACTGCAAAAGCCCCGTGGTCTTGAGGCACACCGACTTGCCGCCGGCGTTAGGACCTGAGATCAAAAGAATATGCTTGGCCGGGGTCAGACGGATAGAGACCGGCACAATCTCCTTTTTCTCTTTTCTCAATGCCCTCTCCAGAAGCGGATGACGCGCCTTACGTAGGTTCATCTCCCCGTTGTCGGAGATGATCGGGGCACCGGCCTTGAAATCGAGGGCGACCTGTGCCTTGGCCACCAGAAAATCTATCTCGCCGATATATTCAGCTGAATTGATAAGATCTGGTACGTATGGTCTTACGAAGTCGCTGAACGCCGCCAGGATGCGCTGGATCTCCTGTGCCTCGTCAGCGTGGAGGGTCACGATCTCGTTTTCCAGTTCGATGATCTCGGCCGGCTCGACAAAGGCTGTCTTGCCTGTGGCCGAGGTGTCATAGACGAATCCCTGGATCTTTTTCTTGCTGGAGCTGTTGACCGGAATCAGCAGCTTGCCGTCACGCACGGAAAGCCCGGCGTCCTCGTCCACAAGCCCGTCGGCCTGTGCCTGCTTGAGGATGGCGTTCGCCCTTTTGGAGATCGCCCCCTCCTTTGTCTTTATCGCGCGCCTGATTTCCAGCAGCTTGTCCGATGCCGTGTCCTTGACATCCCCGAACTTGTCCAGGATCTGGTCGATCCTTCTCTGTACTTCAGGGAAACTCAGCACCGGGGCGCTCATCCGTTTGAGATTGGGATATACCCCGTCCTTTATCGACATAAAGAAGTTGGTCAGCTTGCGCACGGTCTCGACCATGGTGCGCAGCTTGCCCAGCGAAAGGATGTCGATTGTGTAGCCGGTCTTTTCCAGCGGCTTGAGGAAGTCGAGGCAGTCAATGTACCCGTTGGTCGGGAAGTTTTCCTCGAACATCACTATAAGCCTCATCTCGTCGGTCAGCGCCAGCCTTTCCCTAATGACCTTCGGGTCGTTGCTGAACCTCTCCTCCGTCACCCTCGTGACTGCATATTCAGTGGAACATCTGTCGGCCACAAAGGTTCTGACCCTGTCAAATCCCAACTTGCCCTCCAATCTGGTGTCAATCTCTGTTTCGTATTCGTGCTCCCGCATATTCGTAAATCATTGTTTTCCCTCTGTGGCGCGCTTTTCCTCCGTGGTTCCCTCGCCAGCGCCGAGAAGGAGTTTAAGTTCATTGATGTTGTTGATGCTCTTGATGTTGCCTCCGCGGACAAAGGATATTCCTCCGGTTTCCTCCGAGACAACTACCACGTCAGCATCGGTCTCCTCCGAGATTCCGATCGCCGCCTTGTGCCTCATTCCGTAGTGCGCCGGAATGTCGGAACGTCCCGTGATCGGCAGTGTGCACCGCGCGGCGACTATCCTGTCGGCGCTGATGATCATCGCCCCGTCATGCAGAGGGGAATTCTTGAAGAAAATGTTCATTATCAATCTCCTGGTGACCTTCGCGTCCACGATGTCCCCGGTCTCGACGATGAAGTCGAGAGAATCCTTGCGAGGGAACACGATCAGCGCCCCGGTCTTGTCGGCGGACATGGCTCTGCACGCCTCGGCGATCTCGTTGACCGTGCCTCCTGCCATCTTCTGGTCCTGGATGCCCATAAGCTTGTTGAAGAAGTCGCGGCTTTTTCCGGCCATCCCATAGCGCGAGCCGAGCTTCATCAGAAAGTGCCGCACCTCGGGCTGGAATATGACGATGAGCGCGATCACGCCCACGTCGATGAAAGTTCCCAGCAGGGCGTTCATCAACTTCATGTTGAACGCCGCCACGACCACCCGCAGCACGAAAAGCAGGATGACGGCGATGAATATATTCATTGCCGCCGACCCTCTTATCCACCTGAATGCCAGGTAGATGAATATTGCGACCATTAGTATGTCCAGGATGTCCGCAAACGAGATGTTGAGGAATCCGAAGATATTCAAAAGCATCATTGTTCTTTTTCGTGGTACAAAGATAACTAATCCTTGATTTATTCCCCAAGGCCTGATGACGATTTCTCTGATTATTAGGAAGTAGGCCTGTGGAAAACTTTGTTAATTGAAAAAAAATCACTACCTTTGCAGTCCGCAAAATAGTGCGGATTACGTAAAATATTTATTTACAATTAATTAATCAAACCAATGCCTGGATTAATTGGAAAGAAAATCGGAATGACTTCCGTTTTCGGTGCTGATGGAAAAAATATTCCATGCACCGTCATCGAGGCTGGTCCGTGTGTTGTCACGCAACTGCGTACAGTAGAAAAAGATGGCTATGCCGCTGTACAGCTTGCCTATGACGAAATCAAGGAGATACACGCCAGCGCGCCTCTTATGGGCCATTTCAAAAAGGCAGGGACCACCCCTAAACGCAAGCTTGTCGAGTTTCCGGCAGACTTCCAGGGTGAGCTCAAGCTTGGAGACACCGTCACCGTCACCGATGTCGTCACAGATGATGTCAAGTACGTTGATGTTGTCGGTACTTCCAAAGGCCGTGGCTTCCAGGGTGTTGTTCACCGTTATCATTTCGCCGGTGTAGGCGGAGCGACACACGGCCAGCACAACAGACTGCGTAAGCCGGGTTCTCTCGGTGCGTCATCTTGGCCTTCACGCGTGTTCCCTGGAATGCGTATGGGCGGCCACATGGGCAACGAAAGGGTCAAGGTTTTCAACCTCGAGATTGTTAAGGTTATCCCTGAAAACAATCTTCTCGTCATTAAAGGTTCCGTTCCTGGAGCCAAGGGTTCTTATCTTGCATTAGAGTTTTAGTTATGGAATTACCAGTATTGAAAATTGACGGATCAGAATCCGGAAAGAAGGTTGTTCTTGACGAGAAGGTGTTCGGTGTGGAGCCGAACGACCATGCAATCTATCTTGATGTCGTTCAGTACCTCGCCAACCAGCGTCAGGGTACCTCCAAGACAAAGGATCGCAGCGAAAACGCTCATTCCACCAAGAAGCTCGGTCGCCAGAAGGGCGGCGGCGGCGCGCGTCACGGTAGCTTGAAGTCCAACATCTTCGTTGGCGGTGGCCGCGTGTTCGGTCCTAAGCCTCGTCTTTACAGATTCAAGCTTAACAAGAAGCTGAAGTCTCTCGCACGTTGCTCAGCCCTCACCTACAAGGCACAGGAGAACGCTATTGTCCTCGTTGAGCCGTTCGCGATGGAAGCCCCTAAGACAAAGGAACTCATGCGCATCCTTGACGCTCTCAAGGCTGGCCAGAGAAAGGTTCTCGTAGTGCTTCCGGAGAATTCAAACAACATTTTCCTTTCATCACGTAACCTCCCTGAGGTAAAGGTCATCACTGTTGACGAACTCAACACCTACACCGTTATGAACGCCAACTCAATGGTTCTTGTGGACGGTGTTCAGGATGTCCTCGCAGCCAGGGTCAACCGTTAAAAGCGCAAAGAGATGGGAATTTTAATCAAGCCAATAGTAACCGAGAAGCTCACGGCTGAGACTGAGAAGTACAACCGTTACGGCTTCATCGTTGACAGGGAAGCCAACAAGCTTCAGATAAAGGCCGCTGTAGAGCAGTTCTACAACGTGACTGTGAAGGACGTCAACACCGTGAACTATCACGGAAAGAGAAAGTCCCGCTACAGCAAGGCAGGTATGCTCCGCGGCCGCGCCAATCACTTCAAGAAGGCATACGTTACCCTTGCAGGTGATGACAAGATCGATTTCTACAGTAACATTTAAGGAGGGACAAGGCAATGGCAATCAGAAAATTCAAGCCGACTACTCCTGGTACCAGGAACAAGGCTATCAGCGCATTCGATGAAATCACTGCCAAGAAGCCGTACAAGGCTTTGTTGGAACCTCTTAAGAGCACAGGCGGTAGAAACAACACCGGTCAGATGACCGTTCGTTACCGTGGCGGCGGACACAAGAGAATGTATCGTATCATCGACTTCCTCCGCACCAAGGACAACGTCAAGGCTACTGTGAAGACCATCGAGTATGATCCGAACCGTAGCGCCCGCATCGCCCTCGTAGAGTACGAGGATGGCGTTAAGAAGTACATCATCGCTCCTGCCGGAATCAAGGTAGGACAGATCATAGAGTCCGGATCAGGAGTCGCTCCTGAGCTCGGCAACTGTCTCCCGCTCGCGGAGATCCCTGTAGGTACGCTCGTGCACAACATCGAGCTTCGTCCTGGCCAGGGCGCCGCGATGGCACGTTCCGCCGGTACATTCGCGCAGCTTGCCGCCCGTGAGGGCAACTACGCCATCCTTCGTCTGCCTTCGGGTGAGACCAGAATGGTGCTCGTGACCTGCCGCGCCACCGTTGGAACAGTTTCTAACGCAGATCATAATCTTGAGTCTTACGGAAAGGCCGGACGTACCCGCTGGTTCGGTCGCAGGCCTCACAACCGTGGTGTCGTTATGAACCCTGTTGATCACCCTATGGGTGGTGGTGAAGGTCGTGCCTCCGGAGGTCACCCGCGTTCACGCAAGGGACTTCCTGCAAAGGGTTACAAGACACGTAATCCTAAGGCTACTTCCAACAAGTTCATCATCGAGAGAAGAAAGAAGAAGTAATTAAACGGAATTAAACTTTAAGATTATGAGTCGTTCATTAAGAAAAGGTCCATACATCCAGGAAGCCCTGGAAAAGAGAATTCTTGCTATGAATGATGGTAGCAAGAAGAAGGAGGTCGTGAAGACCTGGTCCCGCGCCAGCATGATCTCCCCTGACTTCGTAGGCCACACTGTCGCAGTTCATAATGGAAACAAGTTCATTCCTGTTTACATCACTGAGAACATGGTGGGCCACAAGCTCGGCGAATTCGCGCCGACCAGAACTTTCAAAGGCCATTCGGGCAACAATAAGTAGTAATTAAGGAGAATTCATTATGGGAGCTCGTAAAAGATTAATGGCTGAAAAGTTCAAGGAAGCCAAAAAGAATACAGCAGTAGCTAAGTTGAATGATGTTCCTACATCCCCTCGCAAGATGCGTCTTGTCGCTGACACTGTGAGAGGTGTGGAGGTGAACCGTGCGATTGACCTTCTTCATTTCTCGAAGAGGCAGCCGTCCATCCGTCTTGAGAAGCTTCTCCGCAGCGCCATCGCCAACTGGGAAGCCAAAAACCCGGATCAGAGCAAAGAGCTGGACAACGGTAACGTTTATGTCAAGACGATCATGGTAAACGAAGGCCGCACGCTCAAGAGAATCCGTCCTTGCCCTCAGGGCCGCGCCGGAAGGATCCGCAAGCGTTCGAACCACGTCACCATCATTCTCGACGTCAAGAAACCAACAACAGTAGAGGAGAACAAGTAATATGGGACAGAAGACAAATCCTATTTCTAACAGAATCGGTATCACCCGTGGTTGGGACTCTAACTGGTGTGGTGGTAACTATGCTGAGAAGATCGCTGAGGATTATGAGATCCGCAAGTATCTGACCAACCGTCTTGCCAAGGCCAGCCTCTCCAAGATTGTCATCGAAAGAACCCTCAAGTTCATCACCGTGACCATTCACGCCGCAAGGCCTGGATTCATCATCGGTAAGGGCGGGGCCGAGGTTGACAAACTCAAGGAAGAGCTTAAGAAGGTCACCAAGAAGGACGTTCAGATCAACATCTTCGAGGTAAAGAGGCCTGAGGTTGACGCGCACATCGTCGCTGACAGCATCGCTCGTCAGATCGAGGGACGTGTTTCCTACAGAAGGGCCATCAAGATGGCTATCGCATCAACCATGAGGGTTGGCGCAGAGGGCATCAAAATCCAGATCAGCGGTCGTGTAGGCGGCGCTGAAATGGCCAGAAGTGAAATGTTCAAGGAAGGCCGTACACCTCTGCACACATTCCGTGCTGACATCGACTACGCTCTTGCGGTTGCAAGCACAAAGGTCGGCGCCCTCGGAATCAAGGTGTGGATCTGCAACGGCGAGCGTTACGGCAAGCAGGATCTCACTCCTAACACCGCTGCCGCAGCCAATGCGCAGGGCGGATCACGTCCTTCACGCGGAGACCGTGGCGAGCGCAGAGGTGGAGACCGTGGCGACCGTCGCGGCAGCCGTGGTGGCCGTGGCCGCCGTGGCAACGACCGTCAGGCCGAGTAGGAATATTCCGATAATAAAATAGACAAGGAGGTGACGGGAAAGAAATTTCGCGTCACCTTTATTAATTAATGACACCAATGCTACACAATAATATGCTTAAACACATCAGCGGTTTTCTTTTGGCCATTGCGGTCGTCCCTTTCTCTTTGGCCTTGTCATCATGTGGATGCGGTACATCATCCCGACAATCCGGAGCCGGAACCCAAGGTTCAGAGGAGAAGGCTTATTATCCTAAGGCCGCGGGCTCTTTCAGGATAATGTCCTACAATGTGGGTAATTTCTCGAAATACCTTCCTTTTAATGATAACATCGACATGATAGCCTCAATGATAAAGGAATCCGAGGCTGATGTTGTCGCGCTTAATGAGATTGACAGCCTTACACAAAGGCTTCCCTACGATGAGCTCTCTCTCCTTACCAAGGCATTGGGAGGATGGCAATGGCACTTTGGGCGTGCGATGCCTTATCAGGGTGGCGCTTACGGCGAGGGTTGTATCGTGCCAGGCAAGGTGAAGATTCTTAAGAGATACACTGTCGCTCTTCCTCAGGATGAGGGAGCCGAGCCAAGGGCCATTGCAGTCATTGAGACGGATAAATATGTTATTGGCGCATCTCATCTGGATCATGTGTCTCCTGTTGCCCGGTTGGCTCAGGCGAAGGTTGTAAATGCTTGGGCACAAGAAAATTACTTTAAATGTAAAAAGCCGGTCTTTTACTGTGGAGACATGAACGCTTCGCCGGAGTCCGAGGTTATCGAGGCTCTGAGGAAATCATGGGATCTGCTTTCCGAGACAGAAAACACGTTCTCCTCAAGAGATCCTCGCGTGTGTATAGACTATATTTTCCACTACAAGATGTCCGCTCCTGTAAAGAAAGTCTCTGCCCATACTATGACTGAGTTCCACAAGGGGGATGTGACGCAGGCTTCGGACCATCTTCCTGTGTTCGTGGATGTCCGACTGTAAGTGTCAGTCTCACTGGGAGAAGATACAGGCTACTCTATTTTGCAAAAAAAATCATTGATGGTATTTTTGCAAAAAATGAGTGGCCTTTAATATTATACGGCTGGAAAAAATGTATATTTGCGTTAACGGAAACAATTTAATCACAATAGCACTATGGGTGAATCCAGAAGAAGCTTTTTGAAGAAATCGGCGGCGGGACTGGCGTTGTTCACGATCCTGCCACGTAATGTGTTCGGCGCCATGGGCGGCGACAAGAAATATGTCGCGCCGAGTGATCAGCTGACACGCGGAATTATCGGTACGGGCGGAATCGGAATGGGCAATCTGCATTTTGTCAGCGATGAGCGTTGCCGTCTTGTGGCCGTGTGCGATGTGGATAAGAACCACCTTGACAAGGCTTTGAAGAGGGGCGTCGAGAAGTTCGGCACGAAACTTCAGGCCTACACGGATTGGAGAGATCTCGTTCATGATTCCAATGTGGACATCGTTCACATAGCCACTCCATCACATTGGCATGGAATCATGGCTGTGGAATCCTGCAGAGCAGGGAAGGATATTTTCTGCGAGAAGCCTATGACAAGGACGATCGGAGAAGGTCAGAAGGTGGTTGAGGCTGTCCATAAGTACGGCCGTATCTTCCGTCTGGACACCTGGTTCCGTTTCAAGGACACGTTCTACGGCCTTGGAACAACGGTGGAGCCGCTTAAGAAACTCGTGCAGAGCGGGCTTTTGGGCTGGCCATTGACCGTGAGGATCTCCGGAGCCACGGGCTTTACCTGGAAATTCTTCTGGACAGGCAAGGAAAATCTTGTGCCTCAGCCTGTTCCGGCTGAACTTGACTACGACATGTGGCTCGGGCCGGCTCCTTACAAGCCTTACAATCCGCATCGTGTTCACCAGACTTTCCGCGGCTACTGGGACTACGAGTCCGGCGGCCTGGGAGACATGGGACAGCACTACATCGATCCAGTGCAGTACATCCTCGGCAAGGACGACACCTTCCCTGTAAAGGTCGAGGTGGACGCTCCTCAGCAGCATCCGGACGCTGTGGGAATATGGCGTAGCATTACCTACACCTACGCCGACGGCTGCAAGATCATCCTTGAGGGCGAAGGCTTCGAGAGCAAGGGTAAGGTTCCTTACATCGAAGGCCCTAACGGTAAGGTTTACAAAGGATTCGAGTGTACTATCCCTAACGTGATGGATGTCATCAACTCGCTTCCTGATCCGGAGCCACGCAATACTGACTTCCTGGAGTGCGTGAGGACCCGTCAGAAATTCGCGCTGGCCGAGGACAACGGTCACCACAGCTGCACGATAGTCAACATGGGCGCTTGCGCCCTCAGGCTCGGCAGGACCCTGAACTTCGATCCTGACAAGCAGCTCTTTATAGGTGATGATGCCGCCAACCAGCTCATCAATCAGCCGATGCGTGCCCCTTGGGGTTCAATGATCCTTTAATATGCTCTTGAATATGAAGAAATTACTTACATCTATATTATTCCTTGCGGCCGCCCTTACGATCAACGCTCAGGACGCAAGGCAGAGAACCGTGGAAACCGTTGTGGCTGACGTGCTTGCGGCTATGCCGGCCAACAACGCGTCGGATTTCAACACACAGATTGCCGACCTCGCGGCCGCCGCTCCGACATCAGTGGTGGAGACCGCCAAAATGATGAAGCCGGCTGGCGAAGGCGTGAAGAACAATCTTTATGAATATGCCCTCACAGGTCTTGCGAGCTATGCCTCGGCCAATCCACAGTGCGTGGACAAGGTCCGCGAAGGATTCGCGCAGGCGGTCAAGGTCACGACAGACAGCAACAACAAGGCTTTCTTGTTGAACCTTTTCCGTCAGATCGCCAAGCCTGCTGACGCTCAGTTCTTCAAGGAATATGTCAATGATCCTGCCCTCGCATCCACGGCCGTTGGCGCTCTCGTGGATATTCCGGGAACAGAGGATTTGATTCTTGACCTTGTGAAGGATGGAACCGCCGACAGGAAATTGCTGGCGACGGCCGCCGCGGAGAAAGGAATCTCCGCTGCCGAGCCTTATATTCAGAAATGGGTCATCCCGACCGTCCTGAATTCCACGATGCACGACAACGCCTACTTCTCAGTTTTGGCTGCCATAGGCTCCGAGTCTTCATTGAATATTCTTAAGGAGAATTCGACTCCAGACTATGCCGCTCTGGCAGTGAGACTTTCCGATGGTTCCAAGAGCAAGGCCGTCGCCAAGGCCGCCAAGGATCTCATGGCTTCTGAAGTCTCCGCCTACAAGTCCGCCGGTGCTTTGGCTCAGATGAAGAACGACCCGGCGAAGGCTTTGAAGGTCGTTGCCGCCGCTCTCAAGAGCGAGGATGTTAAGTACAGGAATTCTGTGATTGACAACGCCACTTCGATTCTTGGCGCGGGAAATCTCGTTCCTCTTTTCACAAAGAATTTCGCAAAACTCTCTGCACCGGTCAAGGTGGATCTTCTCAACTGGTTCGGTAACAACAAGATCTCGTCTGTCTCCGATATCGTGCTCGGTTCGTTCTCCGAGGGTGGAGACGTTGCCTCCGCCGCTATCGCTGCCGCCGGAAAGATCGGTGGTGACAAGGCCGCGAAGGCTCTTGTGGGACAGCTCGGAGGAGAGAACAGCGCCGCTGCGATAGCCGCTTTGAAATCATTCAAGGGCAACTATCAGGACGAGCTTCTTGCCACTCTTGACGGAGCCAAGGACAACAAGACTCTTGGAAATATTCTCGGCCTTGTGATGGCCAGAAGGATTACCGCTGCCGCCCCGAAGGTATATTCATTGATAGATTCAAAGGATGCCGAGGCTTCGTCTCTCGCCAAGCTCGCGCTCGCGGACATCGTTGGCGTCCAGGACATTGACAAGGTCGGCGCTTTGCTTGACAACGCTTCCGCCGCTGATCAGAAGGCCGCCCAGAACGCTTTGATCGCCGCTGTGCACACTCTTGCTCCCGCCGAGCAGTACGCCAAGGTCAGCGCTTTGATGAAGAAGTCCAAGAACGTCTCCGCTTACTATCCGGTCCTTGCCGCCACAGGCACTGACGAGGCCGTGAACGATCTGGCCGCCGCCTACGAGGCCGGTGACAAGTCCGCTTTCGCGTCGTTGCTTGACATCGACAATTTCAAGGTGGCTCCGACTCTGATCAAGATTGCCGGTTCTGACGCCGGGCTGGCCGACAAGGCTGTGAAGAGATATTCTTCCCTTGTCTCTAAATACGAGACCAATGTTGACAAGAAGCGTATGGATTTCGCCAAGGCTCTTGAGCTTGCCCAGACCCCTGCCGTGAAGAAGTCCATTCTCAAGTCTCTTGCTTCCGTACCTACGATGAAGGCATTCCTGCTTGCCGGCAAGTACTTGGATGACAGTGACAAGGGAGTCAGGCATGCCGCTGCTGAGTGCGTAAGGACAATCGCCTCCAAGACCAAGGAGGAGATCAACTACGCTGACCTCAAGTCCAACCTTGACAAGGCTGTCGTGATCTTCAAGGCCGCCGGTGGTGCGGATGACGGCTACGCTGTCGATGCGATCAACAAGATTCTCGGCGAGGCCGAGCCTTCACCGATCTCTCAACTGACCGATGAGGAGAAGAGACAGGGATTCGAGATGCTGTTCGACGGCACGAATCTGGACAAGTGGCAGGGCGACCTTGAGGGGTACACTCCTGTCAACGGAACAATCTATGTGTCGGCCAACTACGGCAGCACAGGAAATCTCTACACCAAGAAGGAGTACCGTAACTTCGTCTATCGTTTCGAGTTCTGCTTCCTGCGCGAGGGTGTGAACAATGGTGTGGGTGTGAGGACTCCTATGGGTGTTGACGCTGCCTATGACGGAATGTGTGAGGTGCAGATCCTTGATCATGACGCTCCGATGTACGCCAAACTTCGTGAGTATCAGGTTCACGGATCGGTTTACGGTGTGATCCCGGCGAAGAGAATCGTCCACAAGCCTCTTGGGGAGTGGAGCACCGAGGAGATTCGTGTCGAGGGCGACAGAATCAAGGTGACCGTCAACGGTGAGGTGATTGTGGATGGCAACATCCGCAGGGCCTGCAAGGGTCACAATGTGGCTCCTGACGGCGGCAAGAAGAATCCGTACACCGTTGACCACAAGAACCATCCGGGAATGTTCAACAAGAAAGGCTACATTTCATTCTGCGGTCACGGTGAGGGTCTGAAGATCCGCAACGTCCGCATCCTCGATCTCGGCGACAAATAGTAGCTGGAAAGAAGGTAGTCGCTTCGCCGGTGTCTCGGTCGCTGAGTTCCTCTGGTTGTTTAGACCTATTGGTTCTGAGACCATTGAGTTTCCGGGCTTGTCGAAGCGAAGGAACATTGAAGGTCCAATGGCATAGAAAGAGCGGGAAGCCTCTAACCTGAATTTTGCACGTAACCAAAATTCAGAACAGAGGCTTTCCGCTCTTTTCGGTCTAGCTATCTTTTCTCATCAGTCGTTTGCCACTGGCACACTCCTTCTTCAAAAAGACATCTATCCTCATAAATCTGACACAAATTTTAGTTCAGCTTATTTTTTAACGCTTACTTAAGAATTGCAGAAAAAAGGTCTTTGAAAATGCATAGACTGCAATTCTGTCGGGCAAAACCGCCGAAAGGGCTTGTTTTGACGACGGAATTGCAGAGGAATTATATGTGTGGGGCTTTGCTGGGCCTTCCGGAGTGCAAATCTATAGCAAACAAATCAAAAATAGCCTCTAAACGGCTGGCATAAGAGAATCGTCCGCCGCGAAACAGATTCGCGAAATCCGGGAACTGTAAAGTTTCTTTACGAAATGCGGTTAACAACAGCACCAAGGTTAGGTCCAACAGGCGGCCAATGATGATACCCGGCAGGCCAGCGGGGGACTCCCGTGAGCGGAGAGGCGCTTCCTGCGCACGAGGCGAGCCAGCGGGGGACTCCCGTGAGCGGAAATGCGCTTCCTGCGCACGAGGCTATCTCTGAAGGGGGGCTTGGTCGCTCTGCTTTCTAAGCGCAGGTGCGATGAATGACCGAAGATAGTTCTTGATAATATTTTCCTTTGGAAATTTGTTTTATTGGAAATTAATTCCGTACTTTGGGAAAGTTTTCGTTGGAAACTATTGTATAAATGCTTGTTAATTATTTAAAACACTGATTATTATGAATGCAATTACGTTAAAGGCGCTCTTTTGCATCAGCGGGGTGGCTGTCGGTGGGCTTCTTCTGTTCTCTTCTTTTGAGACCAAGGCTACAGAAAGGTGGGGAATAGGAAGTGCTTTGGTTGCCGAGTCTGTCGAAGTGGCTCTGACTCGGGTTGCTGAGCTGGGAATTGAGAAGATGGATCTGGAAAATTCTGGAGTTAAAACGCTGAAAGGGAATGAATTGACGACTGAGGTGCCGAATGCCGAAAGGTTGGCGGCTGAGCAGAAAGCAGAGCTGTCGGGTGCAGGAAGACCGGCGGAAGAGCAGGGTGTTGAGATGACGGGTGCGGTAAGGCCAGATGAGGAGACGGCGGCGAAGGAAAAGCCGACGACAAAGGTGGTGCACATTACCAAGGCTGATTTCCTTAAGAAGGTCTACGACTTCGAAAAGAACCCCGATGAGTGGAAATATCTCGGATCTCAGCCGGCCATTGTCGATTTCTATGCGGACTGGTGCGGGCCGTGCAGGCAGCTGTCGCCTGTGCTGGACGAACTGGCCAAGGAATATTCAGGGAAACTCACCATCTACAAGGTCAATGTGGACAATGAGAGGGGACTGGCTACATTTTTCGGCATAAGGTCGATTCCGACGCTTCTGTTCATTCCGATGAAGGGTAAGCCGCAGAGGTCTCTCGGGGCTTTGTCTAAGACGGAGCTCAAGGGAATCATCAAGGATGTTCTTAAAGTTGAGCTGTAGTTGGTAGGTCGTGGAGAATAAGAAGAACGCAATCTGCCGCCTTCGCGAGATCCATAGGGCGATCTCCGGGCTGGACGCTGAGTTTCAGAGGAAATTCGGGCTGAACCTGAACGAGGCGATGCTTCTCTGCTTCCTTGCGGGGCAGGGAAGCGCTTCGGCATCGGAACTATCAGATGAGTTGGGGCTTACACATTCGAATATGTCCAAGGTTCTTGCCTCGGCGGAAAAAACATCCCTCATCAGCCGGAAACTTAACCCAGCTGACAAGCGGGGGATGATCTTCTCGCTTACAGACGAGGGCCGCATCCAGCTCGCCTCCATCCACTGTGAGGAATTGGTGATCCCGGACTTACTCAAAGGAATCCTCGGTTAGGCTCAGAGCCTTCCGCACTTCCTTGCGAGCCTTTCAGAACAAGACCTCTAAAGATCCGCTGTGTGCTAATCTGAAGAATTCCCTCACTTCCCTGACCGTCTGAAGTCCTTGTGGAACAAGACCTCTAAAGATCCACTGTGTGGGTAAGATTGCCGTCAGTGTCGTAGATCCTTACGGCGATCTTTTTGGCGTTCACGGTGATCTCCATCCTCTGCCACTGGCCGTTGGTGATCACAGGGAAGGATGCGTCGGTTGATCCAACTTCGCGGAAAGAGTACTTGTGCACGTGGCCGCTCAGCATCAGATCGACACCCGCACCGTTGAGGATAGGCAGGAACTTCTCCGACATATTCAGATTGCCGTGCCATGCGTCCTTGATCTGAGGGGGAATATGGTTGAAGACGATCCTTCTTTCGGCGTTCTTCCACTCATCACTCTCCACCACGCCCTTGAGCCATTTGGCCTCCTCGTTAAGATAAGGCTCCGAGCAGAGCCGTCCTTGGTTCTCGATGTCGCTGTCCACCTTGTCCTCGCCGCCGTCCAGCACCAGAAACAGGAACTTGCCATATTTGAAGGTGTAGTAGGGGCCGTGCTCCGGGAAGTCGAAATATTCAGAGATCCGCAGCGCATCCTTGCCTCTGAACTCGTGGTTGCCGCGGGCCATGAAGAGAGGAGTCTGGTCGGCGAAGAGGTCGCTGGCCGGCTTGAGGTAGTGCCGGACGATCTTCTCGCTGTAGGCCAGGTCGGAGGTCATGTCTCCGTTGAACAGAACGAAGTCGAACTCCTTGTTCTTCTCCTTGTCCGCGAACAGTCTGCGCAGTAGCGAGTCCTGGGCGTGCACGTCGTTGACAACGGCGAACCTGACCTCGCTGTAATCCTCTTTGAGAGTGGTGGCCTTAGGCAGGTCAACCTTGTAGGCCGGCGCTCCGGAGCCTTTCCCGTAGACCGGATTGTAGTTGTTGTGGTAGTCCTGCACCGCCGTCATCATCACCCTGTAGCGGTAGCTCGTGCCGGGCTTAAGTCCGCCAACCGTCACCTTGTGGATCTTGCCGATAGGCTTCAGCCCGTGGCCGCGCATGTCGTAGTACTTCGGCCTGTCCTTGTAGTAGAAATTCTCCTCGTTGTCCGGAGCGATCTCCACCCACCCCACAGCGTCCACGTCCGTCATCCACATCACCGTGAAGCTGTCCGTGGTAACATTCTGAAGGTAAGGCCCGCACACGATCCTGGCAATGGCCGGCCCGTTCTGCGCCTCCGCCAAAAACGGCAGCACCGCCAGAACCGCAATCAAAAGGTACTTTCTCATATTCTTGAATATCACTGTTTATCGTCTGTTCGTCAGAGGCCCGGCCAAAGAAGCCCGGCAAACCGTCCGTCCGTTTTGTTGAACACAAATTTACTTCGTTTTGCCGAAAAGGCAAAATCATTGGTGCGGTTCTTTCAATCCGCAATGGATGAGTCCACTTGAAAAAGTCGTTTTTGAAAAACATGTGCCTCGCAGATACTTCTGTAAGGGGTAAAAAGTGGCAAATGGCACTTTTTCAAGTGGGCTCATGGATCCAAATGTTCGAAATGACTATAATTCATTATTTTTGTGTTTGGTTCCGAGACTCTTCTATGTGGTTAAGGAACGATTATAATAACCAATAATGTATTGAATAGTTATGAACAGCATGCTGATGAGGGGCTTGATGATCGGCCTGACTGCGCTGTCAGGCAGTCTGGCTTTGTCGGCTCAGGTTGTGGTTTCTTCAGGATTTGAACAACTTGACAGATGGGCGTCCGAGTGCCTTGCCGAAAGGAGTATGACCCTTGGTTATCCAGGCAACAATGACATAAGACTGGAGGAGTTTTACCGCTGGTACACAGGAAAACCGGCTTTGATTCCATTAGCGTCAGTGGTCATAAATTCTTCGGCATCGACAGCCCTTGCGGACTCTTCATCACAACCCGCGACGTTTACGACAATCAGTCAACCTACGACATCTCTTATCTGAACGCCAACATGCGCATGATAAACTGCTCACGATCAGGAATCGAGCCACTCAAATTTTGGTGGCTTATGAAAACGGTCGGCGATGAAGGCTGGACAGAGCAGGCCGCGAGGATTTTTGAAAACACGCGATACCTTAAGTCAGAGCTTAAAAGGATAGGTTGGCCTTATTGGAACAATGAATATAGCAACACGGTCATATTCCGCCGTCCTTCCGCCAAAGTCGTAAGGAAATATAATCTCGCTTGCGGCGAAGACGCGGCGTTTGGCGGAAAGCTGTCGCATGTTGTCGTCATGCAGCATGTCACAAAGGATTCGATCGACAGGCTCATCGCCGATCTGCGGAACGAGACAATCTCGGATCTGTGACGTCAACCGCATTCCCGCACATCTGGGTCGTCTCAGCCGACGAAATCCTTTGGCAGGACACCGAACTGCCTGAAGAAGCATTTGGCGAAGTACGACGGGGTGTTGAAGCCTACCATGTAGCAGATCTCATTGACCTTGTACTTTTGCTCGGCCAGCAGGCTGGCGGCCTTGCGCAGACGCATCTCCTTGATGAAATTGTTAGGAGTCATGCCGCAGGCCTCCTTGGTACGCTCGAACAGGACGGAACGGCTCAGGTGCATCTGCTCCGCCAAGTCATCGACGGAGAAATCCATGTCGGTAAATCTCACAGACACTATCTCGCTGATTTGCTGAAGGAATTGCTCGTCGCCTTTACCCTGCACGGTGCTTCTTAACGGGGCGTACGGACGTTTGCTGAAACTGTCCCAGATCATTTTTCTCTTGTCGAGAATGCCGTTCCGCTTGCTCCGGGAGGTGGTGCCTGTTATGTTATGGCTCCTATTCGATGATTTTTGTTATTTTTGGTAAGCGTTAAAAAATAAGTTGAACTAAATTTGTGTCAGATTTAGTTCAAGTTATTTTTCAATGATCACTTGATGTCTGCATAAAAATTTTGAATGATATGAAAAGGTTTCTTATTGTGATGGCGGCGGTGTTGCTGACTGCTTTGTCCGTGTCTGCGAAAGTCTCTCTGCCATCGCTCGTCGGTGACAACATGGTTCTTCAGCGCAACACTTCCGTGAATGTCTGGGGAAAGGCCGAGGCCGGGGCAAAGGTCTCTGTGTCTGTGTCATGGAGCAAGGAAAGGTATCGTACCAAAGCTGATCCGGACGGGAATTGGCGTGTCAGGGTAGCGACCGCTGACGCCGGCGGCCCTCACACCATGACCATCTCCGACGGCGAGCCGGTCACCGTCCGCGGGATCATGCTTGGCGAGGTTTGGCTTTGCTGTGGGCAGTCCAACATGGAGATGCCGCTCTGCGGTTTCATGATGCAGCCGGTCGAAAATTATCCCGAGTACCTGATGGATGTCCCTACCGAGGCCTCCTTGATCAGGTTTTTCCAGGTTCCCCGGGTTCCGGCTGACGAACCGGCGGACACCTGCGGAGGAGAATGGCTTTTGCCTACCATGAGGAACGCGAGTCAGTTCAGCGCCTGCGGTTATTTCTTCGGCAGGGCGTTGTCCAAGGCTCTCGTAGGTGTGCCGGTGGGCCTGATCTCCTCGAACTGGGGAGGCACACGCATCGAATGCTGGATGAGCGATGAGGCAATCCGCTCCACCGAGGGGATCAACCATGAGTTCGCCCTCTCCGGAGAAGGGGTCACCAGTGAGCCCCACAGGCTGTTCAACTCGATGATCTGGCCTCTGCGCCATTACACGGCCAAGGGATGGATCTGGTACCAAGGGGAGTCGAACAGGATCAACTGGTTTGACTATAGGAATCTTATGGTTTCCATGGTTGACTTGTGGAGGAATATCTGGGAGGATGAGGAAATGCCGTTCTATTTCGTACAGCTTGCCCCTTACCCCTACAACGGTGAGGGACTGCGCTCTCTGCCTCTGGTCGTGGAGGCACAGTACCAGGCAATGGCTCAAATCCCTCATAGCGGCATTGCCGCAACGACAGACATCGGCAGCCGTACTTGCATACATCCTCGGAAGAAGATGGAGGTGGGCACCAGGCTTGCATGGCTCGCGCTCCGTAACGACTATGGTGTCGATGGAGTGCCGCTTCCTGCTCCGACCTACAAGTCGATGGAGAAGGAGTACAACGATTACCACAAGTGCAACCAGCTTGTCCTGAGTTTCAACAATCTTTCCGGACAGAATGAGTTCAATGAGTCCGACAGCATTCTCGGTTTCGCCTCGGACGGCTACTACACTCCGGGAGGCTTTGAGATCGCCGGGGCGGACAAGGTCTGGCATAAGGCCAAAGTCAACTTCCGCTGGTGGCAGAATAAGATTGAAGTCTGGTCGGAAGATGTCCCCGAGCCTGTAGCCGCTCGCTATGCTTTCAGAAACTATCCCGAGGACGCAAACGTGATGACAACCTCCGGTCAGCCTTTCGCTCCGTTCAGAACGGATGACTGGGAAGTCAAAGATGTGGGAATAATAAAATAAAAACGTGATGAAAAGGATTCTGTGGGCCATTCTGGCGCTGGTAACGAGCGCCAATGCGGCATATTCGCAGACGTGCTGGACAATCGGAACGGACGGTTCTATAGAGCTGAATCCCGAAAGGATCGTCCTGCCATATTCCGACCACATCGAGATGAGCGGGGAACAGGTTTCCTGCGTCCTTCGATGGATGGTTGACGAAAAAGGCCTGTTCGGCCAGGAAAGATCGTTGGTTTTCCCGATGCTTCGCCGTGTCCCTAATGACACGCACGCCAGCCTGCTTTACAGGATGGGCACGGACGTCATGTCGCTGGTCGGGATCAACTCTCTTGTCCCTCGGCAGCTTTCCACTAAGAAAGTGTCCATAAACGGAGCCCTTTCCGTTGTCAATGAATATGGTGTCGGAAAGGCCAATGTCGGTGGCGCCCGCGGTGACTACACGAGGCCTGTCGCGGAAGTGAGCCAGACAATCTTTCCCAGCCGTACCCTTCCAATGGTCTGCGAGATCTATGTCTTGAGGAATATTTCGGACAAGCCATTGACGGTAAGCGTTCCTGAGTTCAGCCAAGTGGTAAGGACCCTGGCCGGAGAAGGGCTGGACGGCAGTTATGTGATCAGGGCCGATATATTCGGAAGCGGGACTTATGTCCTTGCGCCGCGGAACGAGATAAGGTTCCATGCGGCCTTTCAGGCTTATCGGGCCGACACGGAAAGGATGATCGTACCTGACATTGACGCTGAATATGCCGCAAGGATGTCCTTCATCCGGGAGGACGTTGATTCTTCCTTGATTCTAAGGACTCCGGATCCGGCCATCGACGCAGAGTTCCGTTTCGCTAAGATCAGGGCGTCGGAGAGCATATTCAGGACAAAAGGAGGTCTGATGCACGGGCCTGGTGGTGAGTCTTATTATGCAGCCCTATGGTGTAACGATGAATGCGAATATGTCTCGCCTTTTTATCCTTTCCTTGGCTATGCGACCGGCAATGAATCTTCATTTAACTGCTACAGTCTGTTCTCCAGGTATCAAAATCCTGAGTTCAAGCCGATTCCAAGTTCGATAATCGCCGAGGGGACCGACATCTGGGACGGGGCCGGTGACAGGGGGGATGCGGCCATGATAGCGCATGGGCTGTCAAGGTATCTTCTGGCGAGAGGAGACAAGAACGAGGCGGAGCAGCTCTGGCCGTTCTTGAAATGGTGTCTGGAGTATTGCCACCGGAAACTCAACGCTGCCGGAGTTCCGGAATCAGACTCGGATGAGCTTGAGGGCCGCTTCCCTGCCGGAGACGCCAATCTTTCGACGGCCTGCCTCTACTACGACGGGCTGGTGTCCGCCGCATACCTTGCCCCTTTGCTGGGGGAGACTTCCTCCGTGACAAGGCTGTACCGAAAGCGGGCGGCGCGATTGCGAGAATCAATAGGTCGCTATTTCTCAGCCAACGTAAGCGGCTATGATACATACCGTTACTACGAAGGAAACGACTTGCTGAGGTCCTGGATTTGTCTGCCATTGTGTTTCGGGATTGACGACAGGGCTGAAGGCACGCTTGCCGCTTTGTTCTCATCCGAGATGATGACGGAGGATGGCATTCTTACCCAGCAGGGCAGCACAACCTTCTGGGACAGGTCAACGCTCTATGCGCTTAGAGGGGCTTTCGCCGCTGGTCATGCGGATGCGGCTCTCTCGCAACTCCACAATTATTCGGAGCGCCGCCTTCTCGGAACCCACGTCCCGTATCCGGTCGAGGCCTACCCTGAAGGGTCGCAGCGGCATCTGTCGGGTGAGAGCGCACTCTATTGCAGGGTTATCACCGAAGGTCTGTTCGGAATAAGGCCTTCCGGATTCGACTCATTCAATCTTAAGATCCGGATGCCGTCCGATTGGGATGAGATGGCGTTGAATCACGTAAAAGCATTCGGTAAAGACTTCGACATCAAGGTTAAAAGGCTTGATGGACAGAGACTCAGGATCGGAATCAGTTGTGATGGAAGACTCCGTGAGTATTCAGTAAAATCAGGACAGGAAATCAAGAATATATCGCTTAGGTAATGACACAAAGAATTCAAATAATGATGGCGGCGTTTGTCTGTCTCGCCGCGTCATGCTCTATGGAGCCGGCAGGCAAGACAGTCTTTCTCAAGGATTATCTGACGGAGGAGATGGTTCAGAACGATGTGGAGCCGGCCATAAGAAAGGCCTTGGAGGATTGTCTGAAAAGCAAAGGAAGCACTCTTGTGCTGCCTGGAGGCACTCTTCCTGTCAAACCGGACTACTGCTATGGCAAGTTTCAGAAAATCAGCAACAACGACCCTAGTGACAAGCGAATAGCATTTGACATCGTCGGAGCCGACGGCCTTAGAATAGAAGGCAACGGCACGACATTGCTGTTCACCGGATTCATCTCGCCGTTCAATGTCGAGGATTCCAGAAATGTGTCGGTCAGCGGTCTTGACATTGATTACACAAGAACATTCCATTCCGAAGGTCTGATAACGGGTTCGGGCAAGGATTGGGTCAAGGTCAAGTTCCCGGATGACTATAGGATAAGCCTTGAGAGCGGGATCATCGTGTTTAGGGATGAGTTCCGCAATAAGTACCCTTATGGCAATCTTCTGGAGTTTGACACGGAGAAAAAAGAAGTCGCTCATTATGTCAGGGACTATTGGGTGTGGGGTCCGGGACTTCAGGCCGAGGCTCTTCCTGACGGAGACTACAAAGTTTATGAGAAAGACATCAGGGTAACCACGGGCAACACCCTCGTTTTCGGCGCCGCGGCCAGACTGAACCCCGCGTTCACGCTTGAAAGATGCGACGGGTTCACCTTGAAGGATGTGAACATCTGGCACTGCGGAGGAATGGGCGTTATTGCCCAAAGATCCAAGGATCTTGAACTCAACAATGTCAATGTCGTTCCATCTCCTGGCAAGGGCAGGATGATAAGCATCACAGCCGACGCAACCCATTTCGTGAACTGCAAGGGCTTCATCAGAATGATCGGATGCACGTTCATGAACCAGAAGGACGATGCCACCAACATTCATGGATGGTATGCGGTGGCTCGTCGGAAAGTCTCGGACAACCAGTTGCTTCTGTGGTCGAACTATGGGAAGGATTTCGCCGAGGTTGGAATGGATATGGAGTTTGTCAGCCACAACACGATGATGACGTACGACACATTGAAAGTCAAGGAGGTCTATAAGTTCAACGATGACTATTCCGTCGTGACTTTCGAGGAGCCGATACCGGAGGGGTTTGAGGAGAGGGATGTGCTTGCCGACGCGTCTGTGAAGCCTGAGGTGCTGATCAAAGGCTGTTCTTTCGGCAACAACAGGGCAAGAGGTCTTCTGATCGGATCAAAAGGCAAGGTCGTCATTGAAGACAACTATTTCCATGTTCCCGGTGCCGCGATCCTTTTCGAGGGCGACGGCAATTACTGGTACGAGCAGTCAGGTGTCAAGGATGTGACCATCAGAGGCAATGTCTTCGAGAACTGTCTTCATGGCTGCAAGGGATGGGGGAGCGCCTGCATCGCGGTAGGCAGCGGAATCCCGCAGAAGGAAGCAAGCCGCTACCATAGCAACATCACGATTGAGGACAACACCTTCAAGACCTTTGATCCAAGAATATTGAACCTCTACTGCGTGGACGGTGTCACCTACAGGAACAACAAGGTGACTCTCAACAAGGATTATGAATATGATCCGCAAGGTGAGCCTTTCACGTTCGAAAACTGCGACAATGTCAGTGTCGATGCGAAGTGACGATCGTGGCAGATAACTCCTTTATAATCAAGGAGAAACGCTATGTCCTGGTGCGATGTCTCCCACTAGGACATAGTTTATTATCTTGATATTCAGTAATTTAGATGCCACGCTTTTTCCCTATTTCTCGCCGGTGTACATCCTGCAGATGCCGAGGGTGAAGGCTTTGTGGGTGACGGTGCGGAAGCCGGCCTCGCGCATCGTGGCCATGAACGCCTTTTTGCCGGGGAAGGCGGCCACAGAGGCGGGGAGGTAGGCGTAGGCGGCCTTGTCACCGGAGACCTTGCCGCCGACCTTCGGGAGGATGTGGAGGAAATAGAGGTCGTAGAACCAGCGGATGACTTTGTTCTCTGGGCGGGAGAGCTCAAGGATCACGAGGCGGCCGCCGGGTTTGAGGACGCGCAGCATCTCCCTTAGGCCTTTCGGTCTGTCCTCGAAGTTCCTGATGCCGAAGGCTATGGTGACCCGGTCGAAGGTGCTGTCCGGGAACCGCAGGTTCTCGCCGTCTCCTTCCTCGATGCTTATCATCTCAGTCAGGCCGGCTTTTGCTACCTTCTCGCGCATCACCGCCAGCATACCCTCCGACAGATCCACGCCGGTCACGTGTCCCTTGGTCATTAAGTCCGATCTCTCGGAATCTCCGGTCACAAAACCTGTCGATGTGACCTGTGCCTCGACTGGTGCTTTGGCTGGAGCCTCGACTGGTGCCTCGACTGGTACTTTGGCTGGAGCCTTAACATGTGCTTCAATAGGAGTCCCGACTCGTTTGTGAGACCTGCTCAAAGCTTTGGCGATGGCGATCGAGAAATCGCCCGTTCCGCAGGCCAGATCCAGGACACGGGCCGGAGCCGGAGCGTCCACGATCTGTTTCAGGGCCTTCTTGCGCCAGATCTTGTCCACGTCCAGCGAAAGTATGTGATTCAGAGCGTCATAGTCGCCAGCGATGCTGTCGAACATATTCCTGACATTTGTCTTTGTCGGCATATTCCTAAAAAATTAAAAATCCCGCTCCGGCGAGGATGGAGAGGAAGAAAGTTGAGATCACGAGCATCGGCAGCATCGGGTCGAGAGCACGCTCGCTCCTGGTCCATACACCTTGCAAGTGCTTGATGTACAATGGAAGAGTGATGATGAATATGTAATGTCCCGGCGCGAAATCATAGACCGCGCAAAACACCAGTATCAAGGCCCAGCCCAATGTGACCAGGATGGTCTGGTATATTCTCGCCCCCTTCATCCCGAGCTTGATGGCCACGGTCACACGATTCACCGCATCCGTCTTCATGTCTCTTATGTTGTTGACATTCAGCACCCCGACGCTGAAAAGCCCGATGGCCGCCGCCGGCAGCAACATCAGAATTGGCGGCAATTCCCGCGCGGCCACATAGTAGCCGCCAAGCACCGACACAAGGCCGAAGAATATGAACACGAACACATCGCCGAGCCCTCTGTACCCGTAAGGGTTCTTCCCCAAAGTGTACTTCATCGCGCCCGCGATAGCCGCCGCGCCAAGCACCTCCAGGCAGATTGACTCTGTCTTGAATAGGCTTCCGAAGGAGACCTGGATCATCGCCAGACCGGAGATGACGCAAAGCCCGATGAACATCAGGATGAGTTTTTTGATGTCTCCGATGGTCATGTCTCCGCTGCCGAGTGCGTACTTAGGTCCCTGCCTGTCAGCCGAGTCTGTGCCGCTCAAGGTGTCGCCGAGCTCATTGGACAGATTTGAGAGGATCTGCAGACATACCGTTGTCAGGAAGATCAGCGCGGCTGTCCACGGACTGACATCTGCCTTGTCCGCTGCGAGCGTCACTCCGAGGATCACTCCGGACAAGGACAGCGGAAGTGTCCTCAGTCTCATTGATTTTATGCTGGCTTTCAGCGTCATATTCAATAATTATTTGATTCTGTATAACAAAGGTACTCATATTCTCGAAAATATTCATAACTTTACATTTGTTGCGGAAAAGCGGCTCGCTTTTGCGGTGCCACTCCGAGGCAGGAAAGGTTGAACATTAATATTCATGAATATGAGACGTAAATCATTCATTCTGGCGGCTGTGGCTGCCATCGCCGCGGTAGCTTGCGGCCCGAAGGTTTCTGACAAGACAGCCATCGAAGGTGCTTTCGAGGGCAATGCTCCTGAAGAGGTAAGCGTCAAGATTTCCGATCTTGGAATTGACACTACCCTCACTGTGACGGACGGGAAGTTCGCCGTTGTGCTTCCTGCATCCAAGACCGTGCTCGCCACGCTGACCGGGGAAGGAGTAAGAGCCAGATTCATTTCTGACGGTACTCCGTTGACGGTCACTGTCAAGGAAGACGGTACTTGCGAGATCGCTTCCAAGACTCCGTCTGTCTCTGTACAGGAGAAGTACAAAGCCTACGCTGACGCGATGGCTCAGTTCGAGAAGGATGCCAGAGCCAGACTTGAGGAACTTGGCGACGAGGCCGAGGATTCCGTCAAGGAACAGGTTTATAATGACTATGAGGCTGCCGTAAAGGAATGCAATGACAAGGCTTTCGATGCCAATAAGGACAACATCATTGGAGCTATGGTGCTCAGTACCCTTCAGTACGACCTTACTCCGGCTCAGGTGGACTCGATGCTTAACCTGCTCGATCCATCCCTTTCCGAGATTCCTGTGGTGTCGAAGATGAAGAAAGCTATCGATGCAAAAAAGGCAACCGCCGAGGGGGCGATGTTCACCGACTTCGACATCGACGGCGTTAAGCTTTCCGACTATGTAGGTAAGGGCAAGTACGTCCTCGTTGACTTCTGGGCATCTTGGTGCGGCCCTTGCAAGAGGGAGATCCCTAACATCAAGAAGGTCTATGACAAGTACGTCGGTGACGATTTCGATGTGCTCAGCGTCGCTGTTTGGGATCAGCCTCAGGCATCCGTGGACACCGCCAAGGCTTATGGCGTGAACTGGAACGAGATCATCAACGCGCAGGCTGTTCCTACCGATCTCTACGGCATCCAGGGCATTCCTCACATCATCCTTTTCGGACCTGACGGAACCATCGTCAAGAGGGATCTCCGCGGTGAAGGCATTGAGGAGGAGGTCGCCAAGTACGTGACCGCCAAGAAGTAATATTCAAACGCTTTGAGCGGGAAAAATCTTACAGTCAGGGAGAAAATCGCCCTGTTTCCACATTCCCCGGGGGTCTATCGTTACTACGATGCCTCGGGGAAGGTGATTTATGTGGGCAAGGCCAAGGATCTGCACAAGAGGGTGGCTCAGTACTTTGTGCCGCCGGAGAGGCTGAACGTGAAGACTCGGATCCTGGTCTCGAAGATCGCCGACGCGCAGTTCTCCGTGGTGGATTCCGAGGCGGACGCATTGCTGCTGGAGAACAACCTCATCAAGCAGTACAAGCCTCACTACAACATTCTGCTGAAGGATTCCAAGACCTACCCGTGGATCGTCATCACCAACGACGAGTTTCCGAAGATCTATTTGACCAGGCGTGTGGACAGGAAGAACGGCACCTATTTCGGGCCGTACAGCTCGGTCTCGCACGCAAACTACCTGCTGGAGTTTTTCCGCAAGAACTATCCTCTGCGTTCCTGCAACCTGAAAATCACCGGCGACGCGATCCTCCGGGGCAAATTCCGCCCGTGCCTGGACTTCCACATCGGACGCTGCAAAGGCTGCTGCGTGGGCGCGGTCAGCAAGGAGGAATATTCATCCTACATCATCGAGATCACCCGTCTGCTGAAAGGCGGCGTGAATGAGATAATCCGTGAATATGAGGCCGAGATGAAGCGTGCGGCCGCGGAGCTCCGTTTCGAGGAGGCGCAGGTCTGTAAAAACAGGATAGAGTCCTTGAAGAAGCACTATTCACATTCGATAATATCCTCTGTCGCAGATACTTCCTGTGATGTGTTCTCGCTGGTATTCGATGGCCAGGAGGCTTTCGGAAACTTCCTGCGTGTTCGTGGCGGATCTGTCATCCAGTCGTTGAACCTGGGCTTCAAGATGAACATCGAGGAGGAGCAGGCATCTGTACTCAGCACGTTCATCGCCGAGATCGAATCCAAGTTCGGTGCATTGGCGAAAGAGGTCATCGTGCCGTTCAAGCCGGATGTGGAGATAGACGGCATCGACTTCCGCATCCCCGCCCGAGGTGACAAGCTCTCGCTTCTGGAACTTAGTGCCAAGAATGCCAGGGAATATCTTTTCAACTCCATCAAGCAGAGGGAGCACACCGATCCTGACGAATATCGCAGGATGGTTCTTGAGGACTTGCGCAAGGCCTTGGGAATGAAGGAGCTTCCGACCCACATCGAGTGCTTCGACAACTCCAACATCCAGGGAACCAATCCGGTGGCTTCCTGTGTGGTTTTCCGTGACGGAGTGCCGTCCAAGAAGGATTACCGTAAGTTCAAGATCAAGACGGTCATCGGGGCCAATGACTTTGCTTCGATGAAGGAGGTGGTCAACCGCCGTTACTCCCGTATGCTCGTGGAGGCTCCGGACGACCTGCCGCAGCTGGTGGTGATCGATGGCGGAGAAGGCCAGCTGGAGTTCGCCCGCCAGGCTCTGGCCGAACTCGGACTGATGGACAGGCTGATGGTCATCGGCCTTGCCAAGCGTATGGAACTCGTGATCAGGGTGAACGACCCTTATCCTCTGTTTCTGGACCGTAACTCGCAGGCTCTTAAAGTCTTGATGCACATTCGTGATGAGGCTCACCGCTTCGGCATCACCTTCCATCGTAGCCTCAGGAGCAAAGCCCAGATCCAGAGTGCTTTGAGGGAGATCAAAGGTGTCGGTGAGCAGACCGAGAGGCGTCTTCTGATGCACTACGGCTCTGTCGCCCGCATCGCCGCCGCCCCCCTCGAAGACCTCTCCAAACTCGTCTCCCCGGCCCTCGCCGCCGAGATTCTCAAGGCTCTTGACCAGTCTTGACCCAATACATTGAACCGTCTGCGACACACGCGTGATCTTCGCGCGTGATTCGCCCCCTTCTTGCACACCACCTTGCTCCTTGTGAACACCTCGTGAGCCAGATCAGCCTTTTTGCTCACAACAAGGCCTTTATGGGGACCTTCGTGAGCGGAAGAGCCTGATCTGTGCACGGTACACTTTTCTACTTCTCGGCGCGAATTCTCCGTGTCACTACTTTTCGCGTCTGGTACAAAATTTTTTCTTTTTATGGAATAAATGCGTTATTGGCTTCCATATTTTTCGGAATAAATGTATATTTGCCTATGTAAAATTTCGGAATAAATGTGTGAGATATGCTTGATCGTAAGATTTCCAAACAAATAGAAAACCAGCTAAAGTCTGGTGGCGATAAGATGCTTGTTGTCGATGGTGCGAGACAAATCGGGAAGTCGTTCATTATCCGTGAGATCGGAAGCCGGTTGTTCCCGAACTTCATTGAGATTAATATGGAGAAAGACAAGCAGGGTGACAGGCTGTTTGCGGAAGCCAAGACAACAGAGAATTTCTATCTTGCGTTGAGTGCTGTTGCAGGGGATAGGATGTCCGACAAGAAATCAACGCTCGTGTTCATCGATGAGATCCAGGCCTATGACCACCTGCTTACCTTGGTTAAGTTTCTTATGGAAGATGGGCGCTTTACCTACATAGCAAGCGGATCTCTGCTCGGGGTCACATTGAAGAAGACACAATCCATCCCGATAGGAAGCATAACTCCTTTGCATATGTATCCACTTGATTTCGAGGAATTTCTTTGGGCCAACGGTGCAGGGCGACTCGTTATAGAAGACTTGCGTCGGTGCTTTGAAGAGAGGGTCTCGCCCAACGAATCCATACACAGGAAAATGTTGGACTTGTTCAGGAAGTATCTTCTTGTGGGCGGTCTTCCTGATGCTGTGAATACTTATGTGAAGGAGCATAACATCGTCAAAGTGCGCGATGTGCACAAGGAAATTCTGGAACTCTATGGTCTTGACGCTTCAAAATACGAAAAGGAGTCTTCACGTAAGCTTAAGATTCTACGTATATATGAAATGATTCCGTCAAACCTTGAAAACAAGAAGAAGCGTGTCAAGGTCAAGGACATCGAAGGAAAAAAAGGTAAACGAACCAGTGACTATCAGGACGAGTTCGACTACCTTGTGTCTTCCGGGGTCGCGTTGGAGGTGGATGCCATAAGCCAGCCTGCTTATCCGCTCAGACAGAATGCGGGGAAGAATCTTCTCAAATTGTATCTTAATGACTGTGGCTTGTTTACGGGAATATTATATGGCAACGACATCAGGCCGGTTCTTGAAGACATCCGTTCTGTCAATCTTGGTTCGGTTTACGAGACGGTTGTCGCCCAAGAACTGAAGGCGCACGGATTTGACCTGTATTATTATGATAACAAGAAAAACGGTGAGGTGGACTATCTAATCGATGATGTGAGGAATATGTCATCAATACCACTTGAGGTAAAATCGGGAAAAGACTACACGACGCATAGTGCTCTTGACAGATTTGTGGCCAACAGGGATTATGCGATCAGGCAGGCGTGTGTGTTGTCCAATGGATCAAAGGTTTTTGAAAAGGATGGTATCACATATTTCCCGATATATTTTGTGATGTTTTTCAACCATGATCTTGACATGCCTGAGGAAGATTATATATTCTGATTACCATTTTAATTCCGCCAACAGGTTTAATTACTTGATTTGTTGTCTTTAATGAGCACCAGTCTTGACAATGTCCGGCTTACTGCTTCCTCAAGGTAGGCAATGCTCCGATAAGTTCGTAACGCCACACTGAGCCTGCGTTCTGCAAGGCGGTGTCAATGTGCAGTCGAACCAGCAAGCGATGATATCGCCATAATTTGAATTGGCTATACCACTACTATATGTAGTAAGTTTTCCCGTCACAGAGCAGGCAATGATTTGACCATAATTTTGACCCACTTCGCGGGATATTGTCATTTGCTAAAAAGCGGCTTCGCCGCAAATCAACTGCAAACAGAGTGCAAAGCCAAGCTCGCTTGGGCTATGCCGAGGTGCAGCGTTGATTATTCAATAGATAAATAGGTCAGAAAGCCAAGCACGCACGCACCGCATAGTCTTTTAACTTATGGTCGTAGGCCATGATGCCGTAGTGCATGCTCAAGTAGTAAGCGAAGCTCGCAGGATAGTAGCTGTACTCCGAACTCGACCAATACCAGTCTTTCCATCCATCACCTCCGGCGTTTTGGACACTCCTCAGTATGACATCCCTGTGATTGAGCCAATACTGGCATTGTCCGCCGGAAGGAAGAAACCAACCGCTGGTATTGGCAGGTGCCTGATATTGTGCTTCGTATCCTGTCGTGGCATGATAGGCGGCAGGGAATGTGTTTTGAAGATTCCCGCTGGCTTTAGTTACGATGGTCTGCGTGCTGCTGTAACCGTTGAAACCGGTAGTCTGATTTCTGTCGCAACCTACCTCGGTTTCATAACTTCCCCATGGACACATGTTGCCACCATTGGCATCATGGAGAGCAAGCACATAGCCGTGGACTTTTGACATCGAGATAGTACTGCCTTTCAATGTATAGTTGCCGTTGTCAGCCCAATTGCCTGAATCGTCGCGCCCTGCTTTCAGCACGATGCCGATACAGTTATCGTTCTCTGTCGGAGCGAATTCCTTGGGAATAATGTACCAGCCCGAGGCATTGTCGGAAGAGCAGAAGTAGTCACCTATTTGCATGGTATAAGGAATTGTTAAAGGCGTGGCAGTGCCGCCGTCTATCTTGTAGGTCTTGTAGCTGCCGGCAGCGGCGGAAGGGGTGAAAGTGAACTCCCTTGAGCCGCCGGCATAGCTGCCGGTGATTTCCGGTGCGGTGGCGGTGGGGTCCACTATATAACGGTAGCTGCCGTCAGTCATACGGCAAGGTTTGGCATCGCTACCGGTGAAGTCGGCGGAGGCCGGCAAGGTGTAGTCGGGTATGCCCGGGGTGTTGCTGAACACATACTTCGTGTCGGGCAGCTCGATAACTGCGAGTGCCATGCGGTGCGCCATGGAGAACGAGAGCTTCAGGGTACTGCCGTCCTTGGTAGCCGTGCCGGTGGCGGTCATCAGGTCGGAGGCGGTGTAGCCCTCTGCATATTTGCTCTGGTCGGCTTTTGGTATCCAGCCGGTGATAAGCTGGGCGAAGAAAGCGGCATCATCTGTGGCGGATGCTGCCATGATTTTGTATGCCATGTAGGAGTCATTCCGATAAGGGTAATAGAGGTAGTATGCCTCACCGTTGAAGCCGTCGGTAAGGGTCACGCCCGCTTCGGGCTGCCAGGTCAGAGTGCCGTCCGTGGCAGCGGTGGCGGTCAGCTTCACGTTTTCGTAAATCACTTTTCCGCCGCGCACGATGTAGAGCCCGCAGGCATCGCCGGCAGTGAACTTGGTGGTGTAGCCGTTCTCCACGGCGCGGGTCTGCGGAGCGTCGGCAGGGCTACCGCCATCGCGATCGGCCGGGGCATAGCCGCCGTCGGTCACGGTGATGGCAAGCGTCTGTGTGCCGTCCGCTCCAACTCCCGGCAACTCATCCTGCTCGCACGAGGCGGCAAGCAGCACCACTGCCGCCACCCAAATGGTATGTAATAGATTCCGTTTCATATATCTTCTGTTCAATGGATAAATAGATTAAATAGGTAAATAGGTCAGAAAGCACACACAGCCCTCACCCTGTACGTGTTGTAGTACTTACTGACGCTGAGCACATTGGAATTGCGGAAGTTCACGATGAAGGCGTGGGAGAGAAAGCCTCCGAACTCCGAAGAAGACCAGTAATAATAGTTATAAGCAAAGGTTCCACCATCGGCAGCGGTGAGGGAATTATTGACAATGTCACGGGTATCAGTATAACTTGGGTCCTCCCAATAACGCCCAATATTATCCACATCCTTGTAGCAGAGGATATGCAACTCTTTGGGCGATGGAAGAAACCAGCCGGTACTGTTGGAAGGGGATGGATTATTGGTCTCAAATCCGGCAAGAGCATCTACGGGCAGGACAACGTGATTTTCTTTGCCGGGTGTACTCCTGCAATACTCATTATAGGCACGAAGTATCAATGTGTTCTGATAACCGAGGATAAAATTGATAGGGTCACCGGAACCATCGTTGGAGGCGATGGGCTTGAAGAGGCTTTTATCATAAGCAGGATTGAAAGCATCTCCCCTCTGGAAATTTAACACGGCCTCGTACTGGCCGCCTTGCCACTTCATTTCAGCGGAAACATCTTTCAGCGAAACGGCCAGGCCGTGGGTACAATTCGGATGGGCTTTTGCCATCACCTCGTCGCTTTGCAGGCTGGCTTGAGTTTGTCTGTGGGGGTCTTTTTTCTCAGGAACCCAAAAGACCACACCGGCAATCCTCTTTTTCATCTCTTCAGAAAGCGTCATGCTCTCCGTCATCTCAAGCAACTTGCCGTCTGTGGTAATAAAATCGCCCACCTTGGCGGTGGAAAGATCGGTCTTGAATACGATACTTTTAACCGCCTCCTCGCCGCCAGGAGTCCACGCACCGCTTGTGGCTTCCGTCACCTCTATGCCATTGCCATTGGCTTTCACGGTGATGGTGTAGGTATAGACGAGACCTGCTTCCAGCGTCATACCGCTTGTAGGCGTGTAGTAGAAATCAGTGCCGTCTACGCTTACCTTGATAAACTGTTCATTGGCCCTAATGTCCTGCCCGTTCAGCAGGGCAAGGTATGAATGGGCGTCCGTATCGGGTCGGTAGGGCGTAACGGTGTTGCCTGAGTTCACTCCATCGATATTCACCAGCTGCACGGGGACATTGTCGCCGAGCGTGACGCCCGCGCCTGCCTGGAGGTCAATCTTCACCTTTGCCGTCTGATGGGTAAAGACCATCTTGTTCTTTTCCGGATTGTCTTTATCGGCAAACTCCAGTTCCAGATTGCCACGGATAAGGTCGCTCGCCTCGTAGTTTTCCTTGGTGCTTTGGTTGGCTTGTACTTTCCAATCGGCGGGATTGGCATCGGCGGGATGCCAGGCCGTGATGGTTTTCTTTTCGTCCGATGTCTGCCAGTAGAACGGGTCGGCAGCTGTGAGTGTGGCGGTAATCTTGTCGGCAGACGGTGTCACGGTGTATGGCTTTACTTCGCCGTCCACCTGTACGGCCACGGTAGTAACGCCCTCCCAATCGTTGTCGGTCGTGCCGCGCGTCCCGGGAGCGGAAGCCCTGCCTTGCCCCGCCACGGCTTGCAAACCTCCGGCGGTCAGCACCAGCGGGTATTTGCCTTCGGGCAGGGGTGTACCCTCCGTATGCGTCATCTCCCCTTTGTCACAGGAGGCAAGCAGGCCGCACGCAAGCAGCACCGGCAGGCTGCCGGAGAACATTCGCTGTAAAAAATGTTTTCTTTTCATATCGTCATTTATCTTGTTTTCGTTCTTCGTGCCACCGGCGGCTGCGATGCCGCCCGCTACACCTTATTATATATAGGCATACCTCCGTGCTTACGCTGGGCACACGGCGGTGGCTGTCGCGGCGGGTCTCAGCCCCGTGGCGGTGAAGACGATGGGTGTGCCTTCCGCCCCTTCCGGCAGGAAGCCCGCTTCGTCCTGCGTGCAGGCGGCAAGGCCGAGCAGCAGGGCGAGGGCTGCGGATGTATGGATGGTTGTTCGTTTCATGACGCGTGTTGTTTAGGGTTCGTTATTGTTTCTTTTGCAATACGGGCAGACCGTCGGTGCCGAGTGCCCACTGGTAGTCGTTGTTGGTGAGGGCGGGGTTCATGCCGTCGACGGCTGTCTGCCATTTCACGGTCGTGCCGTCCACCTTCGTGGCATCTACCGTTCCTCCTCCATTATTAAATACTCCTTGCTTGGCATTGCCTCCCCAATAACAGGAAGTTACAAAAGCGTAGTTATAACGCACTATAGCTCCACAGCCAACCTCATCTTTCAATGTGCCGTCGAACCAGCAAGCGATGATATCGCCATAATTTGAATTGGCTATACCACCACGATATGCAGTAAGTTTTCCCGTCACAGAGCAGGCAATGATTTTGCCATGATTATAGTCCACTATTACAGCATCTCCTCCACTACTGCCATCCAGATTCACATCTATGAATTGTAGGTTCTTTATCACTCCACTTTGACTTAAAAAATTAAAAAGTCCAAAACTCGATGCTGAAAAGTTTAATCCCGTAATGCGGTGTCCCTGCCCATTAAAGACGCCGGAGTAGCCTGGCCATGAGTCTAAACGTGTCCATTCCCTACCCGTCAGGTCGATGTTGGCACTGAGGGTGCAATTTATCGATTCATCTTTTTGTATGGCTTTGTTCCATGCCAGTAGGCCGTCGGCGTTATAGACCGTGTAGGTCTGTGTTGCTGTCGTAGATGTAGCCCAAATCCTCAGCCTCGCCAGTCTCGCCGCCGCCGTCAACCCAGTCACCGATGGTGCAACCCTCTAACGTCAAGCCGGTGGCGTTCACCCTGACGGTATATTTATAGCGGTTGCCCGCTGCCAACACGACGTTGTTCTGCGGACGGAAGTAGAAGGTGCCGCCGCCGAGTTCCACCCGGATGAACGGCTTGCCTGCCTCAACGGTCTGTGGGGCGGTCAGTGCCTCGTAGGTGTTGCCGCTTGCGTTGTAAGTCTTGATGGCGGTCGGGTTGCCGTTATCGGCGGACAGGCTCACGAGGCTCACCGTGGCACCAGCGACGCTCGTGAATCCCGTGCCGGGCTTCAGTTCGATTGTCACGCGTGCCGTGCGGTGGGTAAATTCAAGAGTCGGGTTGTTAAATTCCACCTTCCGGTTCTCAGCAGAGATGAAGTCGCTTTTCTGGAAGTCAGCCAATTTGCTTTGGTCTTCGGCCACCTTCACGGCAGGCATCTGTGTGATGTTGGCATTGTTGAAGGGCCACCATGCCGATACGGTAATCGGGTCGCGGCTGGTCCAGTAGTGTGGGGCGTTCTCGCTTGAGAGCGTGGCACTCTTGTATCCGTCGGCATTCGTAGCCGTTACGGTGTATTCCTTTACCGCATCGCCCATCTTGAGCGCCACGGAAGTGACACCCTGCCAGTCGCCGTCCACGGTGGCACGGGTGGATGGGGCTGCCAGCGGCGTTGTCTCTACGGACAATCCGGTGGCACGGATGACGACGGGGTATTCACCTTCGGGCAGACGGTTATCGCCAGCAAGTTCGTCCTGCGTGCAGGCGGCGAGGGCGAACAGCAGTGCGGTGGCTGCGGGGATAAATAATCTATGTCTCATAATTCTTCATTCTAATCGATTAATTATTAAAATCCTACAGGTCAGCACCCACATCTCCACCGTCTATATCGTTCCACTTTGCAATGGTGGCTTCGCTGACTTCAAGGA
>ENA-OZEP01000088-OZEP01000088.1-human-gut-metagenome-genome-assembly--contig:-NODE-88-length-52185-cov-16.354096_pt1 | contig 52185 bp, 44 predicted proteins | sample MGYA00245074_ERZ653621 | MGnify/ENA primary metagenome ERZ653621 (study PRJEB26926, sample SAMN06165020) | human gut metagenome | biome: ENVO:00009003; feature: ENVO:2100002; material: ENVO:00002003...
CGGAGATTCAGCCTAATTTTTTGTACTGTCAAAAAGTTTTAGCGGACAGTAATAAAAAACTATACGCACCTAAAACAGCATCAGCCTGATAGCTAACGGATTGACATTTCAGGTGTGAGTATATTCTCACACCTAAGAGTCAGCGCCCCCGATACAGAGCGTTCTATTGGTGTTCCGGACTTCCAGGTGCGAGAAACCATGTGCACCTGAAACCACATCATTCTGACAGCCAACGAGTTGCTCTTCGAAGTGTGAATGTGTTCGCACACCTGAGTGTTATGGGCATATTATAGAACAGTTGCGGAGTCTTAGATCCACACAATAACATTGTCTCTGCTTCCCGAGACTGCGGCGTAGGTCTCCGTACGGATCTCGCATATAATTACCAAACATATTCTCATTTATGAAAAAACCTCTCCGCTGTGTTCCACTTATCAGAAACACAACGGAGAGGCTTCTATTATTCCGCTAACTATCTGACGCTGAATGCGAAGACGCAGTGACTGGTGTAGGTCTCACCAGGACGGAGGACGGCTGACGGCCACTCTGGCTTGTTCGGGGTGTCAGGGTACATCTGAGACTCCAGGCAGATGGCGGTACGGTGGCCATAGACAACGCCCTTCTTGCCGGTTACGGTGCCGTCAAGGAAGTTGCCGGCATAAACCTGCACGCCTGGCTCGCTGGTATATTCCTTAAGGACGATGCCGGTCTCAGGGCAATAGACCTCGGCGGCGAGGACGGTGTCATCTCCTTTGGTGTCAAGAACCCAGTTGTGGTCGAATCCTTTGCCGTTGCGAACCTGCTCATTGTCAGAATCAATGTCGTCACCTATCAGCTTAGTCTTCCTGAAATCAAAAGGAGTGCCCTCGACGGAAGCGATCTCGCCTGTGGTCATGAACGTCGAATCCACAGGAGTATAGTTGGACGCGTTGATGTACAACGAGTCAGCGGTGACCTGATGGTTCGCCGGATCACCTGACAGATTGAAGTACGAATGGTTGGTCATATTGATGATCGTCGGAGCGTCCGTCGTGGCGGAGTATCTGATGTCGATCGCATTGTCCTCGGTAAGGGTGAAAGTCACGTCAGCGGTCACCTTGCCAGGGAAGTTCGCGTCCCCGTCAGGAGAGACAATCTCCAGTTTCAGGTGCGAGGCATCGGCCTCAAGAACATTGTAAACCTTGTACTGCCACCCGTCAGGACCACCATGCAGACAATGCCCGTAGTTGTTCTGAGGCAACTGATACTCAATTCCGTCCAAAGTGAATCTGCCGCCGTTGATGCGGTTGGCGTAACGACCGATGGTGGCACCGAAATCAGTCTGGTTGTTCTCCGGGAAATAGTCGGAAACCTTGTCGAAGCCAAGGACGACATCCTTGTAGTCCCCGTTCCTGTCCGGAGCCATCACTGACACAATCCTTCCACCGAAATTGGTGATGCAGACCTCCATCCCGGACTTATTGGTCAGGGTGTAAAGGGCAGTCTGCACACCATCACGCTCTCCCCTGAAATTCTCCGGATTCAATCCTGACTTTGTGAGGGTCGGACTCTGAGCGCACCCCATAACGAGAGCGGCCGCGGCAAATGAAGTGAAAATTTTTCTCATGATGTTTTGCGAATATATTAACCTACTATAGCTCCGTTGCCAAGCGCCTCCGCAGGAGTGATGAACCGCATCTTGCCGTCGCCCTGCTTCGCCATAAGAATCATCCCACGGGACTCGATGCCACGGATCGTCCTCGGCTGAAGGTTGGCGAGAATGCAGATCTGCTTGCCGACCATCTCCTCAGGGGAATAATATTCAGCGATTCCAGAGACAATCGTCCTCTTGTCGATTCCTGTGTCTATGCTGAGTTTCAACAATTTGTCAGTCTTAGGCACACGCTCGGCGGCAAGCACGGTGGCCGTACGGATGTCCATCTTTTCAAAGTCCTCGAAACAGCACTCCGGTTTCTGAGGCGCGACCTGCTTCGCCGCCTCGGCCTTAGCCGCCGCCTCTCTCGCGGCACGGATGGCCTCAAGACGCGCCAACTGAACATTGATGGCCTCATCCTCGATCTTGGCGAACAACAACTCCGCGGCACCGATCTCGTGGCCCACCGGAAGGATATTCTCATTGCCAAGAATATCCCAACCAAGGCATACGCCCGAACACTCCTGCTCCGCGGCGGCAGACACAGTGTGAAGAGCCACACCCTCACCATCCTTGTAGGTGTTGACGGTCTCCTGCTCGCCCTTCCTGTGGTCAATTCCGGCGCAAAGGCTGACACCCAGCATCTTGCGAAGTTTCTCCGCGGCAAACGGTGTGAACGGCTCGAAAGCGATCGCAAGGTCAGCGCAAATCTGGAGGCTGACATTCAGTATCGTGGCGCAACGCTCCATGTCTGTCTTGGCCACCTTCCAAGGCTCAGTGTCGGAAATATACTTGTTCCCCACACGGGCGATCGACATAGCATCTTTCAATGCCTCACGGAAATGATAACCCTCGATGTCCCTCTCAAGCGAAGCCTTGAGCGCAGGAATCTCCGCAAGAGCGGCCTTGTCCACTTCCTGAAGTTCTCCCGCGGCCGGAACCTTTCCCTCGAAATACTTGTGGGTCAACACGATGGCGCGATTGACAAAATTGCCGAAGATGGCCACCAACTCACTGTTGTTGCGTGTCTGGAAATCCTTCCAGCTGAAATCATTGTCCTTGGTCTCCGGAGCGTTGGCCGTGAGGACATATCTGATGACATCCTGTTTGCCAGGGAAATCGCGGAGATACTCGTGAGCCCAGACCGCCCAGTTCTTGGATGTAGAGATCTTATCCCCTTCAAGGTTGAGGAACTCGTTCGCCGGAACGTTGTCTGGCAGGATGTAACCGTCACCGTAAGCCTTGAGCATCGACGGGAAGACGATGCAGTGGAACACGATATTATCCTTGCCGATGAAATGAACGAGACGAGTGTCCCCGCTCTTCCACCACTTCTCCCAAGACTGCGGCAGAAGTTCCTGAGTGTTGGAAATATACCCGATCGGAGCGTCAAACCAGACATAGAGCACCTTGCCCTCGGCACCCTCCACAGGGACAGGCACGCCCCAGTCAAGGTCACGGCTCACGGCGCGAGGCTGAAGACCGCCGTCAATCCAGCTCTTGCACTGGCCATAAACAGTGCTTCGCCACTCTTTGTGCTGTTCGAGAATCCAATCACGAAGCCAAGGCTCGTACTGGTCCAGAGGTAGATACCAATGGGTTGTCTTCTTCTTTATCGGCTCGGCCCCGCTGAGTTTGGACTTAGGGTTGATGAGTTCCTCCGGGCTCAACGTGCTTCCGCACTTCTCGCACTGGTCACCATAGGCATCAGGATTACCGCACTTAGGGCATGTACCCATAATGTAGCGGTCTGCAAGAAACTGTTTGGCCTCCGGATCATAGTACTGCTCGGACTCCTTTGTGATGAACTTTCCTTCATCGTACAACTTGCGGAAAAATTCGGAAGCGTTCCTCTCGTGAACCGCAGAGGATGTACGGCCATAGATGTCGAAGTTGATTCCCAGACCCGTGAACGAATCCTTGATGATCTTGTGGTAGCGGTCCACGATATCCTGAGGGGTACAGCCCTCCATGCGGGCCTTGATCGTGATCGGGACTCCGTGCTCATCGCTTCCGCAGACATAAAGCACATCCTCTCCCCTCATCCTGAGGTACCTGACGTAGATGTCCGCCGGCACATATACCCCGGCCAAATGACCGATGTGGACCGGCCCGTTGGCATAAGGCAACGCACAGGTCACAAGTGTTCTCTTGAATTTCTTTTCCATATTCATGAATATTATTTTTCTCTTCCCAATCTGACTTTCACCATTTTAAGTGCCTTCTGCACTTTAAGCATCTCTTGCATTATCTCAAGCACCCGGTCATCGTCGGAAGCGGCCTGCGCCTCTCCGAGTCTTTCCTTCAGTTCGTTTTCCTTGTCCTCCAAACGGCTTTGCTGATAGACCAGGATCGCTTTCGGGACATAGATCGTCAGCCATGACCCTTTCGACATCATTGACTGCCGCAGATTCTTCACAGACAAGTCATACCGTTCGTCCGTTGACAGTTGGGCGGCCACATAGGCCATGTCCCTATTCTCCCCGTCCATCAGACGCTTGACAATCTCATCCTGCGAATATCCCTCATAGTAGTCTTTGGAATAAGCCTCGTACACTTTTCTGAAAACGGAGTTGGCGAACTGTGAGTTGTCTCCCTCCAAAGCCTGGCCTATGAAATCAAACACGGTCAACGCATCCTCGTCCGATCCTGAATAGAAAGCTGAATCACTTTGGAACTCCAGCTTCGTGGTACCGTATGTGAGGATGAAGTTCAGAAGATCGCGCTCGGCTGTAGCCATGATGCGGTTGTCAATAAGGGCATCGAGGCCGGTGCTTTGACGGGTGGCTTCGACAGGCTCAGCCACCGGCGCTCCTCCGTAGGCCAAACCATCCGTAGAAGAGCCAGAAACTCCGAATGTTCCGGCAATCGAACCATTTCCGGAGCCGGTGGCATAACCATTCCCAGGCAATATGGTGGCTGAGCCTGCCGATGCTCCGGACCGCGAGGTCTGGTTACGAAGCCTTTCCCTGTCACGGTCAGCGGCTTTCTTCTGTTCAATAAGCCTTTTGGAGCGTGTCGCGCCGATCCTCTCGTCCAGAATATCCCTGCGTATCTCGAACTTGTCACTCAGGAAATCCACATAGACAGAACGTTTCACGGCATCCGGGATGTCGGCTATCGTGTCCGCTATGTCATTGATCACCTCGGCACGCTTGAGCGGATCCCTCGCTGTGTCCTTCAAAAGCAGCGAGGACTTGAAATCCACAAAATCCATCTCAGCAGCGGCGAGAAACTCCTCTACCTCCGCAAGCGAGTGCTTTCTTGAATATGAGTCCGGATCATCTCCGTCCGGGATCAGGACGACCTTAACGTTCATCCCCTCGCGCAGAAACATGTCGATTCCCCTAAGAGCCGCATGGATGCCGGCGGAATCCCCGTCGTACATGATCGTGACATTCTGCGTGAATCTCTTGATGAGACCTATCTGCCCTTCGGTCAATGCCGTGCCGCTGGAGGCCACCACGTTCGTGATACCGAGCTGGTGCATCGAGAGCACATCCAGATAGCCCTCGACCAAATAGCATTTGTCCTTGCGGGCCATCTCGTTCTTCGCGAACCAGATGCCGTAAAGAGACTTGTTCTTTACGTAGATGTCCGACTCCTTGGAGTTCACATACTTGGCGTATGGCTTTCCCTCTTCCTTGGACTTCAATGTCCTGGCCCCGAACGCGATAACCCTTCCACTCATCGAATGGATCGGGAACACCACGCGGTCATAGAACCTGTCGTGCAGCCTGTTGTCAGAATCGTATGCGGCACACAGACCTGTCTCAAGGAGATATTCATCCTTGTACCCGGCCGCTTTCGCCGCGTCTGTCAAGGCATGCCGGCTCGACGGGGCCCAGCCGAGACCATATTTCTCGATTGTAGCGTCCTCCAGCCCTCTGGAGTGGAAATATTCAAGGCCGACGGACCGTCCCTCATCGGTATGGAGCTGCTCCTTGAAGAACTTGCCGGCATATTCAGAGACAAGCAGGAGACTCTCGTTCCGCTGACGGTTCGCTATGTCCTCCGCGGTCTCCTCTTTCTCGACTATCTCGATGTTGTATTTCCTGGCAAGGTACCGCAGAGCCTCAACGTAGGACAGATGCTCGTAGTCCATGACGAACCCGACAGCGGAACCGCCCTTGTGGCAGCCGAAGCAATAATATTGCCCTTTGGCAGGAATGACATGAAAAGACGGTGTCTTCTCACCGTGGAACGGACAGCAGGCCCAAAGGTCGGCCCCACGCCTTCTCAGAGTCACGAAGTCGCCGATCACCTCTTCCACACGGGCGGTGTCAAGGATTTTCTGTACCGTTTCCTGAGGAATCATCCTACTCGTCCACCTTTGTGTAGTCCACCTCCTTGGCATCATCAAGACCAGAGGTCTCGATCACATCCTGGTCAGACTGAGGCTCGTCCGGTGTGTTGAAACGAATCTCATAGGCCTCCTTGGCCTTGCGGATCCGCCACGACGAGATCAGTTCAGACACACCGTACAGAAGCAGAAAACTTCCGGCGCAGACACTCATGATCCTCTCACCGAAGGGGTTGAAAAGCAGGAACGCGCCCCCCGCCACCGCGCAGATCGAAAGGATCAATGTGGAGAATCCGGCCCCCAGCAGAGACATGGCTCCGGCCAAAGCTAACAGCTGGATGCCGCCGAAAAGAATCAGCACGATTCCTATCAGCGTAACAATGAAGCCGGCCACCCAGACAGGATTGAGGAACAATAGAATGCCAAGTATCAAATCCACGACAGCGTTCACCGCCATCAATGGAAGCACCCCGTCCCTTTTGTTACGGATGAAGCCATAAACCAACGACACGATTCCCGAAGCGAGCAAGAACGCCGCCACGACCTTCACTACAGTCACGGAAGCCGCGTTGTCGAAAATCATGACCAGACCTATACCGATGGTAGCCAGCGCTCTGAGAATGCTGCTGAACGAAGTTTTGTAGCCAAATGTGAACATAATTCCATTCCTTAATATTACAACTTACAAATTTAAGTAAAAAATGCTATATTCGTGCCTATGTTTTTCGATACACACAATCATAGCCAATTCTCTTTCGACGGAGAGGGAACAACTGTTGAAAAGAGCGCCCTGGCGGCGGTGGAAAAAGGGTTCGGAGGAATATGTTTCACCGACCATTGTGATTTCTATGTCCCGAAGATGAAAGAAGAGTTCGAACCGATCGTCTGCGAGGTTTTCGATGTGGATGCCCAGCAGGCGGAGATAGACAGGGTGAACGGACTGGCCACCGACGGGGCTTTCGGGAAACCGGCATCAAAGAAATTCAAGATATTCAAAGGAATAGAGCTTGGTCTCGGAGAGAAGAACCACGAACAGACCAGAGCGTTACTTTCAAAGTACAGGTTCGACCAGATCATCGCCTCGGTCCACTACCTTGAGGACACGGATCCGTATTTCGGCCCGTACTACAAAGGCAAGAACTGGAAAGAGGCTTACGGCCGCTACCTTGAGACCCTCCTGAGGGAGATGAAATGGCTCGGCGACTTCGACATCATGGGGCATTTCGACTATGTTGCCCGCTATGCGCCATATCCCAAGGAGAGTGTGCTGTACAGGGATTTTCCGGGATTGTTCGACGAGATATTCAAGTACCTGATAGAGAATGGCAAAGGTCTGGAAATCAACACAAAAAGTTACAAGACTTACGGTCTCCGCACCCCACAGCTTGACAGGGACATTCTGATAAGGTACATGGAACTCGGAGGCGAGATCATCTGCATGGGATCGGATTCCCACACGCCCAGGCAGGTGGGTGACAGGTTCGACTATTTCGCACAGTATGTCAAGATGTTCGGATTCCGACGGCTCGGACATTTTGAAGGCCGGAAACTCAAGATGGTGACCATCTAAGAGGCTATCTCGCAAAGGAACTTTATCCGGACAAGGCGGATCTCCATCTCCTCATAATCAGCGCCCAGCACCTTGATGGCCTCCTCCACTGAGTCAGAGGTCGCCTCGCTTTTGAAATATTCATAAATTTCATCAACAACCTCATCATCAATGGTCTGGCTGATGTAGTAATTCAGATTCAGATTGGTGCCGGAAGACACGATGCCTTCGATCTCCCCGACAAGTTCATCCATCTCCCAGCCTTTCGCGTCAGCTATATCCTCCAAAGACATCCGCCGGTCAACGCTCTGGATGATGAATATCTTGTCGGAACTCTTGGTCGGAGCCGATTTGACCACAAAGTCCTCAGGTCTTGTGATGTCGTTCTCATCCACATACCTTCGGATCAAGTCGATGAACTCCTTGCCATACTTTCTTGCCTTCCCCTCGCCTACACCCTGACAGTTATGGAGCTCATCGTAAGTGATCGGATAGAGGATGGACATGTCCTCAAGAGCCGGGTCTCCGAATATGATCCACGGCTGAAGATTCAACTTCCGGGAAATGTCCTTCCTCAAGTTCTTGAGCATGGACAGGAGCGCCGCGTCTCCACCCCCTCCCTTCATGCCGGCAGCCGGTGCGTCCTCATCATCCTCATCGCCCGTACCTTTCCCCTTGAAATTCTTGTCCTCCACAAGACGGATCTCATAAGGGTTGCTGAAAAAATCCTCACCTTTCCTGGTCACATATATCAGACCGTATGTCTCGATCTCCTTCTCAAGAAGATGCAGCAGAAGCCCTTGGTTGATGACCGAGCACCAGAACTTCATACTGTGGCCAGCACCCGAGCCGAAAAGCGGGAATGTGTCGTGACGGTAGGATTTGATCATCGCCGTCGACTGCCCGGCCAGGACCGATGCCAGATGTTCGATCTTGAAATGTTCCGGAAGGGACCTTACAAGTCTTATCACCAGACACATCTCCTTGCGCCCGTCGAATGTGGCCTTCGGATTGAGACAGTTGTCGCACAATCCGCAGTTGTCCTTAGGATAATCCTCTCCGAAATAGTTCAGCAGCATCCTGCGGCGGCACATGCTGGATTCGGCGTACGCCACGGTGTCCATAAGCAACTGACGGCCTATCTCTTGCTCCGAAACCGGCTTGCCCTGCATGAACTTTTCCAATTTGCGGATGTCCTTATAGCTGTAGAACGTGATGCATTCAGCGTTCTCCCCGTCCCTGCCGGCACGTCCGGTCTCCTGATAATAGCCCTCGATGCTTTTAGGAATATCATAGTGTATGACAAAGCGCACATCCGGCTTGTCGATTCCCATGCCGAAGGCTATGGTCGCCACAATGACCTCCACGTCCTCCATCAAGAACCTGTCCTGGTTCTCCGCCCTGGTCTTCGCATCCAGTCCCGCATGATAAGGAAGCGCGCGGATTCCGTTGATCTCCAGCAGCTTGGCGATTTCCTCAACTTTCTTGCGGCTCAAGCAGTATATGATTCCTGATTTCCCTGGATGCTGCTTGATGTACCTTATTATGTCTTTGTCAGGATCTACTTTGTCACGAACCTCGTAGTACAGGTTAGGTCTGTTGAACGACGACTTGAAGACGGTAGCGTCCATGATTCCGAGATTCTTCTGAATGTCGTTCTGGACCTTCGGGGTGGCTGTCGCCGTCAAGGCCATGATAGGAGCCCGGCCTATCATCTGGACCATGTCCCTTATCCGGCGGTACTCCGGCCTGAAGTCATGTCCCCATTCGGAAATGCAATGGGCCTCATCCACGGCGTAGAAAGAGATCTTCACCTCCCGAAGCAGATCCACATTCTCCTCTTTTGTAAGCGACTCCGGAGCCACGTAAAGCAATTTGGTCACACCGGAAAGAACATCCGCCCTGACTTCCTGGATCTGGGCTCTGTTCAAGGACGAGTTCAGGAAATGAGCGACTCCGTTCTGTTCCTCCACAAACCCGCGGATCACATCCACCTGATTTTTCATCAAGGCGATCAGCGGAGAGATCACGATGGCGGTGCCAGGCATAACCAAGGCCGGCAGCTGGAAACATAAAGACTTTCCGCCGCCCGTCGGCATGAGGACAAAAGTGTCCTTGCCATCCAGAAGGTTCCGGATGATTCTCTCCTGATCCCCCTTGAAGGAATCAAAACCAAAGAATTCTTTCAACTTGGAATTCAGCGATGACGAGTCGATTTCCATAGAATTACCTAATTATTTCTAAAAATAGTGATTGTTTTCGGGATAAACAAGCATTTTGAAATTTAATGGACAATAAAGTCAATATTTTTTGCGATATTTGCGGAACTTTCGGGGTTCTTTACCCTGGAAGCGACAAATCGGCAACTTTTAAAATTTTTAATAGTATTATGAAGACATTCAAAATGCTTGCGGCGACAGCGATGGTTCTTTCAATCGCGGCCTGCAACTCAAACAAGGTTGACGGCAAGGCGGATGGTGCGGACAGCACAGCCGTTGCCGAGGTTCCTCAGAAACCGACCAGCACAAAGGATCTCCTTCCTTCAAAAGCGACCGTTGATTCAGTAAGTTATCTTCTTGGTATCCAGCTTGGTTCCATGATCAAGAACTACAACATGGGCGACCTCAACTTCAACATGATCAAGAAGGGAGCCGCTGATTTCGTGGCCTCCAAGGGCAACCCGCGCGACGAGGAGTTCACAAAGCAGTTCAAGGTCAACCCTGAGGAGATGAACCGCATCATGAACGAGTTCGTCCAGAAGAGGGCTGAATATGTCGGAGCGATCAACAAGGAGAAGGAGCAGAAGTTCCTTGAGGCCAACCTCAAGAAGGAAGGCGTTCAGGCGACCGGATCCGGGCTCCAGTACATCATCGCCGAGGCTGGAAGCGAGGTCAAGCCTACTTCCGAAAAGGACACCGTCTATGTTCACTACAAGCTTTCCCTCACCGATGGCACCGTCATCGAGGAGGTCAAAGAGGACCAGGACGCGGTCATGCTTACCCTCAACAGGGTCATCCCTGCATGGACAGAAGGTCTCCAGCTTCTTGGTGAGGGTGGAAAGGCTACTCTTTATGTCCCTTCAGAGCTTGGCTACGGCGAGCGCGGATCTAACGGCATCGACCCTAACACGACTCTCGTGTTCGACATTCAGCTCGACTCTGTAAAGCACTTCGTTGAGCCGGTTGTAGAGGACAAAAAATAATCTCTGCCTTCAGGCAGCGTATGACAAGCCTGCTTCGCGCCCGTGCGCCGAGCAGGTTTAATTTTTACAAGACAAAGAATATCATGGCATTGGAAATAGAAGGCAGGATCAAGCAGAAGCTTGCCAAGCAGAGCGGACAGGGAGCCAAGGGCTCCTGGACAAAACAAGATTTTGTCCTTGAATATCAAGACGGCAACTATCCGGCGGACGTGTGTCTGACGGCTTTCGGCAACGACAAGGTCGCGGATCTGGACAAGTACCAGGTCGGAGACTCGGTTAAGGTGGCTTTCAATCTAAGGGCACGGGAATACAATGGACGTTGGTACAACGATGTGCGTGTCTGGAGAATCGCTCCGGCGGGACAGTCGGCATCAGCTCCGGCGCAGCAGCAGGCATACCAGGCTCCACAGAATTACTCTCCGGCTCCTCAGCCGAATTACGGCGCACAGCCTCAGCAGCAGGCTCCCGCACCGACCATCGATGACCTTCCTGCGGATGATCCAAGCAATGATCTTCCGTTCTAGAGATCAACCCAACGGATGGAAGGGTCACGGCGCCACCAGGTAAGCTGCTTTTTGGCGTAATGACGAGTGTTCCTCTGGATGAGGCGGACAGCTTCCTCCAGAGGAATCTTTTTATCAAGATATTCAAAGATCTCCTTGTAGCCGACGGTCTGAAGCGCCTGGCAATCCCGGTACGGCAGCAGCGACCGGACCTCCTCCACAAGACCCTCGTCAATCATATTCAGAACCCTCTGATTAATCCGTGAATATAGTTCCTCACGCGGCCGCGTAAGTCCTATTTTTTCTATCTCGAAGGAACGCCCGCGCCTCTCCCCCGTCTTGAACGACGAGAACGGCCTCCCAGAGACCAGGCAGACCTCCAAGGCCCGTATGACCCTCTGGCTGTTGCGGGTGTCAATCTGTGAATATGTCAGCGGATCCTTCAGCCTAAGTTCCTCGGCGAGAGTCCCAACGCCTTCTTTTCCAAGCCTTTCCCACAGCTCGGCCCGCAAAGCCGAATCCCCGTCCGGAAGATTGTCAAGCCCGTTGCAGACCGCGTCTATGTAGAACATCGAGCCGCCGGTCATCACCAAGGTCTCGTGTCCCTCATCGAAAAGTCTCTCGACCAGAGCCACAGCCTCCAGCTCGTAATCCCCCGCCGTGTAGGCCTGCGTGACCGGAACGGACTGAATGAAATAATGCTTCACAGCGGCAAGCTGCGAAGCACTCGGGACAGCGGTCCCGATCGACATATTCCTGAAGATTTGGCGGGAGTCGCAGGAAATCACCGGCGAGCCATATTCCAAAGCCTTCGAGACGCTGAAGTCGGTCTTGCCGACAGCGGTAGGTCCAAGGATTATGAGAAGCCGCCGGGACATATTCGAAGCAGAGGAACTGATTCTTAGATGTCCAGATCCTCGGTCCCGTCGAAGACTATCTTTCCGTCCTCGTCGTCATCGTCCTCCTCATCGTCCCTGTCTTCATCCAAGGAAAGGGACGAGCCACCTTCATCGTCATCATCATCATCCGAACCCCAGTCTGGCTTCTGGCCAGGCAGATGTCTTTGAGAATCAGGAAGATCCTCAAAAGCCACATAACCGTTCTCGAACTCGATAGGATTCGGGCCCTTCACCTCCACGATTGTCGGAGAGCATTCCGGCTTCTCCTCCACGCCCTCGAACGTGACGATCACGCTCTTGCGGTTAGGCACATCGTAGAAGTACAGGAACGAGGCGACCCCGTTCTTGACAGTCTGCGCCACGGTTACATTGTCCACTGTGCCGCTGCCAAGGTCGAACAGTCCGTAGCGGGCGAGAACTCCGCCGCCGGCATCCATAGCCTTGAACATAATCAGCTGATCCTGCGGAAATTCCATGTCCGCGCGCATCTGTTTGTGGAATTCGTAAAGGGTCGTTTCGCCCCTCATCTCATAAACCCGGTAGAATCCTTTGATCCCGGCCAAAGTCACCCTGTATTTATAAACCATAAATATTTTTGATTCAAAACCATTTCAAAATTACAAAATTTATCGTTCGGTTGCAAAATTATGTGAAAAACGCTAATTTCGTGTCTTAGGAATGGAAAGACCAGAAAACATCATCCGAGACTCCTACAAGAGCATTCCCGGACCGGCTGAAGGGCTGTTCAAAGACAACGGCAGCCGCTTCATCTCATTCGCTTTTCCTGTCGAGACAGAAGAAGAGGTCAAGAGCATTGTCGGTGACTTGAAGAAAAAGTACCACGATGCCCGCCACCATTGCTACGCCTACCGCCTCGGCTATCTCGGGGACAAGTTCAGGGCCAACGATGACAGAGAGCCTTCATCCTCGGCCGGCAGACCGATCCTGGGCCAGATCGATTCCAGAGGGTTGAGCGATGTGCTGGTGGTGGTAGTGCGCTATTTCGGAGGAATCAAGCTCGGGATCCCGGGACTTATCAGAGCCTACAAAACCTCCACGGCAGAAGCCCTTGACAAGGCCGGATGCGTTGAGAAGATCGCCGGAAAATGGTTCAGCGTCCGTTTCGGCTACGAGGCGATGAACAGCGTCATGAAGATTCTCAAAGACATGGACCTCAAGCAGAAAGGGCAGGCTTTCGGGGCGGAGTGCACGCTCCAGACCTGGGTCAAGCTTTCCTCCGAGGAGGATTTCCGGACCAGAATCGGGAAAATCGAGAACTGTACTATAAACGAACTTTAAATCTTAAACATCATGCCTAAAAGTCTAATTTCAATCCAGGATTTTTCAAAGGACGAAGTCCTTCACATCCTTGAGGTAGCAAAGGAATTCGAAGCGAACCGTGAACAGAGCTTTCTCGCCGGAAAGGTGGTGGCCTGCCTGTTCTTCGAACCTTCGACCAGAACGAGGCTTTCGTTCGAGGCCGCTGTCAACAGACTCGGTGCCAGAGTCATCGGCTTCCCTGACAACCGCAACACCAGCCAGACCAAGGGCGAGACCCTGGAGGACACCATAAAGATTGTGTCCAACTATGTGGATATGATCGTGATGAGACACCCTCAGGCGGGGGCGGCGGACATCGCGGCTTCAGTGGCTTCGGTGCCTGTCATCAACGCCGGTGACGGAGCCAACCAGCACCCGACACAGACCCTGCTCGACCTTTACGCCATCCAGAAGACCCAAGGCAGACTCAATGGATTGACAGTGAATATGGTCGGAGACCTCAAGTACGGCCGCGCCGTCCACTCCCTCGTGGAGGCCCTGCGCTGGTTCGACCCACACTTCATATTCACCTCTCCTGAAGAATTGAATATGCCAAAGAAATATCTTGAGCTCCTTGACCGTGAGGGAGTTGACTACCGGCAGACCGACAGGATAGAGGATGGTCTCAACATCTGCGACGTGCTCTACATGACAAGAGTCCAGCAGGAAAGGTTCCCTGACATGGATGAATATAATAAGGTAAAGGATGTCTATCGACTCTCCGCCTCGATGCTTGGCTCCGTCAAGCCGAATATGAAGATAATGCACCCGCTCCCAAGGGTCAACGAGATCGCCACGGACATCGACGACACCCCATACGCCTACTACTTCCAGCAGGCCGGCGGCGGAATGTACGTCAGGATGGCCATCATCTCGTACCTCCTCGGCTACAGATAATTTATAATTTCGCGGTAAATGTTGGGCAAATCCTTTTAATTGCCTATCTTTACCGCGAAATCAGTTTTGATTTTAAACCGTATATTTTAATAATACTTTGAAACTAAAATAGAAATGAAGAAAGTACACGTATTCAACGCCGGCCCTTGCCTGCTTCCGCAGGTGGCCATCGACAATGCCATTGAAGCCCTCAAGGATTTCAAAGGCACAGGTGTCTCTGTTCTCAGCATCTCCCACCGCACAAAGGAGTGGGACGCGACTATGGACGAGTGCCGCGCACTCTGGAGAGAGCTTCTGAATATTCCCGAGACACACGAGATCGTGTTCCTCGGAGGCGGTGCGTCTTTGCAGTTCCTCTATGTGGCTATGAACTACCTTGAGAAGAAGGCCGCCTATCTTGAGACAGGTGTCTGGGCGAAGAAAGCCCTCAAGGAGGCCAAGGGAATCGGCGAGGCTTACGCTCTCGCAAGCTCGGCTGACAAGAACTACTCTTACATTCCTAAGGGATACGAGATTCCTACGGACATCGACTATTTCCACATCACCACGAACAACACCATCTACGGCACCGAGATCAAGGAGGACATCGACTGCCCTGTTCCGATGATCGCCGACATGTCGTCCGACATCATGAGCCGTCCGGTGGACGTGAGCAAGTACGATCTCATCTACGGTGGCGCGCAGAAGAACGTAGGTCCTGCCGGCGTGATCTTCGCGATCATCAGGAAGGACTCTCTCGGAAGGGTTTCAAGGTACCTCCCTGCGATGCTTGACTACCGCAACCACATCGAGAAGCTGTCTATGTACAACACCCCTCCTGTATTCTCCATCTTTATGATGAACGAGACCCTCAAGTGGCTCAAGAGCATCGGTGGAGTTCCTGCCATCCAGAAGATCAACCAGCGGAAGGCTGACCTTTTATATTCAGAGATAGACCGCAACCCTCTGTTTGTCGGCACCGCCGCGAAGGAGGACCGCTCGCTGATGAATGTCTGCTTCGTTATGGCCCCTAGCTACGAGGCTCTTCAGGACGAGTTCCTGGCGTTCGCCAAAGAGCGCGGAATGATCGGCATCAAGGGTCACCGCTCGGTCGGAGGCTTCAGGGCTTCCCTCTACAACGCCTGCACCGTCGAGGACGTTCAGGCTCTTGTTGACTGCATGAAAGAATTTGAGGAACTTAAGAAATAGACATCATGAAAGTATTGGTCGCAACACAGAAGCCTTTCTCAGCGGCAGCCGTCGCCGGGATCAAGGAAATCGTCACCGGAGCAGGGCACGAGTTCGCCGCTCTTGAGAAGTACGCTGACGCTTCGGAGCTCATCGCAGCCGTCGCTGATGTGGACGCTCTCATCATCCGCTCCGACAAAGTCACAGCCGAAGTGCTTGACGCCGCGAAACAGTTGAAGATCGTTGTCCGTGCCGGAGCCGGTTATGACAACGTTGACCTCGCCGCGGCGACCGCGCACAACGTGGTCGTTATGAACACTCCGGGACAGAACTCCAACGCTGTCGCCGAGCTTGCCATCGCCATGATGATCTATATGTGCCGCAACCAGTTCACCCCTGCCACCGGATCCGAGATCCAGGGCAAGAAAGTCGGCATCCAGGCTTTCGGCAACGTCGGCCGTCTGGTCGGCAAGAAGGCCGAGGCTCTTGGAATGAGTGTTATGGCCATCGACCCGTTCATTCCTGCGGAGAAGATACGTGAGGCCGGAGCGGAGCCAGCCGATTCGCTTGAGCATATGTACGCATCCTGCGACTTCATCTCCGTGCATATTCCTGCCACCCCTCAGACCATCGGTTCGATCGGCTACGACCTGATCACCAAGATGCCTAAGGGTGCCTGTCTGGTGAACACCGCCCGCAAGGAGGTCATCGACGAGGCCGGACTGGAGAAGGCTCTTGAGGAAAGGACTGATCTGAAATACATCACCGACGTGGCTCCGGACAACTACGCCGCGTTGAAGGATAAGTTCGGTGTGCGCATATTCGCGACTCCTAAGAAGATGGGCGCCCAGACCGCCGAGGCCAACATGAACGCAGGCCTTGCTGCCGCTCGCCAGATTGTGGACTTCTTCGCCACAGGCAACACCCGTTTCCAGGTCAACAAGTAACAGAAACCACATAAGATTTATGGTAAGAGTAAAACCGTTCGCGGCGATCAGGCCGCCGAAAGATATTGTGACAGAGGTGGCCGCTCCGCCTTATGACGTGCTGAACTCGGAAGAGGCAAAGGAGATGGCCGGAGAGAAATCCCTCCTCCACATCACCAAGCCGGAGATCGACTTCAACCCTATCCTTGAGGATCACGACCCTAAGGTCTATGACGAGGCCGTGAAGAATTTCAAGGAGTGGCAGGCTAAGGGTTGGCTCAGGCGTGACCCTAAGGAGTGCTACTACGTCTATGCCCAGACCATGGAAGGCCGCACACAGTACGGACTCGTTCTCTGCGCCCACACGGACGACTACGCTTCCGGCAAGATCAAGAAGCACGAGCTCACCCGCAAGGACAAGGAAGATGACCGAATGGTTCACGTCCGCATCCAGAACGCCAACATCGAGCCGGTGTTCTTCGCCTACAAGGACAACCACGTGCTGAACGAGATTGTCGCCCAGACCGTCAAGAAGGCTCCGGAGTACGATTTCATCGACGAGAACAAGTTCGGCCACAAGTTCTGGGTGATCGATGACGACAAGACCATCGACCAGATCACAAGGCTGTTCCAGAACGATGTTGACGCATTCTATGTTGCTGACGGTCATCATCGTACAGCGGCCGCAGCGCGTGTCGGAGCCGAGAAGAGGGCACAGAATCCGAACCACACCGGAGACGAGGAGTACAACTTCTTCATGGCCGTGTGCTTCCCTGAGAGCCAACTGAAGATCCTGGACTACAACCGTGTCGTAAAGGATCTGAACGGTCTTTCCAAGGAACAGTTCATCGCCGCTCTTGAGGAGAACTTCACGGTCCGCGAGATGGGTAAGGAAATCTACCACCCTGACCATCTGCACAACTTCTCGATGTATCTGGACGGCAAGTGGTACTCTCTGGAGGCCCTTCCTGGCCGGTACGACGACAAGGATCCGATCGGAGTTCTTGACGTGACCATCCTCTCGAACCTCGTGCTTGACAAAGTGCTTGGAATCAAGGATCTGCGCACGGACAAGAGGATTGACTTCGTGGGTGGCATCAGAGGCCTTGGCGAGCTGAGCCGCAGGGTTGACAACGGTGAGATGAAGGTCGCCTTCGCGCTTTACCCTGTCTCGATGCAGCAGCTCATCGACATCGCCGACACCGGCAACATCATGCCTCCGAAGACCACGTGGTTCGAGCCGAAACTCCGTTCCGGCCTCGCCATCCACACTCTCGGATAGAAGCATCACGACCTTCGGAGAGCCGAACGGTCACTGAGCTTGCTTTGCAACCGGTCACTGAACCCGTCAAAGTGACCGCCGCAAGACCAAGGAAGTCACGGCCACTGACCAAATTTACTTTCCGGTCAATGAGCCTGTCGAAGTGACAGACGTCGGAATCATAGACACGACCAGCAATCGGCCACCAAAGCCAAACAGCATGGAACAGGCCTCGGCTCACATGAAGGTCAACTAATTATGAATATCAAACTATGCGTTATCCTTCCGTCCTTTCCGGCGGAAGGATAATCGTTTTTCGCAGGTGCCTGATGAGTGAACCGCCTCATCTGGTATAAGAGTCCGTTATTGATAACGCACTCATATTCAGAAAAAAAGCCGATTCCCTTTGGTTGATTCCAGCCAAAGACTCAACGTTATTAGATTCATTTTCAGCATATTAATCGCCACCGATTGATTATCAATCAGTGCCACGTAAAGCATTGGTCAGATGCAATTTAACACTTCGTCTTAAGGTATTTGTTTCCAAAGTATTACACGTCACTCCTTGACAATCAACCAGTGCGGATTAAAGCATTGAATGTCAGATAACCAACGACATGCCTTTGGTTCTAACATACCGAAGACAAGTAACTTTATCAATGATAGTCAGGGCATTACATCCCATGCAGAGACGAAAAGAGTGAGGAACGGGGGTACCTCGTCTGAAAGATACAACTGATACTCCTGCCAAGACACAGTCTCAAACACAGCCCCTGATACATCTGATGAAATTCTTCCGGACTTATGTACTTTAGTAATGTCGAAATATTAGTGATGCGCTAACTTTCGCATCTATGTTCGTAACTTATTAACATTGCAAAGTTTAACAATATTCTACTATAACCTCGATTTGAAATTAGTTTGTACTGAAGGTTTATGACAGCCCTTCAACTACTCATTTGAAATAAGGATTTTTCAGAACTTACTTTATTTGATAATTATTAACGCATCAGTACTAATGTCGAAAAAATAAGTTGCATCAACCGATAAATTTGAACACATAGAATCACCTTGAGCATCAATATATTGCAAATTTAAAGTGATGCATGTTATTTTTTTACATTTTATTTAGGCCTTTCGACATAATAAAGATTCATCTATATGTTAGGCGCAAGCCTAAAATGCCTGGTCCGAATTCTTTTGGAGTTCTACGGATAAATGCCTATCTTGTCACAAACATATTGACCAACTTAAATTATTGAATTATGGCTCGTTTGAGGCGAATGATTTATCAGAAGGGTGCGGTCGGGCATATCTTCCAGAGAGCACGGTCCGGATTCGTGGTGTTCTACAGCGTGAAGGACTCGCTGGTTTTCTTTACGATATTCTCTTTGACTGCGGCCAAGCATAGGATCCGTGTGCTGGGGCTTTGCTTGATGTACAATCATATTCATGTACTGGTCGAGGCTGAGGATCACAAAACTATCGCGAGGTTCATGCAGGAACTATGCTCAAAATTCTCAAAGACTTACAACATCAGACACGGATTAAAGGGGAGTTTGCTTTCCACTTACGGGCTGTCCAACAAACGAGGCGGCAAGCAGGCCAGAACCTCACTCGCCTACCTCTACAACAACCCGGTTGAGGACCGTATCTGCAAGCGGGCGGAAGACTGGCGTTGGAATTTCCTGGTCTATGCGGAATCTGACCATCCATATTCAGACAAGCTCATCCCTCGTGAAGCATCTGTAAGTATGAGAAAAGCACTTTCGAGAGTAAAGATGCTACATGCACACGGCAGACCGCTTTCGTACGAAGTGCTTGATGACTTGTTCCTTTCGCTGAATGTGAGCGAGAAGAAACAGCTTATTGATTTCATTGTAAGGGAATATTCAGTCATTGATTTCAAACGTGTGATCAGTTACTATGGAAGTTATAGGAATATGCTGACCGCTTTCAGCAGCAACACAGGCAGTGAATATGACATCAGGGAGCCACACGATCCTTATTCTGGTGCCGACTACAAGAAGATGACACACCATCTGGCGGCAGACGGGCGGTTTTCAGGCATCGAGGATGTGCTGAGACTCCAAGCAGAGGAGCGCATCGCCTACCTCAACGAGCTCATCAGCCGCTGTGGAGTCAGCATTGAGCACGCGCGGAAATTCCTGCGGATTGAGGCGGTGGAGGATAAAACACTGAAACACAGAAGATAAGCAGATAACCTTCGGTGCTTACAAGCAGAAGGCCATGCCCTAAAGTTCTGAAAGTCAAGGTTATACACGCCACCAGTTGGCTATCAGCAAGTGATGCGTAAAACATTCTGAACAAAGCAAATAGATTCTTATCTTTAGTGCAAGTCCACTAAAGGTCACCGCTTAAGCTATTAACAAACAAGACGTTAATCTTCACAAAGTCAGCGGCAGGAGTAACATATTGCGTCTTAGAAGCTGTGCTGGATTGCTTGTTTGAAGGTTATGGACAAGCTTTTTCCCTGCTGCTCACCTCGGCGATCCGAACAAGTTCGTTCCTTCCACGGAACTTGCCCTGAGGCTCTCAGCATTTTTCGGGAAGACGGTCAACGAGTTGTTCTCGTTGTGAGGAACAGAGACGATGCCGGCATATTCTTGTTGGATAAGGCAGAGTTTACGAGGAATATTTATTAATTTTGCACTGCGTCTCTTCGGCAGGTATGGAATCATATCGAAAAGATTTGATGATCTTTGCAACAAGAGGTAGCGAGAAGACTGAACAAAACACACAAAGGATATGCACATCGCGATAGCAGGCAACATAGGCAGTGGCAAGACCACCCTGACAAAGATGCTGGCGGCCCATTACGGCTGGACTCCGAAGTTCGAATCGGTTGACTTCAACCCCTATCTTTCTGATTTCTACGCTGATATGGAGCGCTGGTCATTCAACCTCCAGATCTATTTCCTGAACAAAAGGTTCAAGGATGTCGTGGACATCTCAAGATGCAGCGATGTCATCATCCAGGACAGGACAATCTACGAGGACGCGCGCATATTCGCCCCGAACCTTCACGATATGGGATTGATGAGCACCCGCGATTTCGAAAACTACTCGGATCTCTTCGACCTTATGATGTCGCTGGTCAGCAAGCCGGACCTTCTGATCTACCTGAAGTCCACCATCCCGAATTTGGTGGCCCAGATTCAGAAGAGAGGCAGGGAATATGAAAGCAGCATCCGCATCGACTATCTTACGGGCCTCAACAAGCGCTACGACGACTGGATCTCCAAATATGACGGGCATCTTCTGGTCATCGATGTGGACAACATCAAGTTTGAGAACCGTCCGGAGGACTTCCAGACCGTCACCGACAAGATAGACGCCGAACTCTTCGGCCTCTTCCCGGAGGTCAGACAGATTGATGAATAATGACTTAGTAAGCGTTAAAAAATAAGTTGAACTAAATTTTGTGTCAGATTTATGAGGATAGATTTCTTTTGGAAGAAGGAGTGTGCCGGTGGCACATGACTGATGAGAAAAGAAATATAGACCATAAAGATATACAAATTGTTCAAGTTATTTTTTAATGATTACTTAACGGCAAGGAATAAACTGCCGCTGTTTTGGCAAAGATAATTTTAACGATTACATAGTATGTCAGCTACAAGACCGACAATCATCGAGTTCGTGGAGAAATATACCCACGAATACTCTACGCACGTGTTCCTCCGCGAGAAAGTGGATGAAAAGTGGACCGAGACATCATTCGAGCAGACCCGCAAGGAAGGCTACCGCATCGCGGCCGGCCTGATGGCCATGGGACTCAACAAGGGCGAGAGGGTCTCCCTCCTTTCAGAGGGAAGGAACATGTGGATCCTTTCCGAGTTGGGAATCCTCTACGCCGGCGGCGTGAGCGTCCCGCTCTCCATCAAGCTCGAGGAAAGCAACGACCTGACTTTCAGGATCCAGCATTCCGAGTCCAGGTTCGTGATCGTTTCCGGACAGCAACTCCCGAAGATCCGCAGGATAATCTCACAGCTGGACTGCGTGGAGAAGGTCATCGTGCTGGATAACATTCCGGCGGCCAACGCCAAGGAGGTCTCGATGGAATGGGTTCAGGCTCTCGGCGACAGCTACCTGTTCGGTCACAAGGCCGAGTTCGAGGAGCGTTACAAGTCTGTGGAGCCAGACGATTACGCCACAATCAGCTATACTTCCGGAACAACAGCCGACCCTAAGGGCGTTCTTCTTACGCATCGCAACTACACTGCCAACGTTGAGCAGGCTCATTCCGTGATCGGAGTCAAGCCTGATTCCACGATGCTCATCATCCTGCCTCTTGACCACTGCTTCGCGCACGTGGCCGGATTCTACACTATGATGTCCTATTGCAGCAGCATCGCCACCGTGCCTGTCGGAGCCAACCCGCTCGCCACGCTCAGGAATATTCCTATAGCTATCAAGGAGGTCCGTCCGCACGTGATGCTGTCAGTGCCGGCGCTTGCCCGCAACTTCAAGAAAAACGTTGAGACCACCATCCACAAGCAGGGACCGAAGGTCGAGAAACTCTACAACTACGCCCTCAACCTCGCAATCTCCTACAACAAGGAATATTACAACCGTGGTGGCATCCTTCAGCTTTGGAAGAAGCCGTTGATGGCCTTGTTCGACAAGATCATATTCAAGAAGGTCCGTGAGGGATTCGGCGGCAGGATGGAGTTCTTTGTGGGAGGCGGCGCGCTTCTGGACATCGAGCTTCAGAGGTACTTCTGCGCCATCGGCATACCTATGTTCCAAGGCTACGGCGTGTCCGAGGCGACCCCTATCATCTCCGCCAACTCGACCGGCCATGCGATGTTCGGCTCTTCGGGCCGTGTCGTGAAGCCGCTTGACATCAAGATCTGCGACGACAACGGCAAGGAGGTTCCGCTCCGCACGAAGGGCGAGATCGTGGTGCGCGGCGAGAATGTGATGGCCGGCTACTGGAAGAATCCACAAGGCACTGCCGAGGCTCTCCGCGACGGTTGGCTGCACACTGGAGATATGGGCTATATGTATGATAGTGAATATCTTTACGTTGTCGGCCGCTTCAAGTCTCTGCTGATCTCATCCGACGGAGAGAAATACAGTCCGGAAGGCTTCGAGGACTCGCTCACCGACGGCTCGAAGTACATCGAGCAGGTCATCCTGCACAACAACCAGGACCCATACACCATCGTCCTGATCGTTCCGGCTAAGGATGCCCTCAAGGAATATGTCTCCTCGAAGGGTCTGGATCCAGCCTCACGCGAGGGCAAGGAGGAGATGCTGAGGAAGATTCAGGAGGAGATCGACTCTTACAAGAAGGGCGGATCTCACGGCGGAATGTTCCCGGAGAGGTGGCTGCCGGCCGCCGTGGCTGTGCTTCCAGAGCCTTTCACCGAGCAGAATGGATTGGTTAACAGCACGATGAAGATTGTCCGTGGCAAGGTCGAGAAGCATTATGCTGACCGCATCGAGTACGCCTACACTGCCGAGGGCAAGAATCTACTCAACGAGAAGAACATCGAAAGCCTTTAGTGGCCGTCCCGGTCACCGGATCTTTTGAAAGACGTTACGCTGCATGAGTACATTATATTCACGTCTTGCTACATTGTCCGCATTGGCATTTGCGGTTTCCTCCCTGTTTGTCGGCTGCGGTGGATCCGGAGGCAATCAGAAAGACGAACCGGATGCGCCTTCTGTGGACGAAGTGGCGTTCGCACGGGGTGCGGATGTCAGCTGGGCTTCGGAGATGGAATATGATATGGAGCATAATCCGGCCAGAATCAATGGCTCGGCCTTCAAGGATTCCAAAGGGAACACCGGACTTTATCCTGTTTTGAAGGCGGCCGGGGTCAACGCCATCCGTCTCCGTGTGTGGGTCAAGCCGGAGGATGCCAATGGCTGGAGCGGCAAGGACGATGTCGTGAATATGGCCAAACGGGCCGCCGAGGCCGGAATGTCGGTGATGATAGATTTCCATTACAGTGATTTCTTCGCTGATCCGAGCCGTCAGAATACTCCCGCCGAGTGGGCTGGCCTGGATCTGAAAGGCCTTTCCGCCAAGGTCGCCGAGCACACCAAGGATGTTCTGACCGCCTTGAAGTCCGCAGGAGTCACTCCGCATTGGGTGCAGGTCGGCAACGAGACCCGACCGGGAATGCTTTGGGAGACCGGACGTCTCTATAACGACAAAGGGGATATTCCGGGAGGTTGGTCAAACTATGCCGCCCTCACCACGGCAGGCTATGACGCTGTCAAATCCGTGTTCCCTGACGCTCAGGTGATTGTCCACATCGACAATGCCTATCAGGACAACACATGGTTCTTCGACAAGCTCAAGGCCAACGGTGGAAAGTTCGATATGATCGGACTGTCGCATTATCCGATGACCAACTCCCAAATGACCTGGAAGGCGATGAACTCTGCCGCCATATTGAATATTAAGACTTTAGCCTCGAAGTATGGCTGCAAGGTGATGGTCTGTGAGGTTGGTGTCAAGGCCTCCGCGTCAGAGATCGCCACATCCACCCAATGCCTGACCGATTTTATGAACTCGGTCAAGTCCCTGTCCGTCTGCGCCGGTGTGTTCTACTGGGAGCCGCAGGTTGACGGAAAATGGAGACCTGCCATTTATGAGAAACAGGGGCGCAACTGGGGTGCCTACGATATGGGTGCATTCACATCCGATGGTTCAGCTATCACCCCGACATCAATTCTCTCGGCTTTCGGAGAATGAGGTGCGACGTTCGGTCACTTCGACAAGCTCAGTGACCGGGGATAGGGTTTTGTGGCCAGGGAGAAGGGGCAATGTGTCTGACTACTTCTCCAGAGGGAAGAGGCCGTAGAGCTCGGCATCTATCCTGTCGGTGATGGAGGCGAAGTCCTCGGGGCGGTTCTCGAAGTCGAGGTCATCGGTCTCGATGGTCAGGACCTTGCCGTCATATTCATTGATCCACTTGTCATAACGGTCGTTCAGGCCGCTGAGATATTCAAGGCTCATCGTCTGCTCGTAGTCGCGGCCGCGCTTCTGGATCTGCGCCACGAGGTGAGGCACCGATGATTTGAGGTAGATCAGCAGGTCGGGCTTGCGGACGGTGGCAGCCATCACGTTGAAGAGATCCATATAGGTCTCGTAGTCGCGCTTGGTGAGGTTGCCCATCGCATAGTTGTTGGCTACGAAGATATGCACGCCCTCGAAGAGCGTCCTGTCCTGGATGATCACGTCCTTGCTCTTGGCTATCTCCAGCACGTCCTTGAACCTCTGGGCGAGGAAATATGTCTCCAGATTGTACGACCAGCGGGGGATGTCCTTGTAGTAGTCCTCCAGATATGGATTGTATGTCACCGACTCGTACTTCGGTGTCCATCCGTAATGCGCGGCCAGCATCCTTGTGAGGGTGGTCTTGCCGCTGCCTATGTTGCCTGCTATTCCTATGTGCATTATTTTTCTCCTTCTATCTCTATTCCTTCCCCGTCCCAGTCAAGATCCTCCTCCGGCTCGTTGAACGGTTGGAGGAACGGGTTGTGGGTCCTTTCGTCTGCAATCGTGGTCTTGCGTCCGTGCCCCGGAAGCACATCCACATCACCCGGCAGTCCCATCAACTTATCCATTATACTGATTATCAGATGGTCATAATCCCCTCCTATAAGGTCCGAACGCCCGATCGCCCCGGCGAAAAGAGTGTCGCCTGTCAGCAGGACCTTGTCCGTCTCGTCGTAGTAGCAAACCCCACCTGGAGTGTGTCCTGGAGTGGTTATCACCCTGAAAGGTGACCCCTCAAGCGTGTCCAGAACCTCCCCGTCACGGATGTCCACCGTCTTGATCTCAGAGGAATCATGCGCTACCAGCCCGAACTCCCTCACGGCCGCCGGATTGTTGTCCAGAATCATCTTGTCCTCCGGCGACATCAGCACCGGCACTGAATATTCCTGGACGATCCTCAGCACCCCGTGCACGTGGTCGAAATGCCCGTGCGTCAGCCAGATGGCCTTCGGTGTCAGCCGTTCCGTCTTCACCAGCTCCTTAAGCTTAGCGAACTCTTCCGGCCAATAGCACCCCGGATCCACAAAAACGCAATTCCCCCTTCCGTCCCAAAGCACATAGCAATTCTCCCGGAACGAATTGAAATTAAATGTCTTGATGTTCAGTTGATGATCCTGACTCATTGATTCGTCTGTTTTACTCTTGACTACAAATTTACTGAATATTCGTTAAATTTGCGGAATAAAGCGGAAATGATGAGCAAGAAAGAATATATCGAGATCCGGGGAGCGGAGGCGCATAACCTTAAGGGTGTGAACGTTGACATTCCAAGAGGAGAACTTGTGGTGGTGACGGGGCTAAGCGGCAGCGGGAAGTCCTCGCTGGCGTTCGACACAATCTACGCAGAAGGGCAGAGACGGTACCTGGACACTCTTTCGCCTTACGCCAAGCACTTTATGGGAGTGCTGGAAAAACCTGAGGTCGAGAGCATAACGGGACTGAGTCCGATCATCGCCATCGAGCAGAAGACCACGGGCAACAACCCACGCTCCACCGTCGGAACCATCACCGAAATATTCGACTTCCTCCGGCTTCTGTACGCGAGGGCTTCGAGGGCATATTCACCGGTCACGGGGAAGGAGATGGTCCGCTACACCGACGCGCAGATTGTGGACCTGATAATGGATGAATATAAGGGGAAGAAGTGCTATCTGCTCGCTCCGCTGGTCGTGGGGCGCAAGGGACATTACCGCGAGCTGTTCGACCAGCTCCGCAAACGAGGCTACACCGATGTCAGAGTGGACGGGAATATACTCCCGCTGAACGAGGTTGATGCTCTGGACCGCTACAAAAGCCACTTCATAGAACTGGTCGTGGACAAGCTCAAGCCGTCTGAGGGCGATGAGAAACGGGTCCGGGACTCCGTGATGTCGGCTCTGAATCTTGGCAAAGGCTCGGTCGCCCTGCTGGAGTTCGGCTCTGACAAACTGAGGCATTTCTCCAAGCACCTTGTCGATCCTGATTCGGGAATATCCTTGCAGGAACCAGCGCCACACTCTTTCTCATTCAACTCCCCGGAAGGTTACTGTCCTCACTGCAAAGGACTTGGAATGATAGTGAATGTGGATATGAATTCCATCATCCCTGACAGATCAGTGTCAATCGCAGACGGGGGAATAGTCCCGCTGGGTAAAATGCGTGAGACCAAGAAATATGATGTGATCCGCTCCATCGCCCGGAAATACAACTTCTCTCTGTACGATCCTATCGACTCGATTCCGGACGAGGCCATCTCGCACATCATATTCGGAAGTGATGAATTGTTCCGTGTAGGCGAAGGTAGTCTGTCCGAAATGGTTACGTTTGACGGAATCGTGGACGACATCGACGAGAAGATCGTCTGCCCGGTCTGCCACGGAACCCGCCTCAACGAGAATGCCCTGTGCTTCAGGATTGACGGGAAGACCATCGCCGAGGTGGCTGCGATGGAGATGACCGAGCTCAAAGCTTGGTTCGCGTCTCTGCCGGAGAAACTGAATGTCAGGGAGAACAACATCGCCAGAGACATCCTCAAGGAACTCAATGAAAGGGTTCAGTTTATGCTGGACGTAGGTCTTGACTATCTGTCACTTGACCGCCCGACTGCCTCGCTTTCCGGCGGAGAGGGCCAGAGGATCAGGCTTGCCACGCAGATCGGATCCAAGCTCGTCAACGTGCTGTACATCCTGGACGAGCCGTCAATCGGACTGCACCAGAGGGACAACCGCAAGCTGATCAACTCGTTGAAGGAACTCCGGGACGAGGGCAACTCCGTGATGGTCGTGGAGCACGACTACGAGACGATGATGAGTGCCGACTGGCTTGTGGATGTGGGTCCAGGGGCCGGCGACAAAGGCGGGAAAATATGCCTGAACGCACCTCTGAAAGCTCTGATGGAATATTCCTCGGACAACGGAAAGATTCCTTCCTCATTGGACAAGGAGACCGCCGGACACTGCATATTCGGGAAGTCAAAGACGCTGGATTACCTTCAAGGGAAAGATTCGATCGAGATTCCGTCCGAGCGCCGGGCAGGAAGCGGCAAGTTCTTGAGCATCAAGGGAGCGAGGGGCAACAACCTGAAGAATGTCAGTGTAGATTTTCCGCTGGGATGCTTCATCGGGATCAGCGGAGTGAGCGGGAGTGGCAAGTCCACGCTCATCAACGAGACTCTGATGCCGATTCTCAAGAACAAGTTCTACAGGGCTAAGCTGCATCCTTTGGCTTACGATTCACTGGAGGGTGTTGAGAACATCGACAAGCTGATAGAGATCGACCAGAGCCCGATCGGACGTTCGCCGAGATCAAACCCGGCCACGTTCACGGGTGTGTTCAACGACATCCGCAACCTGTTCGCCGACACTCCGGACGCAAAGGTACGCGGGTTCAAGGCCGGCCGGTTTTCGTTCAACGTGGCTGGTGGACGCTGCGAGGCCTGCAAGGGGGCCGGAATCAAGGTCATCGAGATGAACTTCCTGCCGTCCGTGAATGTGGTCTGCGATGAGTGCAGGGGCAAGAGGTACAAGGAGGACACGCTGGCCGTGCATTACAAGGGCAAGAGCATCAACGATGTGCTTGAGATGCCTATCAGCGAGGCCTATGAGTTCTTCAAGCCGATTCCGGCCATCGCCCAGAAACTTAAAGCGTTGGTCGATGTAGGTCTCGGTTACGTTCATCTCGGCCAGTCAGCCGTGACACTTTCCGGCGGCGAGAGTCAGCGAATGAAACTGGCGGCGGAGCTGTTCAGAAAGGCGACCGGCAACACGTTGTACATCCTTGACGAGCCGACGACCGGCCTTCACTTCGAAGACATCAAGGTATTGCTCAACGTTCTGCAACAACTTGTCGATCAAGGCAACACGGTGATCATCATCGAGCACAATCTGGATGTTCTCAAGAGTGTGGACTACCTCTTCGACCTCGGTCCCGACGGTGGTCGCCGCGGCGGCCTCATCGTCGCCCAAGGCACTCCCGAGCAACTCGCCCAGAACCCCGCCTCCGTCACCGGCCCGTTCCTAAAAGAGATTCTTGCCAATGCTGCCGTTAACCGTCCATAACGCTCCTTCACAGGCGTTAATTTGTACAAATCACGCTTTTAGAGGGACAATGATCTCTTCACGAGCGTCTTTCTGTCATATTCCCGCTTTTAGAGGACGTGGGTTAAATTTAGGGATCGACTAACTTTCGGTGTATCGCACTAATATCAAGACAATTATAAGCAATGTGTCATTAAATAAATAATATGTTGACAATTAACGATTTGCAATATTTTGTGGTCAACTCGTATATATTTTTAAGCTTCATCTTCTATATTTTCGTGCCGTTATTTTAAATATGATATAGTACAGTATAGCAAGGTTAATGACAAAATTCCCATTCCAAAAGAAATCCATACGCCACTGTTTAATCGCATCGAACTGATCATACGGCACTAATAACTGAAACACGTTCCTAAGTATGAATAATTACCAGATCCGTGGAAAAACTCTATGTAATTACCATAACCAGTACCATTTACAAATGTTAAACTTGTTTTGTTTTCCCACTCATTAATGGCCCTTTCAACATTTGATTGTAAAGAGAAATCTTGTGCGAATGTATAATACACCGTATTACCTGGCCAATATTTTATAACATCTGTTATTGCTCCAGATCTTGTCATAATAGTTTCAGTCTGCTCTTTTGAAAGGAGAATATCTCCTTCAATAATGGCAACAGAATCAGAAAAATGTCTTGAACCATTTTGAAAAGATTCGGCATTCGACATACATTCTTATGGAGTGTTTGTCAAAAGCGGGACATCAGAGTCTTTTAATATTTTTGACACAACAGAGAGAAGCGTATATTCACAGGAAGACGCATCCTGAGGAGGATCAAGTATTTCTTGCGCATTAACAAGCAGTTCGTACTCGTAGCCACTTTCATAGTTGAAGCCATCTATCTGGCTATGGCTAATTTGCCAGACAGGGTTGTTGTCAACCTTTATCCAATAGCATGTCTCAGGCCCATTGGCTCCTGTAGCGGTGATTGTCTTTGATGCAACAATCCATTTTTCTTCCCAGCTTTTGCCATAGATAGTAGATTCTCCATCAGATTTATTACAACTGACAGAGAGAACGGCGAGAAGAGACAAAACACAAAAAAGAAGTTGTTTGTTCATAAAAAGTCTTTGTCCAAAGTTTTACAAAAAAAAGAATTGATTCCCAATCGTTAAGAATAATCATAGGCAATACTGCTTCTACGATTTCAGAGGTCAGTCTCCTATGTTGAGTCAATCGCTAGTCACGCCCACAGTACTGTCCGGCCACTAGGTCATAGGATCATATACAATACTATATCACAAATTTATAATACATTACACGGAAAAACAAGAGTAATTTATAAAAGAGCAAATAAGTTTGCAGAGTGGCACTTGAGCCAGTTCTCGCAAGCCATTAATAAGAGCAAAAGAATCTTCGCGCAACTCATGTTGCGAATTTAGCAAGTGTGTCGGCCCGTTCCACAAGGAGATTCTTGACAGAAAAGTGTAGAATACCGCATTCTTCCGCCGAAAGGCCGCACGGTATTTCCGTGGAGACCAAGCAACTGAAGATCAAAAAAATGACGCACCATCCCAACACCCGTTTCGGGCAAAGGATGGCACGTCAGTATATTCATTTACAAGAGCTTGCGCTCCACGGTTGAAGGGAGGCTCGCTCTTTCAACGGCACCAAGCAAGGCTTCAAGGCTAGGCCGGATGCCGCATCGGAGAGCCTATCGTTCCCAGGCGAGGGCGGAGGCGCCGAGGATGGCGGCGTCGGACTCCTTGAGCTGGGAATATACGAGCTGGACCTTGTTCTTCCAGAGAGGGAGGACGTTGTCGTTCATCGAACGGAGGATCGGCTCGGTGAGGAACTCCTTGCTTCTGGCGAGACCGCCGAAGAGAACGATGGCCTCAGGAGAGGAGAACGCGATGAAGTCGGCGAAAGCCTGGCCGAGGAGGGTTCCGGTATATTCAAAGATCTTGATGGCAAGGGCATCGCCTTCCTTGGCGGCCTCATAGACATCCTTTGAGGAGATGCTGTCAAGGCTGCGGAGGGCCGATGGCTGATCGCTCATATCCAGCCACTCGCGGGCGGTTCTGGCGACTCCGATCGCTGAGCAGTAGGTCTCAAGGCAACCGTTTCTTCCGCAGTTGCAGCGACGGCCGTTGTGGCGGACGATCGTGGTGTGGCCGAGCTCTCCGGCGAATCCGTCGTGACCATAGACCATCTCACCGTTGATGACGATTCCGCTGCCGACACCGGTTCCGAGGGTGATCATGATGAAATTCTTCATACCTCTCGCGGCACCATAGGTCATCTCACCCATCGCGGCGGCGTTGGCGTCGTTGGTTAGGGTCACAGGGATGCCGCCCATCGCTTCGGTAAGCATCTTGGCGAAAGGAATCGAACCAGCTCTTCCCCAAGAAAGGTTAACGGCATTCTCGACTTCACCGGTGTAGTAGTTGGCGTTAGGAGCGCCCACACCGATTCCACGGATCTGCCCTTCGGCACCGGCATCGGTGATGATCTTCTTCAGCGCCGCGGCAAGTTCCTCGATGTAAGGCTCGACAGTAGTGTAGGAGTCTGAACGGATGACTGTCTGGGCGAGCACGGTTCCGCGCGCGTCAACAACCCCGCATTTGGTGGTCTGTCCACCGACATCTATTCCTATTACTAGATTCTGTTCCATAATATTTGGCTATGATAAGTCCCGGTGGAGAACCCCACCGGGACGGGATTTCAAATTAAGCGGTTTTCTTTACTTTAGAGCCGAAGAGGGCGTACCAAAGGATATAGGCGACACCGATGATGATAACGATGTAACTCATCAGATAGTTGGTGGCGTCAGCGACGGCACCCTGGATGAGAGGGAGGATTCCACCACCGCAAACCATCACCATGAACAGGCCGGAAGCGATAGATGTGTACTTGCCGAGGCCCTCGACAGCGAGATTGAATATGGCGCCCCACATCACGGATGTGCAGAGTCCGCAGAGGATGAAGAACATCACTCCGATCGGAATCTCGGCGAGGGAGAATGACAGCTGGGAGGTGATGGCCGGGAACTTGACTGTCGCCGTGTCACCAAGGAACATTCCAAGAAGAAGGAATATGATGGCGACAATGCCCACGAAGCTGACCATGGCGCGGCTGGAGACCTTCCCTCCGACGGAAGCTCCCACGAGACGACCACAAAGCATGAGGAACCAGTACATCCCGACAATTGTTCCAGCCACAGCGGCGCTGATGCCGATCTCGGCGGATGTCATGTATAGGTTCACGAAGTTAGGAATACCTACCTCGACACCCACATAGACGAATATGGCGATGATACCAAGCACGAAATGCTTGAAGGAGAGGGCTCCCTTGACGCTCTCGCCGATGGTGAGCTGCTGCGTCTTTCCGGAAGCAGCAGCCGCCTCAAGCTCAGGTTCAGGAATATGCGAGGCCGCGATGATGATGAACGCCAGAGCGAAAATGCCCATCGCGATGAAGAGCGCCGGATTGGCGTCGGCGATCTGAGTGTCCTTCGTAACGTCACCGATGAGATAACCCACGAGCACAGGCACGATCGTGGCGCTCAAGGAGTTGCAGGATCCGCCCCACTGGATGAGCTGGTTACCCTTGTTTCCACCACCACCGAGAGTGTTGAGCATAGGGTTCACAACCGTGTTGAGCATACACATTGAGAAACCGGAGATGAACGCGCCGAGAAGATAGACGGCGAAGCTGCCGGCGATTCCTGAAAGGAATGTGATGCCGACTCCGACAAATCCTACGGTCACGGCCGCGAGGGCGGTGAACTTGTAGCCCTTCTTGGACAGGATCATACCGGCAGGCAGGCCCATAAACGCATAAGCGATGAAGTTGGCGGCGTTGCCCAGCTGGGACATAAAGTTCGAAGCGGCGAACTGCTGCTTCACGATGACTCCGAACGGATTCTGGAATCCCGTCACGAATGAGATCATCGCGAACAGGAAGAACATGATCACAATAGCGAAAATGTTACCTTGTTGTTTCTTTTCCATTTGTAAGATGTTTTATGTTATCGAAAATATTTCGTGGCATATTCCACAAATTTAGCAAATTAATTTCAAATTTGACCGAACGGCTTCAAAAATCCGCATTGCAGAATGACCTTTATAAGATTATTACTAACTTTGAGCAAAGAATATTCATGAATATGAAAACGATAATCGACGTTAACGCCCATCTGCACACACCGTACTCCTTCAGCGCCTTCAAAGACGTGAGACAAGCCCTTGATATGGCCGCCGCCGAAGGTGTCGAAGTTGTGGGAATCAATGACTTCTACAGCCTCGACGGCTACAGGGAGTGGAATGACGAATGCGCCGCAAGGCATCTCTACCCGATGTTCAACATCGAGTTCATCTCTCTGAACAGCGAGGACCAGGCCGCCGGATTAAGAGTGAACGACCCGAACAACCCGGGACGCACCTACCTGAGCGGAAAGGGACTGGCCTATCCGGTGATACTCAGCGGCAAAGAGGCTCAGATGCTCGCCGATGTACGGGCTGAGTCCAACGCCCAGGTTGAAAGGATGTGCGCCAAACTGAACGCCCATCTGGATGAGGTCAAGGCTGGATTCAACGTTGATTTCAAATATATTGTCAAGGAACTGACCAGAGGATCGGTGCGTGAGCGTCACCTTGCGAAGGCTCTCAGGATGGCGGTTGACGCCAAAGCCGACAAAATCCAGGACAGGCTCGCCCTCTACGAGAGGATCTTCGGCGGACAGCCTCTGAAATCCGCTCCGGACAACGAGGCGGCGGTGGAGAACGAGATCCGAAGCAAGCTCCTCAAGGCTGGCGGCGCGGCTTTCGTGCCTGAGGATCCTAAGGCGTTCCTGCCGATGGAGACCGTCTGCCAAATCATCAAGGCCGCCGGCGGAATCCCTACATACCCGTTCCTCGCGGACGACGCGAAAGGCAACTTCACCGACTTCGAGGGCGACCTGCAAAAAGCCGCCGACACGCTGAAAAAGCGCGGGATCAAGTCCGTGGAATTCATCACGACCCGCAACACGACCGCCGTGCTTGAGGAATATTCAGGCTACCTCCAGGACGAGGGATTCATCGTCACTTTCGGCTCGGAGCACAACACCCCGGCGCTGGAGCCGATCCGTCTGCGCACCCGCGACAACGCCGAAGGACTCAGCGAAAAACTGCGCGAGACCAACTACAGAGGAGCCTGCGCGGTGGCCGCCCATCAGGCGGGACTGAACTCCATCGAAGCGGGAGACGAGCTGATCCGCAAGACTTTAGCCATTTAGGAATATGCCAATGAGGCAAACAGAACACATAATTGACACACGAATATGAAACAGATTGAAGACCTTATCGCGATTTCCCGGAAGTTCGGACAGGACTCCAGGTTCGTGATCGCCGGAGGTGGCAACACCTCCTACAAGGATGAGAACAGACTTTGGGTGAAGGCCAGCGGCCACGCCCTCGCAACGATAACAGAGGACGGGTTTGCCGTCCTTGACAGAGCCCTTCTGAACGAGATGGGCGAAAAGGCTTACAATGAGGACACGGCGATACGTGAGGAGCAAGTCAAGAACGACCTCTCCGTGGCCTGTATAACAAAGGACAGAAGGCCTTCAGTGGAGACATCCCTGCACAACTGCATGGGATTCGCCTTCGTGGTTCACCTCCACCCTACCCTTGTCAACGGCCTGATGTGCTCGGTGAACGCCGAGGCCGCGTGCAAGGAGATATTCCCGGATGCCCTTTACATTGAATATACCGACCCGGGCTACACGCTTTTCAAGAAGGTCTATGACCGGATAAAGGCCTACAAGGCTGAGAAAGGCAAGGAACCCCAGGTGATATTCCTTCAGAATCACGGAATATTCGTGGGTGGGGACACCACCGCTGAGATTGAGGGAATATATTCAGAAGTCCTTGGAAAACTTGAGGCCAAGGTCGCCGCTCTTCCGGAGGGTGACACGGCTGTCTCGGAGACTGTTACGGATGTCGTTCCGGCGATCAGGCAGATGCTCTCGCGCTCCGGAAGGGGCTTCAAGACCTTGAAAGTCACCAAAAACGCCCTCGTGGACTTCTTCATTGATGGTTGTTCAGTCACTTCGACAGGCTCAGTGACTGATTGTCCCGGAAAATCCGGTTTCGACAAGATTGCGAAGCCGTTCACCCCGGACATCATCGTGTACTGCAAGAGCTCGTACATATTCATTGAAGCCGAGTCAGATGAAGAGATTTTAAAGCAGGCCGAGGAGGAAATCGAGGCTTTCGTAAGCGGGAAAGGCTACACGCCTAAGGTATTGCTCATCAAAGGAATCGGACTCATCGCCGTGGGAGACAGCTCCAGGAACGCACAGATCATCACCGATGTGTTCACGGACGCGATGAAGATAGCGTTCTATGCGCAGAGCTTCGGCGGTGAGCATCCGATGGAGCGGGCTTGGATCGACTTCATCGACAACTGGGAGGTGGAGAATTACCGCCGCAAGGTGGCCTCCAGTGCGTCCAAAGGCCGTGTGGAAGGCCGCACGATCATCGTGACCGGAGCCGCCCAGGGATTCGGAGAAGGCATCGCCCGTGAGCTGATGGCGCAGGGAGCCAACATCGTGGTGGCCGACCTCAACGAGGCGACCGGCGAGAAGACCGCCGCCAGTTTCAACGAGAAGGCTGGAGCCAACAAGGCCATATTCGTAAAGACAAATGTCGCTGATATGGCGAGCCTCCGGAACCTGATGAAGGAGACAATCGTGAACTTCGGCGCGCTTGACGCGTTCGTCAGCAACGCCGGGGTTGTACGCGCCGGCGGATTGGACGTGATGACCCCTGAGAACTTCGAGTTCGTCACCAAGATCAACTACGAAGCCTATTTCTTCTGCGCCAAGGTCGCCTCGCACATAATGAAAATCGAGACGAAATATGATCCTGAATATTTCGCCGACATCATCCAGGTCAACAGCAAGAGCGGCCTGCGCGGCAGCAAGGCCAACTTCGCCTACGCCGGCGGCAAGTTCGGTGGAATAGGCCTGACCCAGTCCTTCGCGCTTGAGCTAGCCCCTTACAGGGTGAAAGTCAACAGCATCTGCCCTGGCAACTACTACGATGGTCCTCTGTGGAGCAACCCGGAGAACGGCCTGTTCATCCAGTACCTCAACGCCGGCAAGGTTCCGGGAGCGAAGACCGTGCAGGATGTCAAAGACTACTATCTCGCCCAGGTGCCTATGCGCAAGGGCTGCAACCCAGTGGATGTCTGCAAGGCCATCCTCTACGCCATCGACCAGACCGGAGAGACCGGACAGGCCATCCCTGTGACGGGAGGGCAGGTCATGCTGGCATAATTGTAAATCCGGGAAGCGACCTTGACTTCAGGCAAAGTAAAGCGGCTTCCAATGTAATTCATTAATATCATGAAACAACTTGACGTAAATCTGATGCATCCGGCCGAGCAGATCGCTATCATCATCGGCAGGATTTATCGCAGCGAGATGACCACCACCTCCGGCGGAAACCTGTCCATCATGGACGAGAACGGAGATATGTGGATCACCCCGGCGGCGATTGACAAAGGTTCGCTGACTCCGGCGGACATCATGTGCGTGAAGGCTGACGGAACCATCATCGGACCTCACAGACCTTCATCCGAGTACCCTTTCCACAAGGCCATCTACAAGATGAACCCGCATATTCATTCAGTGATCCACGCCCACCCTCCTGGACTGGTCACCTTCAGTATGGTTCACCAGGTTCCGGACACGAGCATCATCCCTCAGGCGCGCGCGACCTGCGGCCCTGTCGGATTCGCTGAATATGCCCTCCCTGGAAGCGAGCTTCTGGGAAAGAAAATTGTGGCAGAATTCAAGAAGAACCCGGACTACAAGGCCGTCATCATGGAGAACCACGGTGTCGTGGTTGCCGGTGAGGACATCGCTGATGCTTACCAGAGGTTTGAGACCCTGGAGCTCTGCGCTCGCACAATCCTGAACGCCAAGACTTTGGGAGAGCCTAAATACCTCAGCGAGGATCAGATCCTCCAGCACGAGAAAGCCGTGAACGTTCCGTTCCAACACTTTATGAACGTAACGCACCCTTCAGATGAGAGGGCGATCCGCGCGGAGATCTGCAAAATTGTCCGCAGAGCCTGCTCACAAGGGCTTATGTGCAGTTCCTACGGTACGGCATCCGTGCGCTGGAGAGGCAATGATTTCCTCATCACTCCGTCCAGCATGCAGCGTTGGGATCTTGAGCCGGAAGACATCGTGCAGATCAAAGACGGAATGGTAGAGGCCGGGAAGAACGCAAGCCGCTCTGTGGCACTTCATTACGAGATCTACCGCCGCAACCCGAAGGTCAACTCAATAATCCTGACCCAGTCCCCTGCCCTGATGGGATTCTGCACGACCGGAGTGAAATTCGACGTGCGAACAATCCCGGAGAGCTGGATATTCCTTCAGGACATCCCGACATTCCCGTTCGGGAGCCAGTACAACGAGCATCTGACAGAACTCGCCGATGAGTTCAAACAGAGACCGTTCGTGATGCTGGAAAACGATTCCGTCGTCGTGACCGGTGACCAGCTCATCAACACGTTCGACCGTCTTGAGGTGGCAGATTTCAGCGCCCGCTCGCTGATCCTCGCCGCTCCTTTGGGCAAGCTGAACCCGATCACCGACGAGGAGATCGAGGAACTCCGCGTGGCGTTCCACGTAGGGGAATAATAAAAGCAGACATATAACTGCAGAACGACTGCCACTTCGGTAGGTTCAGCAACCGGTAAAGAGAAAACTCCCTCCCGAATTTTGGTAACGTGCAAAATTCGGGAGGGAGTTTTCTTTTTACCGGATCACGTCCTATTCTCCGGCGATGATCTTAGCGTCCTCGGCGCTGTCGATGCCCACACGCTTGGCGAGCCGCTCACTCCTCTGACGGATCTGCTCCTTGTGACGCAGTACCCAGTTCTCGGCATAGACAGCCACGCATGCAAGGAAGAAATAGATGACCGTCTGGATGATCATGGCCTTCATCTGCACGTCAGCCGCTCCCATCTCGCCACCGGCAGTGCTGAGGTTGATGAAACCCTGCGCGCCGAAAGTGGACGGGAATATGTAGGAGAACACCTTCCAGAAGCCCGGGAACGCGAATGTCGGCCAAGAGCAGCCGGTCAGGAACAAAGCCACAGGCGACATCGCCAGAAAGAGGATGAACACGGATTCCCTTCTCGTGATCAGCGTGCTCCAGACCATGCTGAAGAACACACAGTCAGTGATGAAGAAGACCAGCATCGCAAGGACATCCTTGAACTCACCTCTTTGAGGGATTCCGAATATTGCGGGGACGATGAAGGCTATGTACATACCCACGGCAATGTACAGCAGCCAGTAGGCGCCTCCACGTCCCATGACCACACGCCCGACACCGTGACCTTCAAGTCTGTCAGGAAGCGATGCGAAACTGCGGTTCCTCTCCCTTGCGGTTCCCACCAGCAGTGACATTCCGTAGAAAAGCGTCTGCTGGATGATGATCATCAGGATGGCCGAGATCAGGAAGAAACTGTAGTTGAAGGCCCTGTTGTAGGGATTATTGTCCTCGTAGCCGAGCGGCTTGACAGTCTGGGACGCTGCCTGTTCCGTCATCCCGAGGGACGAGAACCTCTGCATCTGGATCTGACCGATCTCATGAAGCATCACGAAGTTGGTGGCCATGAGAGCGTTCTTGTAGTAGAGGAAGCTGCTCATGTCCGCATAGACGGAGAATGTGGAGGTTTCGTTTCGAGCCAGTTTCTCCGTGAAGTCGGAAGGGAAATAGATGATACCGTTGACCTTGCGTTCCTGCATCATCTTTTCCGCCTCGGCCATATTCATACATTTCGCCGCGACCTCGACCTCTCGGGTGGCGTCGATCTCCCTGATGAAGCGGTGGCTGTCCGGAGTGTCGCAATTGTCAACAATGGCAACGGGAGTCTCAGAAAGAATACCGTTCAGGTAGACGAGATTGTAAAGCAGCGGATAGACAAGTCCGGCGACAAGGAAGATCAGCAGCACGCCGCTGTCTGAGAAAATCTGTCGAAGCTCATGACAGAATATGCCCCAGAAGTCCTTGATCCATGTTTTTGCGTATGTATTTTTCATGTCACTTAGTCTTTAGGGAAGTTCTGATGAATGTAGGCCTTCTTGAGTCGCACAAGACCTATGAGCGGCAACAGAATGAAGATCAGCAAGTAGATCACCTGCTTCCACCATCCGGCGAATCCGGCTCCGAATATGGCCTCCTGGACATAGAACAGATAATAATGACGCAACGGGAACGCCGCCGCAAGTCCCTGGATGTAAGGCGGCATGGCCTCTATCGGAAGCGTGAAGCCCGAGAGGGAGAATCCAAGCACGCTGTAAAGAGCGCCGATACTCAACGCCAACCTCGGCACAGGAAGCATCTCAAGGATGAATATGGCGATCGCCTCACTGGCGAAGATCATAAGGAATATGCCCAAAAACATGTTCCAGATGGATCCCGCCAACGGAAAATGCAGCCTATGGAAGAGCAGCAGGATCAGTATCAGCCCGATCGCCGAGAATGTCAGCGTCCACACCAGAAGCTTGCCGGCGAGGGCGGTCACGATCGAGTTGCCGGAGGTCTGCAGCAGATGCCTGGAGGTACCATACTTAAGCTCCGCTCCCAATGAATATATCAGGACGATTATCACGATCATCTCCAGCACACCTGGCAGCAGGACGCTGCTGAGGTAGTAGTTGTAGTTGGTGCCGACGTTGCCGATCTGATGGACATCCACGTCCACAGGACGGATCATGCCCATGATCTGGCTGTCGTTGTAGCCTCTTGCCCTGAAGGCCTGCCTCTGCACGGCTCCGTTGGTCAGATTGACCATCTGAAGAAGATCCTTCCACGCAAGCGCCCCGCTGACGAAGTACAAGCCGTTGACGTAGAACGTGATCTTCGGCTGACGGTTCGCCTGGATGTCATCGTTCATCCCCACAGGAACGACACAGACAGCCGCGATCTTGCCTCTGTTCATGTCTTCTCTGGCAGCCGCGAACGAATCGTAGTGGACAACCTTTCCCAACTGGGTGGCATCCAGCTGCTGGCAGAAATTCCTTGAGGTTGACGAGTAGTCGTAGTCCACAAGACCGATCGGAACATCACTCGGCAGACCGTCCTTCAGAAATGTCAGGAAGAATATGGCGCAGAAGGCTATCACGCCTACCGAACCCAGAAGATAGATCGGACGCTGCCTGATGATCCTGAGCTCACGGCGGGCCACCGCAATTATTCTCTGCCAATTAGTCATGATGATAGTCCTTACTTAACGATTGCGGACATACCTGGACGAATGCCGTCCACCGTCACATCCGGAACGGCCCTGACCTCAAAGGTCTTGGCATCGTACATACCAGTTTCCTTGGTGGCCTTCCACGTGGCGTAGGACTCACGGACAGCCACATAGTTGACGGTGGCCGGAACCTCCTTGCCGTCAAGGGCCGGGATGATCACCGTGATCTTGTCGCCCTGCTTCATGCCGTGGAGGTAGTCCTCGCGTACATTGAACGTGAACCATACATCATTCAGGTCAGTAACGCTGGCGACAGGCGCTCCCTGGCCGACAAGCTCGCCGACCTTAGGGAAAAGAGCAGAGATGATTCCGTCAGCCGGAGCCGTAAGATACAGTTCGCTCAGATAAGACTCCACCTCCATCAACGCGCCGTTAGCCTGATCGACGAGAGCCTTGGCCGCAGCCTTGTCCTCCTCGCGCGCTCCGTTGACAGCCATGTCATACTGACTCTTGGCAGCCTTAGTCTGAGCGACGGAGGCATCGTACTTGGCCTTTACCTCGTCGTATTTCTGAGCCGCGATGACTTTCTGGTCATAGAGCTTCTGGATCCTGTCGAAAGACTTCTTCATCACGTCTTCCTGCACAAGAGCCTGCTGATAAAGCTCATAGGCTCCGGCGATCTGCTCCTTGCGGGCTCCGTTCTGAGCCTTTCTGCTCTGTGAGCTGGCAACCGCCTTGATGGCGTTGGCCTGCGCCAGCTTGGCACGTACCTCAGGAGAGTCGATGAGGGCGACGGTGTCTCCCTTATGGACCATCTGGCCTTCCTTGACGTAAAGTTCCTCGATCCTGCCCGGAACCTTGCCGGACACACGATACTCACTGGCCTCTGCCTCGCCCTGAATCATCAGAGGCTTAGGTTTAGAGACGAAATAGCCGATGACGGCGATCAGAAGGATGATTACGATCAGCGCCACAATGCCAATCACAAGATTGTAGCTTTTCTTTTCCTTTTCCATAATATTCTTTGTTTTTTATTATTATCACTTAACTTATTTTGTCTGAGCATGGTTGTTGCCTTCCGCCTTGTTCAGGTTGGCGGCGAGCATCTGAAGCTCGATCCCCGCGTCAATATATTCAGAATGAGCCTTAAGCCATGCGGTCTGGGCGGCGAGTGCGGTGTTGGTGTCGATCACGCCCTCCTCGAAGCCGACCGTCGCGGTGCGGAGATTCTCCTCAGCGCTGGACAGGTTGTTCTGAGCCATCGTGAGCTTCTCGAAAGCCTCGCCTTCCTGTTTGCGCAACTGGGTGACCTGTAGATTGATGAGGTTCTTGGCATCTTCAAGCTGAGTTCTGTAGAGAGTGGCCTCGGCCTTTGCCTTGCGGGTCTTGCTCAAAGCCTCAAAGCCGTGGAATATAGGAATATTCACCATCACGCCGGCATTGAAGAATCCACCCCAGTCCTTCTGGAATCCATTCTTAATATTAGGATTGGTCACCGAATACGAAGCCATCAAAGCTATTTTCGGCATCATGTCGGCTCTTGCCACCCTGACTTTTCCGTCATAGATCTGAGACGCGAGTTCAAGGCTCTTTGTCTCCGGCCTGTCGGCATAGATCTGTTCGAGATCCTTGGCGGCACCCATCTGAGGGACAGGAATGTCGGAGAGGGTTTCGTCAGCAAGTACGATCTCAGTGCTGAGATCAAGACCTATCTGCTTGCAGAGAAGCATTTTGGCAAGAGTCAAGCCATTGTCTGACTTGGTTTTGAGCATGTCCGCCTCGTTGGCTTTCACCTTTATCTGGAGAGCGTCAGACTCCGTGGCCACGCCTTCCTTGACTGAAAGATCCACGTCATGCTCCATCTTGTGAAGAAGGTCGGCGTAGGCATCGGCAAGCTTCTTCTTGTTCGCGATGGAAACAATCTGCCAATATGCCTGATCAACATCAACTATAACCTGCTGGTACTGCTGGTCGTACTGGGTCTTTGACAGCTCTTCCGCCAATTTGGCAATCTTGTTGGCAGCTATGATCTTGCCTCCCACGAACACCGGTTGCTGAACCGTCACCGCACCTGCGAAAATATTCTGCATATCCGGATGGAAAGCGTCATCGATTTCCTTGCCAAGGGCATTGATTGTCTGTGACATATCCGTCTGCGAAAGCGCTCCGAGAACCGTCTGCCACATAGGGCTGTTGGCATATTCAAGAGCGGCCGCCGGATTGGATTTTATAGCGGTCATCAGTTCCTGAGCGAAACCTTGAGTCTGGGAATGTATGAGCGTTCCCATATTCTGGAGCTTCTGCGAGGTAGCGTCGCTGACAAGGGCGATGTCATTGGCGTTATAGATGTACGCGCCTGTCGCCGAGATATTCGGAAGATAATTCGCGAACGCTATCTTACGGTCATAGCCTGCCATTTCAATCTTGGTCTCGGCCTGTTTCAAGGTCTTGTTGTTCTCAATTGCCATTTCGCGGCACTGCTCCAGCGTCAACGTCTGCTGGGCATTCATCGCAACTGGCACAAGAGCCATAGCGACCAATGTTGAGATTTTGACAAAGTACTTGTTCATATTCATAAATTTTTTGTTCTTCTTACAAGCGATAGGCTTCACTACAAATTGACTGCCAAATTATACCATTAGAATGAACGATTGGACTCTATAATTGTCAAAAGGTAGAATATTGCGAAATTTTGCAATGACAAGAATATTTCCTAATTTTGCCGCCAGACGCTAAAAACATTTTATGGAATGCCAGATTCGTTATTGAACATAGGTCTTAAACAGATCAGGAAACTCGTTCCTGTCCAGAACGAGATCCAGCTTGAAGACGATTTCTTCATCATGGACGTGAAGTATAGCGACAACCTTCAATTTCTGAAATATCCTTGCCGCAGCGATGCGTACATCGCTATTTTCTGCAAATCAGGAGAGTTGAACGTGGAGATCAACCTTCGGTCTTACAAAGTGGTCAAGGGTACGCTGTTCATCGGCACCCCGGGGAACATCATAAAGATAAACAGGCTGGGCAATGAAGGCGACAACGGATTCGAGTTCATTGTCGTGGCGATCTCCAAGGAGTATCTTTCCAGCATAAGTTTCGACTTTAAGAAAATTTTCGACGATCGGCTGAAATTGCTGACGGAACCATGCATTCAGCTTGACGACAGGAACATCGCATTCTGTTCCAAATATTTGGATCTTATAGGGGTAATCCTGTCCTCGGATGTGCCGAACAAAAGGGAGGCGGTCGGTTCTTTGATAGCTTCGCTGTTCTATGTTCTCGGAGGACTAATGGAGAAGAGTGCGGCCAGAACCCCCGAGTTGCCTGGAGCGGCGGTCAACACGAGAGTAAAACTGATTTTCGAGCATTTCATGGCGCTCGTCACCGAGCATCACACCTCAGAAAGGAACATGGCCTTCTATGCGAGCCATCTTGGCCTGACACCCAAATACCTTTCCAAGCTTATCAAGCAGGTAAGCGGACGGTCGGCGCCGGACTGGATCGACTCGTTCGTGATTCTGGAGGCCAAGAATATGCTCAAGTACACCGACGACAGCATTAAGGAGATCGTTTTCAAACTGCATTTCCCGAATCCGTCCGTGTTCTACAAGTTCTTCAAGGCACACACAGGAATGACACCAAGTGAGTACAGAAACGGGTGAAAACCTTTTAAATCTTGCCGCCACCAATGGTGCGGTCCAGACGGAACATCGCCGGATCATCTTACACAGAATCCCCCTCAGAAGTGTCTCGAAGCGGCATTTTGCATCAATCTGTAAGCAAACAACGGTGCTTTCATGAACAATTGACGCAAAAATCGTTTTAAAAAATTACGAAAAAGTTTTGGATATTCGATAAATCTTGATACCTTTGTCCTTGGACAGACAAAAGTTCTTTTTGTTGTCTATTTGTTAAGTTCGTTTTATATACAACAGGCCGTCGCTTTGGGGAAAGCGGCGGCCTATCAGTTTTGCCGAATGCAATAACGGGTAGACCAAGGCCGAGGAAAACGTCAAGGTGAAGTCTCTCAAAACATATATCAACGAGCATCCGAATCTGAAAGGTCTCCGCGTCTCTATGCTGAACTACATTGACCAGAGTCGGATGGAAAACCTGCCGCTCAACACCATTGAAGGCCATCTGCGAGCGGAAGGGGTTCCTGTCCCGGATAGTCAAGAATAGCGGCTTCTTACGTACCTTGCTATTCCGTCAACGTGAAGCTTGACGATGGCCGCCTTACCTTCGTTGCTCAGCAGGAAGTCACAGCTATTGATGCAATCCATAAAGCCGCTCTCGGCAAGGCTGCTTGCGCAGGCCGTGTGACGGAGGGTGTAGGCACTTGTATTTCAATCCACGCACCCACGTGGGGTGCGACACCTAACGACTACACCAACACTTTCGACTTCTGATTTCAATCCACGCACCCACGTGGGGTGCGACACGAGAGCGCGGAACTCCTTGAGCCCCTTTGCGCTATTTCAATCCACGCACCCACGTGGGGTGCGACTGGAGTATAACAATGGATGTTAAGTATTTAACAGATTTCAATCCACGCACCCACGTGGGGTGCGACTGAAAATCAATATCTATTAAAAAGTAACGAGTATATTTCAATCCACGCACCCACGTGGGGTGCGACTTACAACCGTGAGGGCGTGCTCGGCCGCTTGCTAAAATTTCAATCCACGCACCCACGTGGGGTGCGACGTCAAATCGGCTTTGCCATCCATATCCTTAATAAGATTTCAATCCACGCACCCACGTGGGGTGCGACAGAGGCACGCAATCGTTATTGTAAGTGAGTTAACACCCAAGCCGCCATTACTACTGCCCAGTATGGTGCGACAGAGGCACGCAATCGTTATTGTAAGTGAGAGTAAATTTCAATCCACGCACCCACGTGGGGTGCGACCTAGAGTACCACGACCTAACTTTCCAGCACTAGCGATTTCAATCCACGCACCCACGTGGGGTGCGACCATAAGACCTTCAACACCACTAACACCAACAGGAATTTCAATCCACGCACCCACGTGGGGTGCGACTGTTGTGATTGTGACACTGGCGGAAGTGTTTTCCATTTCAATCCACGCACCCACGTGGGGTGCGACCTCTGCTTTTGCTCTTAAGCGTTCTTTTATTAAGATTTCAATCCACGCACCCACGTGGGGTGCGACTCTGTAGCCATAGGAGGCAACTGTAGTTGAGAGATTTCAATCCACGCACCCACGTGGGGTGCGACTGGCTTTCAAGACTTTGCGCAAAAGTTCTTTATAATTTCAATCCACGCACCCACGTGGGGTGCGACAGAGAGCGCGCGCGGGCAGCACGGAAAACTACAATTTCAATCCACGCACCCACGTGGGGTGCGACATTCCTTTCGGATTGTATTGCTGCCAATGCTTGAATTTCAATCCACGCACCCACGTGGGGTGCGACTCTATGATGATTGGTACAGAGATAGCCGTATCCAATTTCAATCCACGCACCCACGTGGGGTGCGACCACGAGGCTATCTCGAAAGACTGGAGAGGCGAAAGATTTCAATCCACGCACCCACGTGGGGTGCGACATTGGGCGGTAGTGATAGCGGCTTGGGTGTTAAATTTCAATCCACGCACCCACGTGGGGTGCGACACGGTTGATATTTACAACCGTTCTGTATATCAGCAATTTCAATCCACGCACCCACGTGGGGTGCGACATCGGAGATGTACACATTTTAATCGAAATTAATATTTCAATCCACGCACCCACGTGGGGTGCGACAATGCCAAGATATTATAAGACAAAGATTTATGGTATTTCAATCCACGCACCCACGTGGGGTGCGACTGTGCCTTGCCGTCTTCTCTATGGTGGTTGGCAATTTCAATCCACGCACCCACGTGGGGTGCGACCTCATTAGTAACTTCTTTCTGATAGTTATCAAGAATTTCAATCCACGCACCCACGTGGGGTGCGACCGCGCCAATGGCAGGAGGATTATTACAATCAGTATATTTCAATCCACGCACCCACGTGGGGTGCGACCCGACCAAAATTTGATTTCTTCGCAAATCAATCTATTTCAATCCACGCACCCACGTGGGGTGCGACTTCAAGGCAATAAATGCTCTCTTTGCGACTTGCATTTCAATCCACGCACCCACGTGGGGTGCGACATAACGAGGAACGAGAATACGGGTAGGCACGAAATTTCAATCCACGCACCCACGTGGGGTGCGACCGGTGTGCGTGTCTTTCGGGTCACCAAGCGTAGATTTCAATCCACGCACCCACGTGGGGTGCGACGAGTGTGAATATTGGTGTAACGTATGGTTATCGGAATTTCAATCCACGCACCCACGTGGGGTGCGACATTTGACTTTGCCATAACTAATTATCGCTTACATTTCAATCCACGCACCCACGTGGGGTGCGACTGCTAGTTAATGAACATAGTGAGATTGTACAACATTTCAATCCACGCACCCACGTGGGGTGCGACATATACCAAGAGCACGTCGTTTGCTTAGAGCAAAATTTCAATCCACGCACCCACGTGGGGTGCGACGTATTTGACTTTGCCATAACTAATTATCGCTTATATTTCAATCCACGCACCCACGTGGGGTGCGACTCGGTATGGGTATCTTTCGGGTCGCCAAGCGTAGATTTCAATCCACGCACCCACGTGGGGTGCGACCTCATTGGTAACCTCTTTCTGATAGTTATCAAGTATTTCAATCCACGCACCCACGTGGGGTGCGACTTCGCATTGCTTTTCTTTCTTTTTCGGTTTTACCTATTTCAATCCACGCACCCACGTGGGGTGCGACAATCTTGCGCAAACTTGGAAAGAATATGCCACGGATTTCAATCCACGCACCCACGTGGGGTGCGACGCTCGGCCGCCTTGTCAAGAACGAGGAGGGGGAATTTCAATCCACGCACCCACGTGGGGTGCGACCCTTAAATTAGTGGTCAAGGAGGATAATTTCAAAATTTCAATCCACGCACCCACGTGGGGTGCGACACACTGGAGGCTCAAACGATACTCGCCAATTATGATTTCAATCCACGCACCCACGTGGGGTGCGACGGGGGCGAAACGCGCTAAAATAGGCCTTAAAATGCATTTCAATCCACGCACCCACGTGGGGTGCGACGAGATGTGGGGGAGTGCTGTGCCTGTGCGTGGGCATTTCAATCCACGCACCCACGTGGGGTGCGACTTAAAATGCGAAATTACAAAGTTTCCATTTTTGATTTCAATCCACGCACCCACGTGGGGTGCGACGCGAATTATTAACAATTAAACGTTTTAAGTATATTTCAATCCACGCACCCACGTGGGGTGCGACACAACAAAGGGGGTTGAAATATACCCCCTTATAAATTTCAATCCACGCACCCACGTGGGGTGCGACTTCAAGGCAATAAATGCTTTCCTTACGACTTGCGATTTCAATCCACGCACCCACGTGGGGTGCGACGGGGGCTTTTGCCCCCCTATAAAAACCGAAAATATATTTCAATCCACGCACCCACGTGGGGTGCGACATACCCGTGGGGGTTCGAGTCCCCCCGCTCTCACATTTCAATCCACGCACCCACGTGGGGTGCGACACGGTGCGGCTGTCGAGTAGGTATTACATGATCATTTCAATCCACGCACCCACGTGGGGTGCGACAATGGTGGTCAAGTAGCATGACACGCAAGGATATTATTTCAATCCACGCACCCACGTGGGGTGCGACGCTAATGCGTTCGGCCAGATCCTCCTCCGTCTTATTTCAATCCACGCACCCACGTGGGGTGCGACGTACTTTCTTGAGGGTTGCGAGCGCAAGAGCCCATTTCAATCCACGCACCCACGTGGGGTGCGACGTACACGGAGGCATATACGGGTACGGCTTACGTTATTTCAATCCACGCACCCACGTGGGGTGCGACTGTTAAGCCATCAAATGGTTGGCTTTTAGGTCATAAAGATAATGAATTTGCGAATGAAAACATAATAATTATAAACTCTGTTAACATTACGTGATTATCTCAGCCATATTATTGATGTTCAACAATTGCGAACATCTCTGCTTTATCTGCAACACTTGGGGTTCGCCTCTGTCAAATAATGAGCTCCTCCGTGAAATCCGTGTCTCTCTTATCACTCAAGGTTTCTACCTTGTGCTTCCAGTTTGATCCTAATGAATAGAACCTTACACTGTCTTGGTCTCTATCGATGAGATTCTCTAACTGAAATTTAAGGCTCACATATTGAGATTCTGTCAAGATGCATTCAAACACTGAATTCTGAACACGTTTACCATAATTTAAACAGGCCTTTGCGACTTGTCTCAAGCGTCTTTCTCCACTGGGCGAGGACACATTCACATCATAAGTTATCAGTACAAACATAATCGCCAATTATTGGATAAGGAAAACAGGATAGTCATCAATGTCTTTCCTGATGAATCTCGCCAGTAACATTGATTGAATGTAGGGTAAAAGGCCTATGGATACCTTCTCGTTAAGATAGGGATGAGTGATCGTCTCTTTTTTTCGGCTTTGCCAAGCGGTCAATATTGTTTTCCTCCCGCTATCCGTCATCACAATGCTTTCATCCCCTTGCTTCACAAAATCTTTTATTGTAATCTGTTTCCTGTTTATCAACGACAGAATCAAACGGTCTCCCAAATAAGCGCGAAGTTCTTCCATAACATCCAAAGCCAAAGAAGCCCGGCCTGGTCTTAAGGTATGCATAAAACCCACATATGGATCTAGACCCACTGTCTCCAAAGCGGAAGTCATATCATTGCAAATAAGGGAATACACAAACGACAGCATAGCGTTGACAGCATCCTTTGGAGGACGGCGATTACGGTTCTCAAAAACAAAATCGTCTTTCTGGTTCAGAATCAGATGTGAGAATATTCCAAAATAATATGTTGCCGCCTCCCCTTCAATTCCTCTTACGCTATCAATTGAATCTGTGTTCAAGACCCTTAACTTACACCTTCGGAGATTCTCCGCCGCATTTTCCACAACATCGTCTGAACCATTGTCACGAATGAACCTACGAAGAATATTACGATAATTATGTATCTTTCCTCCGATAAACAATTTGCTGAGGTGAAGGGAATAATCTGGATCATCGGAATAATTGTATTGTGCCTTCCTCAATAAAACATTGCCTTTTGTCGGACCTTGCGAACGACTTATGTAACGACCTTGTGGAGAAAGAAACGTAAGGGATACCCCGCTATCGGCACATAACTTCATTACCCCTGGACTTGCTCCCATATATCCGAATGTCACTATCTGCTCAATGTTGTGAATCGGTATACGGAATATCTCCTCCTGATTTACAGAGACAACAACATTCAGCCCATCCTTGCTCAAATATGCTTCAGGGGTAGTCACATACAAAGTATTAAGTAATATTCTCATATAGGTTTCTGCTTAAATACGTTACAACTTGAGTACAATCATTCGTTTCCGGAAGGCAAATGTCTTTTAGAGAACAGTTTTTGCAATGGGGTCTCTTCGTGGCTTTGGGGATGTCGCCGCTTGTGAATATTCTATGCATTTCTTTGGCGCATCGCATCGTGGTTGTCCGCAAAACATCGGACATTTCAACCGTTTCACGACGCTTCACCTCATCGTAATAGAGGGCTCCACGAGGAATATGAATACCATACATTTCTTCCAGACATAGAACTTGAGCCGCCAGTTGTACTTCGTCTCTCTCATCAGGTTTACTATGTCCCCTTTTATATTCAATAGGATAAGGCTTCCAAAATCCTTTGTATTTATTATGGGTGATCGAATCCTCTCGGGAGTCGGAAGGAATAAGTTCCACCGCATCCGTGACGCCATACAGCCCTAGCTCCCTTGAGGCGATATGCAAAGAGCGGAGAGTGATTACGTCTCCATTTTTCTGGCGGTAGAAAGGATTGTCAACGTTACTATGCAGAATACTCCCCTCCGTCGTCAGCTTGTTCTCAGCCCATTGTTGTTCGATGTGAATCAATGCCCATTGCCGGGGACAGAACATAAAGTGCTGAATCCCCGACAACATTAGCATTTCTTCTTCTGAGTACATAGAACGACGCTATATGAGTTCTTTCACTGTGACACCGGCAGGAATCGATTCTTCTTCAATCGTCACCTTATAGTCACGGAACGATCTTGGGGCACTCTCTGTTACTTTTTCTATCTTTACCAGATCGAAGAGTTTATTGGCCGGCGCATTGCCAAGTTCGGAATCGTGACGGAACACAATAAGCTTCTGTGCGCTCATCAAGCCGCGAGCGGCCGAACGATCCGCATCGAACATATTTTTCAACGCCTCGAAGAATAATTGAAGATCTTCTTCAGAGAAGCCCGTCTGTTTCGCAAGGTTAGCCGAGACGAAGCCGTGACACACATAGAGACCGTAAGGTATTGTGGCTTTGCGACCCATAGTGTGATTCTCTCCCTTTTGGCTCTCGGCCTCTTTTTGTGTCGCAACCGCAACCCTGGTTATGGAATGCTCAGCTGTGGCAACCGGGTCGACAGAACGAGCGAAGGTCAGTTGTATAGGGCCTCTAACCTGACCGGCATTCTTTCCTGTTGACATTACAGCACCAAAGGTTCGTATGTCATAGTAGTTCTTGCACATGAAACGTCGCGCGGCGGCTGTCTTGTCCTTTGCGTCCTTGACACCCTTTACCACAGAGTCATCATGGGCTTTGTCTATCTCATCATTGAGAATAGCTTTTTCTTTGATGAATATGTCATAGCCCTCTGACAAGCCTTTCGCAACCTGTACATAATTACGAACCTTACGCTTCAAGCACACATCTGTCACCAGTCCCATACCAGTTTCGGCATCCACGCGAGGCAGATTTCCCGCATCCGGATCACCGTTTGGATTACCATCCTGTACATCGAAAACGTAAACGAAATCGATTCTGTTGTTTAATTCAGTCATAATATTTTAAATTTTAAGCATTTACACTTTCGTCATTATTATTCTCTTCTTTTTTATTAAAAAAGTCTTGCCTCTGGTGATAATATCCCACAAAGAAGCGACCTTGGTCTTGAAGGTCAAGGTGCGCCGGAAACCCATCAGAGGAGATTTTGTCGATTATCTCTTGCTTCAACTTCTCATAGAACACTTTCTTTCCCTCATTTGACAAATTCTCCAAATGGTGGGAAGAAAGATTGAGTATCGTTGCGAACACCGAGGATGGTGTTGAGCTGGCAGCATTCATATAGCGTTCGCGGATGCTGCTGATCCCGTTTGCATCTTCTTGAATTCTGTCAAGAACTGCAAAGAGGCGGCCACACAGGTAGCCCTGATTTGTGTTACGTTTGTCCAACATGATTTCCATTCTTTTATCATTAACATTTTGTCTGTTCAAAAATGCCTTTATGATGGCTATACGAGTTATTCGAGCAGCATTGCCGTCACCACTTTCTGCCCTTATCCGACGTATACATGCGGAAAGGAGGGTATAAGGGTAAGGTGTCCCCAGAAAGATGCTTTTGATGATTGATTCAGGAAGATTCGGCGTCGCCTCGGACTGCTTGCCTCCTAAAGTGACCGCTGAAAGAATATCCTTTATTCCCATATATGGCTTTCTATCCTTGCGCGTGTCGATTATCTCCATATCGTCGAAATGCCGAAGAATCTTCCCGGCAAAATCCCGCAAAGGTGTTTCTGACCAATAGACCACCGCTATCCGAGCGGAATTGGGGGCAAGTCCAAGAATGTAGAAACGATCTTCCAGACTTGTGCTCAAACTACCCGAATAAATCGCGGTAAAGACTTTTCTTACTTGTTCTATCTTCGCATTAGGATTGTCTTTCTTCTCTTCCGAATATCCCAGCAAATCAAAGAGGCTTTCTTCCGCTTGTTCCGCAGCCTTGTCATTTGAGGATGCCCAAAAGACGAACGTACGGTTGCCTACCGTAAATTTGTTGCGTGAATCTCTACGCAGCATCGTGTTGAGAGCTGTCGTGTAGGCAAATTCGGCCTCGTGTGAGATCGGAGCGTTGCCGCACTTTTCTTTTCCGTAAGAGTCATAGCCGGAATTAACCTGAAAAGCGACCAATTTCGCAGTTGCCTGACTTCCTTGAATCATTGTGGCTGTTGTGGTGTCAACAAGTTCGGTTCTTCCGCAATTTAGTTGAAAGACGGAGTTTGTACTGTTAGCAAAGGAA
>ENA-OZEP01000111-OZEP01000111.1-human-gut-metagenome-genome-assembly--contig:-NODE-111-length-44872-cov-30.215342_pt1 | contig 44872 bp, 35 predicted proteins | sample MGYA00245074_ERZ653621 | MGnify/ENA primary metagenome ERZ653621 (study PRJEB26926, sample SAMN06165020) | human gut metagenome | biome: ENVO:00009003; feature: ENVO:2100002; material: ENVO:00002003...
CACCATTGTTGCAGACCTCGAGGATAGAAGCCATAGAGAGACCAGGACCAGAGTGGCCATGATACTGGATGATGATCTCAGGATACTTGTCCTTAATCATCTTGGTGAGTTTGCCGAGGAATGCTGGCTGGCCGATACCTGCCATATCCTTCAAACAGATTTCCTCTGCACCGGCAGCGATGAGCTGGTCGGCGATGTTCATGTAATATTCCAGGGTATGAACAGGAGAGTTGGTGATACAGAGTGCACACTGTGGAGTCATGCCACCCTCCTTTGCCCACTTGATAGAAGGAATGATGTTGCGCACATCGTTCAGTCCGTCGAAGATACGTGTGATGTTGGTACCCTGCTTAGCCTTTACCTTATACATAAGGGCGCGCACGTCGTCAGGCACAGGATACATACGAAGAGCGTTCAATCCGCGGTCGAGCATGTGAGTCTTGATACCCACCTCGTTGAAAGGTTTGCAGAATGCGCGTACGGCATCGTTAGGGTTTTCACCTGCCAGGAGGTTAACCTGTTCGAAGGCACCGCCGTTAGTCTCTACACGGCTAAAGCATCCCATTTCGATGATAACTGGGGCAATTTTAGCCAACTGATCCTTGCGTGGCTGGAACTTACCAGAGCTCTGCCACATGTCTCGATAAACGAGACTGAACTGAATTTTCTTCTTCATTATTCTTGTTCTTTTTCTTTATATTCGATGTATGAATTAAATTCCAAGGTGCAAAATTAGACAAAAAAATTGAGAAATCGTCCTATTCGCCTCTTTTTTTATATTTATTATGTAATTTACTTCAATATTTCCTTCTTCATCTTGCTGTTCAGCTTCTCGGCTGCAGCATGGGCCTTGGCGTTGGCCTTCATCGCATTGAGCGAGCGGTGGAAACCCTGGATGCGGCCCTCACGATCAGAGAGAGCCAGACTGTCACCCTTCATATATACAAAGGTGAAGGTATCGCGCTTCGTCTTTCCGTTGATCACCACGCCATCCAGCTCGCGGCGGCCCTGCACCAGAATCAGTTTGCCGTTATAGGCATGCCATTCCGTATACTGAGGCACAGCAGGATATTCTACCGGACTGTCGTCATCCACATCCTTGTTTATCATCACCCTGCCCACGGCCATCGCCTCGCTCATGCGCTTCAGGGTGAAGCCATACTGGCGCGGCACCATATAGGTTTCTACGATGCTGTCGGGCATATTGGCAAGAATTCTCGCCTGCTGGCGCTTGCTCAGATGCGATACATCGCGCAGCTTCGGCATCACCGGATAGGTCCAGGTGGCCTTCAGCTGGTCCAGGTCTATCACCATGTCGGCACGGTTCTTCTCATCCTTCTCCCCGCATGGCATCACGCAAACCCAGTCGCCCACCTCTATATCTCCAAACACCTGATGGTTGCGAGTGGCATCCAGAATGTTGTATCTCACGGGGTCGCCGCCTCCGTTGGGCAGCAGCACCAACGCGGTATCCGAGCAGCCCAGGCAGGCAAGTCCGTAGATAGCCCTGTCGCCCTTAGCCGGTTTCGAGAGGCTGATGGCGAGTTTCGAATTGTCCATACGTGGTGGTTTCTTTCCCCTATGACATGCTGCGAGGGTTGTGGCGGCTAGCGCCAGTGTGAGTATTGTCTTGACTTTCATCTTTCTATTCATTATTTCAGATGCAAAACTACAACTATTTTTTGGAAGCACCAAATATTGAATCGTAAAATAATTAAAAAAATAGGTGATATATTTTGTAGTGTCTCGATTTTGCATTACCTTTGCAACCGTTTTTGGGGATCAACATCCCCCTCGTCCTGCCACACACGCCGGATGATGAAAAGAAATAGGACCAACTCAAGAATTATATGCAACAAGAGAATATGACAGACAAGACAAATACACACGCTCTCCCGGCATGGACCGAGGTAGAGTATACCGCATTATGCAAAAACCCGTACCTGTTAACCCCATTCTTCATCCCTAAGGAGGCGAAGTGCTTCACGTGCCGCGAAGATGGCACGAGGGAAGAAGAAAGAATGGTTTTCCTTGTTTTCAAATCTACTGCAGCCCCTGCTGATGCCGAATGGGAAGATGATCCTGTTCCGGGCGAGATGTGGGTGCGAGCGCTGGGCGATGACGATGAGGAGATTGAGCCTGCCAAGGTGATTTACCTGGGCCAGGACATCGAGGATTTCATCCGTGTAGCCGCTGAGGACGACCAGACCATCACCTTCGATTTCTGGTGGCGCCACGGCGAGGTGAAGGTGGAGAAGGCTGAGAAGACGGATGACGGATTCGTATGCCGCAAGGATGATTTCGGCGATGACGGACTGGCTGTTACTCTGATTCCTGAGGACGGCGGCAATCCGGTTGTCCTCCGCCTTCAAATTCCTTACATCGGTTTCTCGCTCTACGATGCCGAGGGCAACAAGGTGCATGGCGAACTGAGCATTCCGCAGGATAAGGTGGATGACTACACCTACGAATTTGTGGGCGATGACAACAACGACCGTTTCACCCTTCAGCTCGACAGCAACAGGCTGGTTTACATGTGTGTATTGCGCCATGAGGACCATCAGCTGGTGGTTCGCAACCAGCGCGACCGTCTTTCGGTAGTAGATCAGATTCCTACCGAGGGCAAGCTTTCAGAGTTGCTGATGAACACGAATTCTGCGCTCATCAAGAACAGGAATCACCGTTGGCGCATTCAGATTGAGGGCACCACGCTGTCTCACGAGGTTGAGTTGAATGTAGATGCGGCATCTCTGGTAGCTTTTGCTGAGGAGCAGATGCAGAAGGGCATGGAGATTGACGAGCTGGGCCAGCATCTGATGGCACTGGAGCAGAAGTATCATTTCCAGTGGTTCTGGCTGAGTGAGGACGACTGGAGTCATGACAATCCGGTGTTCGACATGTTCATGAAGCAGCTTTGTGCCTTTTCGTATGTCAGTCAGAATCCTGTTCAGGCAGATGCATTGATGGCAAGGAACTACAAGCGTAAGATTCGCCGTTACAGCAGTATGCTGAAGGCTCACAAGCGTGGCGAGTTGAATCTTTTTGAGGAGAGTGATGAGGTGCGAGCCGAGTATCTCCGCATCTTCCAAGGTTTCCACCAGCCTTTCGTAGAGGCTTTTGAGAAGGAGGAAGAGGAATAATCTTTAAAGTTTTATCCCTCACATCCCTCACTTTTTCTCTTCTCAAAATGTTAATCATCTGATAATAAGAGAATTATCTATTTAGGAAAGCGTGATGGATGGATAAAATATTTACAATATCCATCACGCTATCCATCACTAATAGCCTTCATCTATCACGTTTTTCAGCTTATCTTCTTGCAAAAAGCAAGAAGATCTTTGCAGAATATGGTTATGGGACCTGGCGAAAACGGACCACACGTTGTGCTGCGCTGGCTCACGGATATTACTGCGTCGGGGTACAGATATTACTGCGTCGGGATACAGATATTACTGCGTCGGGGTACAGATATTACTGCGTCGGCTAGCGCAGACGTATCCGTAGGCTTATTGAGACGGCTGAATCAGCTAACTGAGACGGCTGAATTCGCTGACAGAACTACTTGAGTTAGCCAACAGAACTACTTGAATTAGCTAACTGAACTACTTGAATAGCCAGACTGGGATAAAAACAAAGCGGGCGGACCTCTTTTCACGAAGAAGGCCGCCCTGTTTCCTAATTAAACTTTGTTTTGCATTAAAGAAATGCAATGCTTGAGCAAAAATATTTTTATTTCTCTATCAGTCCCTCTACATACTTGCAGAGGATACCGATGCCCTTGAGGTTTTCACCACCTTGCGGAATGATGATGTCAGCATAGCGCTTGGTGGGTTCGATAAACTGCTCGTGCATCGGCTTCAGGACCTTGAGGTATCGGTCTACCACCATCGATACGGTACGACCCCTGTCGATGGTATCACGCTGAATGTTGCGTATCAGGCGCTCATCAGCATCGGTATCCACGAACACCTTCAGGTCCATCAGGTCTCTCAACTTCTTGTCCACCAGCGTCATGATGCCTTCGATGATCACAACCGGCTTGGGGTCAACGTGAACCGTTTCCGGTTCACGGTTGCATTTGATATAACTATAGGTGGGTTGCTCTATCGCCTTGCCAGCACGCAGATCAGCGAGCTGCTGGTGCAAAAGCTTCCAATCGAATGCCGACGGGTGGTCGAAATTGATCTGATGACGTTCTTCCTCGGTCATCTGCGAGGTGTCGTTATAATATGAATCGAGGGGCACCACAGCCACATAATGAGGCGGCAGCACTTCTACGAGTTTCTTCACCACAGTGGTCTTGCCGGAACCTGTACCTCCCGCAATGCCAATAACGGTCACTTTATCTTTCATATTCTTTCTTCTTTTTTCTATAAGATTTCATCAAACATCTTGCGGTAAAATTCAGCCTTCTTCTCCACCGCCATAGGATAGGCACGGGAACTGGAGGGCATGCGGTACAGACGGAGTCTGCGGCCCTCGAACTGAAATTCTGCATAGCCTCCCATCTCAGGCTTTTCCTTGATGCCAAAGTGTTCTGAAAATACCTTCGTGGCAAGCTGACCGGCTGTGAGCACCGCCCTGCAATGGGGCAGCTGGCGGAGCATGCCGTCGAGATTGGCGGGCTGCACGATCTGCAGGTCCTTGTCGGATGCCGTATTCTTGGTGCGTATCACCTGCTGTGCGGTATCATAGATGGCGACACCCTTCTCCCTGAGAAATTCCTTAATAGCATCGAGGCGGTAGGTCTTCTTCTCTACATCCACGAAATGGAACTTATCCTGGAAGTAGATAATCCCGAATATCCTCCACATATCATTCTGGAAGTTGGGATAATACCAGGGCATGCACCACCGCTTCTCTGCAGGCGGAAACGTGCCGAGCATCAGCAGCCGCGCATTTTCGGGCAGCCACGGCTCAAAAGGATGATTCTCTACCATTTTCTACTTCTTTTCCTTCACAAGGTACATCACTACCGGCAGGTGATCGCTGTAGCCGTTAAGCCATCTGCCGCCTGCCTTGGTACGCAAAGGAGCACCCTTGTACTGACCTTCCTGCTGGATGAGGTAATCGCGGCGGAAGATGTGGTTCTTCCAGAACTTCAGAGAACTGTAGTCCTTGTTCTTACTATCCCTGTTCAGGAGATTAGGCGTGATGACAATCTGGTCGAAGAGATTCCATGAACCGCTGTAGAATAGGGTTCCCTTGCCCTCCTTGGCCAGGATGTTATACCATGGGTTATACATATCATCGGCACCTACCTCGCTGATTTCAGCTTTCGCCTTCAGCACCTTGTGCATGCTGGCGTCGGTAGGATCATCGTTCATATCACCCATCACGAACACCTTCATCGCCGGGTTCAACTTCAGCAAACTGTCTTTTACAGCCTTGGTCTGGCGTGCTCCGCTCTCGCGATAGAACGAAACGGAGAAACGGCTTGGCCAGTGGCATACGATAACCGCCACATCCTCGCCCGCCAGTTCACCGCGAACGGTGAGGAAACCACGGGTCTTGTAGGCTGAATCCTTGGCGAGTTCCTGTACGTAAGGCACCAATCGGGTATTCTTCACCGTGAAGAGTGCCGGATTATAGAGCAGCGCACAGTCGATGCCTCGCTTATCGGGACCCTCGATATGGCAGAACTGCATGTTTCTTGCCTTGAGAGGCGGCTGTGCGGTGAGATCTTTCAGCACGTTGGCATTCTCAACCTCAGACAGACCGATGAAGGCACAGCCCACGTTAGGCAGCACATCGGTACCCATGTCGGCAAGTGCACGCGACATATTCTTGAGTTTATTGGTATATTTCATACCATTCCATCCCTTAGCAGGGAGATACTCGTAATCATCCTTACCGGCATCATGGCAGGTATCGAAGAGGTTCTCCTGGTTATAGAAACCCACAGCATACACCTGATACTGCTTGTTACCGGAAGTCTGCGACTTCTTTTTCTGTGCCGTAGCGCCCAGCCCTATCATGAGGAGGGCAGCCAGCAAGAGCAAATGTTTTCTCATACTAATAGTAATTATTAATGTTCACCTTATTATATATAGTATATATGTTCACCTTAACGCAGTGAGGTAATAGGCAGCAAAGATACCTAAAAAAACCGGAAATATCTCCATAAAAACGAATATTTTTTCAGTTTTCATGCATTTTTAACATAAATAAATTCATTTTTCAAAAAACTTTTTGTTACTTTGCAGCATTAAACACATTGAATCGGAACAGAAGACACAAGACCAGGGACCACGGTAAGTCCCCTTATCGCCTAAACAAGACCTAGCGGGACATATATCATCACTGCTCAAAGAGACTGCTGTTGCCGGTTTATTAATACTTAATACATATAAACTATGCAGAAGAAAGTAAACTTAGCAATGTTAGCGCTCTTCTCGTGTTCATTGGCTATGGCTCAGAACGAAAAGACTGACCAGAACATAGCCCAGGGACTCGACGAGAATGCTTTCACCTTCTCCGAGGCACAGTTGGGCGAGGACGATGACATGTCATCCAATGTCACCATCCTCAATTCTACCAGCAACGTATACGCGAGCCAGGCAGGTTACCGGTTCTCGCCAGCACGTTTCCGCTACCGTGCCTTCAACCAGAAGTACAACGATGTCTATATCAACGGTGCTTCCATGAACGATATGGAGACCGGACAGTTCCGTTTCTCCAACATCGGCGGTTTGAACCGATTCTCCAGAAACGTAGACTTCGCCCTGCCTTTCGAAGCCAACGGCTATTCGATGACCGGCATGGCAGGCTCCAACAACTATGATTTCCGTGCCGGAAGCATGCAGGAAGGACAGTATGCAAGCGTAGGTGTTGCCAACCGCAACTATACCCTGCGCGGACTCTACTCCTACTCCAGCGGATTCAACGAGAAGGGATGGGCCATCACAGCCGGTCTCACCTACCGCTGGGCTAACCAGGGATACGTAGAGGGAACCATCTACAACGCCCTCTCCTATTTCTTCGGTGTACAGAAGAAGTGGATGAACGGCCACTCGCTGAGCTTCTCTACATGGGGTAACCCGACAGAAAGAAGCACCCAGGGAGCATCTACCGACGAGGCTTACTGGCTGGCAAACGACTACCAGTATAACCCATACTGGGGATACCAGAACGGACACAAGAGAAACTCACGCGTAGTGAACGACTTTGCTCCTTCGGCTATCGCTACATGGGACTGGGAAATCAACGACCAGATGAAGCTCACCACATCGGTATTCGGAAAATACTCTATGTACAAGAGCACCAAGCTCAACTACAACAACGCAGAGAATCCACAGCCAGACTACTGGAAGAACATGCCATCTGCCAACTACTATGTATGGGGCGACTACAAGAACGACAACAACATGTATACCTGGGAAAACTGGAACAACGCCGTAAACTACTGGCAGGCAAGCAAGCAGAACCGACAGATTAACTGGGACCGCCTGTACTATGCCAACCAGCAGGCTGCCAAGAACGGACAGGATCTGCTCTACTATGTTCAGGCTAAGCACAACGACAACCTGACCCTGAGCCTGTCATCCGTTCTGAACACCAAGCTGACAAAGAAATCGAACCTGGCAACAGGCATCATGCTCGGAAAGAGTACCAACCAGCACTATCAGACACTGGAAGACATGCTGGGCGGTGCCATCTTCCACAACATCAACACCTATGCCCTGGGCGATTATCCTAAGACCGACCCACGTGTGCAGTACGACCTGAACACAGCCGGTCCTAACAACACAGGCAAACTGGTTTACGAGGGCGACAAGTTCGGTTACGACTATCGCATCGACGTAAACAAGGCAAACGCATGGAGCACCTATACAGCCGAATTCTACAACATGAAGGCGATGCTGAGCGGACGTATCGGATATACCGGAATGAACCGCCGCGGCTACATGCGCAACGGTATGGCACCGAACAACAGTCAGGGCAAGAGCGGCACAGCCAACTTCCTGGACGGTGGCGTAAAGGGAAGCCTGAACGTGGATATGGGCAGAGGTCATGCCTTCAGCATCGGAGCCGGATACGAGCTGCGTGCACCGATGGCAAACACAGCCTTCATCTCACCTGAAATCAGCAACGACTTCGTAACTAACCTCAAGAACGAGCGCATCTTCAGCTCAGAATTCAGCTACCTGTATCGCAACGCATGGCTGAGTGCCAACGTGAGCGGTTACTACAGCCGACTGGAGAACGTTACGGAATGGCAGAACTTCTACAACGATGACGAGAATTCATTCACCTATGTGAGCATGACCGGACTGAAGAAGGAATACTATGGTGTAGAGGTGGGCGCTAAGTTCAAGCTCACTTCATGGCTCGACCTGAAGACTTTGGGCGCTATGAGCGAGGCGAAGAACATCAACAATGTAAACGCCGTATACATGCTCTCAAAGAGTGCTGAGGTTTACCAGGACAAGGCTTATGTGATGAATATGCGCGAGAGTGGCACACCGCTCACAGTGGGAAGCATCGGTCTCGATGCCCACGTAAACGGATGGTTCGTCAACCTCAACGCCAACTACTACGACCGCATCTACCTCTCTTATTCTCCAAGCTACAGATATGAGAAGGTGCTGACCAACCGCCAGGCTGCCTACAAGGCATACCCAGAAATCTTTGCTCCTACTACACTCGACGGTATGAGCTGGACTGAGGATGCTGTAGCCCAGGAGAAGGGTCACGGAGGATGGATGGTTGACCTGAGCATAGGCAAGAGTGTGAGACTGAAGAAGGGTTCTCTCAACTTCAACCTCATGATAACCAACCTGCTGAACAACCAGACCATCGTAACAGGCGGATATGAGCAGAACTCTCGTTCAAGCTATACACTGGATGCTAACGGCAACGTGAAGAATCCACGCCTCTACCAGTTCTCTAAGAATCCTAAGAAGTATTACACCTGGGGTACCAACGGCATGTTCCAGGTATCTTACAGATTCTAAAGAGCAGTTTCTCTATAACAATAAAAAGAAAGAACAATGAAAAAGATAAAATTCATAGCATTGGCATTCCTGGCACTGACTCTGGGGTCTTGTATGGGCGACGGTTATGCTGACCCGGACCTGACCGAGAAGGTGCCTGCAGCTCCATGGGGCAACAACAGCCTGAGGGAGAAGAATGTGATCAGCATAGCAGATTTGAAGACCCAGTTTGCTACGATTATCAACAGCGACAATGGCTACAAGCTGATTGAGAAGGACATGATGATCAAGGCGGTAGTGACGGGCAATGATGTCAGTGGCAATATCTACAACCAGGTGAGCGTACAGGATGCATCCGGCGCTATCATCATTGCCATCAACGGAAGCGGTCTGTCGGGTTATCTTCCTGTTGGTCAGGAGATTCTCGTAAGCCTGAAGGGTCTCTATATCGGAAGTTACAAGAAGTTGCCTCAGATTGGCGGTGTGAATACCAAGCTCTCAGATGGAAGTCTGGGTATGGGAAAGATAGAGCGTGCCATCTGGAACGAGCACTTCAAGATTCTGAACCCTGGCGAGGCTGATGCAAGCACGGTAGTGCCAGAGGAGTTTGACCTGACAAAGCTTACTGATGCAGCCTATATGGATGCTAACGTGGGCAAGCTGATGACCCTGAAGAAGGTGAAGTTTGCTTCTGCCAACGGTACAAACGTATGGGCGCCAGATGATACCAATACGAGTCTGGAACTGATTGATGCCGAAACGGGCAAGAGAATCAACAAAAACAACCTGGTAGTGCGCAACTCGGGTTATTCTAAGTTTGCCAACGAGGTGGTTCCACAGGGTGTATTCGATATCACCGGTATCTTCACCCGTTACAATAACACCTGGCAGATTGTGCTTCGCAGCACGGATGACCTGAAGGCATCAGAAACAGGCGGTACATTGGAGAAGCCTTATACCGTGGCTCAGGCACTGGAGAAGATCAATGCCGGTACAGCAGGCGATGCTAAGGTTTATGCTACCGGTATCATCGTAAAGGTGAAAGATGTAGATACTGGCACGTATGGTAACGGTACATTCGTTATCTCTGACGACGGTAAGGATACAGAAGGCAAGACTCTCGAGGTATTCCGTTGCTTCAACATCGATGGTGCAAAGTGGACAGAGGAAACCAAGGGTATCCTTGTACCAGGCAAGAAGGTGGTTGTATCAGGCACCCTGCTTGATTATAACGGCACCAAAGAGATTAAGGGTGGCAATCTCATCTCTATCAAGTAATTACTGATTATCAAAATAGTAACAATATTTAAAAAGACAATAATATGAAAAAGTATATATTTTCAGTTTTGATGGTGGCGATGGCTGCCTTCACATTCAGCAGCTGCGAAGATGTACCAGAGCCTTATACACTTCCTACTCAGCCTGCTGGTCCAGGAAACACAGATCCTAACCAAAAGGGTTCTGAAAGCAATCCATATACTGTAGCAGAAGCTATCGCCCTCATCAAGGCAGGTACAGCACCATCTACAGCTGTATGCGTAAAGGGTAAGATTACAGCCGTAACTTTCTTCAACGAAGCCTATAGCAGTTTGTCATATAACATCGCAGACGAGGGTTCTTCAGATGTTATCGAAGTATACTCTGGCAAAGGCAAGGATGGTGCAAACTTCTCTTCCAAGGATGACTTGAAAGTTGGTCAGACCGTAGTAGTAAAAGGAATCGTCAAGGCATTCACGAAGAATGATGGCACTATTGTCAATGAAATCGACAAGAACAGCACCATCATCTCTATCGAGAACGCAGGAACTACAACTCCTGATACTCCAGCAACTGGTAAGGGTTCTCTCAGTGACCCATACAACGTGGCAGAAGCTATCGCAGCCATCAAGGCTGGCACAGCGCCTACTACACAGGTTTACCTGACAGGTATCATCTCAGATGTTGCTTTCTATAATGACCAATACAAGAGCATCACCTATTACATCTCAGACGATGGCAAGGGCAAGGACATGCAGGTTTACTCTGGTAAGGGACTGAACGGCGCAGACTTCGCTTCTAAGGAAGATTTGAAGGTGGGTCAGAAGGTTACTATCCTGGGTAAGATCATGAAGTTCGTTGATAAGAATAATAAGGAAATCATGGAGGTTGATAAGACCAGCTCTATCGTTAAGATTGAAAGTGAAGGTACAGGCGGCGGTGAGGTTAAGCCAGACCCAACACCAGATCCAACACCAGGCGAGGTAGCAACAGGCGATAATGGCGGCTTCGAGAACTGGACAGACAGCAAGCCAACCAACTGGAACACCAACTCTGCCGGCAACGCAAGCCTCACCAAGAGCGAGGATGCCCACAGCGGCAAGTACTCAGTGCAGGTAGCTGGAACTAGCAAAGCCAACAAGCGTCTCGGCTACAAGGAGATGAGTCTGAAGGCAGGTAAATATACTATCAAGTTCTACGCCAAGGCAGCCACAGCCACAGGTGCAGCCGTATGCCCAGGTCATGTAGCCGTTAATGATGGCACCGTAGATTCACAGCACTACAATTATAACAAGCAGTATGTGAATGTAACCAACACAGAGTGGACTTTGGTAGAGCAGGAAATAACCATAGAGAAAGATGGCACCTACAGCATCGTTATCATGAATGCCAAGAACCCAGGTGCAGCCGTTCTCATCGACGACTTCACATTCTTATTGGGCAGCACAGCGATTATCAAGTAATTCCCTAAGTAGATATTATGTATTAGAAATAACTGATCCCCATCGTCCTCTACACAAACAGAGGCGATGGGGATTTCTTCTTAAACGCCTAACAGAACACATCGCCTGTCATACCTTGAGAACCTACGTAATATGCTCTTTTCCAAAATATTTCTTAAAAAGAAGAGGAAAAATTTGGTGGTTTCAGCAAAAAAGCGTAACTTTGCAGCCTGAAATTGATAACAGGCTATAATGGGCATGCCCCGATAAGGGACACGAAATGATGCAACGAGCATCCCCATGACGTCTAATTTTAATAACCCAATAAAAATAAAAAAGAAAAATGAAAAAAGGTATTCATCCAGAGAATTATCGTCCTGTAGTATTCAAGGATATGTCTAACGGCGATATGTTCCTCTCTCAGTCTACATGCAAGACTAACGACACTGTTGAGTTCGAAGGCGAGACTTATCCAGTTGTTAAGATTGAAATCTCTAGCACATCTCACCCATTCTACACAGGTAAGAGCAAGCTCGTTGATACAGCGGGTCGCGTAGACCGCTTCATGAACCGTTACGGCAAATTGAAGAAGTAATAATATACCTTTTTTATAAGGATATATTTATTATCGCAAAGATACTGAGTGCATTCCAGCGTAGTTGCATATACGTAGGAATGCACTTTTTTTCTCTCACTACAATTCCTCATACAATCGATTTTCTACATATCTCTATATATAGAAAGCACAAAATCTTTAACTTAATAAACATTATCGAGAATTATGAAGCATACTAAGTTTTTTATCTTCGCGCTCGTAGCTGCGATGACGTTCTCTGCCTGCGGTACTGATGATTCGCTGGAGATCACAAAAACTGATCAGGGAAACGGTAGTAATAATGGTGGCGAAAATACTGGCGGTGGTTCTGGTGGTAGTACAGGCGGCGAATCAACCGATAAGTACAATACAAACAAGAATGTGGCTACAGCCAACATGCCTGAAGTGGTAAGAAATGCTATTGGTGGTTTAGAGTTCCCTAAACTCAAGAACAATGGCACCAGCTACCCTATTGTTCACATAGATAAAACCACAGGTATGTTGAACTATTCTACAGAATGGGACGACGACATGAAGAGCCAGAGATGGAGCTGCTATACTTTTAACACAACCAATACGAAACAAAATATAAAGGGAAGATATGAGCCTCCTTATGGCCAAAGACAATATCCTTGGGATACAGATCTTCAAGAACAATGGGGCATTGTTGATTTTACAGATGATCCAACACCGACAGCACAGCACATGGACCATGGTCATATCTGTCCAAATGCAGACAGACTATATAATGCAAATCAACGCTATCAAACATATTATATGACCAATATGCAGCCCCAATACAAAGATTTCAACCAACGCGGAACTTGGTATGAGATGGAGAAAGATCTTCGTACCAAAGCTCCAAAGATTGATTCTGATACCCTGTTTATCGTAAAGGGTGGAACTATTGACCCAGTAGGCAGCGAGAGTAATCTCCTGGGCTGGAAGAAGAAGGGTGCTTCTAGCGAAACCCAGAAGCCAGGCTATATCCCAATACCAAAGTATTTCTTTGTAGCAGTACTGAAAAAGGAGCTAAACAAGAGCACCAACCAGTATACATACAGCGCTTTCGGCTACTGGTTCCCTCACGAGAACAAGGCATTTGAAAAGGGCGATAAGCTCGGCAACTATGTCGTAAACATCAAGACGCTGGAAGACAAAACCGGCATCGACTTCTTCTGTAATCTCCCTGATGAAATCGAGAAGGAAGTGGAAAACGTAGATGCAGAAGCTCTCAAGAAACTTTGGGGCTTTAAATAAATCAGGCTATATACAAACAAAGAATCCGCTCTCTCAAATCAATGAGAGAGCGGATTTCTTGGTTTATATCATCATCTTCTTGGCAACTTCTTGATAGCATGTGGCATGAATGCCCTACCGGTAGCCTTACCGAAGCTAGGAGCTACAGAATCGGTTGCAGCAGAACGGGTCTTCTTACGGGCTCCACTCGGATCGTAGCGCACTAAATCGATTTGCATCACATCACCCTTAGCCTTACCTGTTCCTATCATATAACCATAGAACACATCCTGGCCCTTTTCATCACCCAGATAGAAACCATACTGCTTAGCACCTGCATCCATCACATAGGTAGCACCAGAATCATTATAGCGGATATAAATATCACCATTCTTATCGATGTACCAGGTAAACTTCAGAGTTTGGGATTCATTGCTTCCATCATCAGCATAATCCACTTCTACACCATTACCACTGAGCGAGTTAACCTTATCACCCGCCTGATAGAACGTCATCTCGGCATTGAAACTGTAGTTATTGCGAGACTGGCCGTCCTCAGCAAGTTCAGAGAGCATCACAGAACCTCTCCAGTCGCCTGTAAGAGTCTGAGCCTCCGACAGCAGGTAATCATCCTGAGAGCCGTTAGAACCGTTGTTCCAGTCGCCCTGGTTCCATCCCCAGCCACCATGATTATAGTCATCATACCAGTAATAATCATCATGCCAATAATAATCATCATCACATGAGGTAAATGAGAAAGATGCTGCAGCTATCGCCATCCACATCCATATCTGCTTAAACTTTTTCATATCCTGTTTCCTTTCTTCAAACTAAATTTCTTATTGCCTTACTTCACTACAAAACGGCGAACAGGCTTCTGATTATCATCTGCCACCTTAACATACTCTACAGAATCCTTAGCTCCGCGAGAAACAATCTGGGTGTTCTCCAAGCCCGAATGCTGCTTGCTGTAGCCCCAGCCATCATCGTAACCCCAGTCATAATCATCGCGCCAGTTGTAAGAATCGCGATAAAGCTCGAAATAAGCACGGTTGCCGTTATCAGCCTCTACATATCCAGAGAACTTGCGGTCGCCCAGAGCATAGTCGTAAATCACAACATCGCTACCCTCATCAAGAAGAGTGATATAGATGTTTCTGTTGCGTACTGTCCAGGTAATACGGTTTGCTATATAATTGTTGCCATGCCAGTAATTTCTATCAAAGTAATCGATCCAATAGCCTGTACCGGAATAGAAACCATCATTCTGGTCGAATCGGATTACCGAGTAGAGGGCATTGTGATTACCATATTCTACCAACATATTACCCTTCCATGTACCATCGAGGGTGTATGCAATATCAGAATCATCATCACATGAGGTGAATGAGATGCTCATCAAAGCTATGAAAGCCATTGTGAGAAGAGTAGTAAACTTTTTCATATCAATTTATCAGTTAAGTTATTTATATTCTTATATCTTCTAATTATTGAGTTCTCGAAGAACAGCATTCTTTCTTGAACTCGATGCAAAGGTAGTGGATTTTTCGTCTGCATCAAAGGGGAAAAGGATACAAACTGAGGGGGAAATCCCTATTCTTTCAAAAACAACCGCCTTTTTTGATGGTGTTTCTTTCGGTTTTGATGATATTTCTTTCTCTGTATCAAAGATTTAACACCTTCTTAACACATTGTATCGATAATTTTCGTATCTTTGCATCATAAATAAGTAATTATTCAAAGAACATGCTTTTAGCACAAAGCAAATTCTAAGAATGCACTCAAAAAATGAGTTTCAACAGTTTATTAATTATACGTTAAACCTTTAAAATTATTAAGTTATGAACAAATTTTTACGCTATTCATTATCATTGGTTCTGGCGTTCGTAGCTAGCGTTACGTTTGCACAGGAAGTAACTTTTGACTTTGACAATGATTACAAAACACTCTTCCCAGAACTGACAGGTACATCTTCTTCAGATTCTAAAGATGGAGATATCACCAAAGCCATGACATGTACAACTAATGGTATTTCTGTAACAGTTTCTGCAAAAACTTCTGGTTCGAATGAAAACCGAATCTGGATTAGTTCACCACGTCTCAGAATGTACAGTGGAACGCTTACGATTCAAGCACCTGCTGACAAGAAGATTGCTTCTATCGACATTATTAATAAAAAATGGAATGATAATAACAAAGCTGACATAGGTACTAATAATAAAGGTTCTTGGACTGGTGATGCAAACAAAGTTGTATATACAATTGCTGGCAACACCCAAATCAAGTCTATCAAAGTTACGCTCGCTGGTACCAAGATAGAGTACACCGATGCAGCAAGTGTAAAGGAACTCTTGGCTAACAATAAAGAAGCTAAGGATTACATCAACCTCAAACTCACAAACGCAAAGGTATTATACGTAAACAGCTACAAGGGAACCGTAAATACTTACGTACGTGAAGGTGACACTGCTATCGAAATGAGAACTTTAGGAATCGATATGCCTGTAAACAGCATCATTAGCGGTACTGTTAAGGTAAATTTGGCTTATGACGCAGGAATTCCTTATCTGTCAGCAAGCAAGGAAACAAACAGCGAAAATCTCAAAATCACAGAGAGCAACGAAGCTGCTGAACCTGTTATTGCAACTGTAAAGGACATCCTTGATGGCAAATACACCAACGACCTTATCAAGATTAAGGAGTTCACATTCAGCAAAGAAGAGTATACTGCAGGTAAATTCAACTACTATGCTAATGATGGTGAAAACAAGATTATGATTTACGATAAGTTTAGCGGTATTGGTGGTGTTTCAAAATTAACAGAAGGAGAGAAATATACCTTAACTGGTATTTTCGGTGTAATATTCAGAAACATCCCTGAAGTTCTCCCTATCAAGGCTGTAGAAAAGTTTGAACCTACCGGCATCACTAACATAACAACAGATGAAGCTGCAAAGAACGCTCCTGTTTACAACCTCGCAGGCCAGAAGGTAACCAAGGCTTACAAGGGCGTAGTCATCAAGAACGGAAAGAAGATGATTCAGAAGTAATCAAATTCAAAACAACATATCCCTACTACTCCCCCGATATTCATTTATCGGGGGAGTTTTTTTGTTAGGCATAACATAAGAAGGAACCACCAGCAAATCAACCAAATATTACCCCTATAACATGAAAAGTGGAATAATTTAATGCAATAACATAAAAAAATACACCTAAAACTACGATATCTCATTTATTTTCACTACCTTTGTTGCGATTAATAAACGTATACGAATAAAAATGATGAAAAGAAAATTATATATCACACTATTAGGACTGCTCTCTACCATCATGACAGCAGCTGTACCCTACTGCGATGTGAGAAAATTCTCTATCACAGACGGACTCGCTGCCAATACCATCTCAGACCTCAAACAAGGTAAAGACAACCTCATGTGGTTCAGTACATGGAACGGACTGTCGTTCTATGACGGCTACAAGTTTCATACTTTCAGAGACAACCCCGATGATATTGACGTCCTGTCAACCAACCGTATACTCCAAATAGAACCATCCTATAACAACAACGTGTGGTGTATCACATACGACCACCAGCTCTACGTATACGATACCCACTTCTGCCGGTTCTTTGCTGTTGGACAGAAATTCAACGAACTGTTCAACATCGACCTGCGCGTGAGCCAGGTATACCCATTGAAAAACGGAGCTACATGGTTTACTTCAGAAAATGGAAAATACATCATCCGATCAGCAGGAAGAACCTTTGATGAGCGGAATATAGAACTCATCAAAGTAGGAGAAAAGGGACTCAGAAGCGGAAATGTATGGTACATCCATCAAGATATACACGGAAGAGAATGGGTGCTTACCGACAAAGGCGCATGCATATATAATTCGAAATTTCCAAGCAAACTGCCTTTCAAATGGCTCAGAGGGGTGGGAGAAGATGAGTTCCTGGCAACTGAAGACGGTAAACTGGCAAAATATGACCTGCAGAACCGACTCACCATGATACCAATGCCAGAAGGCGTAACCCGTATCAACGGACTGAAAAATACAGGTTACCAGCTTCTGATGGCAACCAACCTGGGTGTAGTAATCTACAACCCGCGCACCTTCAAGTTTGATATCATCAACGTACAGAGCCCGAGTCAGCCTCTGGCAGAGGTAAAGAAGATTTATATCGATGATTTCGGTATGATATGGGCATTTACAGACGGTATAGGAGTAACCCTTGTCAATCCGAAGACCGGACAGACACAGTGGCTCTTTGCCGACCAGGACGATCCGATGGACCGCACAACCTGCGAAAGCAATTTCATCACACAAGATGAACACAAGACCCTCTGGGTAGTGCCAAGAGGAGGAACCTTCAGTTATTTTGACCGCAAGGCAGGAAAACTGGTGCCTTATCTGCTGAGAAGCAATTCATCGGGCAACTACCGCATACCGAAGATTACGAAATATGTACTCTCAGACCAGGGAATCCTCTGGCTGACAGGCTCTCACGACCTGACACAGGTAGTCTTCAAATATCACCCTTACATTATCAACAAGCTGGATGTGGGCGAAGACGAAGTGTTCTCGGTGAATGCATCGCCAGACGGACATATCTGGGCTGGCTATTACAATGGTATAATCCAGGTGCTCAACGCATCCTACCAAAGCATCGGATACCTGTCGCCAAGCGGACAGATTGTGCCACAGCAAGTAAACTTCGACGAGAAGGGCATCTTCGCCATCCACTTCGATATCAAGGGAAGAGCATGGATAGGAACCAACGGAAATGGTGTCTATCTGATAGATAAAATGCAGGTAAGACACTTTGTTTATGATGCCAACAACCCGTCATCGCTGCCGTTCGACAAGATACCAGACATTGTAGCCGACCGCACCGGACGCATCTGGATAGGTACCTATGGAGGTGGGCTGGCACTTGTTAACGAGGCGGCAGACGGCAGTATCAGCTTCATCAGCAAACGAAACGGACTGCCTTGGGAGAAACAGCACTACGACCGCATACGCCGCATCTGCTGCACCACTACGGGAACCATTCTCGTAGGAACTACAGATGGTCTCATCACCTTCAGTGATGCCTTCACAAACGCAAGAAAGATCAATTACCACAAGACCTACTACATACCGAACGATACAACAAGTCTGGCTGCAAACGATATGAACAATATCATGGAGCACACCAGCGGCAAGATGTATATCTCGCAACAGGGCGGTTTGATGGAAGAGATTGTGAGCAAATCGCTCCTGCAAGACAACCTGAAGACGAAATACTTCCATGCCATCGATATTAACGAAGGCATCGTACAGGGCATGGTAGAAGACAACCAGGGAAGAATCTGGGTAATCAGAGAATCGAGTATCGACTGCGTAAACCCGAAAACGGGCCAGTGCAATGTGTTCGGACCTAACGACTTCGACTTCAACATGTCGTTCTCGCAAAGCCGTCCTTACCACGATCCGGCAAGCAACAACATCTCGGTAGGTACCCCGATGGGACTGATTACCTTCAATCCGGCTACGCTGAAGAAGAGCAACTACCAGCCTAAAGTCATCTTCTGTTCCCTCCACTATAGCGGAGAGAAGGAGTCGGAACCTATCCTGCACAAAGATAAAGTGGTGATTCCTGCCAACAAGCGAAATCTGACCATCACCTTCGCATCGCTCGATTATCAGCGCAAGTATCAGACTAAATATCTCTATCGCATAGATGGTTATACAGCTCCAGGCGTGTGGATATCAAACGGAAGCAGCAATAGCATCGGCTTTAACCGTATCAGTCATGGCGATTACGTACTCAAGGTGAGAGCCACCAACTCTCACGGTGTATGGAGCAAGTATGTGGCAGAACTGCCTATCGAAGTGCGCCCTACCTTCTGGGAAAGCATATGGGGCAAGCTTCTCATGCTGCTCCTGCTCTTCGGTATCGTAGGCGCAATCTTCTATACCTACAACCAGCGCCAGCGCGAGAACGTAACCCACGAGATGAGCGTGATGAAGAATGAGTTCTACAACGATGCAGCCAACCGTCTGAGAACCCCTCTAACGCTCATCGGAGCCCCGGTAAAAACCGTTTTGGATACCGAACCGGGTATCACCCGAAAGGGCAAGGAACTGCTGAGAATGGTAATAGACAATGCCAACGAAATGCTGGTAATGCTGGACAAGGCTCAGAGATACGGCAACAAGGCAGACTTCTATACGAACAGCGGTCTGACCGAGGAAGATTACGACCTGACAGAAAGAGAAAAAGCGAATGGCCAGATTGACGACCGCAATGCATCCGACTATCTGGAAGAAGTAAATAAACAGAAAGAAGAAAAGGATGCAGAGGCTGAACGCCTGGAAGAAATGGGCAAGGAACAGGAAACTGCACAGGAAGAAGCGGAACAAAAAGACCAGACGGTACTGGTAGTAGAAGACAATGCCGACCTGCGCAAGTTCCTCTACAGCATTCTCTCGCCTACCTACAACGTGCTGCTTGCAGAGAACGGAAAGACTGGTTTGGTGATGGCCCGCAAGGAGATACCAGACTTTATCCTCACGGACGTTACCATGCCTGTGATGGATGGTTTGTCGATGATTCACGAGATCAAGCAGGATACCACCCTCAACAACATCCCTGTGATGATTCTCTCAGCCAAGGCAAGCGTAGAAGACCAGCAGCGAGGTTTTGATGAAGGTGTTGATGCCTATATCACCAAGCCATTCTCTACCCCTTATCTGCTCGGCCGAATAGAGGCTATCCTCACCCAGCGCCGCAACATTCAGGTGGATATCATCAGAAAGCTGAAGGAAGCTGGCGATAAAGATGCCATAGCAGCCCTGCGAATACTGCCTGCAGCAGCTCCTCTGCCTGCTATTAACCAGGCTGAAACTAGTGCCGAGAACGAAACGGTTGACCCAAACAGCGAGCTGGCATTGATGGCGGCACAGATGCAGGACAGAACCATGATGCGTGCCTTCAGGTTTATTGTTGAAAATGCAGGCAACCCGGAACTCAAGATAGATGATATCTCGAACGAAATCGGTATGAGCCGAAGCGTACTATATAATAAGGTGAAAGCAACGACCGGAATGACACCGGTAGACTTCGTTCGCCATATACGTATCAAGAAGGCATGCGAGATGTTGCGCAAGACAGACGATACACTGAGCAGCATCGCCTTTGCAGTAGGTTTCACCGACCCTAAGTATTTCTCGAAGGTATTCAAGAAAGAAACGGGTATCGTGCCTACTGAATACCGAAACAGAACGCAGGGATAGCCCGCATCATTACAGATGAAAGCAGTCATCATTACTGATGGCTGCTTTTATCTGTATTGACAAAAAAGTAATACATATTACAGGACATATCTTCAGTTGTTGTCGGGCACAGCCTTCTTTGTTATCGTACACAGCAAAACGTTCAAGCAATGAAAAAAGCAGAATAGTCATAAAATTGAGCCATTTTGCTTTGTTTTTTGACCGAATATTGCAAAAAAGTATAAAAATGGGGGGGTATTTGATTAATTTTCCCTTTTTACTGAAAAAAAACTGAGAAAAAGTTTGGTGTTACAAGAAAATGTAGTATCTTTGCAACAAGTTCTTAGAAAAGTTAAATGATAGATTAATCGTAAACCTCTTTTTCTTTGTTTTTTTGAGGAAAAAGAGGTAAAGAAAAAGAAATGCAGGGTTTGTGAAAATCCTGCATTTTTTATTTTTATAACTTTCATGCAGGCCGTTATGTAGTCTTATAATCTACACACCTTTCTATTCACAAACCCAATTATCTACGGAATCTATATACTCTTAACTGCGATACTATCTACATTATATATATTACGCACAGAACTTTCGCATGTGGTTCAAGTACGGGCTGAAGGCCCAAAAGCTCCTAGCCCAGGGCATCGCCCTGGGTATGATGGCAATCAGCAAGACGCCCTGTAAGGGCAAAAGCTTTATGTTTTGCCTGGAGTTTTAAAGCTTTTGCCCTTACAGGGCGACGGTTTTGCGTCCGTAATTACCCAGGGCGATGCCCTGGGCTAGGGGCTTCTGCCCTTTCAGGGCGTATGGGACAAAACTTGCGAAAGTTCTGTTACGCTTATTCCTTCAGCTATGATTTTGTTCGATTTTTAGAATTTTTAAAAAAACTCTTGAAGTATTCTAAGAGAAAAGTAGTATCTTTGCACTCTAGATCACATAAGTTGAGATCGGAAATATAGATAACACATACATAAAGATAAAAAAAATGAGAACTGTTTACGAATTTTCTGTTAAAGACAGAAAGGGAAAGGATGTTTCCCTCAAGGAGTATGCCAACGAAGTGCTGCTCATCGTTAACACCGCCACAAAGTGTGGTTTCACCCCTCAGTATGAGGAACTGGAGAAACTTTATGAGACCTATCATTCTCAAGGTTTCGAAATACTTGATTTTCCTTGCAACCAGTTTGGTCAGCAAGCCCCTGGTACAGATGAAAGCATTCATCAGTTCTGCAAGCTTACATACGGCACAGAGTTCCAGCGCTACAAGAAGATCAAGGTAAACGGAGACGATGCTGCCCCTCTCTTCAAATTTCTGAAAGAATGTAAGGGCTTTGCCGGTTGGGACGAGAGCCACCCTCTCTACCCTGTTCTCGACAAGATGTTGAGCGAGGCTGATCCTAACTACAAGGAGAGTGCCGATATCAAGTGGAACTTCACCAAGTTCCTCGTTAACAAGAAGGGTCAGGTTGTAGCCCGCTTCGAGCCTACCACAAGCTTCGATGTTATCGCTAAGGCTATCGAAGAGTGGTTGAACTTCTAATGAAAGATAGAAGTCTCGAACTGAGAATAGAATTTCTAAAATAAAAGAGAATAGAATCTCTAAATAAAAAGCCAGGTTGCTTTTCGCAGCCTGGCTTCTTTTATAATGTGATATTGTTATTTCAATATATCTCAAAGAATAATTGTCAACTGTTTGCTATAAACTATTAACTGTTAACTGAAAATTAGTCAACCTTTGGCACATCCTTGAGGAACTGCTGGATTTCTTCATCACTCACAGAATAATCGTGCAAATCGCCATTGATAAAGCTATCGTAAGACGGCATATCGATAAGACCATGACCTGAGAGACAGAACAGGATAACCTTCTCCTTGCCCTCTTCCTTAGCCTTCAGAGCCTCACGTATAGTGGCTGCAATCGCATGACAGCTCTCTGGAGCAGGAATGATACCCTCGGTCTGAGCGAAGAGCATACCTGACTTGAATGACTCCAGCTGAGGGATATCTACACCATGCAGATAACCATCCTTCAGAAGTTGGGAGATAATCATACCAGCACCATGATAACGGAGACCACCTGCATGAATGTTGGCAGGCTTGAAATCATGACCCAGAGTAAACATTGGCAGCAATGGAGTGTAACCTGCCTCATCACCGAAATCATACTCGAACTTACCGCGAGTCAGCTTAGGACAACTCTCCGGCTCTGCAGCTATAAACTCAGTATGGCGCTCGCCTGTGAAGTTGTGACGGAGGAATGGGAAGGCAATACCACCAAAGTTACTACCACCACCGAAACAAGCAATCACCTGATCAGGATACTCACCTGCCATCGCCATCTGCTTCTCTGCCTCTAGACCGATGATGGTCTGGTGAAGTGCCACATGATTGAGCACAGAACCCAGCGTATACTTACAGCCCGGTGTGGTTGTAGCCAGCTCAACAGCCTCACTGATGGCAGTACCGAGCGAACCAGGATGATGAGGATCACGTGTGATAATGTTCTTACCTGCGCGTGTACTCATGGAAGGAGAACCCTCTACAGTGGCTCCAAACGTACGCATGATGCTGGAACGGTATGGTTTCTGCTGCATGGTAATCTTTACCTGATAAACTGCTGCCTCCAGGCCGTAGAGTTTTGCTGCATAAGAGAGGGCTGCACCCCACTGTCCTGCACCAGTCTCTGTAGTGACATTGGTATCACCCTCCTGCTTACAGTAGTAGCACTGAGGAATGGCTGAATTGATTTTATGAGAGCCTAACGGATTGATACTCTCATTCTTGAAATAGATATGCGCCGGAGTACCGAGTGCCTCCTCAAGGGCGTAAGCACGTACAAGAGGGGTTGAACGGTAGAAGGTGTACTTCTCCAGCACATCTTCCGGAATATCAATCCAAGCGTGCTCTGTATCAAGTTCCTGCTTTGAGCACTCCTTATTAAATACGTGTGACAAATCATCAGCATTCATTGGCTGGTGTGTCTGAGGGTTCAACGGTGGCAATGGCTTGTTAGGCATATCTGCCTGAATGTTGTACCACTGAGTAGGAAGTTCCTGCTCGCTTAAGATGTACTTTTTCTGTCTCATATTTATATATATGTTTAAAATTGTTGTATGCCAGAACAAAGGTACAAATAAAAAATGAAATAAAGAACTTTTTTATGTGTTTTTCCACTATTTTTTTATTTTTATCCAATAAAATAGTTCATTCTACAGGTATTATTTGTTATATAAGTGTATTTTCAGTGTCATTTTTATAAATTCAATCAAATATTACCCCATAAAATACCAAATATTACCCCCTATATTATAATAAAAAATAGTATCTTTGCAACAGAAAAATTCAAAATGCGTTGTGAAACGCTTATCATCATCTTTTACTTATACAAAAAAATAAAACATTGGAGTTCAATAGTGATATTGAGATTCCAATGTTTTTTTTATACACTAAACTGAAACATATTATCATGTAAAGTTGACATATCATCATGTAACATTGTCAGATTTCTAACCTTTCAGTATAAATCAACAGTCTGTTTTATTGTCTACTTCCACAATTGATACAGGATTTTACCCATAGACTGCAGACACAGATTATTTTTTCTCATTACCTAAATCTATCTGCGATATCTGATTCAACAGATTTACAGCCTGTCCTACAGTCTTTACATCATTGATGCGAAGCATTCGCTTGTTGAATTTTTCCTTCAGAACACAATCTTGAATATGACTGGTAACGTAAGCGAGTATGCGGTTAAACATCTGACTTCTGTAGAACGGACTGTTTACATTGCTCACAAATTGCATCTGCATATAGCCCTGCTTGAGAATAATCTTCTCGCAACCTAGCTTCTTGCCTACCCTACGCAGACCTACCACATGCATCAGTTCGTCTGCTTCATGAGGCACAGGACCAAAACGGTCTATCATACGCTTGCGGTAAGCCTCTACTTCCTCATCGCTCTCCAGACGGTCCAGTTCACGATAAAGGAGCATGCGCTCACTGTCACCCGGCACATAAGTCTGAGGAAAATACATCTCCAGATCGCTCTCTATGCCACAATCGTCAACGAAATCATCACCCGTAAGCTGGGCACCTTCATCCATCTTCTCCTGATAAAGATCACAGAACTCCTCGTTCTTCAACTCTGTGACAGCCTGAGAGAGAATCTTCTGGTAGGTTTCATAACCCAGATCTTCCATAAAACCGCTCTGCTCAGAGCCCAGCAGATTACCCGCACCGCGGATATCCAGGTCCTGCATGGCGAGATTGAAGCCGCTACCCAGTTCGCTGAACGTCTCCAGAGCCTCCAGACGGCGACGCGCCTCAGGAGTAAGTGCACTCTTAGGTGGCGCCATCAGATAGCAGAAAGCCTTCTTATTGCTTCTTCCTACGCGTCCACGCATCTGATGCAAGTCACTCAATCCGAAGTGATGAGCATCGCTCACGATAATCGTATTGGCATTGGAAATGTCGATACCGTTCTCTACAATAGTGGTAGAAAGCAGTACATCATAATCGTAATTGATAAAGCCCATGATGATTTTCTCCAAATTCTCAGGCTTCATCTGTCCGTGACCGATTGCTACTCTACAGTCTGGAATATGCTTCTCGATGAGCATCTTGAGCTCCGGAAGCTTGGATATTCTGTCGCATACGAAATAAACCTGTCCGTTTCGGCTCATCTCGAAATTGATGGCATCGCAGATAACTTCACTACTAAACGTAACCAGTTCGGTATGAATCGGATAACGGTTAGGTGGCGGAGTGCGCATGATACTCATATCCCGGGCGCCCATCAGAGAGAACTGGAGGGTTCGTGGAATCGGAGTGGCACTCATCGTGAGTGTATCGACATTTACCTTGAGCTGACGGAGTTTCTCTTTGGTAGACACACCGAACTTCTGCTCTTCATCGATGACGAGCAGTCCCAGGTCATGCCATTTCACGGTCTTTGATATCAGCTTATGCGTACCTATGAGGATATCAATCTTACCCTCTTTTAGGGCGTCAAGCACCTCTCTGGTTTCCTTCGTTGTACGGGCTCTACTGAGATAGTCTACCCTTACAGGCATGCCTTCCAGACGCTTTTTGAAAGTCTGATAGTGCTGGAAAGCCAGAACGGTAGTAGGCACCAGCACCGCAACCTGCTTGCTGTCGCACGCTGCCTTGAAGGCTGCACGGATGGCAACCTCAGTCTTGCCGAAGCCCACATCGCCACAAACCAGACGGTCCATCGGTCTGCCGCTCTCCATATCCTTCTTCACCTCCTGAGTAGCCTTATTCTGGTCTGGCGTATCTTCATACAGGAAGGAAGCCTCCAGCGTATGCTGCAGATAATTGTCGGCACTGAAGGCGAATCCCTTCTCCCGTCGGCGCTGGGCATAGAGTTTGATCAGGTCGCGCGCAATGTCCTTGATTCGCTTCTTAGCTTTGTCCTTGAGTTTATCCCAGGCACCTGTACCCAGTGTAGACAGGCGAGGCGGAGTACCGGTATCGCTGCGGCGATATTTGCTGATTTTATAAAGCGAGTGGATAGAAACATCCACCTTGTCATTGTTCGTATAGACGATGCGGATCATTTCCTGATAGCTGTTGCCCGCAGGAACCCTAACCAGACCGCCGAACTTGCCGATACCGAAGTCTACATGCACGATAAAATCTCCCACTTCCATCTCCTGCAGTTCCTTCATGGTGAGTGCCATCTTGCCGGCTCTCGCTTTATCTGAGCGCAGGTTATATTTATGAAAACGGTCAAAAATCTGATGATCGGTAAAGAAGCAGCACTTCTTGTCATGGTCAGTAAAGCCTTCATGAAGCGTCTTGTCTACCGGTGTAAAACGGATGGCGTAGCGCTTCAGCTCTTCGCTTTCAAAGATATCCTTCAGGCGCTGTTGCTGCTTCTGGCTATCTGCCAATATATATAAGGTGTAACCCTGGAGCAGGAAATCCTCCAGAGTCTGGCAAAGCAAATTGAAATTCTTATGGAAAAGAGGCTGTGGAGCGATATTGAAAGGTATCACAGCCGAACTCTCTGACGGAGCGACCTTGCCGAATTCGATACGGAGATGAGCCGCTACTGCCTTCTTGAAATCGAGCGGAGAAACGAGGTTGAGCTCGGTCTTCATGTCATGTCTGATGCGCTCTGCCTCTACCTCAGTAGCTCCCTCCAGCTGCTCGGTAAGGCTCTGCGATGAGAAGCCTTCGGTATAGATCTGACCGATGCGGTCGCAAACGAAAGAAAGGTCTTTCGCAACGACTGGCGTACTTTCGGAGAGGAAATTGAGGAAACACTGCTTGTTGCTCTCGATATGGGCGAGTTCGGGCACGATTTCTATCTCTGTGCGCTTCGCCTGCGAGAGCTGGGTCTCAACATCAAAGGTACGGATGGTGTCAATCTCATCGCCGAAGAAGTCGATACGGAACGGATATTCGCAGCTGTAGGAATAAACATCGAGGATGCTTCCACGCACGGCAAACTGGCCCGGTTCATAAACATAATCGGTTTCTTTGAGTTCGAAATCGCGCAGGGTATGAACCACATCGGTCTGAGCAATCTGCTGGCCTACAGTCAGTTTCAGAATCCGTTCATCCAGATTCTGCTTAGCCACAACGAGTTCTGCCAGTGCATCGGGATAAGTGACTACCAGGAAATGTCCTCCCGAAGAGAGGCGCGCCAGCACCTCTGTACGTAGGATTTCGTTCGCTGCATCACGCTGCCCGTATTTCACGGCACGCCGATAGCTGGAAGGAAAGAAGAAGACCTTCTCCTGCCCCATCATCTGAGTGAGATCGTGATAAAAATAGCCTGCTTCATCGGCATCATCCAGTACGAAGAGTACCGAACGCCTCATCTTCCCCTGCAGAGAAGCAAAGAACATCGGAGCCGAAGAGCACAGCAAACCCTGGAGAAAAATGGAATGAACCGACTTCTTCCCCATCAAATCAAAGAGGGCATCCGCCTGTGGCGAACGCCCGTATGTTTTTTCTATCTTTTGGATTTCCATCCAAGTACTGATTAGTGATTACTGATTACTGAGTAGTGATTACTGAGTATTAATCCTTCTTCGGATATTTCTTGAACCAGCCATCCAGGCGCAGTCGCATCACGCCAAAGAAAGCCTCACCAAAGATGCCACCACTCATCTTGCTCACACCTTCACGACGGTTAACAAAGATGACAGGCACCTCCTTGATCTTGAAACCTATTCGATGAGCCGTATATTTCATCTCTATCTGGAAAGCATAGCCTTTGAAGCGGACAGCATCCAAATCTATGGTTTCCAATACCTTACGTCGGTAGCAGACGAATCCAGCTGTGGTATCATTCACCTTAAATCCGGTTACGATACGTACGTATTTAGAAGCGAAATAGCTCATCAATACGCGTCCGATAGGCCAGTTGACCACGTTCACACCCGAAATATATCTTGAGCCTACAGCCACATCATACCCCTCATCGTGAGTTGCCGCATAGAGACGAGGCAAATCATTAGGATCATGACTGAAGTCGGCATCCATCTCGAAGATGAAGTCATAACCCTGCTTCAATGACCATTTGAAGCCCATGATATAGGCTGTACCCAAACCGAGTTTACCCGAACGCTCCAGGATATGCAGACGACCGGCAAACTCATTAGCCATCAAGCCCTTAACAATGGCAGCAGTACCGTCAGGACTTCCGTCATCGATAACGAGGATATCAAACTGCTTTTCGAGACCGAAGACAGCACGGATGATTTTCTCGATGTTTTCCTTCTCATTATATGTAGGAATGATTACTATGCTATCACTCATAACTTCTTCTAATTTTAATGATTCTGATACTAAATAATGTAATACAGATGCAAAATTACAACTTATTTTTGAAATAACAAGCAAAAACCCGAAATTATTGGTCCGGATTCTCTACAAAACCCTGATATTTCTTGTCAAGTCCGTTCATGATTGCCTCATAGCTCTTGTTCATCTGGTTCTTGATATTGTCAGCTCCCTTGCCTATCGGCTCGATAGGCTCATGAATGGTGAGCTTCAGAGGATGCCAGAAAGCCCAGTAGATGTCCTTCATGCGAGGCTTCACATCAAAACTGCCATTGATGGTAAGCGGACATACCGGCAACTGCAGTTCATCGGCAAGCATGAAAGCACCGCGGCGGAACACGCCCATGTGCCCCGTAAACGAACGGGCACCCTCTGGGAATACCACCAGCGACATGCCCTCTTTAAGCACCTCGCGAGCACGGTCATAAGAAGCACGGATCTTAGAAGGTCCGCTCTTGTCTACAAAGATGTGGTGCGCATACTCACAGGCGATACCGATGAGAGGCACTTTGCGCAAGCCCTTCTTCATCATCCACTTGAAGTTTCTGCCCAGAAAACCGTATATCAGGAAGATATCGAAAGCGCCCTGATGATTGGCCACGAAAACATAACTCTGGTTCTTCTTGAGATGCTCACGTCCCTCCACCTTTACAGGCAGGAGGAGGATGCGGACCCAAAGCCAGGACCAATATTTACCAGGATAATAGCCCCAGAAATGACCATTACCCAGCATGCATCCCAATACAGTAGTTAAACTGGTTAAAACGCTAGCTACCAACAGGATAGGCAAGCATATTACAAGCTGATACAGACGATATAAGTACTTCATTTTTTATTTAAGAATGAATAATTTAACACTCAACATTTAACACTCAACACTCCTCATTTTCTTTTGAGTGTGATGACCACGATTTCTGCCGTAGCCCCTATGCGGATTGGAACGGTACCGCCCAGACCTGATGTGGTATAGAGCTGGCAACCCTCCTCCTCGAAGAGGCCGTAATCATAAGGAGTAAACATCGACGGACGCAAGCCCAGGATACTGATCTGACCCGCATGCGTATGACCGCTCAGCGTAAGCTGCGGTGCTACGACCAGCGAATCCTTCCTGTCAGGTCCCATCACATCGCCATCCTCATCCTTCTCCTTATTAATAGTAGAAGGCCAGGTCTCGCGCCATTGCTTCGGCATATGCTGCAGCATCAGCACGAAAGAGCCCGGTCTGATGCCATACAGCGCCTTCCTTACGTTGGTTCGCTTGGGTTTGTCATAGTTCTCTGTACCAGCTACATAGATGCTGTCAGCGCCTCTATGCACCGCCACATGCTCATTCATCAGCAGGTGCCATCCACAACTCCGCTGGAAGTCCTGCATCCGCTTCTCGAGCGCAGCTATCTCCTGCTCATCATCTACATCCATATAATAGGTGTAATCGTGATTGCCCAGCACACTCATCACGCCATCTCTGGCTTTCAGACTGCTGAGCAGCGCCTGATACTTAGGCAGTTCATCGGGCGTAACATTCTGTAAATCACCCGCAAAGCAAATCAGATCAGGTTTTTCGGCATTAATGCTGTCGATATCGCGCTGAGGCAGATGACCACGCCAGCCATAGTATGACCCGAGATGGATATCGCTGAACTGAACGATGCGATAGCCCTCGAAAGACTTCGGCAGATTAGGTACATAGATGGTGATACGCTTGACTTGCATCTTAGGAAAACCTTCGGTAAATCCGTAGATAAAGCAGAAGAACGCCACCGCTCCCACTACCAGTCCGAGGAGCTTGCCCCAGTTGCGATGGCCGTGAAGGAGCCGCATACAGCACCAACCGAAGACACTGAACAGGCTGAAGACAAACTGCGGCACCGCACATACTGCCATCATCACAAACCAGATGTCGATGAGCACCGGATTGCGTGGCAGGAAGTTGGGCAGTATCGTGATATACGCGCTGTAGGCGATAACCACGAAAGCCGGCAACCAGAAGAGCACCCGCTGCCAGAGACTCTTCAGCCGTAACTTGCCATACCTTTTATATATCCACAGATACGGCAACAGGGTGAATACCACTACGGGTATCAATATTCTTGCTATCATTTCTTGATCAAACTTGATTGAAGATACGTTTTCATTGCCTGCACGGGCACTCCTCTGCGCTGTGCATAGTCGCGAAGCTGGTCGTCTCCTATCCGTCCCAGTTCGAAATACCTCGACTTGGGATGTGCAAACATCAGCCCCGAGACACTGGCATGAGGCGTCATCATACCGCTTGTGGTGAGCCGGATGCCCACCTGACTCATATCGATGAGCTGGTCGATGATGAAGTTGGCACTGGTATCGGGCAGTGAAGGATATCCTATAGCCGGACGGATGCCCTGATAGCGCTCCAGATGCTGGTCTTCGATGCTCAGCTGCTCGTCGGGAGCATAGCCCCAGATGCTGCGTCTCACCTCTTCGTGCAACTTCTCTGCCGTGGCTTCAGCCAACCGGTCGCAGAGTGTCTGTGCCATCATGTTGAGGTAGTCGTCCGAGCGATATTTCTTCTCCAGACCGCCATCTACCGTCGTGCAGAAGATACCCAGCCGGTCTGTTATTCCCCTGCCCAGAGGACGGATGAAATCAGCCAGACAGAGATTGGGTTCTCCCTGAGCCGCCGGATGCTGCTGACGGAGCATCGGGAAGCGGACTTTCTGCCCTTCCAGCCAGATATCATCCCCCTCGCTGTTCGCCTCGAAGAGTCCGAAGACGGCATAGGTATGATATTCGCCTTCCCATGAATGGAGCATATCGAGCGCCTCAGCCTTCATTTTTTCCTTTTCCTCTCGAGGTTTGCCGCTCAATCCCCAGGCATGATAAAAGTATAGCCAGTTGATATATGGCTCAATTTCGCTTATATTGTATACTATTCTTCGCATCCGATACGATATTTTATTTTACAATACCCGTAAGATTTCCTTTTTTAGGAATTGCTTCTGAACTCCAGTTCTTCTCCTCTGCAAGCGGCATCAAACACGCCTTTGTTATAGATAAGATGACCGTTACAGAAAGTCTGTTCCACTTTCCATGCAAACTCATCACCCTCTACAGGGCTCCATTTACACTTGCTCTGAATCACCTCTGCGGTCACCTTCCAAGGCTCTCCCTTGCGCACCACAACGACATCTGCCTTATAACCCGGACGCAGGAAGCCGCGCTGACTGATATGGAACAGACGGGCTGGATTATGGCACATCAGTTCTACCAGGCGCTCGATACTGATTACCTTTTCGTCAACAAGTTTCAGCATGCTTACCAGTGAGAACTGTACCATTGGCATACCTGATGCTGCCTTGGCACAACCGCCCTGTTTATCCTTCAACTGATGAGGAGCATGATCGGTACCTACTACACTTATCTTACCATTACTCAGTGCCTTACGCAAAGCTTCGCGATCAGCAGCGGTCTTTACTGCAGGATTGCATTTGATGCGTGCGCCCTTCACAGCGTAATCTTTATCCGAGAACATGAGATGAGCCACAACCGCCTCGCCTGTAATATTTTCATCCTTACCGAAGAACTCCAGTTCCTTAGCCGTAGTAACGTGAGCGATATGGAGATGCGCCCCGCTTTCCTTAGCCAGCTGCACCGCCAGACGGCTGCTTTCATAGCAAGCCTCCTCGCTGCGTATTTCCGGATGATGTTCTACGGCAGGGTCCTCACCCCATTTCTGCTTAGCCAGCTGCATATTGCGGTTAATGATTTCGGTATCCTCACAGTGGGTCATCACCGGCAAATCCAGCTCTTTCGCCTTCTTGAAGATAGCCTGCAGCGCCTCATATTTATCCACCAGCATATTGCCCGTACTGGAGCCCATAAAGAGCTTGATACCCGGAACACGATGCGTATCGAGCTGCTCAAAATCATTTACATTATTATTGGTAGCACCAAAGAAGAAACTGTAGTTCACATGACTCTTCTCAGCGCCCAGCTGCCGCTTTGCCTGCCAGGCCTCCAGAGTGGTAGTCTGAGGTACCGTGTTAGGCATCTCAAAATAGCTGGTCACACCACCAAAAGCAGCAGCGCGGCTTTCGCTCTCGATGTCAGCCTTCTGCGTAAGTCCCGGCTCACGGAAGTGAACATGATCATCAATCACACCCGGCAAAACAAAACACCCCGAGGCATCGATGACTTCATCGTAATTGCCACGGGGTGCCTCGCCTTCATATATCTCCTTGATAAATTCACCATCCAACAAGAGGTCGCCCACAAAAGAGCGACCCTCATTTATAATGGTTCCATTCTTGATTAATTTCATATTACTAAACTTATAAAATGAAGAGTTTTACAAGATGTTAATGCCCAAGACCTTGAAAGAGTCCTGTTTCTACTCCTGACCTTCCTGTTTTTGAGGAATCGTAGGCGCAGCCAGTTCGTTAGCTGTAGGTGCCGGAGCCGCATCAGGATTTACCTGTGGAGCCGCCTCCATCTCTGGCTGCATGCCGCTCTGCGCATCTCGTGTACCGTTCATAATCTCCTGATTTTCTTGAGCTTTCTTATAATAGTCCTTTACATAAGGATCATTCTTGAAATAGTCGGTAGCCTTGCTCATGATATCCTCAATCCAAGGAGAGAGCATCGGATACTGGTTGCCCATTGTAACGAGGAAGAAGACGCCCGGTCCCAGCACATTGTTGAAGTTGTCGGTAACAAACGAAGTGATGAGCTTGTCTTCCTGCTCAGAGAGGCGGATGGATTCCTCGTTCAGATGCTTGTTGACAGCCACCATATCGCTACCGTTCATGATAGCCTGGTCGTGCTTGTGCACCAGTTCGCGCAACTGATTCTGAATCTGCTGGTATTTCTTGAAGAATCCGAAGAGTTTATCGTTCATAGGAGTACCGCTTACCACCTGCTGTGTATCATCGAGCTTCACCGTAATGCTTCCACTCTCCAGCACCAGCGGCAGCACAGGGTCATCATCCATGAAGATATTCGCCATCTTCATAGAGTCGACAGAACCCTGAAAATGGAATTGTCCGTGCACTACATCGCAAGAATCCACGTTCTTGAAATCGTTGTTTTCCAGTATCTTAAGGTACAGCATGCGTCCGTCCAGAGTACTTACGTTAGAAGTACCCGAGATATCGTAACTGTTGGCACAAGATGCAAGTGCCATCAAGGCAATGAATGCGTAAAATATTCTATTCATAAGCTATCTATATCACTTTCGGTGAACAAAAGTACAATCTTAATTTGAACTGACGAAATAAATTGCAGCAATTTAATTCATTCTTACAAGATTTATGTTTTGTTTGCACTCCTATTGGCCACCGAAAGCTTTTTTCTCGTCCTTTCTATATTACTGATTGTTTTCCTTCTTCAGTTCATGAGAGATGCGATGCGTGGTATACAGTTCCAGCAGGGCTGCGATGAGAAGGAAGACTACCCACTTATTATAGAAATAGGTGATATAGGTCTCATAATTCTCAAACCAGCGGCGCAGGAAAGCATACACCGTATCTACCATCGAGATGCCTGAGAGCACGAAGAAGATGTCTGCTACATACTGCATGCGCTTCAGGCGGTGGATTACTAGCGAAGATCCCTCATAGAACTGCATCGCCTGCATCACACTGAAGAGTATGGTGCCCAGCAGGAACCCCCAGCTCGTTACCTGCACCAGCTGCGGATGTGAAAAACCAAATGCGAAGCAAGCCGCACCGACAACCATCAGCACGCCGCCCAGCAAGAAAATAGCACTTTCCAGTTTACTCAATTGTTTCATTTTCGTCTTGTTCGTTAGTTTTTTCCGGAATATCTGAACTCAATACAAAGATGTCTTCATCATCAGCCTTCATGAAATAACGCTGGCGGGCTATCTTCTCAAATGCCCGCGCACCATGCTGCATATCACGCAGGGTATGCTTGTCGTTTTCATACTGCTCACGATATTTTTCTATCTCCGAACGGAGCGTAGCTATCTCTATCTGGTACTTAATGTGCTGCCTTACACTGTTGTCGTCAACTACACCAACTACCAGAACACCCGCTACAATCACTATAAGATACTTATAATGAGCGAGATAATTCCATATAATACCAAGTTTTTTACTCATTTCTTCCGAATTTGTTTGCAAAGATAATATTTTTTTGTTATCTTTGCATCATCAATTAAGAAAAAATAATGGAAGAGTATATAGTTTCTGCAAGAAAGTACCGTCCGATGACCTTCGATTCGGTTGTCGGACAGAGTGCATTGACCACCACTTTGAAGAATGCAGTGAAGAGCGGCAAGCTGGCGCACGCCTATCTTTTCTGCGGTCCGAGAGGTGTGGGCAAAACCACTTGTGCCCGCATTTTTGCGAAGGCAATCAACTGCGAGCACCCTCGTGAAGACGGCGAGGCATGCAACGAATGTGAGAGCTGCCGTGCCTTCAATGAGCAGCGTTCCTACAACATCTTCGAGCTGGATGCCGCCAGCAACAACGGTGTTGACCAGATTAAGGTTCTGATGGAGCAGACCCGCATTCCGCCTCAGGTGGGCAAGTATAAGGTGTTTATCATCGATGAGGTCCACATGCTCTCTACAGCCGCCTTCAACGCCTTTCTCAAGACGCTGGAAGAGCCACCTCAGCATGTCATCTTCATCCTCGCCACTACCGAGAAGCATAAGATTCTGCCTACCATCCTGAGCCGATGCCAGATTTACGACTTCGAGCGAATGACGGTAGCCAATACCATCAACCACCTGAAGATGGTGGCTGAGAAGGAAGGCATACAATATGAAGAGCAGGCGCTCGCCGTGATAGCCGAAAAGGCTGACGGAGGTATGCGCGATGCCCTCTCTATCTTCGACCAGGCTGCCAGCTTCTGCATGGGCAACATCACTTACCAGAAGGTGATCGAGGACCTGAATGTGCTCGACAGCGACAACTATTTCCGTCTGGTAGACCTGGCTCTGGAGAATAAGGTGGCAGAGATGATGGTAACACTCGACGGCATTCTGAACCGCGGTTTCGATGGCGGCAACATGATACAGGGGCTTGCCCAGCATGTGCGCAATGTGATGATGGCGAAGGATCCTCAGACCCTGCCTCTGCTCGAGACCAGCGACGACCAGAAAGCCAAGTTTCAGGCTCAGGCCCAGAAGGCACCTACACCTTTCTTATATAAGGCGCTGGAACTGATGAACCAGTGCGATATCCATTACCGCGCCAGCAGCAACAAGCGATTACTGGTAGAGCTCACCCTGATACAGATAGGCCAGATTACGCAGCCCGAGGATCAGGATGTGCCTAGTGCGGGGCGTACGCCCAATAGATTAAAATCCCTGTTTCAGAAACTCCTGGCTCAGTCTAAGCTTGCCTCTCAGGGTGCAGGTTCTGAGCCTTCCGGCAGCAGCGAAAACCGGTCATCACAGCCGGGAGCGTCTGCTGCTACAGCTACTGCTATGCCTTCGTCAGGGGCACCGACAGCCGCTTCTACAGCCTCCAATGCTGCATCTTATTCTGCATCTTATTCTGCATCTGCCACCGCAGCCGCATCTGCCTCTCCAGAAGGCTCAGCCGCTGCCGGAGCTGCTACTGATGCTGCATCGCCTCACAAGCCACGACTCAAGAATATCAAGCTGGGCGGCATAGGCATGACTTTCTCTAACCTGAAGAAGAGGGAGGAGAACCAGCGCCGTCTGCACAGTCCGTATGATGATACCAATGAGGAAAAAGCGACCATCACGGGCGACCAGAACGAGTTCACCCAGGAGCAGGTGGAAGCAACATGGTTCAGTATGTGCATGAGAATGCAGAACAAGCTGGATTTCATAGGTTTAGCCAACCGCATGAAGAGTATTGTACCGAAGATAACCAACTATCCGCAGATAGAGGTTATCATCAACAACCAGCTCTTACTAGACGACGTTTTGAACATCAAGAACCGCATTCTCAAGACTTTCGTCTTAGGTCTTCACAACAGCGAACTGAGCATCAGTTACCGCCTTGCCGACCAGGAAGAGGTAGGCAAGGTTCTGACCAAGAATGAAGTTCTGGAACTTCTTATGGAGAAGAACCCTGCGATGAAAAAACTCACAAAGGACCTGGATCTGGTCATGACATAGAAGATACTCCACACGATACGAAATTCTCCACTCCATGTAGGACAACCTATACGGAGTGGAGAAACTAGTACTATCTTCCCCCAAATGCTGCCATTATACCCGGGCGTATGATGCCCAAGAGGTTATTCAGTATTCAGTATTCAGTTTTTTTCGCGATAGTTACCTTTTATATGGTTACAAATTGTAAGTAATTATTTTATATTATATATATATATTATTATATATATAATATACTATCTACACAGAGAGTGGTAACAACAGCGAAAAAAACTGAATACTGAATACTGAATACGTTCCACGTAATCGGTTATTACTTTGTAATATACTGGTTTATAGCGCAAAACATAGTTTTCTACACCGCAAAACATAGAGATGCGTCCCATGAAACATAGAGTTATTTCTCTTTACTAAGTTTCAAATCGTAAGCTGCTGAAAATCGCTCCTTATCACATGCCTAAATTTGTTAGATCCCAGAAATCTTCGTATCTTTGCACCGGCAATCGAAAGAACAGTCTTTTGTGCCTCGCTCGAGACTTCTATTAAGACCAACACGGGTTATAAATGATGGCAGACGCCGGTCATCAATGAAGACCCCGAAAACGGCAGAAACGGGGCGTTCTGGGGAATTTGAACCAACTAGGTTAGTGTCATACCGACACACAACAAAAAAAGCCCCCGATGCAGAAAAGCACCGGGAGCCTTCGTAAGCAAATTATTATTATCTTAAAAAGATCAACTGAATATGCAGCACATCACAGTACACACCATGACGCACCGGCAGAAAGGCCTAGATGAGGTTCATGCCCGCTTCCTCAGCCTCCTTGCGCATCTCCTCAGGCCAGATGCTAGCCTGGATCTCACCAATGTGAGCCTTATGAAGCAATACCATGCACAGACGGCTCTGACCGATACCGCCACCAATGCTCAGAGGCAACTTGTCGTTCAGGAGCTGCTGATGGAAGTAAAGCTTCTCTCTATCCTCCTTGCCCTCCAGCTTAAGCTGACGCAGCAGACTCTCCTTGTCAACACGGATACCCATAGAACTGAGCTCGAAACTGCGACCCAGAACAGGATACCAGATGAGGATATCACCATTCAGTCCCATCTTGCCGTTCTCAGCCACGGTGCTCCAGTCATCATAGTCAGGAGCTCGGCCATCATGCTTCTTGCCATCGCTCAACTTGCCTCCGATGCCCTCTACAAATACAGCGCCATACTTCTTGCAGATTGCATCCTCGCGCTCCTTAGGAGAAAGGTCTGGATACATATCGAGCAAATCCTGCGCATGAATAAAATGAATCTCCTTAGGCAGGAAAGGCTTCAGCTGAGGATAATGCTCGCAAGCCAGGAACTCGGTACGCAAGATGGCACCATAGATGCGGCGCACGATATTCTCGAGGAAGGCAATGGTACGGTCTTCCTTGGTAATCACAGCCTCCCAGTCCCACTGGTCAACATAGAGCGAATGAAGATTATCCAGCTCCTCGTCAGCACGGATGGCGTTCATATCTGTATATACGCCATAAGCAGGCTCAATCTCATACTCGGCAAGCGTCAGTCGCTTCCACTTGGCAAGAGAATGAACCACCTCAGCCTGGGCTTCGCCCAAATCCTTGATAGGGAAACTTACAGGGCGCTCTACGCCGTTCAGGTCATCATTGATACCAAGACCCTTCAATACGAAGAGTGGAGCGGTAACACGACGCAGACGGAGCTCGGTGCTCAGGTTTTGCTGGAAGAATTCTTTTATCATTTTAATACCCATTTCGGTCTGGCGCATATCCAGCAGCGCCTTGTACCCTTCAGGTTTTATCAAATTGCTCATTTTTATTTCATATTTAGTATTTGCGCTGCAAAGGTACAAAATAATAATTAATCTGCAAGCATTTTTCCGTATTTTTTCGCAAAATGATAGCATTTTTAAGTTTTTTAGTAGCATTTTGTAGAATAATTTGCAAATACACATTATATATATGAAAAAATCTGCCCCAAATATTTGGTTATTTCAAATAAAAGCAGTAATTTTGCAGTCGACTTCCGTTTCGATGTCATACAACCGGAGAAACGGGCAGCAGAAAAGAGGGTCTCGTAGCTTAGCTGAATAGAGCGTCAGATTCCGGTTCTGAAGGTCGTGGGTTTGAATCCCACCGAGATCACCCGAAACAACAGAAATGATTAATAATTGAAAACATGGATTTAGTAGAACGATTTATAAACTATACGAAATTCGACACACAGTCGAGCGAAGAATCGACCAGCGTGCCTAGTACGGCAAAACAGCTCGAATTTGCCAAGTACCTGAAGAAGGAACTTGAGGACGAAGGATTGAGCGATGTCGAAATGGATGACATGGGCTATATCTATGCCACTCTGAAGAGCAATACCAAGAAAAAGACTCCTACCATCGGATTTATTTCACACATGGATACATCACCTGATGCCAGCGGAAAGGATGTAAAGGCGCGCGTCATCAAGAACTATGACGGCAACGACATCGAGCTGAGCCCGGGCATCATCTCAAGCGTTGAGACTTTCCCAGAACTGAAGGCTCACAAGGGAGAGGATATCATCGTGACAGACGGTACTACCCTGCTGGGTGCTGACGACAAGGCGGGCATCGCTGAAATCGTACAGGCTATGTGCTATCTGCGCGACCACGACGAAATCAAGCACGGAGATATCCGCGTAGGTTTCAATCCTGACGAGGAAATCGGTATGGGTGCACATCATTTCGACGTAGAGAAGTTTGGCTGCGACTGGGCTTACACCGTAGATGGCGGCGACCTGGGCGACCTGGAATATGAGAACTTCAATGCTGCCGGAGCCAAGATCGTCATCAAGGGCGTGAGCGTTCATACAGGCTATGCCAAGGGAAAGATGGTGAATGCAAGCCGATTGGCTGTGGAATTCCAGAACATGATTCCTGAGAACGAGACTCCTGAGCAGACTGAAGGCTACCAGGGTTTCTACCACCTCATCGGCATCGAGAGCCGCTGCGAGGAGGCAAAACTCAGCTACATCATCCGAGATCACGACCGCAACAGGTTTGAAAACCGCAAGGATTTCATCGAGGACTGCGTGAACAAGATGAACGAGAAGTATGGCGACGGAACCGTAAAGGCGGTTATCTACGACCAGTACTATAACATGAAGGAGAAGATTGATCCTAACATGCACGTCATCGACATCGTGCTCAGGGCGATGCAGGAGAGCGGCGTTCCACCTCGCGTAGAACCTATCCGCGGCGGTACCGACGGAGCCCAGCTGAGCTTCAAGGGTCTGCCTTGTCCTAACATCTTCGCCGGCGGTGTCAACTTCCACGGCCCTCACGAGTTTGTGAGCATCCAGGTAATGGAGAAGGTAGTGAAGACCATCGTGAAGATAGCAGAAATCACAGAAGAATTTAACGACTAATACAGATATGGGGAATTTAGACACATCTAAATTCCCCTTTTTCATAAACAGAAAAATATGGCTGAAATTCCATTTTTAGTAAAAGACCTCGCCCTCATCCTGATGGTAGCAGGCATCGTAACCCTCATCTTCAAGAGGCTCAAGCAGCCGCTGGTGCTGGGATACATCATGGCGGGATTCCTGGTTTCGCCACACATGTCCTACACCATGTCGGTAGTCGACGAGACGGATATCCAGACCTGGGCCGACATCGGTGTCATCTTCACCCTCTTCTCGCTCGGTCTCGACTTCTCGTTCAAGAAAATCGTGAAGATGGGCGCTTCTCCCATCATCGCCACCGTGGTCATCGTGTTCTGCATGATGATGCTGGGCATCAGCGTAGGCCACAGCTTCGGCTGGGGAAGGATGGACTGCATCTTCCTGGGCGGTATGCTCGCCATGAGCTCCACCACTATTATATATAAGGCATTCGATGATATGCGGCTGCGCACCCAGAAGTTTGCCTCGATGGTGATGAGCGTGCTGATACTGGAAGATATCCTGGCTATCGTGATGATGGTGATGCTGTCGGCGATAGCGAGCGGAAGTAGTCCCGACGGCGGGCAGATGCTTGCCTCTATCGTGAAGATAGGCTTCTTCCTGGGCGTATGGTTTATCGTGGGCATCTTCGCCATTCCGTGGTTCCTGCGTTCGGTGAGGAAACTTATCAATGCCGAAACCCTACTCATCGTTTCGCTGGGTCTGTGCTGCGGCATGGCGGTACTGAGCACCAAGGTGGGGTTCAGCAGCGCCTTTGGAGCCTTCGTCATGGGCAGCATACTGGCAGAAACCATTGAGGCAGAGAAGATTATCAAACTCGTAGAACCGGTAAAGAATCTCTTCGGAGCCATCTTCTTCGTATCGGTAGGTATGCTGGTAGACCCGAAGATTCTGGTAGAATATGCCGTTCCTATCCTCGCCCTGGTGGGTACGATACTGATAGGTCAGGCGATATTCGGCACCTTCGGATTCATGCTCGGAGGCGAGTCGCTGAAGTCGGCGATGCGCTGCGGTTTCTCGATGGCTCAGATCGGTGAGTTCTCTTTCATCATCGCCTCGCTGGGTCTGTCGCTCGGCGTCATCAGCAAGTTCCTCTATCCGGTAGTGGTAGCAGTGAGCGTCATCACCACCTTCCTTACACCTTATATGATTCGTCTTGCCACACCTACCTACCAGGTGATGGAGAAACATCTGCCCGACAAACTCATCCATATTCTGAACCATTTTGCGATGAGTCATCCCCAGACGCAGCAACAGAGCAAGTGGAAATCGCTGATCCGACAGATGCTGGTCAACACCACCGCCTACTCCATCCTCTCGGCAGCCGTCATCGCCCTGATGTTCACCTTCGTGCTGCCACTGATGCGCAATCTGCTGCCAGGCTGGCATCTCCACTGGTATGCCAATGCCATCACCGGTCTGCTCACCGTCCTGTTCATCTCGCCGTTCCTGCGCGCCATCGTGATGAAGAAGAACCACAGTGCCGAGTGGAAACGCCTCTGGGTGGAGAGCAGCATCAACCGCGTGCCGCTGCTCTTTACGGTGTTCGTGCGCTTTATGATAGCACTGGCTTTCATCTTCTATATCATCAATTTCCTCTCGCGCTTTACCAATGCGCTGATTGTCTGCATCGGTGCAGCAGTAGTGATGCTGATGATAACCTCCCGCCGCATCAAGAAGCGTAGCATCGTGATGGAGCGCGTCTTCGTTCACAACCTCCGCTCGCGCGATATTGCGGCTCAGGTGAATGGCGAAAAGCGGCCGCTCTACGAGGGCAGACTGCTGGACCGGGATATCCACATCAGCGAATTTGAAGTGCCAGAGGACAGCAGTTGGACTGGCAAATCGCTGCGAGAGCTGCATCTGCGCCAGCGTTTCGGTGTAGACCTGAGCAGCATTCACCGCGGCTCTCACCGCCTGAACATCCCGAACGGCGACATGATCATCTTCCCGGGCGACAAGCTGCAGGTAATCGGCAACGACGACCAGCTGCAGAAATTCAACACCGCCCTGCAGAGCGACCTGCTGCCTGAGGAGGCTGAAATAGAAAAGCGCGAGATGAAACTCAGCCAGCTCATCATCTCTTCTTCCAGCGAATTCCTGGGCAAGACGCTCATCGAAAGCGGTATCAGAGACCGGTACAACTGCATGGTTGTAGGACTGGAAGAAGGTCGTGAGAATCTGACGCACGTATCCCCTACCCGAGTCTTCAAGAAGGGAGACATCATCTGGATAGTGGGAGAAGAAGCAGATTTGAAGAGAATCAAGAATTAAATAAAAGAACTTTCGTAAGTTTTGCCCACACGCCCTGAAAGGGCAGAAGCTCCTAGCCCAGGGCAGCGCCCTGGGTATAGTAGCAGTCAGCAAGACGCCCTGTAAGGGCAAAAGCTTTATTATCACTAAGTATTTTAAAGCTTTTGCCCTTACAGGGCGCATGTTTATTATTATATTTTATACCCAGGGCGCTGCCCTGGGCTAGGAGCTTCTGCCCTTTCAGGGCGTGCCGGGAACAACCAGATTACTTCACGGTGATATGGAAGCACCCCTGCTTCACCTCATATTTGATATAGCAGCGGTTCTTGTTGCGGAAATCGCGGAGCACCTCGGAGAACACCCATTTCAGGGTATCATTCTGCACCTGGCGGCGAGGCTGTTCACGGGTCTGAATCTGCTTATAGCGGTTGTAACAGATATCGAAGGTAGTACCATAAAGATGGCACGAATTCTCGGTAGCATTACCGTTTCGGGTACGCAGTTTCGCCACATCATCCTTGGTACGCAGAATGCTCGTCACGATAATCTTATGCAGCGGAATGCCCTTGATCTGCAACGAATCGAAATAGGCGCGACCAATATCCTGGAGCAGCACAGAGGCACGAGGCACCAGATAAGGAATGCTGTTGTTCAGCTTGTCGACATAAAAGAAAGGATTGCTGCCCACATACACCAGCTTGCCCTTGCTGTTCTCCGCTTCCAGACGGTTCTGTACCGGTTTCACACCATGCTTAGTAGCCGCCAGAATCTGCACATCCTGCTGGTCGGGGAAAGTATTGCCGAAATGAGGCACCGAGAAGATACGATGCTTCACCTCCTTGCCATCCTTGTCGAAGAAGATAGATGGCTTGCCGCTCTGTGCCGTATCAGGCATAACAGAGAGTTCATCCTTCTTCAGGTCCTCAGCCACATTCCCTTCAGCATCAGCCGATGCATCAGAAATCTCAGCAGAAGAAGCAGCCGAATCCTTCGCTGCCACTAATGTAGAATCAGCCGCATCAGCAGCCGCCGTTTTCGGTTTTGCCACCCCCGGAAAGATGACTCTCACCAGCGCCAAAAGCAAAACCACAATACCAAAACCCTGTAAATATCTATTCTTACTAATCTTCATAATTATCTTATTTTCACGAAATAATATTCTATATTCTTCAGGCAAAACGGGAACCGCATCGCCAAATTTAGCTGCAAAGGTAACAAAATCTCTCGAAAAAATAGCTTTTTTAATATTTAAAGAATGTTTTATTCGCCGAAATTTGCTCATTTCATGGAAAAGTAGTAATTTTGCAGCGTTATATAACAAAATATTAGATAGGATAGTTTAAACTTTATAGAATTAAGACATTTTGATAGAGAAACATATTGTACTCGAAGATATCGATCCAGTGATGTTCTACGGTGTGAACAACGCCCACCTGCAGATGATTAAATCGCTGTATCCTAAGTTGCGTATCGTAGCACGCGACAACGTGATTCGTGTGCTCGGCGACGAAGAGGAAATGGCAAAGGTGGAAGAGGATATTGAGCAGATGCGCAAGCACTTGCTTAAATACAACATGCTCAATGATGAAGACATCCTGGACATCGTGAAAGGAAAACAGACCAAGGCGGACAGCGTGAAAGGCGTACTGGTATACAGCATCAGTGGCCGACCTATCAAGAGCCGCAGCGAAAACCAGCAGCAGCTGATAGATGCTTACGAGAAGAACGACATGGTATTTGCCGTGGGACCAGCCGGTACCGGCAAGACCTATCTCAGCATCGCCCTTGCCGTAAAGGCCCTCAAGGAGAAAGCCATCAAGAAAATTATCCTCTCACGACCAGCCGTAGAAGCCGGCGAAAAACTCGGTTTCCTGCCTGGCGATATGAAAGACAAAATTGACCCATACCTCCAGCCGCTCTACGATGCGCTGGAAGACATGATACCTGCCGTAAAGCTGCAGGATATGATGGAAAAGCACATTATCCAGATTGCTCCGCTCGCCTTTATGCGCGGACGCACACTCAGCGATGCCGTCGTCATCCTCGACGAGGCGCAGAACACTACCTCCCAACAGATTCGCATGTTCCTTACCCGTATGGGCATGAACACCAAGATGATCATCACCGGCGACCTGACACAGATTGACCTGCCACGCGAACAGCGAAGCGGACTGAAGGAGGCGCTCAAGATTCTGGACGGTGTGGAAGGCATCGGAGTGGTGAAGCTGGGACAGAAGGATATCGTGCGCCACAAACTCGTAACCCGCATCGTCAACGCATACGACAAGTATGATAAGGAGAGAGCGGAAGCACGGGAAGCTCAGAAAGCAGAAAAAGATAATTCAAAATAATAAGAATTAAGAATGAACAGAATGATTACTCAAGGCATATCATAAAGTTCAAAGTTCAAAATTCAAAGTTCAAAGTAAAATGAAAGCATTAACAAAGACAGATTTCCATTTTGATGGACAGAAGAGTGTTTACCACGGTAAAGTACGTGATGTGTATGACATTAACG